>Ga0209239_1000128_pt1 | contig 44447 bp, 49 predicted proteins | sample GraSoi013_2_20cm_FD_185824 | JGI IMG/M metagenome (GOLD analysis project Ga0209239, IMG submission 185824) | Grasslands soil microbial communities from the Angelo Coastal Reserve, California, USA - Sample 10_02_2013_2_20cm (SPAdes) (version 2) | ecosystem: Environmental > Terrestrial > Soil >...
CGAATTTGATTATGCGTGCGCGGATCAGCCTCCAGGTCTGTACCACCATGCGATGATCTTTACTCCGAAGCTGGATCGTGACGTCACGGGTCGCGGCTTGATTGCCTTTGCAGATGTCGTTCAGCCAGTTGAAGAGATTCAACGATCCAATCACGCCGCGCTTAAACGTGACATCGGTCGATTTGTTCAGGCCCGTGATTTTTCGGACACTGTTTTCCTTTTTATTCCGGCGGTGGAATTCCGGAACGGTGACTTCTATGCCGATGTTGCATTCTTGAAAGGCAGCCTGCGGGGCTCCGGTATCACCGGCGCCCAGCTCGACGAGAAAGTTAAATTTTCCGTAGGGATGGTTGCGCTTGCGGGTTGGCATGATCTGTCTCCTCGTTGAGGTTTGGTTTAATCGCAATGTTACCAAGAAACAGAACGCCAGCACGATGGAAAACTTTCATCACTTTTTGAATTCGCCCGCCGGTTCGTGCGTTTCGATCACGTTGCCCGCGTCATTGTAAACGTGAATGACGCCAACTATGTGAGTGGAAAAAATTACGGCAGGATTTTGCGGTTAGCTAATCCTGAAGCGATGATTGCGAAAGTTTTTGAACACGCGCTCCGGAGCTTATTGAGCCATTACGTGCGAATTAGTGTCTTTTGATCGAATTATCGTGCAACAGCTGCGCCGGAAACCGCCGGGCAACGCGGTAACTTCGTGCATCAGCGATGCATGACTTTCTCGCCTGGAGCCGATGCTTTGTTGTGCGCTGCGCGGCAAGGTGCCGCTCTTCGCGGCGCTGTTCACGAATTGTTCGGTCGACGAAAGCTTTAAAGCTGTGTTCAACTCGAGCTCGATCGAAGAGGTACAGTTTCGGCCAATTCATTGTTTCTACTCTGATCTCAACTGCACACACGCTTCGTATTGCGCTCGGCATCTGGATGTGCCGCGATCTGCCAGGGAAGATGTGACGGTCACTTATGGATTGCTCAATCGTGAGCAATGACGCATGAATGTGTTTCCGCCATTGTCACAATGAGAGAGCAATACTTCGACGATTTGAAAGTGGGTAATCGGTTCAAATCTGAGCCGTTAAATGTGACCGAGAAGCATCTCATCGAGTTCGCCCACAAGTTTGATCCACAAATGTTTCATCTTAGCCGCAAGAGAGCCGAGCGAACAATTTTCAAAGGATTAATTGCCAGTGGCTGGCACACGGCGGCCATGACGATGCGGCTGTTTGTGCAAACATTGAACTTCGCCGAAGGCGCCATCGGCCTCGGGGTCGATGAATTGCGCTGGCCGAATGTGGTTCGGCCTGACGACGTGCTCACGGTTGAAACGGAGATTGTCGATTTGCGTCCGTCGCGTTCTCGGCCGGGCTACGGGATTATTCGACTGCGCAATGTGACCACTAATCAGCGCGGCGAAATTGTCCAGACAATGCTCGCCAGCGCCATGGTGCCGAGGCGGGACCGTAGGGAAATTGTGTGAGTACCCGACGTGACGGCATTGATATTCACAGGCCGGCAGCCCGGATAGCTTCGTTAAAATCAGCAGGCAACGAAGCCTCAAAACTTCTCCATTCGCCAGTGCATGGATGACGAAACCCAAGCTTCCACGCATGCAACATTTGGCGATGGAAATTTTTGGCAAACCGCGGCGCGTAAATTTTATCGCCGAGCACGGGATGGCCGAGATGATGAAGATGCACGCGAATTTGATGAGTGCGCCCGCTATGCAGCCGGCATTCAACCAGACTTGCCTGATCGCTCGAGCGAATGACGCGATATTCCGTTTTGGCGGCGCGCCCACGCTTTGAGGACACGCTCATTCGTTTTCGTTGGACCGGATGTCTCCCGATATTTTCTTCGATTACGCCGGTCGGTTTTCGCAGTTTTCCCGCGACAAGCGCGAGATAGATCTTTTCCACTGTGCGTGCAGCGAACTGTTTGGATAGTTCGCGATGCGCGACGTCATTTTTGGCTACCACGAGACAGCCGCTTGTTTCCTTATCGAGACGGTGAACGATGCCGGGCCGTTCTTTTCCACCGATCCCTGATAAGGTCGTGCAGTGACTGAGCAACGCATTGACCAAAGTGTGTTCACGCTGACCGGCGCCAGGATGAACTGTCAGGTCAGCCGGTTTGTTGATAACAATGAGATCGTCATCTTCAAAGAGAACATCGAGTGGAATCGGCTCCGGTCGCATCTCGATCTTCTCGAGCGGCGGCTCAATAAGATGAATCTTGTCACCGCCTCTGACGATTTGGCGTGGCCGGGTGGTTTGCTTGTTGAGTCGAACGAACCCACTACGGATCAATTGCTGAAGGCGCGACCGGGAATATTCCGGAAGTTGCTTCGCTAAAAACTGATCAAGGCGCAGTCTCGCGTCGTTGGGCGACACGACAAACTCAATCGGCGTCGACTCTTTCAATATTTCGGAACTAGATCAGAGCACGAACATGAGCAAGCGTAAGAGTAGGAACAGCAAGAAGAGCGTAGATGAACGAATGCCGTGTCTGAGAGTCAGATTTTAGACGAATCATTGCCACAAGCGCCCTTTGGCACGATGTTTTCTGCGCATGACACAAAACCCGCCACCACCATCATTTCCTTCACCGGAAGAGCTCAAGGCCAAGATCACTGAGTTCATGAAACAGAACTTCGGCGATCGAGTCTCGGTGGCGACGTTTGCCGAGCCGGAGCCGGCGACAGCGGAAGAGGAGGAAAAGCCCGAGAAGGCCGACCAGAAGGAATTCGAATTCAATCTCCTGCCTCGAGACATCAAGGGGCACCTCGACCGGTTCGTCATTAAGCAGGAAGAGGCGAAGAAGGTTCTCGCGATCGCGGTTTGCGATCACTACAACCACGCGAATTATCTGCGCAGGCTTGAGAAAGAAGATGCCAGGCGCGCAGAGGAGATTGAATACATCAAACAAAATGTGATTTTGGTCGGACCGACCGGCGTCGGGAAAACATATCTGATCAAACACATCGCCGATTTGATTAAAGTCCCGTTTGTAAAAGCCGACGCAACGAAGTTTAGCGAGACCGGTTACGTCGGTGGTGACGTGGAAGATCTGGTGCGCGAGTTGGTGCACAAAGCTAATGGCGATGTGAACCTCGCGCAGTTTGGAATCATTTACATAGATGAGATCGACAAGATCGCCTCGGCTGGAAATTTGATTGGTCGCGATGTGAGCGGACGCGGCGTGCAGACCACGCTGTTGAAGTTAATGGAGGAAACAGAAGTGCCAGTCCGCAGTATGAACGATCTGCAGGCGCAACTACAGGCTGCGTTCGAATTTCAGCGGCGCGGCAAAGCAAGACGCGAGACGATCAACACTCGGCACATTCTGTTCGTGGTGAGTGGCGCGTTTGAAAAGTTGAAGGAACAGGTGGCACGGCGCGTCCGGCACGGTCAGATCGGATTCAGCGCGCAACCAATTCAGGTGATGGACAACGAATTGTTCCAACACGTGACGACGCAGGACTTTATGGAGTACGGCTTCGAGCCAGAATTCATCGGTCGATTGCCCGTGCGAGTGGTTTGTGAGGACCTCGATGCCGATGATCTTTTCAACATCATGAAGTATTCCGAGGGCAGTTTGCTCCGGCAATACGAGCGCGCGTTTCGCGCTTATGGGATCGAGATTAGTTTTGAGGACGAAGCGTTGCGTCTGCTGGCGGAGGCTGCCGCAAAAGAAAAGACGGGCGCGCGTGGATTACTCACGGTATTTGAAAAGCTGTTTCGTGATTACAAATATTATCTGGCAGGGTCGGGCTTGAGCCAGTTGCGTGTTACCGCGGCCCTCGTGCGGGAGCCGCAGCGCGTGCTTGATCGCTTGAGGTTAGAGGGACACAAGCTTGAGGCGCAAATGCTCGAAACCGGCGCGCGTCAATTTGCCGAAATATTCAACAGCGAGCACGGATTGGAACTTGTTTTCGATGAGGGTGCGATTCGGCGCTTGGTCGAGCGCGCGCAAGCTGAGCGGATGACCATGAGTGATCTATGCGCTCATTTGTTTAAGGATTATCAGTTTGGCTTGAATCTGATCAAAAAGAATACGGGCCGAATCAAGTTTGTTCTTAACGCCGAGGCGATCGACGCTACAGACAAGTTCCTGAGCGAATTGGTGGTGCAGTCCTACTATCCTGGTTCCGTTGCCCAAAAAGCTTGATTGTTAATGAAGCGGTTGTTGATCACAACACTCATAATTGGAGCCGCCGTCGTTTTCATCGTCGGAGCGCTGCATGTCACCAAGTCCTTAGCACGTTTGGAGACTGTCGCACCACAGCTTGTTTCCGACTATGCCGGCGCAACGAGAATCGTCAGCGAAAAATGGCAATACCTTTTTGTTTTACTTGCAGCTCTTATTGTCGCCTGGCTCAGCGTGAGCATTGCTCCGCGATGGCGTAGCCGTCTGCTGGTTGGTTTGTTGTTGGTGGAGCTCTTTGGTCTTTCATGGGTCTGCTCGCTCTATCGGATATTTTTCCAGCCGATTCCCTCCGTTCTTGCGCTCATATTCGCATTGGCGATCGCGGAAGGCTGGTCGGTTTTCTTACGGAGGGACCGCTCGCATCTTGTACGAACATTCTTTGCCAATCGTCTCTCGAAAAATGAATTTCGTCGTCTTAGAGAGGGCACAACTCGATTCGATCCTCAACCGAAAACATACGAAACAAGCGTTGTGGTCTGCGATATCGGTAACAGACTTGCATTCGCGGAAGATTCCGAGCCGGCCGCGTTCGCCGAAGTGACGGCGAAATTTATTCGCGAGACCGCTGAACATCTGGTTAATGAAGGCGCTTACCTGCATGCGGCTGACGGAGAAGGCGTGGTCGCCATTTTTGGATTTCCCGTTCCGAACACTGACCATACCCAGAAGGCAGTTCGTGTTGTCCTCGACATGATAAAGAATTTTCGCGAGCGCCGGCAAGATAGCGGCGAAACTGTTGGCAAATGGGGTATGCGCGCCGGAGTTAGTTCCGGTGCGCTAATTGCCGGTGCACTGAAGGACACTGAGCGCCCTCTGCTTCTGGCGGGCGGCGAACCGATTGACCTCGCTCGCAGATTCTGCGCATTGAACAATTTCTACGGGTCAAGCGCTCTGATCGACACGCCAACTTTTGATCGAGTCAGTGACACAGTTGTCGCCCGTCCGATTGATTTTGTGAGCGGGCTGAATTCGCATGATCGGATTGAAATCTACGAACCGCTTTGGCTGGCTGTAGAGGCCAAGCCGGAACGCGTCGCCCGCCGGGACGCTTTCTGGAACGGCGTGGTGCTCTATCGAGAAAAACGCTGGGCGGAAGCTTATAGCGAATTTCAGAAGGCGCGGGCCTCGGAGGACGAAGATGATCCTCCATTGCAATTTTATCTGCGCAGACTGGAGCCGCTTCTTCTTCAGCTGGCAGAGGCTCCGCTCGCATAATCTACTGAAGGACAGATTCGCCGTGGCGAACCTGAGCGTACTTTGAGAAGAACGGAATATCCGGAGGCAATCCGGAATTTGATTTCTCAACTGCGACAAATGCCGGGAGTCGGTCCTCGCTCGGCGGAGCGCATCGCGCTCTGGATGGTGCGGGCGCGTAACGATCAGCCGGAGCACATCTCGCGCGCAATCGCGGACACTCGCCAGTCAATTCGTTCCTGCAATCTTTGCGGGTTTTTTGCTGCCGAGGAGGTTTGCGAAATATGCGCCGACTCCTCACGCTCAGCGGAGTTGCTTTGCGTCATAGAACAGCCAACCGACATACTGCCTCTGGAGAAAACCGGCGTCTTCCGCGGCCGATATCATTCGCTCGGCGGAAAAATTTCGCCGCTCGACCACGTCGCGCCGGAAGATTTGCGCATCAAGGAATTACTTGAGCGCATCGACCGGGAAAAGATCACGGAGATTATTTTCGCGTTGCCCGCCGATGTAGAAGGTGAAGCGACGACAAATTACATTGTCGACCTGTTAAAGAACAAACCAATCAGCCTTACGCGGATTGCCCGTGGCATTCCTGCCGGCGGAGGACTTGAATCGGCCGATGAATTGACGCTCTCTGCTGCGCTTTCGGGGCGCACTAAACTGTAGGGGAAGCCGTTCGATTCCCCGGGAAGCCAACGGCATCCCCTACAATTCCTTTTCAACGCTTTAACGTTGAATTACGTTTCATCGAAATGTCCTGCATGAAAATTGATCCGGCGTTGCACCAGCCGCAGAAGCCGCCGTGGATCAAGGTGCGGCTGCCGTCCAATCCGGTTTTCTTTTCAACGAAAGCGCTGATCTCCGACCTGCGGTTGCACACGGTTTGCGAGAGTGCGCAATGCCCGAACCGATGGGAATGCTGGAGCCAGGGCACAGCCACCTTCATGATCGCCGGGGACCGTTGCACGCGCGCGTGCGGATTTTGCGCGGTGACAACTGCAAAGCCGTTCGCGCTGGAACAAGACGAACCTCAGCGCGTGGCCGAGGCCGTGCGTCGGATGAAATTAAAACATGTCGTGATTACTGCGGTTGCGCGCGACGATCTCAAAGACGGCGGCGCTGATCATTTTGCACGTACGATCACAGCTATTCGCGACATGGATCCTTCGATTGTCGTTGAAGTGCTCGTGCCCGATTTTCATGCGCAGGAGTGGTGCATTCAGACGGTGCTCGATGCCGGGCCGGACATTTACAATCACAACTTGGAAACAGTCGAACGCCTCACCCCGCTGGTGCGGTCGCGCGCAAAGTATCGTACATCCTTGCGAGTTTTGCGTCGGGCGAAGGAACTTTCATCTGGTGTTGTCACCAAAAGCGGCGTGATGCTTGGCCTCGGTGAAAAAGAAACTGAGCTTTTTCAGACGATGGATGATTTGCGCGAAGCCGGCTGCGAAGTCTTGACCATGGGCCAGTATTTGCGTCCGACCCCGAAACATTTGCCTGTCATAGACTACATCGCGCCGGAGCAATTCAGCTATTACGGTGACATCGCGCGGAGAAAAGGTTTTCTCTACGTCGCCTCCGGCCCGCTGGTGCGAAGCTCGTATCACGCGGCCGACTTTCATCCGGTGGTGCGGCGATGATGGAGCCAGAGCGCGATCCGCTCGCTCAAATTCGTTCACAGACGGCCGCAGTTATTCCTGCGTACCAGGACGAAAAACATATCGGGGACATCGTTCGCCGAACCCGCGAGCGACTCGACCACGTTGTTGTCGTTGATGACGGGTCAACCGATCAGACGGCGCAACGCGCGCGCGAAGCCGGCGCAGAAGTGATCGTTCACAATCAAAACTGCGGCAAAGGCGAAGCGATTAGGACTGGACTCGGACATTGGTTTGGCGCAGCGAGTTCATCCAGCAGCGAACTGAATCGACAAATCAGGTGGGTGAGCCTTCTCGATTCGGACGGCCAACATCTTCCCGAAGAGATTGATCGGTTTATGACGGCGGCGGTCTCTGCAGCGCGGCCCAGCTTTTTTATCGGTAACCGTATGAATAACCTTGCCGGAATGCCATTTATCCGGCGTGTCGTGAACCACTACATGAGCAGCCAGATTAGCAGGGTTTGCGCACAAAAAATCCCCGATACGCAATGCGGTTTCCGCATGGTAGATCGGCAATTAATTCCTGACCTTCTTGGCGGGGGAGACCGTTTCGATTACGACACCGAAGTGCTCATCATCGCCAGCCGAAAAGGCTACCGGATTGAATCGGTTCCGATCACAACCGTCTACTCCGATCAAGTGAGCAAGATCCGTCCACTGCGCGATTCGATTCGCTTTTTTAAATTGATGTGGCGCTATCGGAAATTGTAGCAACGGCCCTGTGAGCCTTTCACGGAGCTATTTTTTCTTTTCGTTGTTTTTCGACGAGCCGACGGGCTGCGCGCTGTTCGCGTTTTTTCCTTGTGTAATACGCATGCCAGTAGTGGGCTGCGCGCCACTCGCGCTGCTTCCGCGTGTAGTACGCGCGCCAGTACTCGGGCGAGCGTATTCGGTGACGCCCACGTTTTTTCATGCTGGCCTCTACAAAATTCTACGGAAACCGAAGGACGAAAGTCCCAAATATTTTGCGCGGAGGGCGACTCATTTCCAAGATGCCACGGGCAAAAAGAATCTAAGCTGGCTAGAGTCAGCCGTGCTTCGTACGGAAAACGGTGCTTGGCGTATCCACTTCTTTCACAGCACTAGGGTGCCATCGGAGTGACATGGGGAGCCCTTAACACCCCGTGGTAGGGCCTTTCGTGCCTCCTGACGCGCGACTAAGCTCCAAGCGCAAGCGCCGCGCGGGAAGGAAACACGTCCCTTCCAAGTTCGTTCTACGGAAACGACGAAACGAAGTTCCCAAAACGGCGCCCACTTGTGCCCGCGTGCGCACGGACGGGGATTGGCGACCGACCGCTTTGAAAACTAAATCACGGTTTTCTTGCCGGCAGAGGTTTCGAGCTTTTTAGAATTTCCGACTCGGGCGTGAGTGTTGCCGGTTTGCCGCTGAAGATGACGCGGTTTGGCTTTGCAGCGAGCGTTCCCACGAGCTCCTTGGCGTATGTCGTAACGACTTTCAGGTTCAAGAGCGTCACGTGCAGTTGCTTCAGCTGTTCCTGAAGCTGTTTGTCCGTCGATTTAATGAACGTATCGGCGCTCCCGAACAGGTTGTCTGCACCTTTGGCCACAGTCTCGAGATTTTTGATCACGTTCTGGAGATTATCTACGTCCATTTTCAGGGAATCTGCCAATGGCCCGAGCTTCGGCGTAAATTCGCCAAGATCTTTTTTCAAACCGGTGACCGTGACGTTCAAATTGTCGAGTAGCTTGTTTGCATTATCGAATAATGGCCCGGCTGCCGCAGTGATCTGCTCAAGACCGTACGCGGGATGACCTTCAATCGCCGCGTTGTTTGCCAGCGTCTCACCCCCGGGTGTGCCGGCGGAAAGCGCTACAAACTTTGGTGAGAGCATTGTATCGGAGCTGAGTGTGGCCGTGACATCTGTAGGCAGCGGCGGAATTCCTTCGTCAAGACTGACCGTCACCCGCACGGCGTCTTTCTTGTTTACGCTTGCTTCCCGCTCCTTCGCAGTAAGATGCCGCATCGCGATCACGCGCCCAGCTGGCGCCCCGGCATAGCGCACCTCCGAATTAACCTTTATGCCGGTCACATCTTCATAATTGATCTGCAGGGTGCGTGTCGGTTTTTTGAGGCGATATCCTGAGAGCGCGAAAGTAAGCGCGCCGAGGAGGACGATGCTGCATGCGATGACGGATAACGCGACCAGGTAATCCGATAGATTGCGCTTCATGGATGCTTATGATGAAAACGGAACCGCGCACCCAGGAACGGCCGTGGGCGGACATGTTGGTGATCTTTGTGCTCTTCCTGGGAAACGTTCAATGGAATCGGACCGTCGGCCCTCCCATGAATAAATTGCTGCACTTCCGGATTTGAGCTGTTTCGAATTTCATCTGGTGTGCCTTGCGCCACGATCGAGCCGTGGCCGAGCATAATCATCCGTGTGGCAATGCGAAAGGCGCTAGTCATGTCATGCGATACCACGACCGCAGTCATGTGGGTGCCTTTAGTTAGGTTCAGAGTCAGCTCGTCGACCACGGCGGTCATGATCGGATCAAGCCCGGAGGTGGGTTCATCGCTGAACAGCAACTCGGGATCGAGAGCAAGCGCACGCGCAAGGCCCACACGCTTTTTCATGCCGCCGCTAATTTCATCAGGCTTAAGATCTTCAAAGCCGGTCAGCCCAACGATCTCGAGCTTTTGTTTCACGATCTGTTCGATTTCATCGGGCGATTTCTTTGTGTGCTGGAATAGTGGAAGCGCAACGTTCTCGCCCACTGTCAACGATGCGAGTAACGCGCCGGATTGAAATAACATGCCGAACCGCAGTCGCACACGTTCAATCTCGCGTTCGGCCATGCCAGTAATTTCTTCTCCAAAGAGTTTCACCGATCCTGTAGTCGGTTTCATGGAGCCGATCATATGCCGGAGCAGAGTGCTCTTGCCGCAACCGCTGCCACCCATGATAACCAGCGTCTCGCCACGGTGAACGTTAAAAGAAATCTGATCGAGCACCGCGCGATCGCCGAAGCGGCGAACAAGATGATCTACTTCGATAATGGCTTCGCTGTTAGGATTCATGCACTGAAAAAGAAGATCCCCGTTAATACCGCGTTAGTCACCAACATCGCCAGCAAAGCTTCCACGACGGAAGCAGTCGTAGCTTGTCCGACACCCTCCGCGCCGCCTTCGACATTCAGACCCGCGTTACAGGCGATCGTGATAATGATCCATGCAAAAACCACGCTCTTGATCATTCCTGAATACAAATCCCACGTTTCCGCACTCTCGAGAGCGCGCAGCACGTAACCGGCAGTGTTGAAGTCGAGCGCGGAAACGCACACTGCCCAGCCGCCAAGGATCCCGATGTAATTTCCAAAGATGGTGAGCGCTGGGAGCATCACCATCATGGCCAAAAAACGCGGCACGACCAAGTATTGAATCGGATTAATAGCCATTACTTCAAGCGCCTCAATTTCCTCGGACACTTTCATCGTGCCCAGCTCCGCGGCAACGGCCGAGCCGCTGCGGCCGATTACGATCACGGCGATTAGTACCGGCCCCATCTCGCGCAGTAGCGTGATCATCACGAGATCAGGAATGTACATCTCAGCGCCCAGGCTCTCGAGAGAATGAGCTGCCTGCATCGCGAGCGTCACACCGACACTGAATGCCGTCAACGCCACCATCGGCGCGGCGCGAACCCCAATGAACACCATTTGCCGAAAAATTGGTGCGATTTTGAAAAATTGCCCGGTGAAAGGCGCAATCAAAATCCAGTAGAGCAGACTCAGGTTAAGCTGGAGATAATTTTTCACGCGAAGTTCCAGCGACACTCCTGAAATCCAATCCTAAATCATCACAGATCACCTGTGCTGCGTTTCTCCCGGGTGCCATTGACACCCCAGGGCCCGGATGACTGCCAGAACTACACAGGTATACATTGGGGACCGGGGTTTTGTAGTGTCCGAGCTCAGGAATCGGGCGCAGCGAACCAGTTTGGTACGGGAGAAACGCACCCTGTCCAAGCGTACCTCGGACAGCGCTGACGATCTTCCGCGAAATGTCGACCGGAGAATGGGCTACGCGTTTAAGAATTTTTGCCTTCAAGTCGGGAATGTAGTTGGCAGTAATCAGGTCAATAAGGTAATCAGCGTACGGTTCGCGAGCTTCGTCCCAGGTGCGTGCCGGAACTCTGCCCGTGGCGTCACCGGTGATAACATAGGGAACACTCAAGACCACGAATTTCATCAGCGCTTTGCCGGCTGGGGCGCGGCTGGGGTCTACAGCAGAGTCATTCCAACTCACAATCATCGGGGCCGACGGCAACTCACCACCGCGACATTGTAAATAGAGCCGCGCGAAAAAATCCAGTGAGGGTTCGCTAAGATGAACGTGCGCGGATTGGCGCGCAGCAGGTCCGGCCCTGTAGTTGATAGGACTCTCGAGTGCGAGAAAGATGACAAAAACTGAATCGCCCCACTCGTACTGCTGCATTTTATCGACGATTTCTTGTCCCACCATTCCGGCGCCGAGCAAATCCACCACGAGGTTTCGTGGATCTACATTTGAGACGATCAGCTTACCGACGGGAATTTCCTCGCCGCCTGCGAGGCGCACAGCAGTGGCACGTTTTGAGTCGCCCAAAATTTTGTCGACTAGCGTGTTCGTGCGGATTTCTCCGCCATGCGCTTGCAGATCTTCAGCGAGCGCGAGCGTGACGCGGTTCATCCCACCTTTGACCAGATTGTTGCCGACGTTTTGTAAGACTGAAGCGAATAGCCAGCCAAGCTCGGCGCCACCCGCGTCGTCGGGCGAGGCTCCGAGAAAAGTAGCGAAAGAGCCGAACAAGGTTTTCGTCACTTCCGCTTCGAGCGTCTGGTTCGCCCACGATCGGATGCTCTGCATGCTAAACCGATAGGCTTCCATTCCTGCTGAGGATGCGGCGAAGTCCGCCGCGGCGGCCCGGAATGAAGGAGGAGGTGAAAACATGGCCACAGTGATGGCGTCTTTTTGCGCGAGGAAACGGTTCATCAAGGCACGCCATGTCTCGGCATCCTTGAGCGAGTAGCGGGCTATCTCCCTGACAGTCTTTTCAATGTCGCGATGGACGCTGATTATATCGCCTTGGGGAAAGGCATGTGAGAAGGCAATTTCGGGCTCGATGAGTTCGTAGCGATCAAGCAAACCCAACTCGTGCGGGACCGGTGAAAGATTTGCCAGTTGATAACCGCTCGCATGAATATCCGACCAAAACCCGGGCAGCGTTTCCTCTTCAGTGACGGTCATACCGCCAACCGTTTGGTATTGTTCAAGGACAAGAACCTTTAGCCCAACCTTGGCCAGGTAACAGGCACACGTCAGCCCATTGTGTCCGGCGCCGATAACAATGGCGTCATAAATCTTTGGCATATTTACGACACACCAACTGCCTCGAGCGCTGCAACGCGACTTGGGTTAGGCGCGCTCACAATCCTGTACAGCAAACCAAGATTAGGCTGAAGATAAACTTTCACTTGCCGTTTGACCGCGCAGAATGCCAAGGTGCACGGCTTGACGGAAGCCGAAAGTTCAGCGGTTTAGTTACCAAATCGCTTCGCAAACGAAGGATTAACCATAGCGCAATGGATCAAAGCGAGCTCGACAATGTGCGCGCGTTGCTGCGTTCTAAGCCGCGACCCATTGGCTGGGCCGAGCGTCGCCAGCGACTCGACGCAATCGGTTCCGTCTGGGCTGTGGCCGATGATGTGACGCTTGAGTGTGTGGACGTGAACGGTCTGGACGGAGAATGGTCGATCGCTCCGGGCAGTGATGCTTCGCATGTGCTGATGTTTTTCCATGGCGGTGGGTATTGCTCTGGTTCGATTGTGAGCCATCGCCGCATGGTGACGGAAGCTGGCCGCGCTGCTGGAATGCGGACGCTCGCCGTTGCTTATCGGCTTGCCCCAGAGCATCCGTTCCCCGCAGCCTATGATGATGCGCTTACCGCCTGGCGTTTCTTGCGAAACCAAGGCATTCCGGCGTCGCGGCTCGTGATCGGTGGCGACAGCGCCGGAGCTGGGCTTGCAGTTGCGTTAATCAGGCCTCTGCGCGATGCACACGAAGAGCTTCCGGCGTGCGCGTGGCTCGTATCGCCCTGGATGGACCTGACGATGTCTGGTTCAACATTTGCCAGCAAGGACGCCGTAGACCCGATCATTCATAAAACATATCTGAATGAATTGGCGGACGCATACCTTCCCCCGGGAATGGACAGAAAAGATCCGCGCATTTCTCCCCTCTATGCAGATCTCAGGAGCTTTCCCCCATTACTGATTCAGGTGGGTTCCGCCGAAACGTTGCTCGATGACGCCACTCGTTTTGCGAGCGCGGCAGGCGCAGCGGATGTTCCAGTGACACTGGAGATCTGGCCGCACATGATCCACGCATGGCACCTGTGGAACGCTCAGCTTGAGCCCGGCCGCCGCGCGTTAGCCAGCGCAGGCGCATTTATCCGCGCGCATGTTGACGCGCGCAGTTAGTCGACTTTCCGCAACCCGCGTCGGCGGCTAGATCAATCCGCGTTTTCGGAAGTCACCAAGATTGTTGCCGGAGGAGCGCTCGACCAAATCAATGGTGAACTTGAGCAGGCAAACTTCCCAGGCGTCATCGACGCCGTGAATGATCGCGCTGAGCGGTTCGTTTGTGTCTTCAACTTTTCGCTTGGTGCGATTGATCACCGCGTCAACCGAATCGCAGAGCGTGTGTTCGCTCAGATCGGTTTTACGAAATTGAAAACCATAACGCAGCACCGCGATGTTCCGAGCGTGTTCGCGCAGTTGCTCGATATATCGCTCCGCTTTTTCGCCGAAACCATCGAGCAAGAGCCGGCAATAATGCTCAGGCGTGAGAATCTGCGGACGTTCTGCGTGGATTTTTCCGTTACGGACGCGGACTTGATTGACCCGGTCCATCAACTCGGAGATCAGATAAAAATCGAAACTGGTGTTGCCAAAAGTCGCGATTTGTCGCTCAGGAGCGACAATCACATGCGTGTTTTCAATCGCGTAATCGAAGTCGTCTCTGGTCACGGGAACTCCAGTAAGTTAGCGCGCTGAAACTCGGAGTCCAAAACCGAATTAGGTCACTTGAGGCGTGCCGGACGCCACGTTTCCCCAAGCTTCCGGCGTCGACGCAAGATCAACGCGGCCATTGCGCCGTTGTTTGTCTGGCTATTCGCTTTGCGGGTTCGCTTCTCCGCCTTGCTGCTGAAAAAGCGAGAGATACTGGCTGTAGCCTTCTTCTTTCAATTTATCCACCGGAATGAAGCGCAGCGCGGTGGAATTGACGCAGAAGCGTTGCCCCGTCGGGGCCGGTCCGTCGTAGAAAACGTGGCCTAAATGCGAATCGCTCGCTTTCCCACGAACCTCAGTACGTTCCATTCCGAACGAGGAATCCTTTTTTTCGGTAACTTTGTCTGGCGATATGGGCTTGGTGAAACTGGGCCAACCGGTACCGCTGTCGAACTTGTCCAGCGAGCTGAAGAGCGGTTCGCCGGTGACAATATCGACATAAATGCCCGGCTCGTGATTGTCCCAGTAAGCATTGTGAAATGGCGTCTCCGTGCCGCATTCGCGGGTGATGTGATATTGATCTTTCGTCAACTGGCTTTTCAACTCGGCATCGGTAGGAACTGGTTTGGTTGGATTCATTTTCTCGGCTTCTTTTTTCTGCGTTTGAGCATAACCAAATAAGATCGAGCCGACAATCACAACAACCGTGCCAAGCACTCCAAACCACAAAGTTTTACGCGAGCCGCGTGTGTATGTTAAACGTGTTGCATTCATACCCTAATTCCTTCATCCCATGTGCGCTTACTGGCGAGTTAAATGTACGCGGCACGACGTTCCTTACAAACGTACCGATACAAAAATCTCTCCTATATTCTGATTCGTAAGCGAGCGGAAGAATGGTCGGCGGCCGGCATTAATCAGTATCCTGCCGCCCAGCTTCGGGAACCCGAATGTAACGGCGGAAGACAATTAGTCCCACTGGCGCGACGGATGCCGCCAGAGCAAAGATCAGCCACATCGTTGCCGGATGTCGCGGACCGTGCTCCGGAACGAATGCAGCCAGTAACCAGCCACCGGTGCCCACCAGGAGCTTGCCGACGAGGAATGGAAGGTACGCGAGTGAGCCGTACGAGGCTTCCTGTCCTTTCGGTGCAATTGCGGCCGCATACTCGTACACGCGCGGAGAGTAAAACGCTTCGCCAATCGAGAAGACGATCAGATAAAGCGCCGACATAATGTAGTAAGGGTGAATGCTCCCGTGTAATCCGAGATAGCCATGACCCAGCCATTGCCCGACAACGCTATTCGCCGCAGGCACGAACCACTCTGTCGGAAACGCCATGATGAATACCCCCGCGGCGCAGATCGCTCCGCCGAACACGACGATCCGGTACGCCGCGAACTTTTGCGTCAGCGCGCCTACGATCGGCGCCAGGATGATGATGACGACTGCGTTGATCGCGGAAATCTTTCCAACAGGCGCGTACAAGCCGAGTTCGCGAATGCCGAACTTCGGAAACACATAATCCATCTGCAAAAAAATGGCCTTCAGAAATCCAATGAAGAGAAAGAAAAGGAGCAGCCGGTAAAAACCGGATTGACTGACCAGCCGCCGGAAAAGATGCGCGGTGTCGATCGCGCTTTGGCGCACCGTCTCTCCGATACGGCTCCAAAATGTGTGAGTTTCGCGATATCGTTCGGTCGCCGTCGCCGAATCTGTGTCTCGGCGCAAGAAATAGATCACAGGAAACAGCACGATCTCGAAAATCAGGCTGACGATGAAGAGTTGCTGGTAGCTAGTGGTTTCGAAGCCAAAGATGCTGACGTGCAAATTCAGTTGGCGCACGTAATCGAATATCCAGCCCGCGGCGAAATATCCGACGTTCATCACCGCGTAGACAATGGAGAACGCCATCGACCGCTGCGCGACGGTTGAGTACCTTCGCGTCGCCGCCAGCAGCACCGGCGTCCCAAGTGCTTCGCCGACTGCCAGCGGAAGAACGCCGCATGCGAGCGCCAGCGATGGGATTGTAGTAACGACCATTACGCTGCGCGCGATCGTGCAAATGGCGACGCCCAGGAAAAAAGTCCGGCGCAATCCGATTGCATCTGTCACTGAGCCAGCAAGCAATGTGAAAACAGTCATTGCCGGCGCCCAGACCCAGCCGACAAGTGCTCCCGCCGCTTGATCGCTAAAGCCAAGATCCTTCGACAGCCACAAAACCATCGTCTTGTTTGTGACGGAGTAAGCCGCGTAAATAAGGAACTTGATGATGAAGGTCAGCCACAACTCGCGTCGCGCGCTCTTGAGCACGGTGAATTTCGCGATGAAACCACGCAGCCCTGTCGCTACGACCGCAGGTACCGTCTCTTCAGGTACGATTGTTTCTTTGATTACTTCTCCCACGGCGCTGAACTTGCGCGAAGAATTCGACTGCGTCGAATCGCCGGAAATTCTTATCGCCTGTTAGACACAGCTCGGCGGTTACAGGCCGTCGCTACAGAAGATTATCAATGTACGTGCCGCGGTTGAATGGCGCGAAATCGTCGATTGTCTCGCCAGTTCCGACAAAACGCGTTGAAAGTCCGAGTTCTTCCTGAATCGCAACAACGATCCCGCCTTTGCCGCTGCCATCGAGTTTGGTGGCAATCAGGCCAGTCAACGTCAGCGCACTATGGAATTCGCGGGCCTGCGTGAGCGCATTACCGCCAGTGCTTGCATCGACCACGAGCAGCGTTTCGTGCGGCGCGGCCGGATCAAGTTTGGCGAGCGTCCGTTTCACTTTTTGGAGCTCCGCCATGAGATTCGTTTTAGTGTGTTGGCGGCCCGCCGTATCGCAAAGCAAAAAGTCGATCTCGCGCTTCGTCGCCGCCTGGTACGCTTCATAGCAAAGCGCGGCAGGATCAGTACCGTACTGGCTGCGAATCATTTCAACGCCGAGTCTTTCAGCCCAAATAGCAAGCTGCTCGATCGCCGCGGCACGAAACGTGTCGGCTGCCGCCAACATCACTTGCGGTGGGCGATTGAGGTCAATTGCCCGTACCTGCAGATGATGCGCGAGTTTTGCTGTCGATGTTGTTTTGCCAGTTCCGTTCACGCCGACAATCAAAATCAGTGTTGGTTTGCCGTTCGCGCTACGGATCGGCGTCGAATCAGCCGGCAAAATCCGTGCGATCTCTTCGCGCACGGCCTTGATCACGTCGCCAATTCCAAGCACAGACCAGGCCTCACGTTCCTGAAGTGTCTTGATAATTCGTGTTGTCATCGGGACACCGAGATCCGCGCGGATGAGAGACTCTTCAAGCTCCTCCCAGTCGATTGGCTTGGAGGCAAACTGCTGAACGAGCGATTGGAGAAATTTCAAGTGTGAGGTGATGAATCGGGTTCCGGGATTCGTGAATCGGTGTAAAAACGCAACGATCTAACGAATCACGCCTCTCGTTTCGTAACCGGCACGCGCGCGGGGCGATCCAAATCTTTTCGCACGCGATCGAGAATACCATTCACAAAACGGCCCGATTCAGCGCCGCCGAAAGTCTTTGCCAGCTCGATGGCTTCGTTGATTGAGACCACCGGAGGTATGTCGTCGCGGTAAAGCATTTCATAGATCGCCAGCCGAAGAACATTGCGATCAACAGGTGAGATACGGCGAAATTCGTAATTTTCGCAGTAGCGGCGAATGCGTTCATCGATCTCCGGTAGATGCGCCACCATTCCTTCGATAAGTGGCCGCGCAAATTCGCGGACCCGTGGCGTAGCTGGACAAAATTCCCAGAAATCATCAAGTTTCTCCGGCGCTTCGCCACGTTGAAGATCGCGCCAGAAATGATATTGAACTGCTGCTTCTCGCGCGCGTCGTCTCTTGCCCATAACGATCAAGCTATGCGAAGGTCCGCTAACACATTCGCGATTTCCACCGCTGCGCGCGCGGCTTCAGTGCCGCGATTGATTTGGTTTTCAAGGCAACGCGCACGTGCTTGACCTTCGTCTTTGAAACTGAGGACCACGTTGATGACTGGCACTGCTTGTTCCACTGCAATGCGTTGAAGCGCATCGGTGACCGAGCGGCTGAGATTTTGTGCATGATTCGTTTCGCCTTGCAAAATCACGCCGCAAGCAATTACTGCATCGGCTCTATCCCGCGCGGCAAGCTCCTGCACGACGACCGGGAGTTCGAACGCTCCGGGCACCCGGTGCAGAGAAATGCTCGCGTCCGGCGCAAGCGCGCGTAGCTCTTCCGTAGCGTGATCTATGAGTCCCTGGACGTATCGCTCGTTGAACCGACTCGCCACAATGCAGAAGGTGCGCTTCGCTTTGGCAATTTGCGGACGACGCGGCGCTTTGCTGGACATCTAGAAATGACAAATGACGAATGTCGAATGTCGAAAGAATGACGAAAACTGAATGACGAATGATCCTTTCGCGGCAACCAGAATATTTTCAGACCTCGTCATTCCATCATTCCTTCGTGATTCGTCATTAGTACTCCGTCATTCACAGCATGTGGCCCAGCTTCGTCTTTTTGGTCTCAAGGTATTTGATGTTGTGCGGATTTGCCTCGGCACGGATCGGCACTTGCTCGATCATTTCGAGACCATATCCCTCCAGGCCGACAACTTTCTTCGGGTTGTTAGTCAGAAACCTGAACTGCCGCACGCCTAGGTCGAAAAGGATCTGCGCGCCGAGCCCGTAATCGCGCAGATCGCTAGCATACCCGAGCTTGGCATTGGCTTCCACGGTATCGAGACCTTCTTCCTGCAACTTGTACGCGTGGATTTTTGCCGCTAGACCGATCCCGCGTCCTTCCTGGCGCATGTAAACCAGGACGCCGTTGCCTTCCTCCTGGATTTGCCGAAGCGCCGCATGCAGTTGATTGCCGCAATCGCAGCGGCGCGATGCAAAAACGTCGCCGGTGAGACATTGACTGTGTACGCGCACCAGCGTTGGCTTGTTCTTGTCAATCCTGCCTTTCACTAGCGCTAGATGGTGCCGCCCATCGAGCTTCGAGCGATACAGGTGCAAATCGAAGTCGCCGTAGTCAGTCGGCAACTTTACGATTTGCTCCAGCTCCACGAGCTTTTCGCGAAGACGGCGATAGGAGATCAAACTTTGGATCGTGCAAATCCGCAGACCATGTTTTTTGCGAAACTCCATCAGTTCCGACAAACGCGCCATTGTGCCATCGGCGTGCAAAATTTCGCAAAGCACTCCCGCCGGCTGCAGGCCCGCCATTGTTGCCAGATCGACAGCGGCTTCGGTGTGCCCTGCGCGTCGCAGCACGCCTCCGTCCTTGGCGCGCAGGGGAAATACATGGCCAGGCTGGCTAAGGTCCTCTGGCGAAGATTTCGGGTTGGCGATTGCCAGGATGGTCGTGGCGCGATCATAAGCGCTGATGCCGGTGGTCACGCCGCGCGCCGCGTCCACTGAAACAGTGAAATCGGTGCGATGCTTTTCGCGATTTTGTACCACCATTCGTTGCAACCCGAGTTGCTCGGCGCGCTCATTCGAAACTGGAACACAAATCAGACCGCGCCCGTGCGTGGCCATGAAATTAACCGCCTCAGGTGTCACCTTTTCCGCCGCCATCACCAGATCGCCTTCATTCTCGCGATCGGCATCATCGGTTACGATGACCATGCGCCCCTTTGCGATGTCGCTTAGCACATCGTCGATCGCGTCGAACTGAAATGTTTCTGTTGTCTTTGCAATCATCGAAACCATACCATTACGCCCGGCGCTGTTCGGAGCAACTTCTGCTCTACTCGCTTGCCGCAGCGAAGCGGGAGGCGGTTATTTTGCGCTGGAAGCCACGATTGCTTCCGCGCGATACATGTCGCGGTTATTGCCCTGAAACTCTGCTTTCAATTTCACCTGGAACTGAGAAAGATCGACGAGATCCCATCGCGTGAATTTCCACCGAGAACTCGATTCACCTCGTCGCTCATGTGCGAAGCCGACGATGAAATGCACTGCGTCGTCGCGCACCTTGTTCGTCGTTTTCTTCGGCTCGAAATAAAACGTGCGGAAACTGCTGTCGCGGCCTGCGGCGGCGTAAAGTTTTGGGTCGATATAAAAGACGCGCTTGCTGTCGATATCGACTATTCGCAAATCGGGATAACCAGAACGCTGCGGTTTGCCATCATTCGTGAGTGGAAAAGCGCAGTGCACGCCGGGTGTGGCGTTCAGCAACTCGCGCAAACTATTTTCAAAATGGCTGCTCACTTCGTTGATGCGATCGATATGTTGAATCGCGCTGCCCGGCGCATTCAACTTCTTTATCGTTTCATCGCAGGCTGCGCTAATCGCTTTTGCGACGCGCTGATCCACTGGATTGCTTGCGTCAAACGGGAGCATTTTCTTCCCGGTGGTATCAAAAATGACTTCGCTGAATGGGACGCCCCGCAGTTGTTGATCTTCATCCAGCAACCACGGGATGAGCTGATCTACCGCCGTGTTCGCTCCTGGCGATGATTGCGCCATCGCGGCGGCCGCCAGCATTATCAGCGTGATTGACGCGAGCAACCTCACCCAAGCGCTCCTAAATTTCCCGGTGCATTACCATCGCGCCAGGCTGTTCCTCCACGACTTTGAACCCAAACCGTTCGTAAAGGCGCAACACCGGTTTCCCGGTAACGAAACTCAGCGAGATGGTTGACTGCTCGGGATTCGCGCGAACCAATTGCGTCAGCAGCGACGTACCGATCCCGTGCCTGCGGTGTTCCGGTTTTACGGCAAGAGCCAGTTCCGGCGGCGCGTCGGGTTTGTCGATCGGATTGCGCAACCAAACGGCACCGAGCAGCATTCCATCTTTCTTGTTGTGCGCGACAAACCCGGTGTCGCCGGAGCGACCCCAGCCCTCCACGTACCGCGCAAATTCTGGGCGGCGTACGATCTCACGTGGAGGCAGTTGTTTTTTCCCAGGCGACGACAACCCGTGATACAACATTTCCCAGAGAGTAAGTTCATCCTCAATGGTCAGCTGGCGAATCACGTAATCCATGACAGATGAGATCGACACGTTCGCCATAATGTTCTCCATAACCGGCGAAACACCAGAAGGCCGTTGAGTCGAACGCCGATCGGGCCGGACGCGCAAAATCGCGTTGTAATGTTGCGTCATTTAGCAACCGTCAGGAATGCCTACGGACCGCGACTACGTACTCGGCACGCATGACGAGGAGTTAGCCAGACTCGGATTGCAACACCACGTCTGGCGTCCCGTGGTTCTAGATTGCTGGCAACGCGCCGGCCTTACAGTTGCCAAACGCGTGCTGGATGTGGGCGCTGGCCCTGGATATGCAACTGTCGATCTTGCCGAGATCGTCAGGCCGACGGGTGAAGTAGTCGCGGTCGAACGTTCCCGGAACTTCATCCGCGCGATGGAGGCCGCCTGCCGCGCGCGATCGCTCACGAACGTGAAAATTCACGAGATCGATTTGATGACTGACCATTTGCCCACAGGAGATTACGATTTCGCCTGGTGCCGTTGGGTGGTCTCCTTCGTCGTCGATCCCGCATTGCTGATTCGCAAGCTGGCACGCGTGATGCCAAAAGGGAGTTTATCGATCTTTCACGAGTATGGGCATTACGAGACTTGGAGATTCTTCCCGCGACTGCCGATGCAAGAGCGTTTCCGTGAGCATGTGATTGCAACCTGGCGCGAATCCGGTGGCGAGCCTGACGGAGCAGCCAGATTACCGGAGCTGCTCTCGGAAAGCCGTTTTGCGATTCGCTCATCCCGGCCACACGTGTTTTGTCTGCAGCCACGCGATTACATGTGGCAGTGGCCCACAACGTTCATCGAAACCTATCTTCCCCGTCTCATTGAAGTGGGACGGATCGATGAAAAATTCGCCGACCAAGTGCGCACCGACTTGGCGAGCGCAGAAGCGAACCCGAATGGATTCATGGTCACACCACTGGTGCTGGAGATCGTCGCCGAAAAGCTATAATCCGTCGCTGTGCTGATGCGCTTTTTGCCTACGGGTTGGTAATTCCGCCTGACGTTCCAGCGAGGCCTAGTCTGTCTGCGTCACTTTTCAGCGCAGGAATGACCTCCGCGATTACGTCATCAACCGACATGCCCAACTCTTCCGCGCCGCGGACGATGTCTTCGCGGCTCACAACGCGAGCAAATGCCTTGTCTTTCATTTTCTTTTTCACCGCTCGGACATCGACATCCTGAATGCTTTTCGTGGGGCGAACGAGCGCGACAGCAACGATGAAGCTGCTCAGCTCATCGACGGCGTAGAGCGTTTTCTCCAGTGCTGTCTCGCGCGAGACGTTTGCGTAATCAGCATGCGAAAGAATCGCACGGCAGATCTCTTCGCTCCAGCCATTCTCGCGCAACCACGCAACGCCAACGAATGGATGGCCTTCGGTCGGGCTACGTTCGAGATTCGGATGACGCTCGTAATCCATGTCGTGCAACAATCCTACCGCTTCCCAAAGGTCGGTGTCTTCACCCCGCAGTTGCGCAAAATGTTTCATCGAATCTGCAACGGCGTAGCAGTGTTTTCGCAGGCTTTCTGAATGAACCCAGTCGTGCAGTATGTTTAAGGCGCTGGAAGTGAGCGTTTTACCCATCGTTACGACTTTAATAGATGGAGACGCTATCGCCGCTTTTAATTTTTGTGGCAAGCCGCACCACATCCCAGTTGGCCAGGCGAACACAACCGTGGCTTGCAGCGTGGCCAATCGAACCGGGATCGTTGGTACCGTGAATGCCGATCCCTTTTTTGTTTAGCGCAATCCACATTACCCCGACAGGGTTCCGCGGCCCCGGCGGCAGGACGTAAAAATTACCGCTGCGCTGGCCGTGCTTAAGCATCTCCTTGTCGTAACGAAACTTAGGCATCTTCGCAATTCCTCGCACCTTCCACTCACCGACGGGCGAGGCGGTATGAGTGGAACCGACCGTAACCGGATATGCGGCGATGAGCTTATCGCCTTCATGCACCTCAAGCATATTGGTTTTGGTGTCGAGCTTTATGGCCACATTTGCAGGTGCGCCTTTGTTTTCTTCTGGAGACCCAGCTTGCGCATCGGGCTGGTCTTCCAGTTCGTTGGCTGCCTTCAATCCGACTTCGCTGCCGGGCTTAATGTCTTTTACCGATGCAAGCTCAAATGGCTCGACATTCGGCACCATTACGTGGTCGCCGGCCTTGATGGTTTTCAACTTACCGGGATTGAGTTGTTCAAGGAAATGAATGTCACTGTGGAATTTCTCGGCGATTGCGTCAGGAACGTCGCGGTAGGGCAGAAATTTTAGTTTTGCCTGCTGAGGCGGCTGTTTTGGGGAGGGCCCTACGCTTTGAAGGTCCGCTTCAGTCACGGTGTACGGAATGAATACCGGATTGACGCTGGCCAGATCGAGGCCCTTAACGTCGGGCGCGACGTTCGATTTTGCGGCGCGTTGCGGCGGCGGAGTTTGCGATTGTTCTCCGCGGGATTCACGGTAAAGGGCAAGCGCCCTTCGGGTCAGATCATTATAGTGTCCATCAATCTTACCCGGACTGAAGTTCGCGCGATCAAGAAAGATCTGTAGACGAGTGGCTGCTTCAATCTCAGCCTTTCGTGGCTTTGGAGCATGAGTCGCCTTTTTCTTCGCCGATGCCGGGAGAATACTGCTTGAAATGAATATCGCGATGAGGGCGAAACGCACAACAGTATTCACTTAAATGGATCGCGCTACTCGGCGGCGACGGCTGTCTCGCCTAATAAAAGGCGACTACTTTTTACGTTTGCAATCTGGAAAGTACGCGTAAGGTGGCAGGTTAAACCGATCTGATTGCCTTGAAGTTTTCGAATACGCGACTGTTACGACCTTTGGCGAAGTTTTTCGCAGCGACTGCTTTCGTTTGCGGTGCAATTACCGCGTTCGGCGATCCTGCGGGGAATGTTATCGATGAGGCGGACGTCCGAGTCCAAGCGGTGACAGCTGCTCAAGACGAAGTCACTCCCTCGCTGATGCAACAGCCGGAGATTTTGGGAACCGCCGTGGGCGTTAGCGAAACTGGCGATCCAATATTGATGGTTTATGTCAATCGCGACGCAGCGAATGCGGAGCAGGCCATTCGTAATCTCTCGGGCCAAGTTCGCGGTGCTCCCGTGAAGGTGGAGCTGATGGACGAAATTCGTGCCATGGGGAATACGGCACGACAGACGCCGCCGATTTCGCTGGGAACCTCGGGGGGCTGGACGTACGATCTCGCGAACCGCTACTGCTGCGGCGGCACGCTTGGAGGGCTCGTGCGGATCGGCGCTGGCCTCTACATATTGAGTGCTGGTCACGTTTTCGAAGGAGACACGGTACTGGGTGGTAACAATAGAATTGCTCAAACGGGTGACCCTGTAATTCAACCCGGATTGATTGACGAGCAGTGCAACCGGTATCTCGCGCAGACTGTCGCGACTCTCGTCAAAAAGAGATCACTCGCTACGAGTAACGTGGATTGCGGGATCGCCAGAATTGTTGGCGGTATGGTACGAACCGATGGTGCGATCCTGGGGATTGGAACCATCTCTCATTACATTTCCGCAGCTGCGCTGAATCAGCACGTTAAAAAGAGCGGACGCACAAGTGGATTAACGCGGAGCACGGTTTCAGGATTGAACGCGACCGTGAGAGTAAGTTTTACGAACGAGTGCCACGGGGGCACTTATTACAAAACGTTCAACGGTCAAATCGTTATGAATAGTCCGTCCTCGGCTTTCCTCAGGTCGGGCGACTCCGGATCGCTGCTGGTTCAGGACGTCGCAACGAATCCGAGGGCGATTGGTTTGCTTTTTGCAGGCAACACCTCGGTCGCATTCGCGAATCCAATTGGGCAAGTGCTGAGTTTTCTCGGCGCCACTATGGTGGGAAATTGACGGCAGTTTAAGAATGAGATTATGCCGCACATACGGGCTACTGTTTCCGTTTCACTGGTGGTTCTCGTGCTGAGTTCAATCGTCGTTTGCCATCAGAACATGGCCCAGAGCACTTCGCCAAGACCGAACCGTGACATCAATGTCGTTCTCGCTGCGCATGATAAAGAGCTGCTGGCAATAGCCGACGTGGTTGGTGTGTATGCCGGTACACTGCAAGATAGCCAGACGCCGTGTTTAAGAGTCATGCTCGCCCGGAAAAATCCAGAATCCGAACGCAAGATTCCGCGAATGATCGACGGCTATCCTGTTGTCATACAAGTAACCGGAACCATTCGCGCGCTCGACAGGCCGTAGCTATCGCAAAGAATTTGCCGCTATGCCTGTAAACAAAACGCGCCTCCTGTCTTCCCGGTGGGCAGGACAGAAAGGCGCGTCGGAGACGAACGAGATTAGACCTTAATCCTCATCGAGGATCACGCGATCAACCATCATGTTGTCGCCCGTCCCTGTATAATGAACGCGAACGGGAACACCCACTTTAATCCTTGTTCTCACCGTATCTGCATTCAGGACCTTGCCGCTGCGCGTCACATAAGTAACGGTCTTGCCGAAGCGATAATGCCGCGGCCCGGTGCTTTCCTTAAGCACGATCGTGCTGCCGGGACTGAACTCGGTGATCGTCCCGCTGCCTTCGGTCGTGGTCGTTGTTGAGGTAGTGGTCCGCTGCTGCGGCACGTCCTGAGTTTTCATAAGCGGCTGCCGCGTGGTTTGCCCCCACGCAAACGATGCCACCATTGCGAGCGCAATACTTAAGAGCAATTTTTTCATGATTTCCCCCTTTTTTGTTGAATTGCGGCAGATAAGCATCCTCTGTTCCCACCAGATTTGAGGGGGCCACAGAACTTGCCGCTATACTGGATTCGGATGCAGCATGCGCCGCGGATGTTTGGAAGCCTCTTTTATGGTGCCTGAAGCCTGCTTTTGCTCAGCCGAGTCTTGGGCTAACTGCTTGATATGAAGTTCTGGATTGGAACCTCGGGATTTCAGTATGCCGAGTGGAAGGGAAATTTTTATCCTGAGGATTTGCCGGCGTCCAAGATGCTGCCGTTCTACGCGGAGCGATTTTCAACGACGGAGATCAATTACACATTCCACCGGATTCCCGCGCCGAAAACGATCGACAATTGGAAGGCGCAAACACCTGAAAAATTCCGGTTTGCACTGAAAGCGCCGCAAAAGATTACGCATTGGTCGAAGCTCCGCGATTGTGCAGACACGCTCGAATATTTCTGCAAAGTCGTGACCGGCCTCGGGCAACGACTGGGCCCGGTTTTGTTTCAGTTGCCGCCGACGTTCACGAAACATGCAGATGTGCTAAGCTCTTTTCTACGCGAATTTCCCGACATGCGCGCCGCCTTTGAATTTCGTCACGATTCCTGGTTCGATGATGAGATTTTCGATCTGCTGAAGTCACGTAACATCGCGCTCTGCATTGCAGACACCGACACAATCGCTACGCCAAAGAAGATTACCGCCGATTACGGCTATCTCCGCCTCCGCCGCGAAGATTACGCGGACGCGGATGTGACAGGCTGGTCCGAGTTCGTGCGTGAACAAAACGCAAATTGGAAAGACGCCTTTGTCTATTTCAAGCATGAAGAAAGCGGCATTGGCCCAAAACTCGCCAAGCAAATGATGGAATTGCTTGCGCATCCTGGAAGCCCTAGCGTCCAATCAGGATAAAAATTCCTGCCAGCAGCGCCAGCACGCCCGTTACAATGCCGATGCCGAGTCCGGTGAGAGTAAGAATTCCGACCGCGATAAGATAAATCGCCAGCAGAAGCATGCCGATATTTTTAGTAATCATGCTCTGAGTATCAGCAATTGCACCCGCCCTTGACAATACTGAAGGCAGTTGGTCAGCCGATTCTCAGCGCCGAGATTCTAAATCGCCAGAATCCTCAATGTAAATTGTGGGCGCCGCTATCTCCCGGCGACGCGAACTATAACTGCCGAGACGTCTTTTACATCGACGAAGGCGTCAAAATATTCCGCGCCGGTCAAGGAAGAAAGATGGACCATATTCTCGTTCACTTGCGAGACCTTGCCGCCCATTTTTTCTCCAGATCTCAAGTGTACCTCGACAGTTTTGCCTGCGGTCCCTTGAAGAACGCTGAGGATGCTCGCGTTGGGCTGAAGGCTGGCCTTCTCCTGCGCGTGCAAACTGCCACAGGCCACCGCAACAATGATTGCAATAAGAAGTGAGTAATGTTTCATGATCAATTGGTTTTGCCTGGTGACTGACTGATTTGCCAGCAAATAAATGCGCATCGGCACGGAGCAGCGGTCTCCACTTTGTCCGGGTAAATTGAGGAGGGGATTGAAAACAGCTCCTCCTTGTTTTGAATTGGCAGGCGAAGCGCCTGCCCTACAATCTTTAGAATGACTTCAATTGCCGAAAATCTTGCGCGCGTTCGTGAGCAGATCGCGCGCGCAGCGGCTAAAGCTGGCAGCGTTGCCGATGGGATCGCTTTGGTCGCGATTACGAAGACGCATCCAGCGGAGAAGGTGCGTGAGGCGATTGAGGCTGGGCAGACTCTCTTCGGCGAGAGTCGTGTTCAGGAAGCGCGAGCTAAAATCCGTGAGCTGCCGTCGAATTTGCATTGGCATTTCGTCGGACACCTTCAGAAGAACAAGATCCGGCACGCGCTGCCGCTGTTTGAAATGATTCACAGCATCGATTCACTTGGCCTTGCGCAAGAAATGAACCGGATTGCAGAAGAGGACGGGATGCATCCACGGGTTTTGCTCGAAGTCAATGTGGCAGGCGAGGGGAGCAAGTTCGGATTTTCGCCCGATAAGCTACATGACCAAATGGAATCCCTCCTCGCGTTGCCACGATTGTCCATTGAAGGATTAATGACGATTCCGCCGCTTGCCGAAAAAGCGGAAGCATCGCGAAAATATTTTGTTGGATTGCGCGAATTGCGCGACGCATATGAGAAAGAATTTGATCTCAGACTGCCGCAGCTTTCCATGGGAATGACGAACGATTTTCCGATTGCAGTCGAAGAAGGCGCCACGCTAGTTCGCGTTGGCACGGCCATCTTTGGTGAAAGATCAAAGACACGGAGGGAATAGTCACAGGTAAATACCAGCGTTCACAACGCTTCGGCTTGGCATGAACCCTCTCACTACTTCTCATTCTCGAATCTTCGTTTCTATCTGTGTGAATCTGCGGCCAAATAATCATCCGAATGCATCTGGACCCAACTAACATTCAACAGATTGGAGAAGAGTTGGCCATCGCGTGGAACGACGGAACCGAATCGTATTTGAAACTCGAGATGCTGCGACGCGCATGTCCGTGCGCAGCATGTGGCGGCGAACCGGATGTGCTCGGTACCCTCTCGCGGCCACACGTGAGCTACACCAGTGAAAGTTTCCAACTAGTCGGCTTCGACCTGGTAGGCGGTTATGCGTTGCAGCCGCGCTGGGCAGATGGGCATGCGACTGGAATTTACAGCTTTACTTATCTGCGGCGTCTGGGAGATGCTTATGGGTGAAAGATGGGCGACAACTTTGTAATTAAGCTGTGAATTTGGTGACGAAGATCGCGATCGTTCTCCTCTGCTTCTTGCTCTGTGGAGCCGGTACTTTCATCGCTTCGAGCGCGCGAAAAGAGAACGTGCCGCAAAAGACGAGCGTGATTCCCGTGAAAAATCGTGAAGTGGCCCGGCGTGTCTGGATTCTGACTTAAGGAACGCGCCCTTCAAGCGCGCCACGGCGCGCTGCCTCACGGCAGTCTATCGGTGCTGTTGTGGCGGTTCCATTCACCTTCGCTTCCTGCGAGAGCTGGACATCACGCTTATCCTTCGAGATGAAATTGTTGGGGTGCCGTGAGCGCTCTTCTTCGCCAGAGTGAAATCTTTCGCCCGCGAAAGCAATCGTATGTCCGATCGCAAGCGTTCAAGAGCGACGGTGAGATCGAGAATGATCTTCATTCCAGCGAAATCGTCGCCACAAACAGCGCGAAGAGCGTCGATGCGGCGCAAAGCGCGAATGGCATCCCCATCAAAGTAGTAACCGTGATCTGTATCGGTCGCAGGCGAGAGAAGGTGATGTTTACAATAAACAAGAATCGTGCGGCGAGGGATGTCTACCAATCGGGAGGTCGCGTCAATGGTGTAAACCGCGTCAGCCGGCGGTTCGAACAATTGAATTTCGCGCGATCTCATTTGTGCGATCGCCATAACAAACCTTCTCTATTTGATTGCAATTGGCTCGACGCGCGCGTGTGCAATCAATTATTGACACGCGCGCTCGAGCATACAGCCGCAGCGGTTTACTCAGGCGACCTTGACTTCAATTTGTTTGGGCTGGGCGCGCTCGCTCTTTGGCACGTGGACCATGAGCACGCCATTTTTGAACTGCGCGTTTACTTTGTTGAAGTCGGCATCGTCAGGCAGAGTGAAGCTGCGCATGAACGTGCCGTAGCCGCGTTCAACGCGGTGATATTTCTTTTTCTTCTCTTCCTGTTCAAACTTCCGTTCGCCGGAGATGGTTAACACGCCGTTTTCGACCGTGACCTTGACGTCTTCCTTTTTCATCTCAGGCAACTCGGCCTTGATGAGATATTCCTTGTCATCTTCGGTGATGTCCGCCAGCGGCGTCCATTCGGGTAAAGTGATCTCTTCTCGCCCATTGGTGCGACGAAGCGGTCGACCAAAAAGCGTTGAGAGGCGGTTTTGGAACTCTTCCATTTCTCGGAATGGCTCCCAACGAGTGAGTGTTCTTTGCATTTAGGTATTCCTTTCCAGTGTGGTTGAACTGTCAGTGGTTTGATCCCAGCACGAAAAGCTGGCGATTTTCAAATATCGGCTTATTCCGGACGCCTCGCGCGGTATCTTAAGTTGTATTTTTTTTCGCTGACCATTTCCTCCGGTTGCGAATTCTCGTCCAATCGATCTGCCTTGTAGATGCGATAAATAATTGTGGCTTGAGGAGGCCACGCGGGAATGAAACCGCGATCCAAAGCAACTGCCGCGTCGATTGTCGACCCTGGATTGGAAAAACCGTTGCTACATCTGCATGCGGCGAACAATGCCGATTCGTTTTGGGACGCCGTTCAAGACGTAATCGAAGCGGCCCTGCCGACCTGTTTTATCGGTCTCACTTTGCAGCACAACCCGATTTTGCCACGAATTGCCAAATCGACACAGAAACTCACGGGCAGCTTTTTCCCGGTTACGGCGATTGAGAAACATTTCAACTCTCATCCGCGCCGGAATGTTGTATTCATCAGCGATTTTTTCTCCGACGAGCGCCATTTTAAGAGGTCTTTGTTTTATCGCCGTTGCATGCTGCCCACAAATGGCCAATGGGCCATCGGCCTCTTCTTTTGGGGTATTAGGCGCCTACTCGCCGCAATCGTTGTCGTGCGGAGCATGCAGCAGGGCGAGCCCTCACGGTCGCAAATTAGGTTGATTCGCCATCTCCATGCGCAATTCCAAACAGCGCTGCGTCGGCTGCGTTTGCTCGAACGCGAACGGGCCGAGCGGGTAGCCTTCGAACAATTCATGCGCCGAGTCCCGTTACCAACAGTGCTGTTGCGATGGAATTTGAGATTGGTCTATCAAAATCAAGCCGCAGCCGAGTTCTGTGCTGCCTGGCAAAAAGGGTTTTCGGGGGCGCGTTTCATCAAATTGAAAGCGCCGCTTCCTCTTGAAATCCTTGATGGATGTCGCGCTCTCAAGAAGCGATGGAGACAGCTAAGTCCGCGCGGGCTTGCGCCTGCTAATTTCAGCGACCAGACAATTCGGCATCCAACGAGGCGAGATCTTCGCGCCACTATCAGTTTGAAACAGATCAGTTCGGCCGCAGTAGCGCGGCCGCATTTTCTCGTTGAATTCGAAAGCTTGCGCGGGAGCCCAAACCGTTCTCGCACGACCGCGGCTTCGTTGTCGCATCTGGCGCGGCTCACGAAGCGAGAACAGCATTTGGTGCGTTTGGTGTGCGATGGGCGCAGCAATCAAGAGATCGCCGACGCGAGTGGCTTGAGTCTCGAAACCGTGAAAAAGCATCTCCACTCTATTTTCTGCAAACTGGAGGTTCCCAGTCGCAGCCGATTGATTGCGCTAATGCGATAACAAACTGCCAAGATGGCGCAGTCCCAAAGGGGGGACTATTTCGGCTACAATCAGCCGAATATCATTGGCTTACGTCGGAATGGTAATTCGCAGCAGGCTTGTTCCTTTGCACTTAGGTTGGAGTTTTCGCGCTTGCAGCGACGCTGGAAAAAGACAGAACCCTCCTGGCGAGAGATCGACATCGCTGCAGCGAAGCGATCCGGTCAGGCAGCAAACGATCGCAAACTGGCCTTGGGATGAAATGTCGCGCGATGCAGTGAGATTCCATTTTTGGACCTCAAACAATTTGTGTCTCACAAGAAGTTCTCCTTGTGGCTCGACTAGTTTCGGAGCGACATCGTTGAAGTCGATGCATTGAAGCGCTTGCTCGATGTGCAACTCCCGCAGCTTGCCGTTGTCATCTACACGATTCCAGTCGAATACGCGATAAGTGGTGTCGCTATTCTGTTGGATTTCAATCAACAGATTACCTGCACTTACCGCGTGAAGACGCCCGGCCGAAAGAAATGCGGAGTCACCCGGTTTGCTCGGAATTTTGTAAACGTAATCGGCTGCTGTTCCCTGTCGCAGCGCGTTTTCGAATTCATCGCGCGAACTGGGCTCGCAAAACCCGAGTAAAAGTTCGGCGCCCGCATTGGCAGCGGCGACGTACCAAATTTCATTCTTCGGTTCGCCGCCTAGTTTCCTAGCGGCTTGTTCCGGCGGGTGCACTTGCAGGGAAAGGTTCTCGTGTGCATCGAGGAGTTTGACGAGCAAGGGAAAACGCGGAGCGTTGGGAAGCTCACCGAAGATCAGCGATCGCTCCTCATTCCAAAGTTCATGTAGAGTCTTGCCTTTGAGAGGACCGCGCAGGACGACGCTTTGTGCTTCGGGACGATCGACAATCTCCCATGACTCGCCAATTCGCGCCTTCGGCGGCAGTTTTTTGCCAAATTTTGATTCAAGGCATCGGCCGCCCCAGATTCGTTCCATAAAGAGGGGTTGGAAGGTGAGGGGAGCACTGATTTCGGATTTCGACTTTCGAATTTTGGATTTCAATTGCCAGATTTTAGATGCAGATCGGCTGATGCAAAAGATACTCCTCCGATCTCTGACTTAGGACATGACCTTTGGATGAAGTCCTTCATTAAATATTGGTTGCCCTTATTGGTTTGGCTTGGCGTGATTTTTCTCGGCTCGACCAATCTGATGTCCGCTGAGCACACATCGCGACTAATCGTACCTTTCTTGCTCTGGTTGAAACCGGGGATGGCACCGGACCGAATCTTGTTCATTCTCATCGTTATGCGCAAATGCGCGCACGTCGGCGAATACGCGGTTCTAGCTCTTCTCCTGTGGCGTGCACTTCGCAGCGTTCCGACTCTGCACACGAAAAGACCGATATTGTTTATCGCAGTTCTGATAGCATGCGCAGTTTTTGCCGCAAGCGATGAATTTCACCAATCATTTGTTAAGTCGCGTACTCCCTCGATTCGCGACGTTCTTCTGGATGTTTCAGGGGCACTCATGGGGCTGTTGATCAGCGCGAGTTTCGCATTTTGCCGTTCTAAGAAAATCCGAAGCATGACCCCGAGCCACTTCGTCGATGCGCGATTATGACTTCGCAAATCGCGAGTTCCTCCTGTTGCGACTGTCTAAAACTGAGCGAAATGATCACGCGTGAATGCGGCACCGCGGTTAAACGACGAAGTGTGTAAGGGTTCTGAGGTTGGACCGCGCAACTCCTGGGCGGCCGGGAAAGCTCGCTTACTACTACCTGTTGTTGTGGTGTGTCTCGCTACCTTCTTGGCAACAATGCGGATATTCGGCGGCGCGGTCGAACAAGCTGCAGGCGATGACAACACGGGGAACTCTTCAGTTGCGCCTGTTATCACAGCAAAGCCCGATCAGGTGATAGTCGCTGGTGGGCGTGGCAGCACTGAGATCCAATGGAATACAGGGAATGGTTCGATGGGGTTCGTCTTTGTAACGACTAAAGATGGCAAGCCGGTTTTGTTTGCTACCGGCGCGAAAGGTAGGCGCGTGGTCCCTTGGATCCGCGCGGATAAGTATGTTTTCGAGCTTTATAGTGATGACCAACGGCGGACGTTGCTCGCCACAGTAACCGTATCTGGAACCACGGAAAGCAAAGGCTCTCCGCGCGCCGTGTTGCTACAAGAAAGAGCTCGCTGGCTGCTGGTTGAGGCGCTGATAGCGATTGTTTATATCGCCGTTTATCTCAGTTCGAAGGGAACGCTGCGTACGACATTTCCTACCGAACCAACGACGTCTCCTCGCCCACTCCACGTTGGACGAAACCTTCTGCTGGGTGTAGCAGCCTTCGTTTGTCTGGATGGCGTCATCTTTCATACGGGATTGTATGTCTCGATCTTGGCACCCGATTCGTACGCCGGGCGGTTGGCGGTGATTACGCGAGCCGAAAAGCAGCGCCCTCCATTGGGTCTGAAAGAGGTGCTGGTTCTGGGAGATTCGAGGATGGCAGAAGGGTTCTCGACCGCGGTGGCTGACGAGCTTGGGTCGGCAGCCGGATTCAAATTTGTGACTCTCGCTGAACCCGCCTCTACCGCAAACACTTGGTACTATATGCTTCGAGAAGTGGACCCAACAGCGCAACGCTACTGGGCGATTGTTGTGCCTTACGGCATTGGCTACGAACCGACCAGTGCTGAGTCCTTGAGAATCTCCATGGCAGCCCCGCTCTTGCGCTATGGCGACTGCTTCACTTTTGCTTCTGCTTTTCAGCAATGGTCTGGTCGGTTCAGAGCAGTCACGGCATGCATATTGCGGGGATCGGCATATCAGAGCGATGTTGCAGATTTTCTTGAACATCCCATCGCCAGAATAGAAAACGTTCAACGAGAGTCGGCAATGGTTCGTGCGCGGGCTGTTTATAAAGGGCGGGATTATGACATGGTGGGCACGTCCTATGACGCCACGACAGGCCAGATGACTTTCCCGCCACGACTAACCGAAGCTCAGCGGGAAGCGATTCGGAAGAGTTTATTACAACCGTCTCAATCGGAAATGCAATACTCCCTGAGACTACAACGCGATTGGATCCCGCGAATTTTAAATCGCTATTCGAAGAGTGCCACTACCATTGTGCTTACGCCGGTCCCACGGGGGCCGTTTGCTGAACTCCCTGCCTTCTCTGTGGGACAACGCGCGCCTTTTCCCCAGGTGACGAGGCAGAGAACAGTTTTTTCCCTTCCCGAACAAACGTTCGATTTCCTCGAAAAACCCGACTACTACTTCGATGCATTCCACCTCAATGCCAAGGGCCGGCAAAGGTTTACCGAAAGGCTAGTTAATGACCTCGTGGCACGGCTTGCAGCAGCCGATTCACATGCCAGCTATCCCTAATGTTATTCAATAGCTTCCAGTACTGGATGTTTTTTCTGATCGTGGCGGTGCTGTTCTACAGCATGCCGTTTCGCATTGGGAAAGTGCTGCTGTTACTCGCAAGCTACGTGTTTTACATGTGGTGGGATCCGCGATTCATCGTCCTCATCTTGACCTCCACCGTGGTCGATTACTTCCTGGGGATTTGGCTGGAGGTCACAAGCGGCCGCCGCAAGAAGCTTTTGCTCGCCATTAGCCTTGTCGTTAACCTGGGGATTCTCGGCTTCTTTAAGTATTATGATTTCTTTGCGGGTTCCTTAGCTGGTTTGCTGCATATCCCAAAATCATCCGTAGTGCTTCAAGTTGTTCTCCCTATCGGAGTCAGCTTCTACACGTTCGCCAGTCTTTCTTATACCCTCGATGTCTATTGGGGAAAAATGAAGGCGGTAAGAAACCTGATCGACTACGCGCTGTTCATTGCATTTTTCCCTCATCTTATTGCAGGTCCAATCATTCGCGCCCGACAATTCATTTCTCAGATTCAATACTGGCGGCTTCCAGCAGCAATTGTGATTCAGAGCGGTATCATCCTTGTCCTGTCTGGCCTGTTAAAGAAGATGGTCTTTGCCGATCGCTTCGCCGTTGTCTCCGACGCGTACTTTAGGGACCCGGCCGCGCACCCAGGTTGGCTGGCTGCGTGGTCAGGTTGTCTTGCTTTCTTTATGCAGGTATTCTTTGATTTTTCTGGTTACACCGACATCGCCCGCGGTTGTGCCAAGCTGCTAGGCTTTGAGTTTCCACTTAACTTTGCGCGGCCATTCTTATCGAGAAATCCACCTGACCTCTGGCAGAGATGGCATATAACTCTCTCCACATGGGTTCGGGACTATTTGTTTATGCCATTCAGCCGGGGAAGAAAAGGACGATTCGTGTTATACCGCAACATGCTGGTAGTAATGGTGCTGGTGGGACTGTGGCATGGAGCAAACTGGACATTTGTCGCGTGGGGCGCATACCACGGTCTTCTGTTAATCGGCTACCGTCTTTTCGATCGGGCAACAGTCGGCACGCCGATTGATAGAGTTATGAAACAGCGCTGGTTCGTTCCGTTTAGCGTTGGATTGATGTTTGCGGCCTTTGTGCTGAGCGCAGCGTTCTTCCGTCCGAAGACTCTCCAGACCAGCGGATATGTCTTAAGTGCGTTATTTGGTTTCCATCACGTCACGGGCGAATTTCTCCTAACGACCGGTACGATCGTGCTCATTTTCATTTCGCTGTTTCTGGCGGTCGCGCAGGAACGTAATCAGTTTATTGATCGCCTGGCTTTGCAACCGGCGCGCGTTCAAATCCCCGCATACGTTTGCGCATTTCTGGCGCTCGAACTATTTCCGGCGACCGGTCCGGTGCCGTTTGTCTATTTCCAGTTTTGAGCGCGCTGCCAGCAAAGATCCGAATCGGAAATTCCGCAGGAGAATGGGCCTGACTGGGCTCGAACCAGTGACTCTGTTACTGAGCGTCTTTATATAACATGCTAGCGGTAAGTCTATTATAAGCTATTTCTGATCTTCTTTAGTTTTCGCTTGATACTGCTTTATGATACTCGATGCTATCTGACATGATCTCAAACGACGTATGGACGAAGTCGAAAACCGCCTGCCTTTACCGCTACAACCCGAACGGTCAGTATTTCGCCCGCGTCCGGTTTGGCGGCAAGCTTCACCGCAAGAAGCTCGGCACGGATGACTACCAACTGGCCCGGCGCAAGCTGGCCGACTTCAGGCGCGACCTTGGCCGCACCGATGGCCGCGCCAGCAACACCAGCTTCGGCACAGCGCTGGACAAGTACGCGAGGACGTTCGGCGGACTCTCGCCCTCGTCGCAAAAGGACAAGCGCGCTGTCATCGGCAAACTGAAGGCGACATGGTTCGGCATCGACACCTTACCCTTGCGAACGATCAAGCCAAGCGACGTTTCAGCATGGCTGTCGCGCCACTGCGGAAATAAGGGCGCAAGCTACCACAATTCTGTTCTCACAGTGATCCGCGACGCCTTCGATCTCGCGGTTAAAGACCGCATCATCGCGGACAGCCCGGCGGCGCATCTCAAGTACCGTAGGCGCGCCGCGCCGATCCGGTTGACCCCGACGTTCGACCAGTTCAAGCAGATCGTTGCCAACGTCCGGGCGCAAACCCAAAACCGCGAGGCTGAGCAGAGCGCCGACTTCATCGATTTCATCGGACTCGCCGGACTCGGCCAAGCCGAAGCCCGCTCTCTCACGCGCGCCGACGTTGATCTGGACGCCGGACGCATCATTACCTATCGCCACAAGACGAGGCAAGGCTTCGTTATCCCCGTGTTCCCGCAGGTGCGTGCACTGGTTGAGAAGCTGTGCAGCGGCAAGGCGCATCACGAGCGGCTGTTCAAGCACGATGATGCGGCGAAGGCGCTGAGCAATGCGTGCAAGCGACTAGGGCTGCCACCCTTCACGCACCGAGCACTGCGCCGGATGTTCATCGTGCGCGCAATCGAGCGCGGCGTTGACGTGAAAGTTATCGCGGAATGGCAGGGACACAGAGACGGCGGCAAGCTCATCCTCAACACTTACTCGCACGTCCGGCGTCCGCACAGCGAGCGCATGGCAGCATTGATGACTGACGGCGAGCCAGAGAATGTGATTCCGATCACGGCGCAAGCGTAACTAAAATAATCTGAAGTTTTTGCCTTGTGCTCCCCAGTGTTCATGAGAACATCATGACAAGGTTACGCAACATTGCGCCGACTGAAGTTCTCTGACAGAGGTTCGCAGGGCGAGCAAAACGTGTTCCAAGGGAACACGCTCTGGGGAGAGAAATAAGTTCGGCGTGAGCGCGAGAGCGACCGCGTGAGCGGTAAAAGCGGCCTGTCGTAGAAGGGCTACGGCGTCCGGTGGACTGAACTCGATGGTGTTGAGACGGCTTCCGAGGTGGAAGTCGGGCGCACGAACGGGGAGCAAGCAGAGTTCGATGACCTTGACGGCTTTTGGGCCGCTTCAAAGGCCTGCTTTTTCAGAACCACAACTTGAGGACGCTTACATGCCACAACTCAAATCTGCGCCACGCGAAGCAAACGTTTCGCCCGGTGCGCTAAAATTGAAAGAGGCTCGTCAATATCTTGGCGGCTTGTCAGTTCCAACTATGCACCGACTCATCGCAAGGGGACTGCTCCGGCCTAACCGCTCGTTGCGACACCTTTTGTTTCCAAAAAGTGAACTTGATCGTTTCTTGCGAGACGGCTTGACCTAACACCGGCAAACACAGATTCGAGCGATGAGCAACATCCTAACGACAAAGGTGAAAAGATCACGCGAGCCGGTCAGAGCGTGCCCTCAAAAACAGAGCGCAATGTTCTTGAACGCCTTCCCGTGTTTCAGCCAGGACACCGTTACGGAAGTCATGAAACGCAACTTGTTCTCAATGCCGCTCCCGAACGAATGGCGTTTTGGTGATTCAAACAATGGCTCGACGCGCCGGCTGAATTGGAAAAAGTTCAAACGCTCGGACAATGAAGGCACGGACTGGCATAAGCTCGTTGGTCTGTGTGACGTGGTCGAGCGCGACCGGCGCTACGTGATCTTCGTCATCGAGGGAAGCAAAGACGCGTTGGCCGCGTTTGAGTTTGCCCACCGCGCCGGAGTCTTGCGCGACGTCGGCGTCGTCGCCGCGCTCGGCAGTGGTTATCGCCCGATCAACAGCGAACTCAAACGACTCGCCGGACGCCGTTTGATCGTGATCGGCGACCGTGACCACGTCGGCGTGGAAAGTGTGCGGCGCGTCTCGTCGGCTCTGTGTTCCATTGGGGTCAATCACGTCGCGCTTAACTGGAACTCGTTCCCAGATGCCGATGGGAAGGATTTGTTTGACCTGCTACAGTCCAGCAATGGCAAAAACCCCCATTGGTACTGCAAGTTTTTTTCTTTTTTCTCTCCCTTCCTCAGTGTTCCTCAGTCTTCTCTGTTTTCTCTGTTCTCTCTGTTCTCTCCTAAGCCTTTCATCTGCACGGCATCAGGACAGCGGAACCGAAAGCTGTTCGACTTGGCGCGAGCGACGAAGCAATTTGGTGTCCACCAAAGAAAACTAACTCACTCAGAACTCGCACAAATTTTGGACGCTTGGTATGCGGCTTCCGCGCCTTTCATCGAAATGGGGCGCGACGAGTGCCTGATTCACTTTCTGCGCGTCCGTGATAAAGTCAGATCTGTTCCCGCTAACATTAAGGAGGCGATGGAGCGTGCCCGAAGCGAGCCCTTGCCGGATATCGGCATCGAATGCGTACCGCTGCACAAGATTGCCGTCGTCTGCTGCGAGTTGCAGCGCGTACAGCTTGGACATCCATTCTTTCTCTCGGTGCGAAAGGCTCAGGCTTTTGCTGGATTGACCAGCGTGAGCGCCGCGTACGACGCGCTTCAGACGCTGGAATCAATGGAAGTCATCAAATGCGTGAAACGCGGCATCGCCGGCAATCCCGGCAATCCGGCCACGCGCTGGCGCTACTTGTTTCCGATGTGACCCGCCCCGCCTTTTTGTGCCACAAAATTTCTGCGCCACGGTCGGTGCCGCCCCTGATCGCCGGTCGGACCCGGCAAAACCCCCCGGGGACATGCGGCTTTTACGGTTTACGCCGGGGGCGCGCGCGATTTCCCAAGTGGAATCGGTATTATTGCCTTTGCAATACGAGCAGATGTAGGAAGGGAACAGCCGCCGAGAATCGGTTGATTGCGCTGGATAGATCGGCAAGCACGCCATTCAAATTAACCTCGCACCACATCGGATCATCCGGTAACAGCTTCTCAATCTCGATTCTTATGGAGCTAATCTGTCTGAGGATACCTTTTGCCTCATCCCTGCGGTTCCAGTATTTTATCGCCGGTTTCGGGATCGGAATATCATCCACATCCAGAGCTTCCTCGTCATATACGACTCTGGTTACAGCCGCCCGGATTGATTTAGCCGTGATCGCGCCGTTGCGCTTCGCCTCTTGCAATACTTCTACGCGCTTAGCTTCCGGCACCTGCGCAAGCTCACGCGCCTGTCGTTCGGACTGAACCATTGGTTCAGTCGATGCCGGTAACGACGCTCTAACTTTGGCAAACGAAATTATCTGGAAAAGCCGTCGCTACGTCCAACCACACTCGCGCCTGCAAAATTCCTTGAGGGTCGAGTGTGGTCGATAGAGTTTTTTGTCCCTGATTTTAGCTTTCGCGCGTTGCACGCTCGGGACACTCACGCTCATCAGTTCCGCGCGGAGGTTATTCTTCTCCTCCCTTCAGGATTGCTCGGATTGGAGCGCAGCAAGGCGCGCCGTGATCTCGTCCAGTTTACGGTCCGTCTCACGAAGCGCTTCGCGTTCCTCTTCGCTTGGCATGACGATGTTCGCTATCTGCAACGCCGGCGTTTGGCCCGTCAGCGCAAGCATCTTGTCCACAGCGATCCCAGTCCCCGATCGCTGCATCGCGCAAGCTGGCCTTGCCAATCTTCTCTGACATGCGTTCAGCGCCTACGGTTGCCACATCTGCGAGGATGGAAACCAGGTGTTTTTTTCGCTCTGCTATGCTTTTTGCCTCGCGTTCTCTGATGCCCATGACGGTGTGATTGCTCACGCGGTAGCGTCTGGAGATGCCATTAACACTAGCGTTTGGCTCGGCGAGTTCTCTCACAATAGTGCGGTAGGTTTTGGGGCGCGTCCTGAGCAAGAGTTCGCCGGTGTAGCGAGCTTGAGGGCCTTTGAGAGCGAGAAGCCGATTGTCCTTTGTCGACAGCGGCTGGTCGTTATTTGGCTCGCTCATGTTCAAGCGAACAGGTAAGCTTGCCTGGAGCAAAATGCAACCGCTACCGGCACGCAACTGCACCCATCAACCGCTTCCATTCATCCAAACTCCCGCGAAAGCCCAGTTCGCAGGCTGTGTTGAAACTCAACCGAGCGTTTATCTCGCGTCGCTTTCCGCCTTTTGTGTCGTTGGCATTCCGATAATGGCGGCGCGAGATGAAGATGTGTGACGCCAGCGGATCGTGCTCTGCTTTCATTGCGGCGAGTTCCGTTTCAACGTCATGTATCGCCGTGGTGAGCCGTTCCAGTGCGTCCTGAAGGCGTGCGAGGCCATAATGTTCAGTCGAACATAATCTTTGCTGAACGTCAAACCCTCACTCCGGTTTCATCACCGGATGGATTTCCCACGCTGCGTAGTCGGGAAGATGGCTTCTGCGGTTTGATTTTTGATCTTTGAGAGAATGAGCGACATCGAAAAACGCTTTGCCGGTAACGGTGATGACGGGAGTTTGATCGAGCGTCAGCTTCTTAGTACAGCCAGTGTGAAAAGGAAATCGCGTGTGCGTTCAACTAAAAACCGTTTCACGAATTGAAACAAACCAGCCAAACTAGCGAAAGAACCAAAATGAGAATAACCGGACACACCTTCATCTATCGGGCATTGACCGGTGGCATTGCCGCCCTGGCTTTGGTCATGACCAACGTCATAGCGCATGCCGCCCCGATCACCGAGCAGGAGGCGCACTCGATCGGCGTCGACGCCTACAGGGAAATGCATTTTCTGGGTAAATACGATTCGCCGATATCACTCTTGGCGCGCTCGCGTTGATTCGCTGCTCGTCGATCGGCCCCAAGCCTTCTTTTTTTGATTCCTTTGCCCTGCAAGCCGACCACAGTCCAGACAGACACCAGAAAAATTAACTGGTGGAGAGCAAGTGATCAAGGAAAGCCATCGCGCATGCGATACACTACACCTTCGGCGGTTCGTGCGACCGGTTGGTACCTTTCCGCGAGAAGCTTGGCCAGAATCGGGAAGTCTCGCACTGGATATCGCTTGCCGGGTTCGGCTTGGTTGTCGACGATATAAGCAGGCGGGTGCTTCGCAAAATCTTTTTCAAGCGTTGCCCAAGCGCCCGGCAGAATCCGGTTCCGAGTGTCGATACCCGGCGGCAGTCCGCCGAAAACAAGGCCCGTGAGCGGAAACGTTGCGATGTAGCGACAGGCGGGACGTCGTCGCGCATCAAGATAGATCTTCGACGTCTGACCCCAGACGAAGATCCTGTCGTTTGGAGCTGAATGCTCGAGCAAATAGCGCCCCGTTTCCAATGATTCGCGCCGCGCAGACAGCTCTAGCCAGTCCCAGGTTGAGACACCGACAACGGTGAGTGCCAACCAAGCGTAGGTGACAGCAGGTCGCAATAACCAGTGATGGGGTTGTATTCTCCCAGCCCAAAGTTGCGCGTAGCAGGGCGCGGCGAGCAGGGCAAGGGGCGGAATGAGCTGAATGTAGTAGTGCTCGTAAAACCGGGCGCCCGCGGCAGCGCCGATCGCCGACGCGGCGAGTAGTCCGAGAAGTGCGGTTCGCTCGGCGTTCTTGCCCGCCCAGATAGCGTGCTTGTCTCGAATCGCCATCGCCGCCCCCATCAGCAGTGGTAAGAAGCCCACAACGTACGCTAGCGTGATCAAGATTCCCTTTTTCCAGAACACGTACGGGATCGTATGGTCGGCGATCGTCCAGTAAATTGCCTCGCGGAGAATGCCCTGTCCATGAAGCACGACCGCCACAAGCGCGAGAACGCCAAAAAATCCCGTTGTAAGCATGGCGGCATGAATGACGGAGGCGGTAGGCGCCAAGCTGCGGTTCGTGCGATAGGTCGGGAGAAGTAGATAAATGCCTAGAGGAACCGCGGCGATCCCAGCCGGTTGTTTGAGTAAAAATCCCGCGCCCAAAAGCGCACCCGACAGCAGAAGCTCGGGCCGTACTCGTGACGAGCTTCGCCGGAAGCCGATCGCCCATGCCCACACGATAGGAAGATTCATCAACAGCTCGCCATCGAAGGCTATCATTTGCGCTCTGCCACAGGGTTGGAAAACACTGTAGAACAGCGCCGCGATCAATCCGGTGTTGCGGTCGAACAGCCGTGTGCCGATCACATAAAGACCGGCCATCGTAGCCAGCGTCCAGACCAAGGCGACTATGTGGAGCACTTTCCAATTGTACTTTCCCGCCAACTCGAACAGCGCGGCATATGTCCAGAAGAGGAGTGGCGGCTTGCGTTCCACCGCGTCTAGGTATGGTCGGTCGCCGTCGACAATTTCGTTCGCCACGACAGAATATATTCCTTCACTGTCAATCGGCTGAGGATGTACAAGTGACGGAAGCCGGGTCGCGATGGTCAGCAGGATGATCCCGAGCGCGGCCCAATGGAACCGTCGCAAACTATGACCTTGTATGTCCACCACCTGTGTTCCTGCCGATGATCGACACACCTTCCGCTACTAGATTGTCAAAATCCACCGTCGTGGCGACGTAATCCGCTTAAATGTGCCCACCGACATTCCGTTCCGTCACTTGGTTTAGGTAGAACTAAGACAAGAGTGCTGCGAAATCTGCCGCCGTTGTTGGATTGTCGATCAAAAACGTTTTTCGTTCGTTTTTTGGCGAAAGATCGCGTATTGGATGGGGGCGCTGGGGTCACGACCGGCGCACTCAGCGTCTACTCGCCAAACAACCGCTGGGCCCTATCGATGGCCTTGGTTTCTCGCACTCTCACTTCTGGGCACGCTCGCGTTCGGCCTTGCGATGTACTTAAAGCGATTAAAAGGCTGCACGGCAAGAATTATGCCGAATTATTCGGCATTTAGGAAGCGGAATCGCTCGGGAACGGCGGCTGACAATCTCAAGAAACGCGGTTGGAGTTGGGGGCTGTGTCTCAGCGATTGATTCCAATGGGGGAACGATCTGGATTGTGGACGCGCATCGCGACAACGGAAAGCGTTTCGTTGTGCACGCAGATGAAAAGCTGACTGCGTTTGTGGAACTGGAAGTGGCGATTGCGGCTATGGCAAATGTGGAAGAGATCACCTGGCAGACGCCAGAGCCCTGGGCCTCATAAGGTCTAGCCAAGGCAAATCTCTTCCATCCAATGTTTCGTATTCAGCGCGCAAATTGAGCGTGTGCCTTAAGGCAAATTCTTAAGAGTGCGTTTGCTAAAAATTCCTCACCGCGCCACCCGGGAGTTTCAGAGTCAGTTCGGCATGGGAGCGGCGCCGGATATAAGACATAATCTCGGCGCCGCCAAAGTTGCGAACCCAGTGGATAGCCCCCCAGGGAGGGAGTCCTTCATATTTCGCAACAGCTAATAATCGCAGCCCGCTATAGTCATAGTCGCATCGATTTTTGGCCGGACCGTCCCTAGCCTTCACCACTCTTTGAAATCACCCGCGTGCTCGTGCGTTTCAAGCACGTTGCCCGCATCATCGTAAACGGGAATCGCAGCATCATGTGAGCGGCTGCGAAACTTTTGCCTCGGCAAAACGAGCTACCGGTAATGTTGGAATACCAGGTTGCTGTTTGTGTGCCATCCAATTTTGTCGGCTAGATGGCTGAAATCGAAGTCGTCAGCGCGAACATGTGAATCTAGGTGCCTTTCGATCGGAGATCGTTTTCTCACGAAGGAACGGAGACCGACCTAATTGCGGCGATACGTTCTTCGATTAGATCGTGCTGAACCTCCCAGTACCTCAGTGCCGAGAGGAGGAGCCGGTCAGTTTCTTCAAACTCGGCGGATTCATCGTACTCGATACGTTCGGGCTGTGATGCTCCCAAACGCTTGCTCGTTTTTTGCCGTCTACGTCTGGACTTCGACGTTCGCCACCTCACGCCCCTCGATCGTGCCGCTCCCATCAAGTATTCTCCCCTTGTGAGTCCTTTCCTGTCACGTAGTCGTATTCCATAAGTCTTTAGCCAGTTCCTGTTCGAGGGCGCGCTGAGGAGCAGCGATAGACTCGTTGGATCCCCTTCGCGTCAAAGTGTCGAGCTCTTCCAAGAGGCACATGGAGGATTCCCCATTTGTCTCGACCCATTCGGGATGTTGGATGCGCAGGTCGTCGTGAATCTGTTGCCGGAGTTCGGTGTAAGTATGGATTTGGTGAGACATGGCAATTTGCTTTCGTGAAAGGTTCAAGTGTGGCG
>Ga0209239_1000129_pt1 | contig 44382 bp, 50 predicted proteins | sample GraSoi013_2_20cm_FD_185824 | JGI IMG/M metagenome (GOLD analysis project Ga0209239, IMG submission 185824) | Grasslands soil microbial communities from the Angelo Coastal Reserve, California, USA - Sample 10_02_2013_2_20cm (SPAdes) (version 2) | ecosystem: Environmental > Terrestrial > Soil >...
TGCCACTGCACCGTCGGCGCTGGAGTGCCGCTGGCGGTGGACGTGAAGCTGACGCTCGCGGCCCCGTGCTGCCAGCTTTGCGCTTGAATACGCTGCTCGACGTGACTGCTGCGCCCTTGGCGCTAAGCAGATGGATGCAACGATCGCGAAGTATTCTCCGCTGGGCGTGGTGCTTTTGCCGCGGCTATTTCAAAAAGAGATTCATGCTGTCGAGGTCGATGATCGCATGACAATTGTAGAGCGTATCGATTCCTAGAATACCGCTGATTCTGATGCTGCCCTGCTGCAACGCGAAATGTGGTAACGCGGTCACACCGAATTTCTCTGGCGGCACTTTGAAATCGCCAATCTTCAGATCGTTAATTCGTCCGGCACTAATTCGCTGGGCTGCTCCGCTGGCAAAATGGGCAGACACACGAGTGGGTTCGGACGCAATCCTCAGCGATTTCAAGAGAGCTTCTTGAAAAGTGGTAACAAATGCACCCGTATCTACGAGCAGATGAGCAGATTGCCCGTGAATCGAGCACGGCGCGATGAGCGCGCCGTTTTCTTCACGATGCAAGGGGACCCTGGTGAATTTCTGTGATGACGCGACAGAGCTGAGATTCATTTGGCGCGCTCGATCAACCTTGAAGAAAACGAGTTTGGTTCGGCAATTAATCACCGCTTTGTAACGGAGTAGAATGTCCAAGCCAAGAACGCCATCCACGCGACTGGTTTCCCTCTGGGAGTGGGTTGAATTGCGCAGAGCGACCAGGCTGCTGCCAAAATTCATATTGCCGGCAGTGAGATTTTGCGCAAAACCAACCGGCAAAAACTGGCCATTAATTTGTGTGAATCGAATGTAACGCAAACCGCGCTGCGATGGTCTTACGCCGAATGACTCGGCTGCATCTGTATCCAGAATTGTCTGGCTTGCACCGGTATCGACGAGCAGATTCGCAGGTTGGCCATTGATGCGCACAGACATGATCATCTTGTTCAGAGGTCCGTAACGGACCTGCACCGCTTTGTATCCGGCTAGCTGCGGCAGGCGACTGCTTTCCGCTGCGCCAAAAATCGAGATCGGCGCGATCGTGAGAAGAGCACATATTAATATTAGCCCGCTTTTGCGGCAGCGCGTTAAAGCGACGCGCGGACGCGTGCGCATTCCGAAAGCTGGCGCGAAACGAAGCAAGCCGTTTCGAGCGATTTCGCACGAAGTGCTTTGGAGTGCGATGCGTCTTCGCATCGCTTTTATCATTTGAACATTCGGGATTGCTTCCCCATTCGTCATTCGGACTTCGTCATTTCCCGTTGAGTCCCATCTCCACTGAGGACAGCGGACACTACAACCCTTCCGCTCTGCGCTGTAGTCTGCGCTGTCCTCAGCGCAGCACCGCTCACAATCCGGTTGGGCAGTCGATGAATTCCCATCGGAGCTTGAACCGCTTGGATAAGTGCGCAGCGAGCGCTTTCACGCCGAAGACTTCCGTGGCGTAATGTCCGCCGAGCAGAAGATTTATGCCGAGTTCTTCGGCGGCAACAGCGGCCCAGTGCGGAGCTTCGCCGGTGATAAACGTGTCGATGTTTTCCTGCACGACCCGATAGATTTCCGAACCGGCGCCTCCAGTCACAACGCCAATCATGCGAATTTGCTTCGGACCGAAATCGAAAATATTTACCGGACCACTGAGTGCTCTTTGCAATCTACGAACGAGTTCACCACGCGTCATCGACGCGCGCGCTTTCAGCCCGACCGGTTGCCCTTTGTCTTCCAGAAATGGTTGCGCGGATTTTAATCCGAGCGCGGCGACGAGTTGTGCGTTGTTGCCGACTTTTGGATGTACATCCAGAGGAAGGTGGGCGCTGTAGAGCGCGATGTCATTTTCAAAGGCGAGCTGCAATTGCCGGCGCAGTGCGCTTGTCACCGGTTGCAAACCCGGCCAGAACAATCCGTGATGCACGATCAAAAGATCCACATTTTTGTTGGCAGCCTCGGCCAGAACGCGCGTCGAAACATCAACTGCGGCGCCCAATCGCGTGACTCGTCCTGAGTTTTCAATCTGCAGACCATTAAGGGCGTTGTCCCAATCGCCCACCTCGCTGATGCGCAGAAATTCGTCGGTACAACTGACGATCTCAGAAAGCGTCGCCATGATGATGATCTAGTTTCTCGTGTTGTTTGATAGTCCCTTAATACTTCAAAGACTTATTCTAACATCGACCGGCATTTTAAAGATACGTTTTAGGCACATGCTCAAAGCGACGCGAGCACGCGCACTCCGTTGCGCGGCGGATTTGCAGGAGAATCACTCACTACCAGGTCGGCGTAGGAGCCGAGTCCTGCGCCAAAGGCCTGGGCGGTGAAGCAGAGGAAAAGAAGGAACGCGCGTTTCAAGCGTTTAACGGCCCAATCTATAAAGCGAGCGCATTGCGGCCAACTGCAAGTTTGCTTGACGAATTCCGCGCCCCTTGTGACCATCAAGGACTGAAATGAGCGTGGAATATACGGACGCGCCAGCAATCCGACCCGAACAAAGCACGGGAGATAAAATGGCATGTCCATTCTGCGGACATCTGCTGCCAAAGGACGCGCAAAGCTGTGATCGCTGCGATTGGACCCGCGGCGCGACCGAAACTGCGGAAGGTAAAGCTAGCGACGCAGTAGCGGTTATCCTAAGCATCATTCCGGGTTTGGGACACATCTACAAAGGGCACAAACTTGCGGGTTTTCTGTGGATGTTCGGTGCGATCCCGGTCGGGATTTTCGTGTTGCTCGCTGCGTTTGCGTCTGCCGGGTGGGGCCTCGGCCTGTTTTTCTTTTACCTCGGCGCTGTAATGCTTCATGCCTACGCAGTGGACGATCGTGTCGCATCGCCGAAAGAAGACGAAGGCGAAGAATATTGAGCGCAAGTAGAGCGGATTATCCCGCCACGGCGCGATGAATCTCTTCGAGAATTTCGCGCATCCCGTAGCGAAATTTCCAGTCTGGATAATGCGACTGGAACTTTCGCACGTCGCTGATCCACCAGATATGATCGCCGATGCGGTGGTTTTCTTCGTAGGTCCACTTTAATTTTCGGCCGCTGATTTCTTCGCACATCTCGATTGCTTCCAGCATGGAACAGTTGCTATGCCGACTGCCGCCGAGATTATAAACTTCTCCGGCGCGCGGCGCCCGAATGAATTGCGCAAATGCTTCAACGAGGTCGAAGCTATGGATGTTATCGCGCACTTGTTTGCCTTTGTAACCAAAAACGCGATAAGGCCTGCCCGTCACGACGCAGATCATCAAGTAGGAAAGAAAACCATGTAGCTCCGTTCCTGCGTGCGCAGGCCCAGTGAGACAACCGCCACGGAAAGATACCGTTGGCATTCCGAAATAGCGCCCGTATTCCTGAACGACAATGTCCGCGGCGGTCTTGGAGGCGCCAAAGAGAGAATGCTTCGTGTAATCGATGCTCATTGTCTCGGAAATCCCCGGTTCGTATTCGTGGCCGGGCTCGATTTCCCAGCGCTTCTCTAATTCGCGCAACGGCAAACGATTTGGCGTGTCGCCATAGACCTTATTGGTCGAAGTGAAAATGAACGGCGCCTCCGGAGAAAACTTTCTGGCGGCTTCCAAAAGATTCAGCGTGCCGTTCGCGTTGACGGTAAAATCGGTTTGCGGATCGCGAGCTGCCCAGTCGTGTGACGGTTGCGACGCGGTATGCACAATCGCTTCGATCGAGCCGCGATGCCGTTTGAACAGCTCCGTTAAAGCAGCAACGTCGCGAATGTCCAAGTCGTGATGCTCGTAACCGGAAACATTCGCAATCAAGTCGTCGCGCGTTTTTTTTGTAGAAGCCTCGGCGCCGAAGAAGTCCGCGCGCATATCGTTATCGATCCCGATCACACGCGCGCCCTCGCCGGCGAAACGTCTGACCGTTTCCGAGCCGATTAGTCCGGCCGAGCCTGTAACAATGATCGTGTGCATCAAACCGCAATAGCGTGGGCGGTTACTCCCCAATCATCCATGTCACTTCTCCTGCCGAGGGATCTACTCGCGCGGCGGGCAACTGGCGGTCACCGTTTAAGACGCGCTGGATTAAGCCAGGATTTTTCGCAGCGCCTACCAGGAATAATATGTGCCGTGCGCAATTGATGAGCGGAAATGTGGAGGTCAATCGCCAGGCATTCAACCGCGGAACAAAATTTGCCACAACCCGCCGTATCGTTTCTTCCAATGCGGCGGTTCCAGGAAAAAGCGATGCCGTGTGCCCATCATCACCCAGGCCGAGGAGAATCAGATCGTGTGTGTAAATGGGTTCACCACGTTGGCTGGCCATGAGATCGAGCTGCTCTTCGTACTCCCACGCCGCGATTTGCGGATCAATTTCGCCACGCATGCGGAGAATCGATTTTTCTGGAACGGCAGCGGGCGCCAGAAGAGTTTCCCAGGCCATTCTGAAGTTGCTCTCTTGATTGTCGGGTGGAACGCAGCGTTCGTCTCCAAACGTAATGCGAGCCAAGTCCCACGGCAGATTGTGCGCGATCGCCGCAAGCCGCGAATAAACCGGACGCGGAGTGTTCCCTCCCGAAAGCGCAATACGGAACTCGTTGCGTTCGCCAATAGCCTTATGCGCTTGTTGAAGAATGAAGTCCGCGGCGTCACCCGCGAAATTCTTCGTTCGAATTACGTGAGGCTTAGCTTCCATAGGCAAAACAGGCTCTTCAGTCGCGATAGCGCTAGGGATACTCAGTTGATTCATTCACCTCTCCTTTTCGAAGGGAGAGGGTTCGGTGAGCGCTCGGCATTACGAACTGGAGTCCCCCTCACCTCAATCCTCTCCCCTTCGCAAGGGGAGAGGCGGAGTCGTGCAGACTGCGGAAAACGATAAGCATCAGACCGCGCAATGTGACTGGCCACGCTTTTGCAAATAGCACTGATGATATTCTTCAGCGCGCCAGAACTTCGGAGCGGGTTCGATTTGCGTTACCACCGGCCGATTGAAGCGACCGCTCGTATCGATTCTATCTTTTGAAGCTTTGGCCGCCGCCTCTTGTGCGGTCGAATGATAAAAAATCACCGAGCGATATTGCGTCCCAACATCGGGACCCTGCCGGTTCAAAGTAGTGGGATTGTGGTTCGACCAAAAAACATCCAGTAGCTCGTCGTAACTGACGTGCGACGGATCGAATTCCACTTCCACCACCTCGGCGTGCCCGGTCTTGTCGGTGCAAACATCCTTGTATGTCGGGTTCTCCTTTGTCCCGCCGGCATACCCGACCGCAGTGGATAAAACGCCCTTCAAATTGCGGAACGTTTCTTCCACTCCCCAGAAACAACCTGCACCAAATGTGGCTTTTTCTGTTTGCATACGAAATGATGCTGCGATTACTCGCGCTGCGCAACCAGGCGCTCGGTGCCATTCGCTGCTTGACTTGCCATCCTCGGTTTCGTTTCCATAAGCCTTAAGTCCAATAGCGATCCAACGCCACGGCTGCGACCATTGGATGCCTTAACTAAATGAACACCTCTGTCACTACTCTCCGGCAGATACGACCATTGCTGCCTGTTCGGCTTCTGAATGGATGTGGCGCATTGCTGGGGGAAACGCGAATTCCATCCGCCCGTGCGCATGCGACTGATTTGATCGAGACCGCAAAGCGACGCTGCCGTCTCGACGATTTTGGTGAAGGTGAGTTTTTTGACGCACTTTCGCGTTTGCTTGAGTCCTGCCATAGCGAGGCACGGCTCAACCTGATCGGAAAGGTCGCCCTTCGGACGAACATTTTACAGACGTTGTGCTCGCGTTTGCGGATGGAGCGAGACCGGCAGCTTTATCCCAATATCGCGCAACAAAAAATTCAGGAGCCGCTCTTTATTGTCGGGTTGCCCCGGAGTGGTACGACGCTGTTGCAGACGCTGCTCACTGTGGACCAGAACCACCGATCTCCTCTCATGTGGGAAGTAATGATGCCATCTCCACCCACTCGCACCGGTGAGAAACGCCGAATTCAACGCGCCAAGCAAAGCTGTAACTTCTTCAATTGGCTTGCGCCCACATTCCGTTACGTGCATGCCGTCGGCGCAGAACTTCCGCAGGAGTGCATCGGCCTTATGACTCCCACCTTTCTGAGTGATCAGTTCGATACGATGTATTATGTGCCATCATATCGCGCCTGGTTTTTTCGGCAGGATTTGCGGCCCGCATATCAATATCATTACCGGTTTCTTCAACACCTGCAGTTTCGGCGGGCTGCCCACCGCTGGATATTAAAGGCGCCTACTCACATGTTTGCCATCCCAGCGTTGCTGTCTGTCTACCCGGATGCGCTGTTCGTGCAGACTCACCGGACGCCGGTCGATGCGATGGCTTCGGTCTCGAGTCTTGTGACCATCCTTCGCAGCGCCTTCAGCAATGCCGTCGATCCGTTCATAGCCTGCCGCGAAGCCATCCATTATTGGTCCGAAACATTGCAGAAATTTTTACATGAACGCGATCAACTGCCCAATAACCGTATTTGCGACGTAGACTATCACGAGATTTCTCGCGACCCCATCGCAGCCGTCAGGCGAATCTACGACCGTTTTGGCTGGTCGTTGTCGAGAGAGGCAGAGCAGCGCATGCGTGTCCTGGTTACAAGCCACGCCCAGCGACAACCCGGAAACCATCGCTATCATCTTTCGGACTTTGGTTCTTCTGCGGAGGAAGTCCTCGGGGCGTTCGAGGCCTATTGTAAGCGATTTGGCTTGTTCTCGTTCGATGGTGAGAAAGATTCGTCAGCACCTCGAAATTCTTCTCTCTCGCAAGTACAAAGACGTTCTGGCTTCGTCTCGTTTACTAGAAATAATGGTGAAGTTGCCGGGTAACGCGCCTGGACCAAACGCTCTCGTGGTATGCTGCCAAGCGACAGTCCATGATTCGCCAGATTGTCTGATTGTGGTAGAGGACGGAAACTTCGCGAATGAACGTTAAATTCAACCGTGCAATTGGTGCTGATCATCCCAGCTTACCCGGACATTTTCCCGGTGCCCCACTTGTACCGGGGGTGGTGATCCTCGACGAAATACTGGCAGCGTTGCTCGAGTGGCGCGAAGAATGTGAGCTTACCGGCATACGGAGCGTCAAGTTTCTTGCGCCACTCAAACCTGAGCAGCCATTCACGATCAGTTTTTCCGCGGATGATCAACGGGCGGGCGAAGTCGATTTTTACTGCCGTATCAAAAAGCGAATAATAGTTGAAGGTCGACTTGAAGTTTGTTGGGAGACAAAGTGAGTTCGTGAACGCGCTCGTACTTGACGCGCATAAGTTTGAAACCCGGCCAAGCGATCCGCGTCTGGCGGAGTGGCTCCAGCGATTCCCACCGGCAGTGTTCAGCGAACGCCTATATCAAAGCATTGAATTGATGGAGCGCTACAGCATCGAACTGGCCGTTGATTTATCGCGTCAGTTGAATCTCGTCGATCAGCTCGGCGAATGGCGATCAGCTGATGAACTTTGTCGCATGCTCTCTTTTCAGCCGCGTTTCAAGTTCGCCTTACGCTGGATTTTGGAGCGCCTGGTCGAAAGTGGCTGCGCAGAGGCACGAAACAACGAAGAGGCTCGTTGTTATCATCTGCGACACGCGCTATGGCAGCCTGACCTCAAAGCCTTGCGCGCGATAGGTCTCAGCATCGATCCTGCTAACGCTGCGACCCTGGACTTGTTAGATCACGCCGCAATTCTGTATGCGCCCGTTGCCAATGGCCAGCAAAGTGGTGATCACAATCTGTTAGGACCACAAGGCGTGCCTCTGTGGCTGAATTATTTCCACAACGATAATTTAACTTACGCAGTAAACAATTGGGTGGGCGCCGTTCTGGCTGCTGATCATCTTTCCACTCCGCGCACACTCCGAATTTTAGAAGTCGGTGCCGGCACCGGCAGCGCGAGCGAAATCTTGCTGCAGTTAATGAGCGAACGCGGCCTATTGCCACGGCTGGAGCGCTACCTCATCACAGAGCCGAACGCATACTTCCGGCGCTGCAGTCAACGTAAACTGACGGCGCAGTATCCTAATCTGCCGCTGGAATGGGCGCCTCTGGATGTCGATTCGCCGTGGAACAGTCAAGGAATTCCTTCCGGAGAATTCGATATCGTATATGCGGTTAACGTGATGCATATCTCCAAGGATCTCTTGTTTAGCTTGCGTGAAGCGCGCATGGCTTTGGCACCCGATAGCTGGCTTGTGATCGGTGAATGCGTGCGGCCTTACGATAACCAACCCATCTATCCGGAGTTGATGTTTCAAATTCTGAATAGTTTTACAGATGTCCAGACAGATCCAGAAATTCGCCCTAATCCTGGCTTTCTAACTGCGGAGCAGTGGCGCCGCGCTTTTTGGCGCGCAGGCTTCAGTCATGCCAGCGTGACGCCGGACATCGATCGCATTCGCGAGATCTATCCGCATTTTTTCACTGCCGCGATCTCTGGACAAAATACGGCAACCGCAAAATGATGCCGGAAGCTCTTGGGACTAAAGTTTCGGAGGCAGATCGCTGGACGACCCTGCCGGAACGCGGCACGCCCGCTTCACTGCGGATCATCGCCTGGATCGCAGCGCACATCGGGCGCGGTGCAGCAAGGCTGCTGCTGTACCCGATCACGCTTTATTATGTGATCACGGCACATGCCGCACGTCGGATGTCTCGCGAATACTTGAAGCGCGTGCGTGGCGGTTCAGCCCACTGGTGGCATGTTTTCCGCCATTTTTATTGCTTCGCCGCGACGATTCTGGATCGCGTTTATCTGCTGCACGGTCGGTTCGAGCGCTTCGGCGTGACGGTTCATGGGAAGGAAATCTTGCAGCGCCAGATCGAAAGCGGGAATGGCAGCATTCTCCTCGGTTCCCACCTGGGCAGCTTCGAGGTGTTACGCGCTTTGGGAGTGATGCAGCGCAGGTTTCCGCTGAAAGTGTTGATGGACACTGTGCACAACCAAAACATCACGCGTTTTTTTGACGCGCTAAACCCGGAGATCGCTGGAACCGTAATTGCAGCGGATCGAGCGGATACGTTGATAAGAGTCAAGGAGAGTTTGGATGGTGGTTACTTCGTCGGCATGTTAGGCGACCGCGTCTCCGGCGGCGACAAGACGACCCAATGTCAGTTCCTCGGTACGCCGGCGACATTCCCAGCCGGTCCCGTCCTGCTTGCTGCCATGATGCATTGCCCCGTCATCTTGTTTGTTGGCCTGTATCGCGGTGGGAACCGTTACGAAATCTATTTTGAACATTTTGCCGACGAGATCGTTATGGACCGTGATCGTCGGGCCGAAAGCATCCAGCTTTGGACGCAGCGTTACGCCAGGCGCCTGGAACATTATGTACGCCTTGCGCCTTACAACTGGTTTAACTTCTATCCGTTTTGGGACTAACGACCTCCTATGTGAGCGAATGATGGACGCCGAAACAAGCCCCGTCGATCGTATTCTGATAGCAATGGCTAATGACCTGCCGATTAACAAAGCCGAAATTCGCACACTGATCCCCCACTCCGGTCTGATGTGCCTGTTAGACGAGGTTACGCAGTGGGACGATCGATCGATTGTGTGCATCACTAACACCCATCGCGATCCGGGTAATCCATTGCTACGCGAGGGGCGCTTGTCAGCGTTGCATGCTTTCGAATACGGCGCGCAAGCTGCGGCAGTGCATGGAGGATTGCGAGCCCGCTCAGTGGGTACTACGGCGGCTCCGGGTTATCTGGCCGCATTGCGAGACGGACGCTTACACATAGCTCGATTGGATCACATCCACTTGCCGCTTCGGATTTGTGCGACGCGTCTTTTCGGCGATCGCGCCAATACGGTGTATGAATGCCTTGTCTCGGCCGCCAGCATCCTTGTAGCAGAGGGACGTATCATCATCATGGAACGCACGTGATGGTAGTCACCCCGAACACGGCTCACAGAGCGGCGGCTACAACCTTTACATTACGATTCCGCCATCGACGCACAGCACCTGGCCGGTGATGTAGGCGGCTTCTGCAGATGCCAGGAATGCCACCGCACTCGCAATGTCGTCGGGTGTGCCGTTTCTTCCGAGCGGGATTTTAGCATGAATCGTGTTCTTAATTTCGTCGGAAAGTCCGGCGGTCATGTCCGTAGTAACAAAGCCGGGCGCTACGGCGTTGACAGTAATATTACGGCTCGCCAGCTCGCGAGCTAGCGATTTGGTAAAGCCGATCAAGCCCGCTTTGCTCGCTGCGTAATTCGTCTGGCCGGCGTTGCCCATGAGTCCAATCACCGAGCTGATGTTGATGATACGGCCGCTACGTTGTTTGGTCATGGTGCGAATGATCGCCTGAACAAGACTAAACGCGCCTCGCAGATTTGTGTTGATGACTGAATCCCAATCTTCCAGCGACATCCGCATCGCGAGCGCGTCACGCGTCACTCCTGCGTTGTTAACCAGGATGTCGACTCTGCCAAAGTCATCGAGAATTCGGGCCCCCACTTTTTGGACGGCTGCATGATCTGCAACGTCGACCGCATAAGCGTTCGCCGAATCCGCGCGCAACGCGTTAATCTCGTCGGAAACTTTCTTTGCGTTTTCCTCCGTTCGGCTGACACACGCCAAGCGCGCGCCTTCATTCGCAAGCCGTAATGCGATGGAATACCCAATCCCCCGCCCCGCTCCCGTGACGATCGCCACTTTATCTTCAAACCTCATATCGCTTTCCCGTTCTGCGCTAAAGAATAGCGACTTACCTTCAGGCCTGTCGAGGGCAGCGTTTTGCACCAAAGTCCAAACAGCGAGCCTAAAGAGTTAATGAACACGGAATAATAATCCTCTTTGCGTATCGTAGAACAGACGTCCGTTCCACCTGAGATTCTTGAGTGCGCACTGCTGGTCTGAGGGAAACCCTGCTATAGCACCACTCCGTAGCGACGCTGGCGGCGGCCGAATTCTTCTACCGCGCCAAAGAGGTCTTTCTTGGTGAAATCAGGCCATAGCTTTGGCGTGATGTACATCTCGGTATACGAAGTCTGCCAAAGCAGAAAGTTAGAGAGACGCATTTCGCCGGAAGTGCGAATAAGGAGGTCCGGGTCGGGATAGTAGCGCGTGTAGAGATGTTTACTGAACATCTCCACGTCGATCATTGCTCTATCGATGTGACCCAGCTCAATCGCGCGAAGTAAGCTTTTGATGCCGTCGATGATTTCGAGCCGGCCACCATAGCTCAAGGCCAGGATGAGAGTAAGGCCGGTGTTGCCGGCAGTTTGCTCGATGGTTTTATGGAGTTGTTGCTGCGAACTTTGGGGCAAATCAGTTAGTCGGCCGATTGTCTGAAGCCGTACATTCTTTTCAATCAGTTCCGGCGTTTTTTCCTTTAAAAATTTTTCCAGCAAACGCATCAGCGCGATAACCTCGCTTTTCGGGCGCTGCCAGTTTTCAGCGGAGAAAGCGTACAGAGTCAGATATTCCACCTTTAATTCGCCGCAGCCTTCCACACACTCGCGAACCGCCCGAGCGCCGGCTTCGTGGCCCTTGATACGCGGCAGGCCGCGCGTCCTCGCCCATCGGCCATTGCCATCCATGATGATCGCGATGTGACGGGGAACGTTCTTCACGCCGGGAGGACTACCTACAAAACGATTGTCTCACCGCGTGCCGGGCCGACGCTGACCATCGACAATTTTGCTCCGGTTAATTCGGAGATATATCGGACATACTTCCTCGCCGTTGGAGGAAGCTGCGAAAAGCTTCGCGCTGCGTGAGTAGACGCGTTCCAGCCGCGCACCTCTTCATAAACGGGTTCGCAATTAGCCAACTGGCCCGCATCGCACGGTGGAACATCCAGGCGTTTTCCGTGTACCTGATAGGCGACACAAACCCGGATTGGATCGACGTGATCGAGTCCATCCAAGTTCGTGATGGCGATCTCGTCGATTCCGTTGATCATACACGCGTAACGAGTTGCAACGGCGTCGAACCAGCCACATCGGCGCTTGCGTCCCGTTGTCGCGCCAAACTCGCGTCCCAAATTATGCAGCATTTGTGTCAATTGCGCGTCTTCGGTGGGCAAAGCTCCCTCGCCCACGCGCGTGGAGTACGCCTTCATCACGCCTACGACGCGGTCCATCCGATGCGGTGGCACACCGGTGCCTGTGCAGGCGCCGCCCGCCGTCGTGTTTGAAGAAGTCACATAGGGATAAGTGCCGTGGTCGATATCGAGAAAGGTTCCTTGTGCACCTTCAAACAGAATTTCTTTGCCGCGCTCGATGGCACGATGGAGATACACGACCGTATTGGCTACAAAAGGCCGCAATTTTTCGGCGGCTGCCAGATAAGTTTCGTTGACCTCACGAAAACTGATTGGTTTTGCGCCGAGCGCCTGAAGGATTCTGTTGTTCTCGATTACTTTGGCTTGCAATTTCTTCGAGAACACAATCGGGTGCATCAAGTCGGACATCCGCAGACCCGTGCGCGCTGCTTTATCTCCATAGGCCGGTCCTATCCCACGTTTCGTGGTTCCGATCCGGCCCCGACGCAGTTCGCGCTGCTCGTCAAGCATGCGGTGGTACGGCAGAACAAGGTGAGCGCAATCGCTAATGAGGAAGTTCTTATCAATCTTGATTCCCAATTTGTGCAAACCATCGATCTCGGCGACGAGCCCGACCGGATCGATCACGACGCCGTTTCCAATCAGGCAAATCTTGCCGCGCCGGAGGATTCCCGACGGGATCAAATGCAGAACGTACTTCATGCCGCGATAGATCACGGTGTGGCCGGCATTGTTGCCACCCTGACTGCGCACAACAATGTCTGCCTGGGCAGTAAGCACGTCGATGATCTTGCCCTTGCCCTCATCCCCCCATTGCATCCCAATTAAAATTGTATTCGCCATTGAACTTAGAAATGGGCAAAAAATTTTCCCGATGCATCCGGCAGGACACAGTCGGGACTGCCTACAAATGATAAGTTAGCAAGGTCTTCGCGCAACAAATTTCGCGCTTTGTGCTCTTTCGCACTCTTTCTGCAGAGGAAGCTGGCGGCTTTCCCGACAACGTCCCTGTCGGTTAAGGCGCGGGCGTTTGCTCGCTACGAGTTTGCGCTTTTGGCGAGGGAGTAGCACTTGGCTCCTCCCTTCCAGATTCGATCATCGTCGGCCGAATCGGGCCGATCCCTTCCAGCTTGTTACTTCGTGGCTTGGACATGGGTGACGTGCTTCTTTGCTCGACTGGGCTTTCCCTTTTCACTGGCCTGGGAGTTTCGGCAACAGTCGGAACGGGTGCTGGAGCAATCTCTCTGGTGGATTGTGGAAGAGGCCGATTTTCTAGCCCCTCAGCAGCACGCGCTCCGGCCATTCGCATTTGCTCCAGCGTCGGCACTGCGGACCCTGATTTCTCCTGGCGCGACTTGGGTTTGGCTGGTTCCGGCGCCAGCGATTCAGAAGGGCTCTGCTCCGAAGACGGCACTGCTTGCTTGGGAGCCTCTGGTTTCGTCTCGCGAGCAACGATTACCTCCTGCGCATGCAGGTAGGTCGAAAAGATGAAACTGCAGAGTGCCGCGCTAAAAAATGCGTTCCGCATGACGAACCGCAAATAAACAACCACAACCCATTAGAAAGCCCTCATGAGAATACGTTGCGAGCTTAACCAGTTGGCCGCGTGACTTGGATCACCGGCAAGGGAAACCGCAGCCGCAATTCGTTTTCCAAATAAATCTCCACGTGATGCAATCCGTATTGCTGAAATTGCACGCCGCCAAAATAATGAACGTTCGTTGCATGCCCTTCCATCTCCTTTAACACGAACTCAACCTCAGCCTGCCCGATGACCTGCTGTTCGTCCACACCGACAATGCGGGATTTTTGCCGAAATTTTCCCGCCCCACTGCACCAGCGCGTCCAGATGCAGAGCCGCATATAGTTAATCGGCAACGCCGGCGCCGGGATCACGCTGAGCACGCCTACGAGTGTTTGCATCCCGTTGATTTCGCAGCGGACGTCTTCGCAAAGAACGGCGCTTTGCAGATCTGGAAGAATGACGTCCGTTTCCATGGGTAGTGGATTATACCATCCCGCGCACGAGCAGAATCAATAATCCGATGCCGAGCACAATCCGGTAAAGAGCGAACGGCACAAACCCGCGCGCACGCACCCAGTTCATAAACCAGGCGACCACCGCCAGTGCGACCAAAAACGAAACGACAAAGCCGATTGCGAGCACGATCCATTCGTGAAGATTCATTGCCAAGGGTGCAATATTCGCCTCGTGATGATGCGGCATCACCGTCTTCAAGAAATCGAACCCCGTGGCTACCAGCATCGTGGGCATCGACAGAAAAAAAGAAAATTCGAGCGCCGCCGGACGCGACATGCCGGCAACTTGGCCGGCAGCGATGGTCGACATTGAGCGCGAAGTGCCTGGAAAAATGGCGGAAAGAATTTGCGCTGCGCCAATCCAGACCGCTTGCGGCAGCGTCATTTCCTCCATGTGCATCGTGCGCGGCCGTGTGAAAACGGCGTCAACGATCCACATGATGATTCCACCAATGAGAAGCGCCAGAGCCATAACCCAGAGATTCTCGAGGTTTTTGCCGATCTGTTTTGCAAGAGCCCACGCCGGAACCGCAGTCACAACAAACGCTATCAACGTGAGACTCAATGGATGCGTTAAAATTGTGCGATTGCCGCGTTCACCTTTCGGGAAAGTAGAAACGAACTGCACGATGCGGTGCCAGAAATAAACCGGCAACGCCAGAATGGCGCCGAGCTGAATAACGATTGTGTACATTTTCCAGAAGCCATCGTGAAGATCGATATGAAGCAGCGCTTCGCAGATGCGCAAATGCGCGGTGGAGCTTACCGGAAGAAATTCGGTCACTCCTTCGACGATTCCGAGAAAGATCGATAGCAAGTAATCGTGCATGGGTTGGACCGTCAAAAGTTACATCGTTACAGCGGCGTGGCGCACGCAAATATTGCGTCGTAAAGAACAAATGCGGCACCCTTTGTACCCTTTTAACGATTTAACTGCGTAAGCGCTCCGCGCTTACAGCGCCTCCATTCCCCGTTCGCCGGTTCGGATGCGCACGGCTTCTTCCACTTCAGTTACAAAAATTTTGCCGTCGCCAATTTTCCCAGTCTTTGACGCGCCCAGAATGGCTTCTACCGCTCGTTGCGCGCGATCGTCTGCAATCACGATTTCGAATTTCGTCTTCGGAAGGAAATCCACTGTGTACTCGGTGCCGCGGTAAATTTCACTGTGGCCCTTCTGGCGGCCAAATCCTTTCACTTCACTGAGAGTCATTCCTTCGACGCCTGCGGTCATTAGCGCTTCTTTCACCGGCTCGGTCTTGAATGGCTTGATGATGGCCTCGATTTTCTTCACCGCGCCAAAGTAAAACCAGCGTTCTAAATGGCAAGCAGCGCCCGATGTCCGTAATACCGAGCAATCAGTAGGAGGTTTGTAAACAACAGGCTGACTGGGAATAACACGTTAATTAGCGTGATTGCCGGGAAGCAACCTTCATTGCTGTTTTTCGGGCGAACATCACCGATTGTCTCTCATCAGATTTTGCGTCCGAATTTTTTCTCCAGTTCAGCCAGCGAAATCTGGATCATCGTTGGACGTCCGTGCGGACAGCAGTAAGGCAGATCGCAGTCGAGCAAATCACGGATCATCTTTTCGACTTCAGGGTAACGTAACGGATCGTTGGCTTTAACAGCGTGGCGGCAAACAGTTTTGGCAATCATCTCTTCACCCAGTCGCATCGCCGACGTGCTGTTGCCGGCGCCTTTGAGATCATCAATCACTTTGCGCATAAATTGCACCGGATCTGAGACATTCAGAAAACTCGGAACAGTGTCGATCTTGAACGTCTCTGGACCGAAACTCTCTATTCCAATTCCCATTTTTTGAAGGACCGACAGGTTGCGCTCAATCCAGTCGGCGTCGCGCGGTGGCACGTCGAAGGTCTGCGGCAAAAGTAACTTTTGTGCTGGGACCCCCTGCTCTTCCATTCTTCGCCGCAATTCTTCAAAGAGAATACGCTCATGCGCGGCGTGCTGATCAACCAGGACGAGGCCATCCGCGTTTTCCATTAAGACATAAAGCTTGCTTAGCACACCGATGATCTGGAATTGCTGCTGACTGCGATCGGGTTTGGGTGGAATTGGCGGTGGAGGTTGATCCGTCGTAACCTTCGTGCCGGAGTGAAGGTCTCCGGCTACAGCGGGTCTGGATATAACAGTTGGACCGAGATGTGGTAACTCGCGATGTGACTCCTCGGAACCAGCGATGTCCGGTCGCAGCGTTAAGTCAGGAACAGCTTTCCCGGAAACGGCCGGCGAACTGCCGGGTGCACGAAATTTTTCCTGCCATGCTGCTCTGCCACCTTCCAATGTCTGCTGAATGCAACGAACAATCGCTTCACGGACCCCGTTGGGATCACGAAAACGCACTTCGCGTTTTGCCGGGTGAACATTTACATCGACAGCCGCTGGATCGAGCTCAAGAAATAGAAATGTAACCGGATACTGCCCTTTCATGAGAGCGGTATGGTAGCCTTCGCGGATACCGGCAGTGATGAGGCTGCTTTCAATCGCGCGGCCATTTACGAAGACGAGCTGTTGCGTTCGGGTTTGGCGACTCAGGCCTGCTTGTCCGATAAAGCCGTAAACTCGAATACTCGGTGAAGCGACGTCGATTACCTCGGCCAAGCGCTGCAACAACTCAACACCATACAAATCGCGGATTCGGTCACTGAGCGTCGCCGCGGGTGGTAACTGAAATAATATGCGGTCATCTCTCATTAACGAGAAGCCGATTTGAGGGTGACCTATTGCTTGTAAGTGAATCTGATGCTCGATGTTGCGACTCTCGGTGTTTTCGGAACGAAGAAACTTCCGGCGCGCCGGCAGATTATGGAAAAGCGAGCGCACCTCGACCTGTGTTCCGGGGGCTTCACCGCCGTCGCGCACAGTTTCGAGCTTGCCGCCATTGACAATAATTTCGGTTCCCGCGACCGCGTCGGTTTCGCGCGTGCTCAGGCGAAACCGCGACACGCTGGCGATACTTGGCAACGCTTCGCCACGAAATCCCAGCGTGGCGACCGCTTGAAGATCAGCAGCAGACCGGATTTTACTGGTCGCATGTCGCTCCAGTGAAAGCAGCGCATCATCACGATCCATTCCACAGCCGTCATCGATCACGCGAACTAGTGAAATTCCTCCCCGGCGAATGATGACATCGATTTTCCGGGCGTCGGCGTCGATGCTGTTTTCGATCAGTTCTTTCACCACTGATGCCGGGCGCTCTACTACTTCGCCGGCCGCCACCTGGCTGGCCACAGTCTCAGGAAGCAAACGAATGCGGCTCATTTTGTATCGGAGATTGTAGGTTCCAGATTGCCGATTGCGAAGAAAAACGAATGCGCGGGACGGCGCGGCGCGCGATGGCTACCTCTTTGACTTGCGGGCGCCGAAGCCGTATTTTTTACAGATGATCAACGTCACGGAAAATGCTGTGCGACAGCTCCAGAGTTTGCTTTCAGAGGCAGCGGAAGATTCGCCGAAGGGCTTGCGAGTGCAGGTCGCCAAAGGCGGTTGTTCCGGTCTGCATTATGAAATGACACTTGACGAAAAACGAGATGGCGACGCGGTGGTAGAGCGTGATGGAATGCAATTTTTTATCGATGGCGATAGCGTTCCTTATGTGCGCGGGGCGACTCTGGATTTTTGCGATGGCTTGACGGACACGGGGTTTCGCGTCCTTAATCCAAACGCGTCGCGCACGTGCGGATGCGGTTCGTCATTCGAAACGGCGCAGTCAGGTTGAAACCGGGGAATCCTCGCGCACAGGACTGATGGACTATGGCACTCACCCATACGATCCGTACGAAGAGCCGTACACGCGTCCACGCCGCCGCATCAATTATTTTGCCTGGACCGTTGCCATTTTGCTTTTGACCGGCTTTGCGCTGGCAGCGTGGCTGGGCAGCTTTTACATCTTTGATCAACCAGAGCGGCCAGACAGTTATCGGATTCTGCAAAGACTGCACAAGATTGAGCCGCCGAAGCGGTTCGAGTTGACTGCTGCGCCGGCAGGCGAATTTCTAAACCCACAACAGCTCTATGAGCGCTACGTGGAGATGGGCGCTGCCGAGCTTGCCAGGGCGAACGCTGAACTGGCACGCAATTACATTCGAAACTATCAGCAGGTGCGCGGCCTGGTGCCGTACGTAGTAGGCAGGTACAGAATCATTGCAACGCGCGAGCTTGGCCCGGGAGATGTGTTTACCTCGGGCATGGTCGCCCTGACGAATGCCATTGATAACGGGGAGCTCGTCATGGAGCACCTCTATCCCGCGAATCCTGAAGCCTTGCCTCTCATGAAGCAGACCCTCACCGTTGGATTGGAAATCAAGCTGGAACGCACGCACGATATTTCCGCGGTGATTCACGCGGAGCGGCTGGTTGATGGCCGCATCATGGTTACGGCTATCCCGTTGCTTTACGGAAGCTATACGGTCACACGTGGTCTGGGGACTTTTCGACTTGAGCCACCGCTTTCTTTGAACCTGGCGGCAGGCTGGCCACTATTTAAGGCGCACGAGCGTGCTGGCGTTGAGCAACGCTACGCAGAATACCGGCAAAAGACCGCAGCAGCACGAGGCGGTCCGGTCCCCGTACCTGGCCTGAGCCCCAGCACAACACCGCCGCCGGCCGAGAATGAATTGGTGCGCGTCGAACAAGCCCGGCCTGTTATAGCGTTTTCGCCCCCGCCTGCCTTGGCAAAGAACGACAAGCTCGTCAAGACAACTCCGGGCTCGAAAGGGAAAAAATCATCGAAGAAACAAAAACTGGAGTCTCCGTCGCCGGCGTCAAGTCCTGCGCGGCCAGTGATCGCTCAGAAACAAAGTGCGCCCACTCCGACACCAATTACAGTTGCGTCTGCGCGTACGCCGCCAAACGCTCCAAACTTTTCCGCTGTTTCACCGGCGCCAGTGGCGAAAGCTCCCGTAGCTGTGACTCAACCTGTAGCCCAGGCTCCGGCTGTTCCGACCGCCACGCCGGTGCCGGTGCTTCCCGCACAGCCCGCTCCGGCTGACAATTCCAACGTAGCTCTGGCGTCAAACGCGGGCGGTGGCAGTTGGAAAACGTTTCCACCTGGCAAGATGCCACTTGGCCGGCTTATCGCCACAGGCGATCTGCGAGACGTCGCTGACCATGGACTCGCGGGCGAACGCGTTTATTTGAAGGGACAATTCGTGGTGAATTTTTCTGACGCGAATAAAGCCGTGTTGCGGCCGCGCACGAAATTAACAGACAAAGTGCTGCACTTCGGCGGCGGTTCATCCGCGCGCATCATCGTAGAATTTCCCGGTGGCTATACCCCTCCAGCGCAGGGCACGGTAGTAAACCGGGATGAGTTGCGGCCTTACGAGATTACCGAAGTGCGCAAACAAGAAGACGGACAGCTAAACGTCTTCGTGCGCGAAATCATGCAGCCGAATTGATCGACACGCCAGCTGTCGTGCCGTAAGAAGTCGTCCTCGCTACTCAGTGCGGGATCGAAGAATCACTTTACCGTCGCGTACCTCAATCGTCCCGATGCCATGAATGTTTCGATAATCGCTGAGGTAATCGTGCAATCGCCTGGAGCGATATTTCCATTTCAAAAGGTCACTCGGCATCTGCTTCCCGTTCACAATTATCCGATTCAACTGCGGATTCTCCAATGATTCCGCACCCTTAAATTCGACCGTAATGTCGCCGTTAAAATAATAGCCTCGACGGCCGATAAGTTCTCCAAAGGGAATACTCGTTTGGAGACGAAGTTGGTCGCCCTCAATTGACACAAAAACTTTGCCGCGCACGTCTCGATTAGTGAGAATGAATGTGTTAATATCGTCCGCTGTTAGTTCAATCTCGGCGGGTTGACGTGCACGCGTCTTCTGTTCGAAATCCTGCCACCGTTCGCGGACACTTTGAATTTGATTATCCGACGCGCTGAATTCAGGCAGGGAAACCGGCGCTTCCGCGATCGAATGCGTTTTCGCCAGCCAATAAATAGCGTGCACTATTGCCGAGTGCCGTTGAAATCCCCAATACACGCCAGCAAAACAAGCGATCGCCAGCACAACCGCAAACACCAAAAGAATAAGGCAGCCCCGGGTGAAACAGCCCAATCCTTTTCGCCGCGGCGGCGCCTCGACCCAACCATTCATAAGAGCGTGATCAGTGGTTGGTGGTCAGTGATTCGATGAAGCTCGTGCCTTGTAATTGGAATTTTCAGATCACCGATCACTGATCACAGATTACCTCCTGCCATTTTTGCCTGAACGTCCATCAATTTGTCATAAAGCGCGTGCAAGCCTTCCGAAAGGACCCGTGTTCCGGCGATGATCGGCATGAAATTCGTATCACCGCTCCAGCGCGGCACGATATGAATATGCAAATGATCGAGAACGCCTGCCCCCGCGCATTCGCCAATATTCAAACCAATGTTAAACCCTTGCGCTCTTGTCGCGGCGCGCAAAAGCGCCTGCGCATGCACGACCAAATTCCAAAGCTCGACGACTTCGTTCTCGCCGAGTGACGAGAGCTCCGCCGTCTTGCGATACGGTACCGCCATCAAATGACCGACCGCGTACGGATAACGATTCATCATCAGAAAACTGTTCTTTCGGCGCGTGATCACAAAATGCTCGGCGTCATTGCTCGCCCGAGCCGCGGTTTCGAGAAAATTCCGGTCGCGCGGCTCCTTTTCGAAATACTCCACCCGCCACGGAGCCCACAACGTCTCCATTTGTTTCCTCGGAAATTCTTCGGTCGCCATTGCCTGAGTTGCTCAGGAGAATAAAAAATCATCCACCGCAAAGTCGAGCGACCATTTCCGATCCTTTCTCCCTTCTTCGAAACAATGGCGCCGACTCATCAATTGGAAGTGATCGAGCGTTTTGGCTTGCTCGGTTCAGGCAGGCCTGACAAAAGACGCACCACTTCTTTGTGCGGTCACCATGAAAACAATATTACTTGACGTTTGTCACTCTAGCGCTGTCGCTGCCGGTGAACAACATCCAGGCGGGCGACCAGCAGGATCTGGAGAAGTTCCAAGGTACTTGGAAGCTGGTTTCCGCGACGCGAGACAGCAAGGCGTTGGCCGACGACAAGGTCAAACAGACCACCATTGTCTTCAAAGGAGATACCTTCCGTTTTCCGGAGCTAGCCGAGTACGCAACCAGCAAAGAGGGAACGATCAAGCTGGACGCTACGAAGACGCCGAAGCAGATGGACGCCACCTCGACCGGCGGAGAAGTTATGCTCGGCATTTACGACTTGGAAGGAAACCGTTACAAGGTTTGCTTCGCCCCGGTAGGCAAGCCACGCCCCAGCGAGTTCGTTTCCACACCTGGGAGTGGCTACATCCTGCAATTTTGGGAGCGCCCAAAGCTTCCGTGATCACCAAGCCTGATCGGTCAGCAATTCGTCAGTCGCTGTCCGGATCCGCTTCGCCTTCAGTGGATGGCTTTGACTGATCTTGTGCCAGCGCGTGCAGGATTTGCCGCCCAATCCCAGTGGCGCGTTGTTTACCGCGGTTAACGAGAATAACAACACCGAGTTTCTGTTGCGGAGCGAAGCCGATGTAGGTCGAGGTGTTTGGCAACCCGCCGTTCTTATCGACGATGGTGAGGTTGCCGGCGCTGACATCTTGCCATGCGAGCCCTTGCTTGAAGTGCGGGTTGACGGTGAACACGGGCTGTTGAGCGAGCGCCATGGCACTCTCCATCGGGCGGCGGTCGGGAAGCTCGCCCATGTTCGCGGCCAAAAACGTAGCCATGTCGCGCGACGAAGAATAAATTTGGCCGGCGCCAGGCCACTTGAAAGTGCCCGATTCTTCACCCGGCCGGCTGATCGGCTTGCCCATCTGGCCGTAACCTTGCACGGCGCGGCCAAGCAAGTCGCGCGGCAGAGGCAGTGCGGTCGAGGTCATCCCGAGCGGGACGGTTATCCGTTCGTGCATCAAGGCCGCTGAACCGTGTGTTGAAGCGGCGTTCGAGCGCAACCCGCAACAGGACCATTGCAGCATTGGAATAAAGATATTGTTGACCAGGCTCATGCTTCGGGTCCGCCTTCCACGAATTAAGGAAGCGGACAAAATCCGGCCACGTGTAGTTGCCTCGATGCCAGTGCTCATATTGCTGCGGCACGCGCGGCAATCCGGACGTGTGACTAGCAAGCTGTCCCAGCGTTACCCGGCGGATATCATCGCCTCGTTGTAACTCGGTAACGTATTTGGCGACCGGGTCATCGAGGCTGAGCTCGCCCTGTTTAACTGCTTGTGCAAGCAACGTGGTCGCGAACACTTTTCCGACCGAGCCAAGATTAAAGATCGAGTCCTCCGTGACTCGACGATTCTGCGCGTTGTTGGCAAAGCCATAGTTGAAGAACGAGGTCGTGCCATTCATTCGGACCGCCACCGCAACGCCTCCTCCTTTACCATTCTCCGGCAATATCGGTTGAACTTTTTGCGCGACGATCTGTTCAACGTTGACCTGTTGAGCGCGCGCCGCACCCGCAGCCAGGAGAACCCCGATCACAGTCGGAATGAGGATGCTTTTTACAATCATGGCCGCGACTCTTCACCGCTTAACCAGCTTGCGCAACGGCGAGCAACGGCACGATTTGCTCGCAGCTTAGCTTGCTCGGTTCGGCACGCCCTGATAAATAAGGAACTCGTGCCTTCCTTTTATCGGCATCTACTCCTTACACAGAGTGGAAACAACCTTTCGTCGAATCGTAGTTAGATGACGCAGATTAGTACTTATTATGCCGTGGCTTCTTAGGTTTGCGATTGGCTCGCTTCTCTTATTTGTCATCGGCGCAGTGATAATCACATGGGCGTGCATCTCCACCGGGTGGGAAGCGCTCAGCCGTTTCGCGTGGGGTTCGCTCACCGCCGGAACCGGACTAATTGGGAGCGCCTTTTTCTCTATCGTGAGCGTGGTGATTCACCAACCGTGGCGCACATTTTCTCTCGCGCTCTTGAGTGCCTCGGTTTTGCTGTTTGTTCTGCTGCTCGTTTTTGCCAAGTTCGCGTGATGAAACATCGGCTTTTTGTACTCCCGACCGGCTGTTCGTTTCATCTGGTATTCAGTTGATGCAAGCTGACGAGAAACCGTTAACAACTCCGGAACCGATAACCGGTTCGGCGAACAAGCGGGCGCAACGCGAAAACATTCCGTGATGGGTGGTAGAATTGTTTTCTGCGACAAAGCTGAACGAACATGCTGCTCGGTGCCGAGCATCCAACTAGGCACTGCCTTCGGCTTGTTCGTGTACCGACTGTTTCTCATTCTGTTATAGATCGCAGTTAGGTTTAGCGCCCGAGATTTGCTGCCGCAGAAAAAATGATTTTAGCCGCATCAGATTTCGTAACTGCTTTTGAGATCGCCAGAGGCAGTAATGGGGTTTTCGCAGATGAAGTTTTCCGATTGCTCATCGGCGTAGCTGCCCTGATTGGCGGCATGACCGCTTTGGTCCTTAACTGGGAAAACAAGAGTGTAAAAAGCTGGGTGGGCCCTGTGTTCGCTATTGCTTGGGCTTTGTTTTGGCGCTACCTGCACAATTTTCCTTATATGTTTGGACACATTAATGGTCTGGTCAGAGCATATCGGCACGGACAATATCAAGTCGTTGAAGGGCAGGTCCAAGTGCTGCATGAACAGCCGGCGACAGGGCACACCAAGGGAGACATTATCACTGTGAACGGAAAACAATTTGAGGTGAACTACTTTTATTTCACGCCTGCATACCGAAACACGCTTGCTCATGAAGGCGTGTTAGGATCGGGCGTTTATGCGCGCATTTACTACCACAATGGCGAAATTCTTCGCGTCGATGTCTGCAAATGATCACCATAAACATGTCGGTAAGCCTGCCGCGATCGTAGCACGAGTGGTTTTTACACTTATTGCGCTGGCGCTGCCACTGTGTTCGGCACTAAGCAAGCGCATCGCACCTCCGACGGTAACGCCAGTGATTCATGAAGGCGTACGATACGTCGCGCCGACTGACGATGGTCGTCGCGCCTACGTTGAAGTGTGGGATGTACAGACTAACAAGAGGCTTTGGGAGTTAACGGTCTTTACGAACCGCATCGACCCGAAGCTGGAGGAAGACGTTCAGTGGGTTTTCATAAAATCACTGAGTCTTCGAGATGGCATGCTGATGGTGACGTCCGAGCGTGGGAAGACGTATCAAGTTGATCTAAAGACGAAAACCGTAACTCAATTCGATGCAGCGCAGTCGGCAGCGCCCGATGCGGCGGCTCAAGGCCATGAGATTCCTCAGGCGGTGGCGAGAGCCATCACGAATGGTTCGCTCTCGAAGCAGTATGATCTCTCCTTTCGCATGAACCCATTCTATCTGCGTGGAGATTTTAATGGCGACGGTAACACTGACGTAGCCTTTCTAGTGCAGCACCGCTCGACCCGGAAAATCGGAATCGCGATCGTTCATGGCGCGACAGACAAGGTAATTATTCTGGGCGCCGGAGTTGCCATTGGCAACGGTGGGGACGACTTCGAATGGATGGATTCCTGGCGGGTTCTTTCCAAAGACAGTGCGGCTCGAGAAGGTGGTAAAACAAACGCCCCAGATTTCCGCGGCGACGCACTCTTCGTGGAGAAGAGCGAGGCAGCCAGCGCGTTGATCTACTGGAACGGGAAGCGCTATGTTTGGTCCCAGCAAGGCGACTGAGCGAAATGCAGAAAGAAGTGAGTCCAAGAGATGCTATCGCTTTCGTCGAGCGTCATGGAGTGGTGCTCCAGGCCGCGCGCGGTCCAGTGCCGAGCCTGGCGGAGGCCATTGCATGCGAACCAATTCGAGGCAGCTGGTGGGGACACGCTAAAGGCGGGCAAATCTTTCGGGCTGCGCGCGCGGTTTGTGAAAGTCCCGACGTTTTGGTTTGCAAGCTAATTGATAACAAAGTCACGTATGTTCATCGACGGGTTTGGCCGGCTCTCGTAAAGCTTGCGCCGCGCTTTGGAAACGAGCGACTCGCGAAAGTTTGGGACGAACATACAAAGACCGGCACGCACGTGTCGCGACGGATTCCTTTCCCTAAATGGGTGCCAGGCGATGTGATGAAAGCGGCGGAGACGCTCTCGACACAAGAAGCAGAGCGAATCCTATCGGCCGTGTTAGCGGGGAAAAAGAGCAAGACCGCAAGGGGGCGTTCAGCGAAGATCGTACAACGACTTCGACGAATTAATGAATGAGCAAAACATAATCGCTCCCCTGCTCTTTCTTTCTGTCGTTTGACCTTACTTGAGAAAGAGTAGCATCTGGAAGCCGCGACATAAGAGACGGCGCTTTCTCTGTTGACGCTACCAACGCATCGAGATTGCCTTGGTTCCATTCGGGGATGGCATGGTCGGGGTCAATGAAGTGCGTTTTCTGCAAATAGAGCAGTAGCCCTTCATCTTTCGCCGACACCACTTCGTAACGCCAATGGTGCGCCGCCGCTTCGCGACGAACGTCGCGTCCGAAAACAGCCAGCGCGTCGCGATGGTGCCGATAGCCAGTGATCACCTTCCAAATCGTGTAGCTCCCGGTGAACAACAGGGCTACCACGAGCGCTATAGCCAGGTAGGGACGCAGCGCCGAGGCGTCCAATCGGCGCGGTGCACCATGCCTGCCAATTTGCGCCGCGAGCAACAAACAGAGTGGCGGGATAATCGGAAAAATTCTATCGACGCGCTTGGATGGAATTAACGACATCACGATCACGCCGCCGAGGCTCCAGCAAAGCAGCCAGAAAGTTTCAGGTGACATGTCGCGAAGTGCTGAGCGCAACCGCCATCTTCGCGAATGAAGGTCGACGAGGGCGATGGCAACCATAAGCAGGCTCCACGGAGCAAATTTGTGTAGTAGATGCGGCAAATAGAAATAGAGCGGTTGCGGCCGATGAATTGTTTCGCCAAAGCGCCCAACAAATTCACGCATCACGACCTCATCGAAAAAGCCAGGCTGAAAAAGGATGCCGCCGATCACCCATAACAAAAAGACAACCAGTGATGCGATCCATGGCCACCAGCCGGGCCAGGCGCTCTGTTCTAATTGCACCTTGTGAGACTGGCCGGGGTCACCGACCCCGGCTACAACAGCGTGTCGCCTGCGCCACCACTCAAACACTCCAATACCGGGTAGCAGAAAGGCATAAACAATCGGCCCTTTGATCAGCATTGCGACTGTGAGCAGGACAAACACGTAAACTTGATCTCGCAGTCTCCACTCGGTTTGGGCTCGGATTTTTTGCCAGATCAGCGCGCCGATCAGGAAAATCACGAGCGCGAGTGGCATATCGGTGCGAACGAGCGTTGCCAGGCGCGGACTGAGCAGATTCAATCCAAATGCCGCCTCCGCAATTAAGCCGGCAGTTAATCCATATGCCGAACGGGCAGAGCGAAACAATAACAGTGCCAAAGCAACCGCCGCTAGAAAGGACGGCAACCGCCACGCTAAATCCCATGATCTGGTCAACCCGAAAAGACCACCTGAAATCCACGCTACAAGCGGCGGCTTGGTTGCAACGTGTGCGTGCGGTGTCTGCTGGTACAACCAGCGGCCTTCTTTAATCATCTGGAACGAAGTGAATCCCTGCTTCGCCTGATCGTAGTCGTCGAGCTGCCACGGCAAATTGCCGATGAGAAATAACAAAAAGCTTACGGCAGCAATTACCCAAGCGGTGCGTTGATCTTCAAGCAAGCCGCTCATCATGTCGCGCGGACGTAGTATGCGCTGTCCTCAGCGCAAACCCTTCTCGGACGGCAAAGTGATGTCCGCTGAGGACAGCGGACGCTACAGCACGAACGAACCGAACAAGACATTCGTAATGACTATGCGGAGTTTACATTAAGCGAGCAGGGCAAGTCGAACGAGCTCGCCCTGAATGGCAGTCATATGGTCTCAGTCGCGCCAAAGAATCGCGCGCATGGGCGCACCATCGGCACCAGCGATTTTCAGAGGCAGACCTGCAAAATTATAAATACCGGGAGCAACATTGCTCAGATCGAGTGATTCAACGATCGCGATGCCAGCGCGGGCAAGTGCGTGATGATTCTGTAGCGATTTTGAATCAATCTCATCCATGGACGGCAGATCCAATCCCAGCAGCTTGACGCCATTTTTCTGCAGCCACGCCGGGACGTCGGCTGCGATGACCGGAATTTGCTCTGGAAAAACTGTAGAGTCGCTCCATCGATCGGTCTTCACGAGAAGCCGCGACGTCGCTGCGATATCTTCGGCATGCAACCGAAGGTCCTCGAGCGTGATCAGATGTTTCTCTCGCGATTGCGAAAAACTTTGAGCCAGATCGACCACGGTTGTGCGACCGAGATAAACCTCAAGCGGCGCTTTCTCGATCGATGCACCCTTTGAGTCGAAATGGAATCGCGCGTCAGCATGCGTGCCGTTGTGGATACTCATCGTGACTGCCCCCAGATTCACCGTTGCCCCTTTCGCGATTTCTTTCGTCAACCGATAATGAAACGACTCGTCGCCGGGCCATTCCGCAAAGTCGTTCGAAAGCGTTCGTGAGATATCCCAGACTTTCATCGTGTGACCAGGCGACCTCCTTTTTCTCCGATTTGTTTCAGGATCGCTCGTGCGGCTGTTTCGCTGGCTCCGCTGCCGCCTAACTTACCAGTGATCGCATCGAACTCCGAAATCATCTGTTTGCGCGCGCTTGTATCTTCCATTAACCGCCGCATCGCACGGGAAATCGCATCCGACTTCGCCTCGCGCTGGATAAATTCCGCAACGACTTCTTTTTCTGCGAGCAAATTGGGCATGCCGAGATAGTTCACATTCACGACGGCGCGCGCCGCGAGGTACGTCGGCCACGCCACCTTGTAGATCAGCACAAACGGCATCCGAAAATATGCGGCCTCAAGCGTCGCGCTTCCTGAGGCAACCATTCCTGCCCAGGCGCGCTGCATGATCTCTGCTGTCTCACCGACTATGATTTGAATCACCTGGCGACGTTGCAATTGCTCGAACGCGGCAGTGGCAGGACTCATTACGTGGGCCAGTTCATCGGATGCCGCTGCAACTTCAAAGTGTAAACTGGGTTTCGTTTGCAAGAGCAGGTGGGCTGTTTCCACCATTACCGGAAAAATCTTGCGCACTTCGCGCATCCGACTGCCTGGAAACAAGCCGATCAAATTCGAATCGCGCTCGGCCTTGATCCTTCGCGCCTGCAATCGTTCGATCATGGGATGACCAACGAATGCCGCATGCAGGCCTGATTGGTTATAGAGATCGGCTTCAAAGGGGAAAATGCAGAGCACTAGATCGATCAAGCGCGCCATTCCTTTAGCGCGGCCGCGGTTCCACGCCCACACCTGGGGGCTTATGTAATAAATTATTTTTTGTCGTTGCGATTTTCTTCGCAGTGCCCGCGCAAGCCGCAAATTAAATCCGGGATAATCGATCAACACGACTGCATCCGGCTTGCTGTCCAGAATTTCTTTGAGCGTTTCGCGAAATTGTTCTCGAAAATAACCATACTTCCTGACCACTTCCCACAACCCGAGAACCGCTGCATCGTCGATCCAGTTTTTGAATTGCTTGCCGGCGACGTGTTGCATTTGCGGGCCGCCGCGACCGATCAACTTAAGCCCCGGATCCAACTCGCGAAGCGAGCGCATCAATGCCGCGCCATGGTTGTCTGCACTCACTTCGCCAGCGACAAAATAGATCGTCATGGCTTTCGTCGGGAGCGCCCCGAAGCATCGCCGCACGCGGCACGGTGGCTACAGCATTCAGCGGAACGCATCACGGAATCTATCCACTCGCTGCGATGTGCTTCGTGATTTTGACTGCCAATTCCAAAGCCGCCGTCGCTTGAGAGCCCGAAACGCGCGGCTGGCGTCCGGTGCCGGCGCATTCGATGAACGACGCGAGTTGAAGCTTGAGTGGCTCCTCGCGTTCAACGCTGACTCTGTCACGCCAAATTTGCTTTCCAACGCGCCGATAGACTTCGCCGCTTTGATTTTGATAATCGAGTGAGAGGTACGCGTCTTCCTGGAAAATGCGGATTTTGCGCATGCGCTCGGGACTGATGCGGCTCGAAGTCACATTTGCCACGCAACCATCTTCGAAGTGCAGTCGCACGTTAGCGATATCTTCGCTCTTGCTAAGTATGGGCACGCCTACCGCATCAATACTCCACAGAGGCGAACGCACGAAATGCAAAATGACTTCCAGATCATGGATCATTAAATCGAGCACGACACCGATATCGGTACCGCGTTCCGAGTAGGGTCTGAGCCGATGCGCTTCAATGAACCGCGGATGCGTCAGATGTTTTTCAAGAGCGCCCAAAATCGGATTGAAGCGTTCCACGTGACCGACCTGCAAGGTCAGCCCGTTGCGAGCGGCCAAATCCGCCAGTTTGGCAGCGTGGGCGGTGTTGTCAGTAATGGGTTTTTCGACCAGCACGTGTTTGCCCTTTGTAAGGAGAGAACGCGCAACCGCGTAGTGCGTATTGGTCGGTGTTGCCACGGAAGCGGCATCAACCATCCCAATAAATTCATCCAGCGACTTGGCAGGCGTCGCGTGGAATTTGGTCGCAATTGTACGGTTCGTGATACCATCCACATCATACACTGCAGTGAACTCAGCGGACGGAATCTCCGCGTATAAGCGCGCATGATTGCTTCCGATATGACCAACCCCAACAACGCCAATGCGCAGATTTTTCATCCCTAGAGAGCAGTGAACGCCGGAAAGATTTCGTGGTCAAACCGCAGCTCGAGTCCCCATAGATCTCATGAGTCGTATCAGTTCGCTTGCGATGGATCAGTATCGCTACAGGCAATTTGCGCGAAACCATTGATAGGTCCGAGCAATCCCGTCCCGGAGTGAGATCGCCGGTTTCCAGCCGAGGGCGCGAAGCTTGCTTACGTCCAAAAGTTTTCGAGGCGTGCCATCCGGCTTACTCGTATCCCACGCGAGTTCACCATCGAAGCCGAGCACCTCGCAGATCAGTTCGGCCAGCTCGCGTATCGAAATGTCTTCGCCGTAACCGACATTGACGATATCCGGTGAGTCATATTTCTCCAGCAGTAAAAGACAGGCTGACGCAAGATCGTCCACGTGCAAAAATTCGCGGCGCGGTTTCCCAGTTCCCCACACGATTAGCCTTTGATCGTTCCGCATTCTGGCTTCGTGCGCTTTGCGTATGAGCGCCGCCAGTACATGTGATGTTTCCAGATCGAAATTGTCGTTCGGCCCGTAGAGATTCGTCGGCATCGCTGAGATAAAATTTGCGCCGTATTCGCGACAGTACGCCTGGCAGAGCTTGATCCCGGCAATCTTCGCAATCGCGTACGCTTCGTTGGTCGGCTCCAGCGGTCCGCTCAGCAGCGCTGTTTCCGGAATCGGCTGCGGCGCAAACTTCGGGTAAATGCAAGAGCTTCCAAGAAAAAGCAGTTTGCGCACGCCGCTGTCGGAAGCTGAGCGAATGACGTTGTTCTGGATCCGCAAGTTATCGAGAAGGAACTGCACCGGATAATCATTGTTTGCCTGGATGCCGCCAACTTTTGCCGCCGCGCAAATCACTATCGTTGGTTTTTCCTTTAGAAAGAACTTCGCGACTGCAGATTCATCCATGAGATCAAGCTCCGATCGGTCCCTTATCAGCAGATTCTTGAATCCATCTGCTTGGAGCCGCCGCATCACCGCGCTCCCGACCATCCCGCGGTGGCCGGCCACAAAAATCTTATCCGTTTTGTCCATGACTTAGCCGCTGAAAACTCACGGGGCGAAGATCAACAGCACGAATATGGCGAAAAGGAGCAAGTGGACGCAGCCCTGCAAAACATTTGTTTTTCTACTGGTAAACGTGACGACACTCACCGCCAGAGTTAACAGCAGCAGCGGAAGATTGCCGCCTTGCACGCCGAGTGTGACTGGACGTTTCGTGATGAGTCCAATCGTCAACACGGCGGGAATGGTTAGCCCGATAGTGGCCAGCACGGACCCGAACAGAATGTTTATCGAACGCTGCAACTGATCGCGCAAAGTGGCCTCGATTGCGCCTATTCCCTCTGGCGCAAGCACCAGAGCAGCGATAATTGCTCCGCCAAAGGCCTGAGGCATGCCAAATTGCTCCACGCTGTTATCTAACGGGACAGCAAACTTCTTTGCCAATACGATAACCGTAATCAGGTAAAGGAGCAGCAGCGTCACATGAAAAGCAGTTGAGCGCACCTGGAGCGGATGATGAGCAACGTTCGCCGCAACTGTTGCGTCCTTCGATTCCATGAAATAGCGACGGTGTCGCATGGTCTGGATGAGCAGAAAAATCCCGTAAAGCAACAGCGACATCACGACGAGAAAGATTTCCTGTTCAGTGGAAAATGTTGGGCCGCTCGTCGAAGTGGTGAAGTTTGGCAGGACCAGGCCAAGCACTGCCAGTGTCATGATGACGTTCAGATAGGAATTAACGCCTTGGAGATTGTAATATTGCTCGCGATAGCGCAGCCCACCGATTAGCAGGCACAGGCCAACAAATCCATTGAGGGCGATCATGACGACAGCAAAAATTGCATCGCGTCCGAGCGTGGGATTATTGGCGCCGTGTAACATTGCCGTGGATATCATGACAACCTCAATGCTGATTGCTGAGAGCGTCAGGATTAAAGTTCCATAAGGCTCGCCCAATTTGATGGCCAGACAGTCGGCATGGCGCACCACACAAATTGCCGACCAAAGAATGACGGCAAAGAGCCAGACAAAGACGCCGATCAACGCGACTGGATGCGCGATCAGTTCAACCAACTGACTTCCAGCGGCAAAAAAAATCGCCGCCGTTCCCAAACCGATCAGCAGCGGAAATTCACGGCGCATAGCGTCCCCTAAACACGGAGCGGTCTTAGCCCGGTGGGCTTGTTCGGCCTTTCCCGACATGCGCGCGAGCATATCGAGTTCATGCGGCTCGCGCAATCTACGAACAGTTTTCTACATGCAGATCGCGGCAAGTCGTGGCGCGCTCGGACCGGCGAGCGCGCCACCATTCGGGCGACTCACACAGCCGCTCCTACAACATCTGCCCGTCGAAGAATGCCTGTCTTATTTTTTTCTTTGTGCGAGCGGCAGAAATTCTTCGCGAGCGACTTTGCCGTCTTTAGCGGTGTAGATTCCCACCTCCGACATTTGCATCCGTTTGTTGGATGCTTTGTCGGTTACATCGACATCGAACTGCACAACGAATGTATCCCGAGCAACAAATGGCCCGGCCACCTTCGCGGTATGCACTTGCATGTTCTTCTCCCACCACTCGGTTTTCCCGCGCACCTGATCGATGCCGCGCATTTCCGCCGGCATAGCTCCCATCTCGTGAGCCTCTACACTGACAATGTCTTTCGCATAGAGATCATCGACTGCCTTCATCCATTCGCCTTTCCGACAATACTCCACCAGTTTTGTTGCGACTTCTTCTGTATTCATTTCTTTCTCCTTATTTTTGATTGAGAATTGTGCAACCGATTATTTCTCGCGTCTGTCGCTTCTGCAGACGCAGCCGCGTTGACTGCAATCCACCGATTTCGCAGGCGATACGCCTGCCACTGCAATCCCGCTATCCTCCAGCTATGGCTCCAATAATCAAAAATGGTTCGGAGCCCGTGGTGATCGCGTCCGGTAACGGAGTGTCCGGTGATTCATGCGACAAGTCCTCGCCACAGGCAAAAAAGCGAACCATCGGCCGTCGAAGATGTGTCACGTGATCGCGTATCGTTCCGCGCAACATTGGATGATTCGCTTCGACCGCGTCGAGCACCGAACGCTGGGTGACGGGACTCTTCACCTCGAGTTCCACTTCGCCATCAACACGCGCGAGCGTGCGCAGATTAGGTGGAAGGATGACACGAATCATGGCAATGCCTGCACTTCTACCGACAAAACCGCGGGAAGATCGCGCACGATCGGCTTCCAATTATCGCCTGCGTCCGCCGACGCATAAACCTGTCCGCCAGTCGTTCCGAAGTAGACGCCGCACGGCTCGAGCGCATCCACCGACATCGCATCGCGCAACACGTTCACGTAACAATTGCGTTGCGGCAGACCTTTTGTGAGCGCTTCCCATTCATTGCCGCCTGTCCGGCTGCGGTACACGCGCAACCTGCCCTTCAGCGGATAATGCTCGGAGTCGCTCTTGATCGGTACTACGTAAATCGTCTCCGGCTCGTGCGCGTGCACGTCGATGGGGAATCCGAAATCGGTTGGTAAATTTCCGCTGACCTCCTGCCACGAATCACCGGCATCGTCGCTGCGCATCACGTCCCAATGTTTTTGCATGAACAGTGTGTTTGGACGCGATGGATGTAATGCGATGCGGTGCACGCAATGGCCAACTTCCGCTGTGGGATCCGGAATATGTTCCGAATGCAGTCCGCGATTGATTGGTCTCCAGCTCTCTCCGCCGTCGTCTGTGCGAAACGTGCCGGCTGCCGAGATCGCAATGGAAATTCGTTTCGGATTGTTCGGATCGAGAAGAATGGTGTGCAAACACATGCCGCCGGCGCCCGGCTGCCATTTCGGTCCGGTATCGCTGCCGCGTAATCCGGCGAGTTCGTGCCACGATTTGCCGCCATCTGTTGATTCGAATAACGCGGCATCTTCGACGCCGGCGTAAACGTGATCGGGATCGCTAAGCGACGGCTCCAGATGCCAGACGCGCTTGAATTCCCAAGGATGCTGAGTGCCGTCGTACCACTGGTGGGTCGTGAGCGGTTTCCCCGTTTCAGGCGAAGCATCATAAACGAACATGTTACTTTCGCCCTTCGGCATCCCTTCCGACGCCATCAAGTCCTCCGGCTTTGTGCCGGGCGGATTCCACGTTTTGCCGCCGTCATCGGAGCGCTGAATGATTTGGCCAAACCAACTACTAGTCTGCGACGCGTAGATTCGATCGGAATCAAGTGGCGAACCCTTCATGTGATAAATCTCCCAGCCCGCGAAATGCGGGCCGCTGACCTTCCATCGTTTGCGCGCGCCATCTGAACTTAGAATGAACGCGCCCTTCCTCGTGCCGACCAATACTCTGACTCTACTCACGGTTTGCTCCTGTTTTTATTGTTGTTTTCTGCGATTCGCGCTTTAACCAGCTTCCTCACCAGAGGTACGGGCAAAGGGTTGCCCGGAGAGAAGCGAATCGTGCCCTTGCTGGTTTGGAAATCCCTTAGCTCGTTCCGAAACTTTTTCAACGTAGCTGAGCTCCCCGGATACAACGCATAATGATTCGCCCACGCAGCAAAGAAAACCAATGAACGTCCATTCAGACGAAAAGCGGGAATTCCGTAACTGATACACTCCTTCGCTTTCGGCGCGACGGCATGGATCGCCTGTCGAAGTTTCTGAAGGGCTTTGCGCTGATGGACACTGACGCCCTCGAGATAATCTTCAATTGTTTTACGTTTAGCCTGTAGTGACGTCATAGCTGCTGACCAGAATTATTTCCCTGCGTAAGCAACCTTCAATTTCTCGATGTCGATCTTCTTCATTTCAAGCATCGCTTTCATGACTCGTTCGGCTTTCGGCGGATCTTTGTCGTGTAGCATGTCGATCAAAACAGTAGGAGTGATCTGCCACGACAAACCGTATTTGTCCTTGAGCCAGCCGCACGCTGATTCCTCGCCGCCATGTGAAGTAAGTTTCGCCCAGAAATAATCCACTTCGTCCTGTGTCTCGCAGTTCACCACGAACGAGACTGATTCGTTGAATTTGAACTGCGGACCGCCGTTGAGCGCCACGAATTTCTGGCCTGCGATCTCAAATTCTATGGTCAGCACTGATCCCACTGGCCGGCCGCTTTCCGAGACTCTGGCTGCTTCCTCGCCGTAACGGAGAATATTTCCTACCCTCGAGTTTTTGAAAATCGACGTGTAAAAATCCGCTGCCTCCTCGGCTTGATCATCGAACCACAAGAATGGCGTAATCTTTTGCATTCCATTTTATTCCTTTGTTGATGGTGGATACTGCTCAAATTTCGGAATTGCGGGATCTATTTGATCCCACGGTTGAGCGTCCGAAACGAAAATGTCCATCTGCGACTGAAACCAACTGGGGTCGTCCAGGCTGGCAGCCAGAACTCCGACAAACGGCGAATCCCCCGCTTCAGATTCGGCTCCGGTAATTCGCGACCCGCATTCCGGGCAAAAACCGCGTTTGTGTTTTCCCCGGGCAATGCTTGGCGTGAAATGGTAACGCAGTTGGCCGCGCGTTAATCGAAACGCCTCTGCCGGGACTAGGACTGCGGGAACAAATCCGCCGCCCGTGAGCCGCTGACAATCGCGGCAGTGGCATTTCAACATCATGATCGGCGCGGCATTGCACTCGTAGCGAATCGCGCCGCACGCGCAGCCGCCGGTAAACGGAATCTTCATAGAGCGTTTTACTGCTAATCGGGGATTTCAGGTTCTACGAGTTTCGCCAATAGCGTCAGGGATTCCTGCCATCCGAGATAACACGCTTCGGCGGGAATCACACCGGGCACGCCTTCCTGTACAATGTTCAATTCCGTTCCGCACGAAACTGGTTTGAGCGTGATGGTCGTCTGCATTTCGCCGGGCAGATTTGGATCGTCGAATTTGTCCGTGTAGCGAATGCGTTCCTGAGGTGTTAGTTCGACATAGGTCCCGCCGAAGGAATGGCTCTTACCCGTCGTAAAGTTCGTAAACGACATCTTGTAAGTGCCGCCAACTTTGACGTCCATTTGGTGCACCTTGCCTGTGAATCCGTTTGGCGGAAGCCATTTGGCCATTGCATCAGCATCCAGGAACGCTCGATAAATTTTTGCCGGCGTTGCCCGGAGCACTCGATGAAGTCGAATAGTGTTTGTTGACATAATTTTTGTTTGTTTCGATGTGGTTGCTGCTGACGCGGTAGTTTGGTTATGCCGCGTTGGTGTCCGGCTCAATAACTCCGAATACGTTGCCCGCTGGATCTTCGGCGTAGGCGAGCCAACCGATTTTCGGAATCGCCATTTTCGGTACGCAGATTTTGCCACCGCTTTGTTCGATTTTTTTCATTGTCCGACCCAACGATTCCACGGCGATCGTGTTCAGAGTTCTGGGGCTTTGCCCCTCGCGCGGCCGAGTGATGCCACCATTGATCCCCGGGTCCTTATCGTCGCCGGTCGTGACGAGCCAGTATTCGATTGGGCCGCCTTCGAATTTGTTAAACTTCCACCCGAATACATCCTGGTAAAACGGCTGCACCGCTTCCGGATCGTCGGTGTAAATTTCAAAGTGAGTAACGCGATTCATGGCTTCTCCTCCTTTGTATGCTGTTTAATACTCGTCGTGACGCTGCACCCAATCCATCGTGAAATCGAGATGATCCTCGTCACGACCTTTAAACGCGCCTGTGCTTCGCTTACACGCTCGCGAACTCCGCTTCGCGCTTGAGTTCGCTTACAATCGGACATTCGCCTGCCACCGGCCTGACTTCCACGCGAACGCCGTACGGCAGACCTGGGCATTCCTTTGCGATAGCAACTGCTTCGTCGATCGTAGCGACGTCGAGAAGAAAATAACCGCCAATCGCCTCTTTGGATTCGGCAAATGGACCATCGGAGACGATGCGGTCCTTGCCCGAGACGATTTTGCCCTCGCGCTCCAACGGCTGTCCAGCCAGCGCTTTGCCCTGTTCCGTCAGGCGCTTGAACCATGCCATCCAGTCATCTGTGACCTTTTGCAGTTCCTCCGCCGAAAGCCCTTTGCGCAGGTCCGTGCCGCGAAATAGTAGCATATATCCGTTTTCGTTCTGTGTGCTCATAATGTTCTTAGGTTGATGTTTGAATGTTGATAGATTTTCTTTGTTTCAATAATACGACGAACGAGCTGCCAGCCTTTGGACAACTATTTCGCGTTTGGGTCACTCTGCCAAATACCAAACGCATTGCCCTCGGTATCCTGGCAGACGGCGAAGTAGCCCATTTGCGGCACCGCCGTTTTTCCCATGCAGATTTTCCCGCCCAGTTTGTCGATTTTATCCGCGTACTTGTCTACCGAATCCACGCTGATGTAATTCACGACTGGCTCTTGCAGATGCTTGCGTCTCTTCAACGCGCCATCGGGAGTATCATCGGCACCACCAGTGTCAATGTGCCAATACTCGCCTCCACCGGGAAATGGATTGATCTTCCAGCCAAACAGATTGCTATAAAACGCTGTGGCGCGCTCCGGATTGTCCGCCGGAATTTCAAACCAAACGATGTTTGCAGCCTGTTGTTTCTCTGAATTGCTCATATTTTGACCTTTCTGTTGAGTTGATGTTTGGAGATACGACGGACGAGTAATCCGATTTAGGACAATTTTTTTCCTAAGCGGTCTCGCCGTCGACGCAGCGCTGCAGTCGTTTCAAAAGGAAGGCTCGCTCCGATTTGGTTTCAGCGAGTTCGAATGCCTTGCGGAATTCCTGCGCAGCGGCTTGACGATTGTTTAATCGCATCTCGAGATCGCCGATCACCGCGTACAACAAGTAATACGAACTTAACTTTTCTCGACCGCGGATACTGCGCACTGCGTCCAATCCTACCTTCGGACCGCGAACACTCGCTACTGCGACCGCGCGATTAAGGGCGATCACAGGCGAATCATCGAATTCCGTCAATCGATCGTAGAGCGACAAAATCCGGTCCCAATCGGTCGATTCGTAATGAATCGCCATTGCGTGACAAGCTGCAATCCCTGCCTGAAGATGATATTCGCTTGCCGCGTCGCCTGCAGCCGATTCGCGTAGATGCGAAATCCCACGAGCGATCATCGCCTGGTTCCAGCGCGTCCGATCCTGTTCTTGAAGCCGAAGCAGATTGCCTTCGCGGTCTTCGCGCGCGGCAAGCCGCGCCGCGTTCAACAACATCAAAGCAAGTAACGCATGCGTCTTCGGCTGGTTGCCCGCCAGATGTTGTGCCAGCAATTCCGTGAGACGGATCGCCTCTCTGCACAGTTCTTCACGCACGAGGTTGTCGCCGCTCGACGCTTTATAACCTTCGTTGAACAGCAGGTAGAGCGATTGCAGGACGCTGTCGAGACGGCGCGCCAACTCCTCACCGGCAGGAATCTCATATGGCACCCGCGCCTCCTGGATTTTTTGTTTCGCTCGCGTCAGGCGCTTAGCAATCGCCGCTTCCGTCGTGAGAAATGCGCGACTGATTTCCGTTACGCTAAAGCCGCAGAGTGTTTTCAACGCTAGCGCCACCTGCGCTTCCGATGGAATGACTGGATGACAGCAGACGAACATCATCCTCAACCGGTCGTCCGCGATTTCATGCTCCGAGAAAATTGCAGCTCCCGGTGTTGATCCGTCCCGCTCGATCAATCGCGCAATTTCGGCTTCTTTCGCGTGGAAAATCTTTTGCCGGCGGATTACGTCGAGGGCCAGATTACGCGACGCCCTTATAATCCACGCTGAGGGATTTTGCGGGACCCCGCGATACGGCCAGGTCTGCAACGCGCGCGAGAGTGCCTCCTGCACCACATCCTCCGCAAGATTCAAATGCTCGATCCCAAAAATCCGGGTCAGCGTCGCGACCATCTTTCCCGATTCATCACGGAAAAGATGCTCGACGAGTTTGGAAACGCCGGTTGGTTCTACCATCACAGAAGTATCGCTGTGCCATACGCGCATTATTTCCAAAGGCAATGCGTGATTGTTATGATTTGAATAGTTGATGAAATACAACCGTCTCTCTGTGCTGGCGCGATAAAGCGCTAGATGTAAGAGCCAGCCAGGCCATGGTCACGCGACAACTTGTTCAACCGGAGCAGTTCAGGTTTAAAGACGACGGCATTTTTCCAAACAGCGTGCTGCCATTGCTGGTGTACAGGCACGCACTCACCGCCGACGGTCACGATCCCGCTTCCCTTCTTGAGGAACGCTTCGCTGACAATGACTGGTGTAATTCGTGGCGAAACGGTGTGTATTCCTTTGCTCATTATCACAGCACCACGCATGAGATTCTCGGTGTCTACTGTGGCGCCGCGACACTGAAAGTTGGCGGTGAGCGCGGCAGGAATCTGGATGTGCAGTCCGGCGACGTAATTGTGATTCCAGCTGGCGTCGCTCACCAAAAACTCGATGCGAGCTCGGACTTTGCCGTTGTTGGCGCTTATCCGGATGGACGCGATTGGGACTTGCTCCGAGGCCGGCCCGGCGAGCGGCCCGAAGCCGATCGCAAGATCGCCGCTCTGCCAATTCCAGATAATGATCCGATCTATGGCGCGGAAGGTCCGCTGCGACAGGTTTGGGAAGCCATTTAGCGCCACGGCGCGCCATTAATGTCAGCCTAGGACACCGTCCCAGGATTGATCGCACGCGACGAAAACGCCAGCGCTGAAGGCGCGCCCACTTTTCATACCAGCTTGCACATGTTCTTCTGAATTGAAACGGACTTACAGCGCTTGTTTCGGACGATTTCAAATTCCTGGGCGATGCTCCCAGGCTTGTATGAGGCAGCGCCTTTGGCGCTTCACATACACAAACGTCAATGATCGCGTCCTGGCCTGAGCAGCGTAATCTTGACGGATGAGATCAACACAAAACCGTGCTGCTTCAAAATTTCGCACGATGCACGAGTCCGGTTGTTTCGTGCTTCCGAACCCGTGGGATATCGGAACGGCGATTTATTTGGAACAACTCGGATTCAAAGCACTCGCCACGACTTCGGCAGGCTTCGCCTTTTCGCGTGGCAAACCCGATGGCGGAGTTCCGCGCGATGAAATGCTCTCTCACATCCGCGAAATTGTCGAAGCAACCACGCTGCCAGTGAATGCCGACTTCCTCGGCGGCTACGCCGATGAGCCTGAAGATGTCGCGGCAAATGTGCGACTTTGTCTTGCGACTGGAGTTGCCGGTTTATCCATCGAAGACAATACAGGTCGTGCCGACACCCCACTCTATGAGAAAAAGTTAGCAGTCGAGCGCATTCGCATCGCACGCGCTGCGATTGACGATTCAAAGAGTGGCGTGGTGTTAACCGGTCGTTGCGAGGCGTGGCTCGTGCGGGACCCCAATCCTTTGCACACCGCTCTCGAGCGACTCACCGCCTATGCTGAAGCGGGCGCCGATTGCCTCTACGCACCGGGCGTCAGTAATCCTGATGAGATATCACAGATCGTGAAAAGCGTTGCACCGAAACCAGTCAACATCCTTGTTTCAGGATTCAATCATCAGCTGTCAGTTTCTCAACTGGCCGAACTTGGTGCGCGCCGCATCTCTGTCGGCTCTGGTCTTGCGCTAGCCGCGTGGGGCGCATTTCTCCATGCCGCGCAGGAGATCAAAACGAACGGCATATTTAAGGGTCTGGCCAATAATGCTGCTTCTGCCGAGCTGAACGAACTGTTTGAAGAGAAACGCTGATGGTCAGGGCCAAGTCGGAGCAAGGAATAGCGGATCCGACACAGAGCATACCAACAGCAATGCGATTGATCGCCGCATAGCCTTGGTCAAAGCAATTCTGCAAGCGCCTCGTGCATTACCGCCGCTGTCCGCTCGATATCGGCGGGTGTGTGAGCTGTGGAAATGAATCCGGTTTCAAATTGCGATGGCGCGAAATAAACGCCGCGCTTCAAACAGGCATGGAAAAATCGGGAGAACATTTTCAAGTTGCTTCGTTGAGCGCCAGCAAGATCGATAATTGGACCAGAGGCAAAGAACATACAAAACATCGAGCCGAAGCGATGAAACGTGATGTCGATCTTCACCTGTCCGCCATGAGACGGATTCGCTGCGGCGAACTCAATCGCTTCCCGCGCAAGCTTTTCAAACTGTGCGCCCAATTCTTCGAGCAATTTCCAGCCGTTGATCCGCTCGAGCTCTCTTAGCTGTGCCAGCCCGGCGGCCAGCGCCAGCGGATTGCCTGATAATGTCCCAGCCTGATAAACCGGGCCGTCCGGCGAAAGCAGGTCCATGATTTCGGCGCGTCCGCCAAATGCGCCGACCGGTAATCCGCCGCCAATAATTTTCCCCAGCGCGGTCAGATCGGGTCTAACTCCGTAAATTTCCTGTGCGCCGCCACGCGCCACGCGGAAGCCGGTTATGACTTCGTCAAAAATCAAAAGGGCGCCGTTGCTTGTGCATTCGTCACGCAATCTCTGCAGGAAATGGTGAGTTGGAAAATAAAGACCGGCGTTCGCTGGGATCGGCTCCAGAATTACCGCTGCGATTTGGCCTTTGTTCTCAGCGAAAGATTTCCCTACAAGATGCGCGTCATTGAACGGCAGCGAAATTGTGAGATCGGCAAATGCCTGTGGCACACCTGCGCTGCTCGGTTGGCCGTGCGTCAGCGCGCCGCTGCCGGCTTTCACCAGTAATACATCGACGTGCCCGTGGTAACAGCCGTCGAACTTGATGATCTTGTCACGTCGTGTGAACGCGCGTGCGAGGCGAATACACGACATTGTCGCTTCCGTACCGCTGTTCACCATCCGCAGTTTCTCGATCGACGGTATCCAGTCGCTGATCAACTCCGCAATTTCCACCTCCAGCGGATTTGGAATTCCAAAGTTCAACCCGCGCTTGGCGGCGCCGCGTACTGCCTCGACAACGGCCTTTGGTGCGTGACCGAGAATCGCCGGGCCCCAGCTGCCGAGGTAATCGATGTATTCCTTGCCATCGACATCCCAAATTTTCGCGCCCTCCCCGCACGCTACGAAAAACGGAGTCCCATCAACGTTGCGAAACGCGCGAACAGGCGAATTAACGCCGCCGGGAATGCGCTTCTGCGCGCGAGCAAACAATTCGGCTGACTTCGTCACGCCGCCACGATAATCGGATTCGTTGAAGCGTTAAAGCGTTCAAGGGTTGAAGCGGGGGAATTGTAAAGGCGTTTGTGCCAAACGCCTATCGATCTACGGTCAACGCTTGACTCCGAAAGCTTTCGCGAGTTGCTACAAGCGCCGCTACAACGATATTGTCCGCTCTCGCACCATTGGCGGGGTAGCCAAGTGGTAAGGTCGCGGTCTGCAAAACCGCTATTCGCGGGTTCGATTCCCGCCCCCGCCTTTACAACGCGCTCGGATTTGATGGACACCGTGGCCTTTGTTTCACGGGCCGGTTCGATTGATTCGCTTTCTCCCGAAAGCTCACCCGAGCGGGCTTCGTCTATGTCGCTCGGCCCCCACCGGCTCCATTCCCGCCCCCGCCACTTTCAATTGCGGCGAGCGAAGCCTGACGACGAAGGTGAGAAATCTCCTGTCACGCAGGCCAGCGCCTGCGCTTCGCGGCTGATACACGCCTTACCTCGGCGCTGTAGCAGGCGCTTGTTTCGCAGAATGTTGGACTGAAGTGTTTCCTGTTGTGATCGCTTCAGCGCCAAACGGCGGGCCCGCTTTCGCTGGGAACAGCGGTCGTAACACCGCGAACGCTTGCGAAGCGAACGCAATGGAAACAACTACGGTCACTGCTGCACACTTCATGGTGGGCGCTCTTATCAGATTCCGACGGCATGACAAGTAAAATTTTTACCTAGGTGAGTCGGGATTCGTTAAAACGTTACATCGTGGCAAGCCCACGCTTGCCGCGCCGTAGTGCAGTGACGCCAGCGCCCGGTGATTTGTAAAACGTTACGTTCCCCGAAAGAATCTTTTCAACTTTGTAACGTTTTATCGGTTCAACTTGGCGGAGCTAGATTCCAGTTTCCGATTTCCCGTTTCAGATTATTTTCCACGCCGATGCCACAGTTTGCTTATCGTGCCCGCAATTCGCAGGGCGGCCTTGTTGAGGGCGTGCTCGATTGCGCAGATCGAGCTGTCGCCATCCGCCAAATTGAATCGCAGCAATGCATTCCGGTCCGGATCGAGTTAGTCGAGCCAGAGCCCAAGGCGATCCAACGAGACGGTGCGGGCGGACCCATTTTTATGCAGCGGATCTGGGGCGGCCGGAAACCCGAAACGCAATTCGGAAAGAAATCGCCGCCCGATTCGCCGGCGGCTCCCACGAAGAACCTAAAGATTCCGCACGGGCAATTGCTCATTTTTACCGAGCAGCTTGCCCATTTGCTGCAAGCAGGGATGACGCTGGACGAAGCGTTGTCGGTTTTGGAAAAACGTTTGAAGCAGCCACGCGTTCAGCAAATGACTCATACGTTGCATCAGGGCCTGGTCGACGGCCGTAGTTTTTCACAGGCCTTGAGTGAGCTACCGCGAATTTTCCCGCCGCTTTATGTAAATTTGGTGGCTGCGGGCGAGGCTAGCGGTGCGCTCCCGCAAATTCTGCTTCGGGTAGTGAAGCATTTGACGCAGGCAAAAGAACTGCGAGATCGCGTGCAACAAGCCTTGATTTATCCGGCATTTCTCGCGCTGGCTGGCGCCGTTCTCGTTACTATTTTTATCACGTTCATGGTGCCGCAGTTGAGCGGGTTCATGGCCCAAACTGGCGGCGCGCTTCCATTGCCTACGCGGATTTTGCTGCAAATTCACCATGCGATCACGGGCTATTGGTGGGTGGGCCTGCTAGTACTGGTCGGCGCCATCATCGGTTTCCGCGCCTTGGTCCGCAGTGAGGAAGGGCGCATCGGATGGGACCGGTTCCGGTTGCTAGTCCCTGGATACGGACGGGTCATTCGCCACAGTTACTACGCGCAATTCTCGCGAACACTGGGAACTTTGATCGAAAATGGAATTCCGCTCCTTCGCGCGCTTGATCTGGTGACTGAAATCGCCGGCAACCGTTTTCTCGAACTTAAGCTCCGGGAGGTGCGCAGGGCAGTCATCGATGGCGCGACACTCTCCGCTGCTCTGCAAGAGCAAAAAATGTTTCCAGATTTGTTTACCGACATGATGGCAGTAGGAGAACAAACCGGGCATTTCGCCGAGACCATGCAAGCTATTGCTGACGTTTATGAGCGCGAACTTGACCGGAGCGTTGGCGTAATCTCGCAATTGATTCCACCAATCATCATCGTGATAATTGCCGTTCTCGTTGGGCTCGTTGTTTTCAGCATTCTGTCGGCGGTGTTTGAAATGACGCACAGTTTGCAATTCAGGCCGCATTGAAAACTGAAAGCTTGCAAAGCAGGTTGTGCGCGAATAACCTCGCGAGCTCAATGTTAGTTCGCGTTGCTCTTGCGATCTTCTTTGCTGCGGTTTGCCGCGTAGGCGCGCAGGAAGCTTTGAGCGAGGCCCTGCCCTCTCCCGCTGAAATCACTCCGCAACCTCTGCCCGAAAGCGCCTGGCTTGATTTGCGCCAAAATGCGCCTCGAAATTCAAAAACCCAAAATGCACCGGCATGGGTCGAAGCGCTCACTCTTTTGCGGGGCGAGGCGACGGAAGGCGGTGGTACTTCGAAGAGCATCTTTCGCATTCGCGTGGCGCAGCCAAGTCCCGATTATCACGTTCTTTTTTTCCGT
>Ga0209239_1000131_pt1 | contig 44240 bp, 31 predicted proteins | sample GraSoi013_2_20cm_FD_185824 | JGI IMG/M metagenome (GOLD analysis project Ga0209239, IMG submission 185824) | Grasslands soil microbial communities from the Angelo Coastal Reserve, California, USA - Sample 10_02_2013_2_20cm (SPAdes) (version 2) | ecosystem: Environmental > Terrestrial > Soil >...
CGGCATAGTTGTTGTCTTGGACGAGGCCCTTGCTAGATAGGTCAAGATTCGTGAGCTGGAGAGTTGTGTTTGGCGCTCCGAGCATGCCGAGGGCAATGTCTAGGCGTTGCTGGTATGGCCCTGGAACCGCTGCTTGGAATGGGGGAGATGTGATCCCATAATGTGAGACACCAAAAATCGGTAAAAGCATGAGCAGGACAATAGCCGTTTTCAGAACGGGCCGGTCAACGATGTTGCGGTTCTCTTTCAATCCGTGCTTTCCATGGATCATCACGAACACATACTTGACGAGGTCAATGCTGCCCTGCCAGATCAGAGACGCTGCACGTCCAGAGATCGTGACTATTGCGAAGATGAGACCAGCATTCCGAACCAGCGTGAGTGTTACGCTCTGAATGAAAGCTGGATCCGTAGGGGATGAGGCTTGAAGAAAGAGGGGAAGGAGGTCGCTCGCCACTGGACCCGTTGCTGCGGCGATCAATGAGAACCCTGGCGGTGGAGGAGGGATGTTTGAAAAGCCGCCCGACGTTACTCCCCGAAAGATGGAGAGTGCGGCTAACCCCATCGCTCCGAGAGTCGAGAGAAAGACTGCGAGACCCACCATGAATCCCCGTCCAACCTTGCCTCCCGCGATGATTCCTCCCAACAGTCCGGCGGTGATCCAGAGCTGGAAGACTGGTGGGTAGGTCAGAGGATTGGTGAAGATGAGATAGACTGCGACTATGAGCGTGTTGAAGTGGACGCCGAGGACTGGTGAGAGCCAGTCGCTGACTCCTCGCAGTCCCGTGGGTAGTTGCGTGTATCCGATGAATAGAACGAGGAGGTACGCTACTGCCCATCCGATGTATCGACCGAGGAAGATTCCCTCGCTGGGATGGGGTAGAAGGTAGATGGTCTGGGGGTCGTCGGGTCTCCTCTTGACCATCACATTTCCAACGCGCATGTAGAGATAGAAGTAGAGTATTCCAGGGACTACACCGGCGATGATGAATCCTAGAATAGCTGCGGAGAGACTAGCAGACCGTGCCTTCTCGTAGTCCCTTGACGCGATTCTTTCCCTTATGTGAGAACCTTTGCCGCCGACAATGGTGCATCCAATTGTAAAGACGAGGAGTGCGATGGGAAGAGGCTGGTATGCTAAGAGGCCAGGAAACCAGGTGGGTAGTGTGGCTATGATGATGGTTGAGGTAAGAATTCCGATGGCCCGACTGACCGAATTGCATAGGAGCGCAACCGTGGCTGCTTGACGGATCTCCTTGGGCGCCTCCTTCAGAGCCTGATAAGGCGGAACCTGGGCCACGCCGTGCCTCCTCTCAGAAACAGCCCTCTCAGAAACCGCGAAGAAAGGGATTCTGATACCCAACTTGCCGTGCCAGTCGTTCGGAAGCAAATCGAAATATGAGAAGACTGGGTCCAGGCTACTCCGGTTAGGGAGCAAGTGTCATCTCAGTTCAGTCCCGGAGAGATCAGCTCCATCATCATCGCCTGGTTAGTGCTCTCGGTGGCGATCACCTACCGGAACTTTGTGGGTCTCTTTACTGGAATAGGCAGCCTTGAGGTTGTGATAGCTGGCTTCATTGCCACGGCGACAGGATTCATCATCCACGAGATGGGACACAAGTACGTCGCGATAAGACGCGGTTATGTGGCCCACTTCCGTCTCTGGATGCAAGGACTCTTGCTGACACTCTTCGTGGTGGTTTTTTCAGGAGGAGGGATCGTCTTCGGCGCTCCTGGAGCAGTGTACATTGCTCCCGCCGCCGCGGCATACTACGGCTACGATTCCGCTTCTAGACCCCGTGATCCGGAGCAGGAGAACATGGTAATCTCGGCGGCTGGACCCGGAATTAATTTGGCCTTCGCCGTTGCTTTTCTGGCATTGGTCCTTGCCACTCTATCAGGAAGCTTTCTGTGGACTATTGCCCAGTTCGGTTTTGCGCTCAATGTGGGACTCGGTTCCTTCAATATGTTGCCGGTGCCACCGTTAGACGGCTCCAAGATATTCCGGAAAAACATTCTAGTAGGACTCGGACTAGCACTTCCCCTCTGGGCAATGTTCCTATTCCTCTTCGTCGGGATCTAGCGGATTACGACCGCTGCTTCCAAAGAGTGAAACGATTAATTCTCTAAGCGAGTGCTTCTCATCGAATTGTTAGTCGAAGAGGTTGGTCTCACTGTTCTGTTCGTCCTAGCTTTTGCGAACGGGGCGAATGACGTTGGCAAGAGCGTAGCTTCACTAATGTCTAGCACGGGACCAGGGGGTCCCAGACTGGGCCGACGACCTCTACTGTGGGGAGGGGTCTTCAGCGGTCTGGGAAGCGTCTCTGCCATTCTGATTTCGGGAAGATTGTTGACGGTATTCACTCCTCAAAGTATCCTCCGAAATACGACTGATTCATCCTTCATCCTGGCAGTTCTTATCGGAGCGACAGTATGGATCTTGATAGCGACTTTCTTTCGGCTTCCCGTCTCTACAACTCACACAATCTTGGGGGCTGTTCTTTTGCAGGGGATCTTTCTTTTCGGCGTATCAAGTCTGAAGCTGGATTTCTTAGCAATACGAGTACTGCTGCCGCTAGCAGCCGGACCCTTCGTTGCGCTTATCGCACTGAGTATTCTCGGTCGTCTAACCCGACGGCCTCAAACTCAAGATAAGAAGCGTCCAAGGTTCGCCAAGATCTCTCACTGGGGTTCCGCGGCCGCTACTGCCTACGCAAGAGGAATCAATGATGCTCCAAAAATGGCAGCTCTCGGAGCCTTCTTTTTCCTAGCCGGATCCGCTGACGCAGTTTTGGTTCCTTACTCAATTGTCGCTGCGGCGATAGTAGTCGGCTCATTGGTGCTGGGGCATCGTGTGGCTCTAACCCTCGTTGATCGAGCCGTCCCACTTGATCATACAGAGAGGCTACAAGCCGGCCTCGCAACCGCAGCGTTAGTGTCTGCAGGAGCCTATCTTGGCGCTCCATTATCTACCACACATGTCCACGCGGGGTCTACTGCAGGAATTGGTGGTCGGAAGGAAGTCATTGTATCTGCGTTGCGCGGTATGGTCTTGCCTTGGTTAGTGACATTGCCCGCAGCAGGTTTGCTTGCCGTCACAGTCGCTATCTTAGTAGCAAGGCTCTAGAACCTATCATGACCGATTCGGGATCAACGGCTTCGCTTTCGCGACTAGCGCGATCGTCTGGTCAACACAAAATAGAGAACGGTCGAACCCGCGGCCACGAAGGAGTACAGTCCGACCCACACGCCCGTCACTAGCTGGCTGGGGCTTTCAACAGCGATGACACTCCAGCTGATGGCTACCGCCAACAAAGCAAGAGACGGGAACACGGCATCTAGAGGCAATAATACTTTGATTCTTTCAGGGTCCTTCTGCTGAGTGGCCCATCCAGTCGCTAGGCACGTCGCTAGAAACAATGCAGCGAATGTCTGCAGGGTAGAGACATACACTGTCCATGGCCAGAACTCTTGCTGCGCCAAACCCGGCACCAGCAACATCATGATTCCGAAAATTCCAACAGCGCTCGTCTGAATCCCGAAGAACAATTGGGCACCCCTTGGCATTGTCGACGTCGGAATCTCGGCTTGTCTACGATGCCATCCATACCGTTGAAACAGAAGAAAGCAACCGGCTGCAGCGATTAGGAAATATCCCGTCCATGCCCAGGTCGAGGCGTCACTGCTCACAGTGATTCCCCTGACAAGGGAGACGATGCCTGTTATGCCGAAGAAGGTCCCGCCGACGAGCACCAGAATCTTCGCTCTCTGCCACTGTTCAGCGTGAACTGCAGACCAACAGCCGAAAGCTATAGCCAGAAATATCGCTCCCAAGAACCTGACGGCCAGCTCTTTCACCGGCCACAGCCAATAAGAAATGACGAAAGGAGGATAGATGTAGAATATGAGACCGAGTACAAGGTTGACTCCTGAAAGAAAGAGCAGAAAGGCTCTGGAGTATCTGTTGAGAAGGAGGTCGCTCGACTTTGACGGGTTAATCGTCGAAGCTGGATCGGTTGTGGTCATGAAGACGTAGCCCAGAAACTAATCAATCAAACCGGCTCGAATGATGTTCGACCAGTCAAGAGACTCTACATAAATCCGTTCTCGCTGAGCAGGAGCTCGCCAAAGAGTTCCGACAAGGATAGAAACTTATATCCGGGCTATGCGCAACTCTCTCTGTGTCCATGGAGCTCGGCGACCTAGAAGCAGCGGTTCTCGGAAGCGTTCTTCGCCAGGGCAAAGCCTCGGCCCGACAAGTGGCTAAGGACCTCGAGCCCTCACGAGGACTCGCATATTCTACCATCAGCACGACTCTGGACCGGCTGTACAAGAAGGGAATGCTTGCAAGGGACGAAGCGATCGGAAGAGGAGGCTCTCGCTACATCTACATGTTACATTCCGAAGAGAAAGTGAAGGGCAGAGTTGTCAAGGGATTTGTTGACCGGCTTCTGACTGCTTTCGGTCCGACAGTCATTTCCACCCTGTCAGACTACGTGGATGATATTCCGAAGGACGAGCTGAAGCGTTTAGAGGAGAAGATCCGGAAGGGATCAAAACAACGATCGACCTAGACCTCTATCGCGTCTTCTTCCTTGCGCCTACCACCCTAGGGATCTTAGGGGGAGTCGCTGCCTTCGAACTTGCTTGTTATGCTCTCTACTCTTTTCAGGGTTACAATCCGTCGAGACGTTCCCGGCTATTGCAGCCGATGCTAGTGTCATCGCTATTCTTCTGGTCGTTTCTAGGAACGAGTTTCTTAGTGTGCACCGCACTGCTCCAGAACTATTGGGATTATCCTCAGTTAACGGTTCGTACAGTGCTTGGAAGCTCGTTGCTAGTATCACTAGGATTTGCTACCCTGATGACGTTCATTGCGCGCAGATACACTTTCTCACGAATGTTGGAGAGAATGACGGCTGCACCCATTTCACTTTCCGGGATTGCCACCGGTTTCGGCGCTCTCTCTGGTAAGATGGGAGTGTCGGGAGTCTCTCTGCGGGAGGCGTTGTCCGGTAGTGCTTTCTCGATCAGCTTGAGCGGACAAGGAGTGGTTGCAATGTCTCCGAAGCTCGCGGGGTCCTTGTCTTCCGACGAGACCGATGCTGTCCTTGCTCATGAGTTGTCGCACATCAAAAACGGCGACTCCGCTGCCAAGGGCCTCGCGAAACTAGCGAGAGTGGCTTTCCCGTTCGACCCTGTGCTGAGGCTCGTGGAAGCAGCGGTTCACAGGGAACGCGAACTCTGGGCCGATAAACTGTCTGTTGAGTTCACAGGAAAGCCTCTAGCACTAGCATCCGCCATCGTTAAAGCCAACTCAGAGTCAAGTAGTGCGGCTACAAGTAATCTTGCAGGACTATTCGTGGGAGGTAGCGGGCATGGACTCCTCAGCCTCTATCCAAACTTGGAAAGACGGGTAGATATCCTGCTGGAACTTGCCCGTCGAATGGAAATCGCTAACAGCCCACTAGTGGCCGCCTGAGGATTGGAATCGAGGAATCGCTTCCTACAAACTTGAATGTTAGAGATATCTTCTTACGATTGCGAATCGTTCGAGTTGCCGATGGATCTTGAAGCCGTTCTTCAAATACACGTTTAGAGGTCCTTTGTAGTTCTCCTCTGCCCACGGAATCTCCCAGGTCTTCTTCGAAGGATTAGTAGTCGGATAGCCTTCTGCAATCTGTAGCCCGTCGCGGCTGAACTTGTTCACTGCGGCATTGAGTAGTGCGTTGCAGACTCCTTTTCCTCTATGACCGGGTGCTACAAGGAAGCACATTATGGAGCCCACTGGCTCGTTGGCGTCTGTAACTGCTACTGTGTAATAGCGCATATTCGCGAAGTTGGCCCGGGGCTGGGCGTTGCACCAGCCTACAGGCTTGTCGTCAATGTAGGCGAGTAGTCCCTGAGCCTTGCCCATGCTGATTTGTTCGGATCGAGCGGTGCGATGCTGGGGTCCGGCTTTCGCTGTCGGGTCCCAGTCCTGTCCGGGGGTATCGTAAAAGCCGCAGTAGCATCCGGCCCAATGCGGAAAGTCGGAAAAGGCCTGATCGAAGAATCTCAGATAGTCTTGCAATAGCTCCGGTTTTAGTTCTCGAACTTCGATCTGAAGCGTCAGGCCCATGAGAAAGCGATGTGATCTTCTATCGTATAAGGAAGGCCGAAAGGATGAGTGCCTGCCTAGACCAACAGTTTTCCATCTTTCATGACGTGTTTGTTCCCGATGGTCACTGTGGCTCCTGTCATCGAGGCCTAGAATCCACGATCAGCCTTGTTCTTGCCTGCCTTGTCTGAGTTGTCTCCAAAACCGATCGTGACTCCGCCTAGGACCTTGTCGTCTTGAGTGAAGCCGTGGCGCAGATTCGGGTTCAGGCCGAACCCAAAGAACGCGAGTCGGTCCACACTACCCTTCCCTTCCTTAAGCCATCTCTCAAATGCTTGTTGTTGGTTGCCTGCCGAGCTATTGACGATTCGGCCTTTTGAGATTGTGAGCGTTAGTCTGTTGATTATTCCGTCCTTCAGCAGAGAACGTATGGGTTTGTCAAACACGATTCTTCCCTGTCCACTCTGTTCGTTAACTGAGACTTCAATTCCTCCTGCAGGGAGGAAGCTAGGTCGTCCTTGGGAAACCCAGTCCTCCCTAATGATGCCGTCGAATGAGTCCGCTAGACGACTATCTAGCTTGAACGTGAAGTTGGTTCCATGACGCGTCTTTAAGCGAACTTCTTCATCGCCCTGAATCAACTTCTCTATGGTTTTGGCCCGCTTGCCTACAGCCTTAGAGTCAGCCATACACCCGTCAAACATGACCCTCTTCCATTCCTCATAATCGAGACCAAGTTTCTTCGCTCTTTCCGGGGTGGCCATCGTTGCTTCGATGCCTAGCATCCTTACTTTCCGGGCTTTGGCTATGGTTTTCCATTCTTGTACGAACTTGTTCTTTTCTAAGAACCAGGTTGTAACAAGTTTACGCCTCTCTGGCGGAATCTTGTCCCAAGGAATGATTCTGGGTCCGAGCGTGAAGATGTAGACGTCAATCTTCTTCAACAGTGCTGCCTGGCTAGCTGAGAGTCTCTCTGCGAATTCCGCTGGAGCTTCTTGGATTGTGTACAGCCATGGTTTGTCAAACTGGACCGTCGTTTGGGTCGGGCATCCTCGCTTCAGGCATTGGAGTGCGAGTTGAGAGCTTAGTTCGGTATCATGTTCCCATGTACTGATCCAGACTTTTTCGCCTGGCTTCAGCCCAAGGCTGACATCTAGCACTTGTCTGCCAAAGGCACTGTAATCTAGTTTCAATTCAGTAGGATCACAGTCGTGCGCTCCTGGATAGAATGCGCTTTCATGTAAAGTCGTTCAGTGGTCTCGGAGCTGGTATTCATTCTCAATTCAGCAAGACTGATCCGCTAACCGCCTGGCCTTCAGCCCATCAGTGTCGAGGGGTGGCGGGCAAAATGATAAGTTGGTTCTTTGGAGTTGTCAACGCATGAAACTCGCTAGCTCGCCTCTGAAGATCGAGTTCCTGAAGAAGAAGCTGAAGTTCGTTAGGGACACCATGGAGGCGCAAGGGGTTGACATGTGGATTACGTTCACACGAGAAGGCAACGAGGACCCGTTAGTACAGGATCTCCGATTCAGCGACCTGACCTGGCGTTCAGCCGCCATAATCGAACGGACCGGGACGAAGACAGCAATTGTTGGGAGTCTCGAAGAAGAGACTGTCAGGCAGCAGAAGTTCTATGATGAAATAATTGGCTATGGCAGCGAGGGTGCTGCACCAAAGCTGAGAGAGTTCGTCAGGAAGAGGAAGCCGAAGAAGATTGCTGTAAACACGAGCTATGATGAGGGTACGGCAGATGGGCTCACGTCGGGTATGGAGAGATACCTGAAAGCTGCTTTGAAAGATTACTCAAAACGGTTAGTCTCTGGAGAGGATCTCGCGATTGCTCTACGAGCGAGGTTGATTCCAGCTGAGGTAGAACTGGTGAAAAAGTCGATTGCCGAGTGCGAAAAGATCTACGATGCGATTGAGGCCGCGATCAAGCCGGGCAAGAAGGACAAGGATGTTCACGATTTTGCGCACAAGCTTCTGAGTGAGAGAAAATTGGATTCTGCATGGGCATATGATAGATGCCCCTCCGTACTGGTCGGCAACGCTCCTATGGCTCACGTGGGCTACTACGGTACAAGGATCGAGGACGGCGACTTTGTCAAGCTGGACTTTGGCGTGAAATATGACGGGTATTGTAGCGACATACAGAGAAACTATTTCGTCGGCTCTGGACGAGTGCCAAAGGGAGTGGAGCAGATGTTCAAGACTGCTCGTGCTGCGAATGATGCTGCTCTAGCTGCATTGAAGCCTGGGGTCCCCGGTTACAAGGTTGACCAGGCAGGGAGAAGCCTAATCGTCAAGAGACGCTATCCAGAATACAAACACGCACTGGGACACGTCCTCGGAAGGAGCACTCACGAGATCGGTCCACTCCTAGGTCCCAGATGGCCGAACAGGTATGGTAAGCAGGGAGAGAAGCAAGTTCAGCGGGACATGGTCTTCACCATAGAGCCGTCCGTGACCAGCAAGTTCGGCACCTGCAACCTAGAACAGGATGTTCTAGTCACATCTAGGGGGTACGAGGAACTCTCGAAGCCCCAAGAAGAGATAATCCAACTTGGATGATGTCAGGAGGCGAAAAATTTGAACCCCGGTTTACTGGTACATGTAAGCGACTACGAAATCTTGGCGGATCAAAATCGTTTCCAATTCGGTTTCAAGACGCGACTAGTCGACAAGCGCATTAGAGCCGCAGGGAAGTCACTTCCCGCTTGTCAGAGTCAGTGGGCGTAGGAGTTGAACCATCAGTTCAACATATCGGGCGTGGGATCAAATGCAGGTTCAAACCCCTCGCCCATTTTGTTCACCCTCTTTAGCTGCAATAGTGGGGGCCAGTAAGTGAAAGAGGCATCGTCATAGACGTCGTTTAGGGTAGTTCTCCCTCCAGAGGAACAGCACTACAGGCCGTCCAAGACCCACGAGCACGTGGCCCCTATCACTCAGCCCGTATTGGACTCTTGTCGGCGTGCTCGAAAGAACCGTTCTACTAACGAGTCCATTGCGTTGCATCTCTTTCAGTTTTTGCGAGAGGACGCGCGCGCTGATCCCTTCCAGACCCTTCCGAAGTTCCGCGAATCCAACAAGCCCTCGGGCATGGAGGATCGTGATAATTTCGATAGACCATTTTCCAAGCACCTTCCTTAACGGGTCCAGTTCAAAACGCCTCGGGCCTATACTTCTCGGAGCGAGGTCTTTCACTAACTTCTGAGTATCCTGAGACCATCCCTCAAGTTGTTCTGCGAGTTCGAAAAATCGCCTGTCAAGATTCTGCACAGCGGGATGTCTGATGGCGTCCTCAAGAGATTTCCCCCTTCGGTCTCGCGACTGCTCCTCACGTGAACTGAGCAAATAAAATACTGGCGAGAGGCTTAATATTCAGTATTTCATATAAAAACCGCCTACCGAGCGTATGGAAAAAAGTAGAATGCGGTTTGTTTTGCAGAATACTTTGCTCCACAGGTGACCTTTCAGATACTAGGTCACCATTTTCTCACTTAGTTACGCAGTAGTCGCCGCGGTTTATTATCACAACCCTTGACTCCATGGCTAGTCTTGAACGAAGCTCCTGCAGTCAACATTTTGCTGCCCGGACGCAAGACCAAACGAGCGTTGAAATGCGTTCTTGTCTTAGCGCTGGTCTTCGTTGTTGTTTCGAGTAGTACCTTTCCTTATTTGCCCAACATAGTCAACACGTTCTTCCCATGGGTATCGAGTTCTGCTTCGTCAACCTCGAAAACAGGCAAAGGCTCCAACTCCCAGGTACAAACAGGACCGGGAACTTCGCTTCCACCCGGCAGCCTTGGCACCGAATCCGCGGCCCAGCCCTCCTTCAGCCAAGTAACTGACGGTTCTGTGCCCCCTCACGTAATTGCAACATCGAGCGCATTCTCATATCAGACATCGTATGGAACCTACTCATTCGACAGATCCGCTCCATTCATATTCAGTTTACAGACATCCTCGGGAGCTATTCTTTCGAAGGGCAGCTTCTTCTTCGTAAGAACCGGACAAGCACCTCTCACCCCAGGACTTTCAACGGTACTAGTTGCTTCTGACACTCAGTATGTGACCCGGTACGAGGTCCTGCTCAACAAGCTGGTAGTCGGGTATCTCCAGTTACAGGTCGATTTTCAAGCATCTTCGCGGCCCAAGTTCAGCATCCAGTTTAGTCAAACCTCGAACTGGACCCTTGGACACTTCAACGTCGTCTGGGCAACCTTCACGGCGGACCAATGGGCACGACCCTCTGGACGTCCACCGCTGGCCATCTCAACTCTCTCATCGGTTCAACAGTTTTCGGGCTCTTCTAGGGTAGATATTGGTCCTTCCGGCGATCCTTCAACCTGGACGGACTGGCTTACAACCGACTGGTCAGATGCACTAGGAGGAGTCCTGGAAACGGGTCCGCTCGTTCTGGCCGGTCTTCGTGGAACTGGCCATGACATCGTCTTCCCCGCAGACCAGGCGACCATCGATCCAACGCAAGTCACAACCTCGAACGTGAACACTGCGACCGGCTACTCCACACAGAGGAAACTCGCATACTACGCGGGGCGATACTACATGTTCTACTACAGCGGTAGCAGCATACAGATGAAAAGTAGCACTGATCAGGTAACCTGGACCGCGGGTTTTGTTGAAGGTGGGGGAACATGTTGGGGTGGAGCGATCGGATACAACTTTGACCTCGCCCAATCAGGATCAACAATAGCCCTCGTCTGGCTATACTACAATTCAAGCTCTACCGGCGACCATACGACTGCTCTCTACTTCAAGCCTGGAGTGATATTCGATGGTGACATCTCTTGGGGAAGCTGCGTCAAGGTTGCAAGTTTTGTCTCGCAACCCTACAGCTGGCCGCCCAGCGTTACGATAGGGTCTGACGGGACATACTGGGTTGGAGGAATATGGAACGACGCCAACTTGAACTATAATGTTTGGATCTACAAATCCGCAGACGGCTCAGCCTTCTCTCTGAGCACCAACTACTTGACTTCAAACAGCGCCTCACGTTACGAAGCCCTCCAACTGATTCCACTGACCACGGGACGTGTGATGTCTCTCACCAGTCACTATTCAGATGCGGCAGTGAGATGGAGAATCTGGAATCCCCTCGCCACGAACGGAGGCTCTTGGAGTTCAACTCAATCTCTCAGCATGAACTTCCAGACTAACACTCCAAAGTGGAGCCTCATGTCAGCCACCTCAACGCCGGACGGGAACGTTCACATGATCTTCGAGCAGTTCACGACCACATACCAGATCGTGTATAGCTTCTACAATTCAACGACTGCCCAATGGACCGTAGGTCCTAGTCTGTATAATTGCTCTAGTCAATGCCTCTATCCGACTATCTCCTCCGACTCGCTCGGAAACCTCTACGGGTTCTGGATGGCACTCTCCGCGGGAGTTCCAACCTACCTGATATACAGTACAAAGATCAAGGGGCAGAGTTGGTCGGCCACATCCCAACCCTTCGGATCGGGTACAAATATTCAAAACGCTAACTGGCTAAGCTCATCGCGCACATCGACCAAGGAAGTTCTCCTTGCATGGACCTTGAATACGACCTCGCCGTACAAGATCTTCCTCGGAACGATCCCATTATCATCTGGAATCGCCTCGGGCCCACCACTTAGGCCTTGGAGTAGGATTGGGCTTGCTACCAACGAGCAATACTTCACTCAGAATGGCGAATACCTCTCACCCGGCAACGGTCTGCTCACCGTGAGTCAAACGGACATTTCTGTCCAAGGACGAAACGGCCTCAGCCTAGCAATTACTCGAGTCTACGTTCAACCGTTTACCTTACTGCAGGGTAGCCCGATCAATTATGAAACGACTCCCTATGCTAACCTTGGGTATGGTTGGCAGCTGAATCTACCATGGGTAGGTTCCCAGTATCTCCACTTCCTGAACGCGGAAATGTTTCCAATTGTTTATGCAAACTCGACGAATACAACGAACAGCACGTATTCGGTCACCGTCTGGAGTTTCGAGAATCACCAGACTGAAGATTTCCTGTTCGCCAGAACAAACACGACGAACCTGTCATCCCACACATCGACTATAACATTCCGCCTCACGACAAAGGATGGAGCAGTATACAACTTCAACAATATCGGCGCAATAACCAGTCTCGCGGATCGGACTGGACAGAACCAGATCTCATTCTCCTACACCGGGACTCTACTCTCATCGATTACAGACACGGTTGGCCGGACGGCGACTCTCAAGTACAACGGCGGCAACCAGCTCGCCAACGTGACGTATGGGGGGCAGACTGTCCGGTATGGATATTCCGGATCCAACCTTGTTACCGTCACTGACGCAGCCGGCCGCGTGATCACTCTCAAGTATAATGGCGCAAGCGCATGGCTTCTCACCGGAGTTGTTTACACAGCAGGTGGAAACTCCACCTACACATATGGAAGCATACCGGTCGGAACAGACGCAATCAACTACTATGTTATACTTCAGAACGTCGATAACCCAGGCACAATCGTCAAGACAAGCAGCTTCTCCTACAACATTACCGACGGCGAAGTCACCAGCACCGTCGTGAAACAATCAGACGGCTTCAACGTCCAGGGCTTCACAAACTACGTGTTCAATGCAAAAGCAAACAGTCTGACAAGGACTGTTCTAAACGGCACCCAAGTTCAGATGCTGAAGACCCAGTTCTGGCTCGATCCTCTAACAGGACGCTCAGCCCAACAGGATATTTTCACCGGAACCTCAATAGCCCGCAACTTCTACAATAGCCAATTCTACGATAACTGGGGCAACGTCATCTATACGCGAGACAATACAGGACACGAGTCTTACCAGTCGTTCGCAAACACGAACACACAGTGGACACTCCAGAGCCCCGGTAGCATGTCTACCACTACGAACGGCAGAGTGTTCTACGACGACTTCAACGGCCCTACTCTAAACACTACAGCCTGGGCAACTGGAGGATCAGGAACGCAACTGGTTAGGACCGTCACGGGCAGCCTGTTGAAACTTCAGCTGGCCTCATCAACTCAAGGAACGACACAAAGCAATTGGGTCCGAAGCTCGGCAACCTACGGCTATCCTTTCTACGCTGAGGTTCAGATGATGAAGGGCGCAGGGGATGGGACAGGTTCTGCAGAGTTCATTCTCTCGCCTCAACAAACCGGTTCAACTGGAAACCCGTTCCAGAACAATGACGCACTGCGCCTACTTGTCACAGACGGTCCTACCTACGAAGTCTTGAAGATTGTCGGTGGAGTAACAACTACTGTTTGGAGTAGCGGTAACAGGGGAACCCACTCGCTGGACTGGAAGATTATCCTCACAGACAGAAACACGTTGAAGGTCTGGGTTAACCTTGGCTTATCCCAGGGCTACCAAGAATCGTATTCGACAACCTCACTCGGATTGTCGACTAGCTTCACTCCATCCTATGCTTATCTCGTCTTTGAGAATCCTTCAACAACTACCTATTCCGGAACCTTCGATTACGTCGGCCTCTCTTCCTCGAACACGGTCACTCTAACCAACCTGCAGGCGAACCAGAAGGTCGACGCCTACGACTGGAACAACGTATTACAATCCTCTGGGACAGTCGCCTCGGGCCAGACAAGCCTCAGCCTCAACTTAACGCAGTTCCCATTCCCGTACGGCTACTTCAAGATCTACGAGCTGGATGGGCGGGCTGTACAGTTCACATCTGCGACTCGTGAGATCTGGGGGGGCAGCACATACGCATACAATTCGCCCTTCCGTTCCGGTGGAGATCAGCGGACCTCTACAGGCTTTCTCCAGAACTCGTCAAAATACGTCGACGAGTCGCTGCCAACGGGAGCGGTCACCTACAGCGATGGGGGCGACTCTTGGGTCTGGGCTACCGGTCTTGTCGTCCCCACAATCGGAGATGAGGCGCCCAGCCTCGAGTCAGTACATGTTAGTCAGATAGTCGCTGGAACGCATGAGCACTACTTCAACACCAGCAGCCAGGTTCTAGCCGCGACCTCAGGCTACTATCTGATCCAGTATGTCTACATCCCGTCCACTGCGGTTCCTGGCGAGATAATGCTCCAGTTCCATACGCAGGGAGGTACCTGGGAGCATCGAGCCTACTGGGGAAGCAACCTCATCGCAGCATGCGGCACCACCGGAGCAACCTGCGGGACAAACGGCACTCCGTCCCGACTACCAATGGGAGCTCTCCCAACGGTCCGGAACGCTTGGATCGAACTCATCGTAAAGACGGATGATGTGGGGGTCAACGGGCTAAACGTTGACGGTTGGGCCTACACTCTCTACAACGGCGGCGCATACTGGGACGAATCCGACCTAGCCTCATCATCCATCCAAACAGTTACGATGAACAATCTACTCGTTGGGCAAAAGGTGGAGCTGTACAATTCAACCGGGACACTGAAGACCAGCGCGACAGTCGCCAGCGGACAGACCTCAGTGACCCTCAACGTCTACAGCGTCGGAATCAATACCTTCCCATACACCGGATACGTAAAAGTATACGGCACCACTACCAGTCTGCAATACTACGGCCCACCAATGAGAGATGTATGGGGGGGAGATGTCTACAGCTACAACCAGCCAGTCTTCTCCAACAATTTCAACCCAAGCACGGGAATAGCTTTTGTCACCAGCGTAGTAGTCGCTGGTGCAAATTCGAACGCTGCTACCACAGCCTCGATGGCCTTCACTAAAGGCGATCTAATAGTCGTCTACGTCAGCGTTGGAGCGGGCCAGACTGTAACCTCTATTACTGATTCAGGCAGTCCGAGTTCCACCTACACTCAAAGAGTGAGTGCCGTCAACGGCAACACGATCACCTATCTCTACACAGCCACGGCGGGGACCAGCACCAGCAACACGATCACAGTCAAGATCTCCGCTTCGGGCAACTTTGCAATCAGCGCCGCAGAGTATTCGGGAGCGATAGGATTCGGAGCTTCCCACACCAGCACTGGGACTAGCACAGCTCCATCCGTGAGTCTGACAACCCAGACATCGAACAGCTGGGTTCTAGTCGGTTTTGGCTGGACAGGGGCCGGAACTCACTCTGGCGACATTGGCTTCGTGGACAGGCATGGCGGTAGCTCAAACACCCAGCACCTGGACTATGGTGATACCAATGCAGCGGAGACCGTAGGCACCTACAGCTACTCCGCGACGCTGACAGAATCTGACGCATGGGCGATGATAGCCTTGGAAATAACAATGACCAACCCGCCGCCAGCCAGTTCTATCCACAATCTGCGGCTCGGCACCGCCCAGTATCAGAACGCAACTTCCACACCTGAACAGGACTACGCGAACTATGACATACTAGGCAATATGCTCCAGGACAGCCAGATACACAACGGGTCCCCACTCACCACAACATACACATTCGACAGCTACGGAAATCAGGCATCGATAATCAACCCAGACAACGAGAAGACGTACAATACATATTCAACAACATACCAACACGCGTACCTGACAAACACGACACGTGTCCTCACTTCCAATCTCAACGTGACCACCAACAATGTTTACAATTTCACCACCGGGATGCAGATTACCAGCTTCGACTCGGTTGGAAATCGTACAGATTTTGCGTTTGATCAGATCACGCGACCTGTGATGATCCAACACGAAGCTATCAACGCGAGTCGTACGGACATGTCATTCCACTTCGAAGATGCGGCGGATAGCTTCGGCATAGAAAACGAAAAAGGGAACTACACAGATTTCCACTTTGATGGACAAGGAAGAATCACAACCGTCCAAAAATATAGCGGCCAACTAGATGCGAGCCCTGTTCTGGCAACAGATAACTTCACTTACGATTGGCAAAATAAAGAGAAGACTCACACGGCACCCAATGGAAACGTAACGAGCTACCAGTACGATTACCTTGGGCGACTCGTAAAAGTGACGAACCCAGACGGCACGATTCGTACGACATCATATGATGGCATAAATCTCATCCAGTCGGATTACGATGAAAACGGGCATAGAATAGATACAATTTACGATTCGATGGGTAGGACAATCGGAATCAGAGAATACTATAGTCAGGCGGCTTATTATTCAACATCATATATTTACAACGGTGTCGGGAATCTCGCAAAGTCAACTGACGGGAAATCACAAACAACTACGTACACATACGACGATCTTGGTCGCCTCACCCTAACAGTCTACCCGGATGGCTTCAATGATACAAGAACTTACGATTCAATCGGAAACCTAATCGGCAAGAAGGATCCGAACGGCAATACCATCGCATACAGCTACGACAACTTCAACCGTCTCATCAACGAAACCTATCCCGACGGCTCAAAGGCTACTTTTTCGTACGACACCAAAGGAAATGTGCTGTCCCTCTCGTACAAAGGGAATTCAGCAACATTCGTCTACGATTCAAGGAATAGAGAAACGAGCGAGACCTGGACAATAAGCGGATCACAATATACACTACGCTACGCTTACGATGGTGTCGGCAACCTCGTAAGCACGACCTACCCAGACGGCACAGTCGTCAAGTATTCAATTGACCCGTTGAACAGGGTCGCTAACGTCACATCAGGCGGCAATACTCTCGCGACATTTACCTATTCGAACACTAGCATGGTGTCGAAGATTGTCTATGGAAACGGTGTCCAGACCAGCTACACTTATGATCGTCTAAACCGACCATCCAGAATCAAAATCATCCAGTCATCAACCACTCTGCTGGACCTAAACTACACGTTTGACGCTGTTGGAAATGTTGCTAGCATCAACACAGAGTCATACTCATACGACTTTCTTAACAGACAGACAGTCGCCGCTGGCGCTTGGGGAACCGTGAAGTACGGGTATGACGGCGTGGGCAACAGGCTGTGGTTCTACAAGTCTCCTACCAACACGACGTACGGATATGGCGCATACGATAGACTGTCTTCCGTAGGGTCGACCAGTTACACATATGACAACAACGGCAACCAGAAAACACAAACTACCGGCTCCACAACGACGAGCTATTTCTATGACTTCGACAATCGGCTGACAAGCGTTGCTCGGAGCTCGTCCACGCTAGGAAACTACACTTATTCCGCTCAAGGAACGAGGGTTCAGAAGATCGAAACAGGCGTCACAACAGTCTACCTCAACAGAGGTTTCAGTGTTCTCTACGAGAAACAAACTGTAGGAGGCTCGACAACCAACGACTACGTCTACATTGGAAGCAGACTAGTAGCGAAGTTGTCCGGTGGTAGCACCTACTATTTCCATCAGGACGCTTTGGGAAGCACGAGGCTCGTGACAACAGGGTCAACAACCTCGTTCTCCAGCAACTATCAACCATTCGGCCCTCAGTACGCATCCAGCGGGACCGACCCCACCTACAAATACACTGACAAACCCCAGGATGCATCTTCCGGACTCTACTACTTCGGTGCCAGATACTACAACACAACAGTGGGAAGGTTTCTTTCGAGAGATCCTGCTCAATCCAAGACGAATGATGCTCAGAGTCTTAACCCCTACGCCTATGCCCGGAACAATCCAGAAAAACTAACCGACCCAACCGGCGCTTACTGGATATCCGAATGGAACGAATGGGGATGGCGTTGCGTATCATGGTTCTGGGGAATGTGCACTTTCTCCCTTCCATACTGGACAATTCACATCAGTGGAGGCGACAGCGGGATTTACTTCCAAGCTACGCAGGGCATTATCGGCGGGTTCAATAGCCTACTGATATGGCTAGCGTCATGGGTCTCTAGCATTAACATGGATGCATTTTGGGCCGGAGTAGCAGCGGGCGTCATACTCGTCATAGCGGCGATTGTGGCTCTCTACGCATACAGGGCCTCGATATGGATGGGCATGTTTGTAGCGGGTGTAATAGTAGGGTTCGGTGCGTTCGTGGCCGCTAAGGCGTTCCGGAATTCCACAAACGACTGGGGGGCGAGATGGGGCTTTTTCCTGGGTCTTGCTGCCCCCTTGATAGTCTTCGCAGCACTATTGTTAGGAGCCAACAATTTGGGGTACATCATACAATCACCCCCAGCTCCATCGAGTTCTTTGGAGAGGTGGGCCATTGGTTGGGCGATTTACGCACTGGGGTGGGGTCTGTTTTGGGTCTTGGGCATGTATGATGCGCTCTCCAGAAACGTTGTCTTTTGGTCAGACATTAGTGGAATCCTTGCTGCTTTCGGGGCGCTTATCTTGCAGTAAAATAGACTCGAAAATATTTCGGCGCCTCTTCACGTTCCGAATTTGTGATGTTTCCGAGGAGCAAGATTTTGGATTATGCTTCAGAAATTGAGATATTATCGGGTCACAAATAATAAAGCTCGTGGATTCATCCACAGGATCTGTGGAATCTCCGGTCTCTCCTACTCCTGAAGACGCGACGATTTTGGCAATCGCAAGGGAACTCTGTCACATGTTGGGCTTGGAGGCGTCTTCTCTTAGCGAAGTGCTATGGTCCGACTATCCAATCGCCGTCGTTTCCTCTTCTAGGAAGATTCAGCTAAGGCCGCCCTTTCAAAGGATCTCTGGTCCAATGATAAGCGCTCATTACCCCATCCTCATTGACAACGACAGAACGCTAGTCTTACGCGAGATGATGAAAAGAAGGCTTGATGCAAAGGATTGGAGACCTCTGATATGCTCGTCTCTCATCTTCTACAAACAACTGGGTAAGAGACGAAATCGTAAGAAATTCTTGGTGGCTCTCGCCCCCATGCTTGCCATCCTGGCGTTCACGGCCGCCAGCATAATAGTCTACCTTATACTAAACTACGCGCTGATTCCAATCCAATATTTGGGAATCTTGGTCCCTTTCGGTAGCATTGTCGTTGGCTCCGCGGGTGCATACCTGGCAAGACGTATCGATCGACGCCAAGCCCTTGAAGCCGACCTAAGAACAGCCAAACTCCTGGGTAAGGAGAATTTCACAAAAGTCCTAGAGAAGATTGAAACAATGAGGCGGTCCGATCTTGCCCAAGGTAGACAGAAGAAATGGAAAGATTTTCCCCCGTTCGTGTCCAGTCCTGCTGCAAGGATCCAAAATATTCTGGACCTGGTCATCTGAACACTTTATCCCGGTGAAGAAAAGGCTTGAGCCATACGATTGGAGACCGTTCGTATTTTCGAGCAATACGCTTCCTAGGGTCTTGGGCTGACAGAGGTTGTCGGGAAACACTGTAACTTAGCGTGTTTCATGTCAGAAAAAGTGCGGCTTCTAATTTCGCTAATCCAATTATTGGTTCTGGATTCACGCGAGAGTTCGGGCTCCGTATCTGGTCGGTTCGCCCCACCCCGGCTCTTAGAGACAACCCATGGTAGGAATCCACGCAACATGATCCGAAGAAGCGTCTGGTTTTCGGGTTCCTTCCCAAGCACAGCTTCCCCCTCCAAGAATCCAGAACTCGTCAACTACGCTCTCTTCTTGCAGAGAGAGGGTTATCGTCCTTCCGCGATAGAGATGAATCTCAAGGTCCTAAAGAAATTACCAGCGGTTGAGGCGGAATCGGCTAAGACGGCCATTCTCGATTCACTTGGACGGAAGGAGTTGAGGAGCTCATGTTCGATCGCTTCTGGGAACAATGGTTTAGCGAAGTCTCAGCGCCGAATGGGGCTGCGGAGTAAGATAGGTCCCGTCTCTGAAGAAACCTACCAATTGATCGTGGAAACCCGTGTAAAATTGACACTCAGGTGACCGGAGGGTTTGGAGCAGGCTTACTATGACGGCCAACTTCCCCTATCACGAACAAAACAGCCCCTGCGACCGCTATCACGAACCCAGTATCGCCCTCAGTACCATAAACTGTTGTAGAGCTCACACATTGCAGGATGGAATAGTAATAATAGTTAGAAAGCGAGCAGGTCGGAAGGATCGCCGCAGTTCCGAAGGTGGCTAGAATACCCCCGAGTACTTCGAGATGCCCCCAGCGAAACCTCATTCTTCCATGTTTGCTTCTAAGCTCGTCAACATAAAGTTCGTGCTCTTAGAAAGCTCAAGACTTGGCTTTCTCGGATAGTTCTTCTCGAAGCTCTCCAGAATCTATCGTTGATGAGAGAAAGATTCGGTGGTGGCATACGTGGTCAGTTGTGGAACTCATGTTTCCGCCCGTGTGAGAGTAAACAATTGATCCTGATAATGGGAGGAGCACGAAGACACTCCTACTCTTCCTAGACATGCGAGAAAACTAGTGGGAGTGTTTCACTTCGTGGATGGGAAAAAGGAGTTTAGAGTCGTTCAACAGGGGTTTGAACTTGCGTTCGGTCCCCTGCCCGAGGTTGACCAGGCAGGGAGAAGCCTAATCGTCAAGAGACGCTATTCAGAATACAAGCACCCGTTGGGCCACGTGCTAGAGAGGAGCACTCACAAGATCGGTCCGGTCCTAGGTCCCAGATGGCCGAACAGGTATGGTAAGCAGGGAGAGAAACTGGTTCAGCGGCGGGACATGGTCTTCACCATAGAGCCGTCCGTGACCAGCAAGTTCGGCACCTGCAACCTAGAACAGGATGTTCTTGTGACATCGAACGGGTACCAGGAACTCTCGAAGCCCCAAGAAGAGATAATCCAACTCGGATGATCCTAGAAGCGAGCACACCCAACCATTAAGGTCCTACAAAACAATCCCTTTTGAGGAGTCCATCAGCCTGTAAATCAAATGGCATCAAGACCGACTTATAGAAGCGATCTCGCATCAAGTTGTTTAGGTGTCGATAATGAGTTCGACCGAAGTACCAATCAAGCATCCTGAGTCTGACAATATTCCAGCCAAAGTCAACAAAGCAATCAAGAATTGTCTCTCGATAGAGTCCAAACTGCTAGACTTGGCGGTAAACGAGCGGAGCGTCACGCACAAAGTGGCTGAGTATCTCCAGAAAGAGTTCACAAACTACGATGTAGATTGCGAATACAACAAAGACGGACACGACGGGAAGAAGATTCTCTCAGGTTTGGACAAATGCAAGAAAGGACCGACGACCAATGATGAGGACGGAAGAACGGTTTACCCAGACATCATTATTCACAAGAGAGATTCATCGACAAACCTCGTCGTTATCGAAGCGAAGAAGAGCACAAACTCGGATGGAGGCTGCGATCGGCAGAAGCTTGAAGCATTCAAGAGTGAGTTGGGTTACAAGTTCTGTTACGAATTGATCCTCTATGTGGGGACGGATCGAACTAAGGATTACGATCTAAACCAGAGATAGGTTCCTGAGGCCCTGAAGAAACGAGAATCCTGCCCCAAGGACAAGGCTCAAAGGCTCAAGGGTCGGCTAGATGTCTGACGCGCGCTAGTCCCGCTTGAACTTGATTTTCGGTCAACTTCTTCCAACCCCTCGGAAAGCCATGCGGACCTTGGAGTTCTATCCCAAAAGTCGTAGGGCGAAATGGACTACCAAACTGTGTAAACCTAACAGCTTTTTTCAGAGAAGCGGTACGCCTGTCATCTAATCCCACGACGACTATAAAATCGTGAGAGTCCTGAGTCTTAAAGTGGGCATTTCTTCTGAGCCTGCTGCCCGGATCTGCGCAAGAATCTATGGGGTAAATCCTGGGTTCAACCAGCCCCTGACGTTGCACCGTATGCCAGCATCGAACTTGGAAGTATCCTACAAGGTACTTGGCCATTCTCCCCTTCTGAAGATGTCGAATCGCTGCGATGGAGCGGTCCAGATGTCCTGCACGCGAGATCGGAGCCAAGCTTGCGGCGAAGAAAACGTAATCTCCGGGGTCGAGATCCCTTATCATCGCGGTCCTTTTTTTCTTGCCTGACTCACCGTAGGTGAAATTCTCAAAGTCTGGATCAAGATGAGGCTTTGCGGCCTCGAACTTCTTCGGGATGAACATGTGGACATGGCGGTCCCGATACGAGTGCGGCTCGGTCGTTCCTCGCTTGTCTGGAATATGGGTAACTTCGAAGTCGACTTCCTCTTTCTCCCCATCGAAATGTGGACCGCTGAAACCGCCACCCTTCGGGGTGGAGTCCGAGAGCACATGCATGAGAATCCCTTTCAAGAAAGTGTCCCGTTCTAGACGAAACTTGAGGGGTATCGGACAGTTACTCTAATCCGTCAAGCAGACGGTCCAATCGAAGCAGTGAACTTCATTTAACTTGTTCCTTTGAACAGCGACGCAGGTCCCTTCAAGCTTCGATAGAGTTCCATGATATTGATGCCACCGCCGTTTTCCACCTTCAGCTCTGTCCAATGCCAACCTGCAAGCTGCTCCGGAGCTTGTCCCGTAAGGACCGCAATAAAGAGCCCGCGAGCTTGTTGCTGTTTGAACCATTCGTCGAATTTTCGAAAGAGATCAGGGCTCATCCCCCTATCTTCTGTCATAGGGAATGACAACTGCTCATCGTCACTATTAACCGTTCAGAGGGCCGAATTCAGAGATACTTGAGCCATGGGTCTATTGCAGTTTCTTTCTCCTGTCTAAGCGATAGCCGAACGGCGGCTCAATACGAAAGATGTCGAGTCAGCGGAGCGACTGGCGCGAACGCCTACACGCCAACTCCTCATGAATGGAACAAGAACTGGCAATCAAACTACAAGACAACTGAATACACTACCAGACACAAGTCGAGATACCAGTAACCACAGCCGACTTTTACTTTCCGCTAGAGTCTACCCCACTCATCGTGTTTGTCGACGGCGTTGTCCACCTTGGAACAAGGCAGATGGCGAAGGACGAAGAATTGCGAACACTGCTACGGAAGATGGGATACAAGGTCCTAGAATTGTGCTACAAAAACTACTCAGATAGACAAAGAGATCAGCTATACGACGGAATCCTAAGCAATCTCGGAATAAGTTAGCCAGCTACCTTCGGTTTGTTTTGATTCGGCTGTCAAGGGGTCCCAGTTTCTTCACCAGAGTCTATGTCGTCCACGTAACGGCCTCTCTTTAGAACCTGGCAAATTTTCTCTTTGCTCAAGCGTTCCTTCCAAAAAGCCAGGAGCATCTCTCCCATCGTCCAAGCGGGTATTAGAGTAACCCTTGACTTCGGGGAGTTGGTTACCGCTTCATCGCTGAAATCTGGATATCCAATGGTAACGTTGGCAATCGGATCGAATTTGCTTCCTTTTCCGATAACCTCTTCAGCTTCAATGGCAGAGACGTTTCTTCTCTCGACTCTCTTACCTTCAACCGCGATCTTACCTTCCTTCGTCTCAATAATGACATCAACATGATGTTGAGCAGCATCCCCCACAAACGCGGAATCCAACCCTAAGTAATTCTTGAAGATGTCGTTAAAGGCGCGAGCAAAATTGTCACCCCTTTCATTGTACAGACGGTCGATGATTGTGACATTCTTACCGAGAGTCTGAGCAATACGCCTTTGGCGCTGGTAGTCTTTGAGATTTAAGTCGTCAATAAATGACTCCACATGTTTCTTAATTTCTAAAGCCAGTGTTTCACTGATTCCTTCTGCAGTCATCAACTGCTCGGGCTTTGCCTGCACAAGTTTGTCAACGGAATCAAAACCCTTTTCGGCTAGGCGTATTGCTCTGTGCCTATGTACGCCCGGAACGTTCAATCTCATTATCGCCAGCGCACTATCTGGGACCCCGTAGAGAAGCCTGTAAGATAATCGGTGTAGATATCGCATGAATCCAATGTCGAACCTAAAAAGGGGAGGACCCGCAATTCGCGAAATACCTTTGACGAGCCAACTAATAACTTCGGCATCTTTCCTAACCACCCCCTGCCTAGCGTAGCTTGACAATTCGTTGTAGGGAATGCCTTCAATCCATCTCATCAACATCCTTGTCGTTCTGAGTGTCCTGAGAATTTTCGTGGGATCAGAAGGGTGATAAAGAAATGAGTTGCGATTATACTCCCAATAATCCTCCAGCTCTTTGCGTTCCGCTTCGGACCTGGGCGGAAAAACAAGCGCGCCGTTTTCAGCGGCTTGTTCGCTGCAACAAGCTATGTGAATGACACGCTCTGCGAATTGGCTAAAATCCATTCCTGGGGAGACGATCGTATGGAGTTTGTCGAGAGCTTCTCTGAAAACTAGCCCAGTTTCTGGGGATAACATCTCATCGGCGCAACGCTTCCCGAAATCGGTGGGCTTGATCTCTTCATTCCTAACAACCAGAAACCCACTCTTAACAAGTTCATTGACCCGAATCCGCAGGCTCTCGTCGAATAACCCCTTGAATTCTTTCGATCCACTGTCGTAGTACGTGACGCCGAAGAAAGTGGACTTGATGAACCTCAATAGGTCGTCAGTCGTTGGGCACACGCCGGAGCAGGCGAGTCCCATGATCAGCTTGCCGAGGCTCTCAGGCTTTCGAATTTGAGATTCAATGAATTCAGGCTTTGCTGTAACGTATTCCCTCCAAAGCATCTGGAGTTCCCTCTCATTTGACGCAAATAGAACAGATCGGCCAAAGTTGTCTGCCTCGCGTATGCGACCTGCCCTTCCGGACATGTTCTTGTAGTCTCGAGTCCGAATGCTCCTACCCTCATAGGTCTGATAATCAACAATGATCACATTCTTTGCGGGAGTGTTTATTCCGGCTGCAAGAGTGGTAGTGGCACAGATTATTCTGACAATGCCATCCTGAAAACTTTGCTCAACTATTTCCCGCTCCTCAGGTAATAGACCTGCATGGTGAAACGCCACACCGTTCTCGATCGTTTCCTTCAGCCTTCTGGTCGAGGGGGTAGGCTCGACCGCGCCCTCCAGACTCCGCATGATATCATTGACGCCTGCGGAGCTTGGCCTGAATGAGGCAAGAAGCCTCGCAGTGTCTTCCGCGTGCTTTTGGGTATCTGTAAATACTAACAGTTGCTCAGTGGTGGCAATTTCCCCAAGCTCTTGCAACGTGTTGAGGTTGAGCGACTTTTCAACGGATATGGTGCCCGAGTTGAAGTCCTTGTAAAGAAAGTCTCCGCCCGATACTTCGAAACCGTTGAACTTTACTCTATCTTCGCCCCTGTAGAGGATACCTTCCCTGAGATCAACATCTCTTTTGTCTGTAGTCGCAAGCTCTGCCTTGAGCCATCGGGCGACTTCGATTGGATTTGAAATGGTTGCTGATAATGCCACAATTTGTGGCCTTTCTGACGAAACCACTAATCTCGTTAGAAGGGCCTCGAGCGTTGCTCCGCGATTCCACTCACCCACGTTCTGAAGTTCATCAACAACGACGACTCCAAGGTCGGTAAGTAACTGAGGTCGGCGAACAAGAAGAGCGTTAAGTTTCTCGTATGTTGAAACTATCACTTGATAGTCTGTGAGATTCTCATCGAACTCCGCTCTGTCGTGAGTGCTGATAGCAACTCCCAAGCCCCACTTCGAGTATTTCCTACTTAGGTCGTCGAATTTCTCCTCTGCTAGAGCCCTCAGTGGGACGAGCAGAAAAGTTCGGGCACCCTCTCTTCTAGTTGATGCAGCTAGCGCGGCCAATTCTCCAATTAGGGTCTTTCCAGTGTTTGTTGGGGCGGCAACAAGAAGGTTCTTCCTTTCGAAGAGACCCTTTTGAATGGCAATTTCTTGAATTGTAGTGAGCTTCTTGTAACCAGAGTCACCTAAACGATCTATGACTGACTGACCGACTCCAAATCTTGATAGTTCTGAAATGTCCAGACGAAGCCCTGTCCCACCCGCAAACTCTTAGGCTCCTATCAACATTGCCTGATACAATCCAATCGAAGGCTCGCTCTGCATAATCGAATCCCCTCAACCCCGTCAAACGCAGGACGACTTCACAGATTGTGACCGACGAGAGTGGCTCAAACGCCCAATCTTCTCGTCGGATGAACGTCTAACATGGCGAGAGGCCCGTCTTCAGTAGCTCATGACACCCGGTAAACAATGATATAGAATTCTCAAAGTGAATCGCCTGACTCATATTGAAGAGAATAGTTTACGCCGCGGCTGAGGCAATTGCAGACGTTGCAGAAGCTGCGCTCCACAAATCTGACGGACTATCGGTGCAAGAACTAGCAGAGTATCTAAACAAATCGAAAAGATACGCTCTTGATGTTCTAGCGGCCGCCTCTGACCTGGGCATTGTTGTCCAAGAGGGCGAGCGCTATCGAATAACCCCGGAAGGCTCAGATCTAGGGAAGGCCTCTCTTGACCAGAGACCCATAGCTTTCCGGAAATTTCTGATTAGGTTTGACCCTTTCGTCATCTTCGCATCTCTTCTGCTGAAGGGCTACAGCGTCGATGACTCGGCCAGACGAGTTAAAGTCATCTTTTCTGCACCAGAAGCCCTGCCGGTCGTCATCAATGCCCTCCGCAGTTGGGGCAAGTATTCAGGAATAATTACGCGAGGACCGGAGGGCGACCAAGTCTCCGGAATCACCGAACAAAAGCTAACCGAACAATATCTTGAAGAATTAATTGAAGCTCTGCAAGACGAGTGGCACAGCAAGCTTTTCATCGCAGGCAAGGTTCGCGACGGAGCCTATGCATTTCTAACAGAAACAGACAAAACGTACTTGATCAACGCGCTGCGAAAGTACCGCGACTATCCAGACGATTCAATGAAAGACATAGGAAACGCATTGGAGAATTTCTTGCGCAAGGTCGCAATCGATAAGAGTTTGCCGAACGTTGTGGACCAGAAAGGCATTGGCCAACTCGCAAATCTATTGCGAGCTAAACGGTCCATCTTGGAAGAACACAAGAAAATGTGTGACTACGTTAACGTATTCAGAATAGCAGCAGACCACGGTAACAATCCTGAGTCCCTGAAACCATGGAAAATCGAGCGTGACAGCGCACTAGAAGCATTCCTTTCAAACCTGACCACGATCAGAAGCGTTTTTTCGTACGTTAATAGTGCAACCCAGATCCTATAGGTCGAGCGATTGAGCGCTCGGTCGGGACTTTGGTAACTTCTTAGGGATTGATTTCGCGGGCCGAGACTTCCTTGTACAGTAAATTCGTCAAAATAATTTATATTTACCGAGTATGGCAGGATGCTCTCCATGCAAGCAGTGAGTCAAGAGATTGCGGTTGCGAAGAAGATCGACTCGAACGTATCACTCGAAAAGTGGCCTTTGCCGTTCAACATATCATACGCGAAGTTGGATCTGATTATCAGAGGGTATTTCCGAGCAGGCGCCGACAATCGTCTAGTCACTGCCGATGATTTATCGAAGACAACGGGTCTAAATCTGAACACACTAAAGGCAAATTCGCGATTTCTGGTTTCTCTTGGGGTTCTTGCCCAAGCCGAAGGAGAGGGGTTCTCGCTGACTACGGAGGGTAGTGGATATGCGAAGGCCCTTAGTTCTGGAGACGAGGGGCAATTGGCATCACTAATCCGAAAGTTAGTCGAAGAGTCTCCTCTCAGGGACCTCGCGAACTTCATAGAACTAAGGGGGGCGTCATCGATATCATATGAACAGCTGTTCAATCACGTAAAGACAATGGCTCGTCTGCCCGAAAATCCAAAACATCCTCGAGGACTCGCAGCGCCCTATGTTACGGGCATAAACACTCTCTTCGACCTTCTTATCAAAGGAGGCATGCTTCCGGCTGAACTAAGAGGAGCGAGACTTGAAGCAAAGCCAATTTCAACGATGAAGAGAAGCTCTGCCCCAAAGCAGTCACTCCCCATGACCGATGGTGCGACCACTTTGGCGGCCCCAGGACCGCCGTCACCAAGTGCATCGCAAATACCGATATCAGTGAACATCGTGATCGAAGCGAAAGACCCGACCTCCATAAAGGAGCTGATCGGTCTTCTCAAAGAATTGAGAAGTCAGAGCTAGCAATAAGCGCGTACGTCATGATGACTAGTGTAGTCTGCCCACTCGCCGGTCTGTCCCTGTGGTTGAAACTCCTAGGGACCCTTTCGCCATGTTAGACTTGACGATGCTAGGCTCGGCCGATGTCGTGTTTGGCCTCAACTGTTGAGGTCGCGCAACGTTCGATGTCGATGGTTCTGTGTCAGACATATTTCCAGAAGGCGTAAGTAGGCGTCTGTACACACACATATGTGTGTAGGCAATGGGCACGAGGAACATATCCATCTCGGACGAGGCTTACTCGAAGTTGGCGGCAATGAAGGGGCCGAAGGAGAGCTTCACTGACGTGATAAATAGACTCGCGGGTAAGAAGTCGGTGCTCGACCTTGTCGGCCTTCTCACGCCTAAGGAAGGAGCGGAGCTCCGCTCCAATATTCAGGGCATCCGAGCCAGGAGCAGGAAGAGAGCCTCCGAGACGGGGCGAAGGATACGGGGCTCTTGATTGCTGACACGACCTTCATCATCGACCTCCTGATCAGGGACCAGAAGGCTGTCAAGAAGGCAGACGAGCTCGAGGAGAGCGGTGTAACCATCTCGGTAAGCTCGCCAACCATCTTCGAGCTGTTCGCCGGGATAGCGTTGAGCAGGAAGGCTGAAGAGGAAAAATCAAAAATTAGCACGATCCTCTCCTCTCTGCCACAGTTAGTTCTGGATTCTCCATCGGCAAGCGCGGGAGGTTTGATTCATGGCGAGAAGATTAGGACAGGTCAGTCAATTGACCCTGAGGATGCCATGATCGCTGGAATAGCTAGGGTGAATTCGGAAAAGGTCCTAACCCGGAACATCAGACACTATTCCGGAATAGAAGGTGTCACGATAGAAAACTACTAGAATGGATCTCATAATGAGCAGCTACGACGTTTCGATCCATGTCCCTTGATTGCAGATGATCCTCGTCATCGACATGATATTCCCTAGGAAACGCCTTGGAAAGGCTGAGGGTCCATGACGATGTTAGGGTCAGCGGGAGACTTGCTATCGGTGATACGGACAGGTTGATGGGTCTACGCTAAAATCCGGTCAGCTAACGACCCTCTAGAAGTTTCGGGTATTCTCGCGAGTCTTGCGACGCAGAACTGCCCTTTACCGATTTCTGGTTCTAGGCTAACGAGCTTGCAGGGAAGGCTCTGTTCCGTTCTATTCTCAGAGTAATTTACAATAAGGTGGTCCGCTCAGCCCTTGACGGACAGGTCGCCGTGCTTGGGCTTCCCGGCGCGCTCGTACGCTAAGTGAATCGCGCCTTTGGGGAACGCCTGGGAGCTGGAAAGGCGTAGGCCCGTGGGCAGGGTCCCTTCACTGAAGAGTCTCTTGCCGGTGCCGAGAAGTAGCGGGTAGACCCATAGGTTGAACCGGTCGACCAGGTCGTGCCGGAGCAGGGTCTGAACGAGGTTGCCGCTTCCGATCACGTGGACTTCGCCGTGCTCTTGCTTGATGCGGGCCACCTCCTTGGAAAGGTCTCCTTGGATGAGAGTGGAATTGTTCCATTCTAGTTCGCGGTGGCTGCGGGAGGCCACATACTTGGGTGCGTTGTTGAGTTTGTCCGCGATCTCCTTGTTGGTCGTGGTTTTGGGCCAGTACGCGGCGAAGATGTCGTAGGTCTTGCGACCCAGGAGCAGGGCGTCCATTCGCCCAATGTCCCTAGTGATGAGGCTGAGCGATTCCTCGTCGAGCAGAGGCGCCTGCCAGCCGCCATGCTTGAAGCCGCTCTCGGTGTCTTCTTCCGGTCCGCCGGGGGCCTGCATGACGCCGTCTAGGGATACCATTTCACTGACGATGAGTTGGCCCATGATGTTCCCGCGCGCTTAGAGGCAATCCCCATGAAAAAGGGTTTGCAGGCTGTCTTGATCGCCAGCATGATGTCCCGCGCGGATCTGATCCTACAGAGGACCCTCGAGGAGTATAAGATAGGAGGGACCCGAATTCGAGTGTGTGGATGCGCACGTTTGAGAATTACCGGGCTATTTTTATGAGAATCTTTTCAGAGAAAGGTAGAATCTGCAGAATCTCCTCAGGGTCCTTCAGCTCAAGTGCACCGTGACGAATCATCTCAGCCGGCCATTTCAACGATCGATTGTTGACTATTGAGGTCCAGATGAACAAGGGCCGGCCCAATCGCAAGGCCTCCCATCCTAGGTGAAGCGATCCGCTTGTCTCCCCGGCTTCAACTATGACCGATGCATTCGCGGTTAGTGCCATGGTCCGATTTCGCATGACAAAGTTTCCGGGCTCGATAGGATATCCGCTCGGAAACTGCGATATTGCGAGATGGCTTCTCATGATCTCTTGCTGAAGCTCCATGTTCTTCTGAGGATAGACCCGATCCAAAGGGGTACCGAGTACCGCAATTGTCCTTCCGCCACTCTCAATTGCTGCCCTATGAGCTGCCGTATCGATCCCTTCGGCCAACCCGCTGACTATCACAACTAGTTTCTTGACGAGAGTCTTCGCAATCTCACCGGCGACGTCAAGACTCTTTCCAGACGCCTTTCGCGACCCTATGATGGCCAACCTTGGCCTTGGAACCGAGATTTCCATGGGACCAGAAACATACAGCTTCAATGGAGCATACTTCTTCTCGACATCGTTCAGTGGACCCAGAAGCTCTTCGGGCGTAAGTACAGCAGACTTGGGTTTCGCTGAGATCCCCATCATCATTTCAACTTCAGGCACAATGAATGATGCACTGTTTCAACAAAGAATCTATTCTATCCTTTGGACCTTCCAGCCGTGGGAGTCTCTTCAACGTCCCTAGTTCAAACTGCCCAAATCGGGATTTACCCTATTTAAGAGAACAGGAAGCCGGAATCCAAAACTAATTGGATCGGACAATCCTTTCCTGAACGAAGCCATTCCTAGATCCAAGCACTGTATCAGGCATGGTCAGCGGAGGCACAACAGAGCATTGGTGGACGATATCGGGCATGACTGTGCATGCTGAAGCCATCACAAAAAGTAAGCTATCGTACTTTCTAATCAGTTCGCAAACTATTCGCATTTGTCGTGCCATGCTCACCAATATTTTGGCGCTTGAGGTCGCTTAGAACGCGATTAGCCAATGGTACGCCCGCAGGCGGGGTTCGCGTGAACAGTCCGTCAAGTTCCACTTGAATCCACGCGATAGAATCGCGAAGCTGTTCTCCCCTCAGGGTCAGCGTGTACTGTTTGAAACCCATAGAATCGAGACGCGTCTGCAAATGACCCCTGTGCAGAAGGAATGACAGGTAGCTCTCGGCTTGCGAGAAATTCAAACCCACCCGAGACATGACGTGATATCGCGACGTGCCTCCCTCTGCGAGGCAGAGTATTTCATAGATCAACCTCGTGGTGTCTCTTCTCTGGATCGGGTTCCACTCCAGTCAGTAAAAGACTACCAATCCCCGCGGTCGACAATATATAACAGGTAGGTACACAAAGTGAGGTCATTCAAGTGAACACAAGGGACCTGTTTCTAGATCAAACAAATATGACGGGTTCGCGTCGATAGCCTAGAAATATATGTAAGAACCATCGAACCGGTTAGAAAAACATTCTAGAACAAAATTACTGGCCCGTTTAAGAATCTGAAAGACAAGTTATGCAAGATCTGCTTGCCCGGCGCTGAATGCTCCGGAATCTTATTGAGGGGCAGTAGGACTCAGGCAAGGGTTAGGCTCGGCTGTTGGGGTTCCGGCAAGAGTCTTGCTGCCGGGGTGATCCTAATCCTCGTTATGGCTCAGCTACCCTTCTCTCCAGTCCGTATTCCCTCAGCGAACGCCCTGACTCAGGGTCCCTATCTGATCGCTTCACCCAATCTGCAGTCTCAACCGTTCACTCAGCCCTGGGACGGTAACGGGTTCTACGCCCAGGGAAGGCATTGGGTCTTCTATGAAGACCATGTTAGCTGCCCCGTGACGAGCACTCGCTGTCTACTCTACGCCACGAGTGTCGATGGTGTCTCATGGTCTCTTGTCACCTTGGGAGTGGTGGCCGGACCTACTCCTTCGATCGTTACGAATGGAACCCATGTCTTCTATGCTCGTTACGACGGTGCCGGAAATGTTCTCGGAGGCGCGATCAAGTTCCGACTGGGACAGTTGCACACGGACGGGACGATAAGCTGGCAAGCCGAAACGACTGTCAGACAAGGCGTTTCCGGCAAGGAATGGTGGAGTCTGTCTATGAGAGTCAGCAGTTCAGGCCAGGCATTCGTAGCCTATAGGAACGCGACCTCTGACGGGGGGAACGGAATTCCCTTTGTGATACACTCGAACGGGATAGATTATTCCACCTGGCAACAGGAAACAGTGCTCCGAACAGCTTCCGACGATTGGCGTTTCTCCTTGACACCACTGCTCAAGGGCGGCGTGTACATTCTCTACTGGCCGAGCGTCGGGGCCCTCAGAGGCAGGCTATGGAGTGGTGGATCATGGGGTGCGGAGGAGACGGTCACACCTGGATCTACACTGGCGAGGAAGAACGCCTTTGCCTTCAACACGGCGACAAACACTACCTACGCCATTTGGCAAGAAGATGCCACTAAGAAGATCCAGTTTGCGGTCAGGAATTCTTCCTGGGGGTCCCCGCAGCAGATCGCGGTTTCAGACACTAGTAGCCTTCCTAGATGGACGGCCAGTTATGATTCGCTTGAGAACAAGTTCTATGTTATCTACTACAATTATACGACGAACCAGATCTACCAGTACTCGGGAAACTCTGGAGCATGGTCAAGCAAGACACAACTCTTCACTACAAGCGGTTCCAACTCGTCAATGGCCGTTGGGAGCTACTACCAGTCTGGTTCTATTAACTCGACCGCGCACACTCTGGGCATCTTCTGGATTCAGGCTAGGAACTCTACGAATTTCGATCTGAAGTTCGGAAACGAGATCACCAGTGCTAGTTGGCGCACGGTCAACTACGACTCTGGCTTCGACAATCCCGAGACAGCATGGTGTAATCACAACGGTTGTCCCTGGTCTATGACGGTCGATAACTTCTCGTACTGGGTGCCCTCGGTAGGTGGTAACCAGACAGGCTGTCCACAAACAGACTATGGCTCAACATTCATCAACGCTTCTGTCCTACACACGCGCGAAAAGAATGTTGACAGCACAAGCTCATGCTTCGACACTTCTATAGCCTCCGAGGGCAATTTCCCATGGATGAGCACTCAACAAGGTTGCGTTGGAACATCACAAAAATACGTTCCAATATTTACCTGCCCAAGAAACAGTTATGGTGAACATGAAGTTGCTCATAGTGACTTCACATACACAAATGTTTCAACCCACCTGACTTTCAACAGTCGCAACACGCCGACAAAGCCGGCGCACTATGCCGTGCTCGTGGACCTATACTGGTGGTTCAACAGTGGCAACGTGACCGCTCAGGGCAAGACTTACGCCTGGATGGAAACAGCGATACGGGTCGCTTCAACAACATATAGCACAGGCTGTTCCTGTTGGCTGGATGATCCCATAGGATTCAATGGGACTTTTGACCCTGGAACAAACTTTGCCTTTCACCTGGTGGTCGCACAGGTACATCCAGGAGACCCCACCTATTATCTATCGGCGTTCAATGCGACACGACTCTACCAACAGGCTCTGGCAGCATGGAGTATCCCCGCCAACACGCACGGCGTTCTTCTCGGTATTCAAGTTGGAACGGAAGGATACGGCTCCGTGCTCAGCATCGACTTCAGCGATATGACTATCGGAACACATATGCCAGATGCAGCTGCGGCAGATACAAACTTTGATCACATAATCAACAGTCTGGACACTGCAGACGAGGCAAACAGCTTTGGTAAGTGTCCCAATAACCACAGCACCAGCCCACAGGCATACAAGTGGACCGTGGATGTCGCAGCAGACAGCTGCAATAACATCCTGGACTCAGCCTATATCGCCTATTACTACGGACTATCCTACTGATCCAGTCTAGACGCGGCTGTCGATCCCTCTGGATTGGCGAACTAAATGCTGCTGAATCGACTCAATCCTTCCCGGTCGTTGAGCAACTTTATGGGAACCCGATCACAGGGAGGACTATCTCTTGAAAGTTGTGTGCCCCGGCTCAAAACCCTCTAAGGAGTTGCGAGGGTAGAAACCTCTTTCGGGAGTCTAAACTCAGTCTGTTAGAGGGGTTGGACCTGAGCGAGGGTCGACCCCAATCGGGGGACTGACCAGCCCCTTATCTGCAATGCGCGAAGGGCGGGACCCCACTTGTAAGTCCAAATACCGACGAGCTTTTTTGGATAGTCTGACTCGATGACTTTTCTATGAGTGAGATTCATGTCAGACCGCTGGTCGCAAACGACCGACCATGGTTATCGCGGCTCACCGTGGAGAAATGGGGTTCGAGAATCGTTGTCAGCAAAGGAACAGTCTACGAGCCAGAGAAGTTGGAAGGATTCAAGGTCGTCCAAGGCGGAAAGGCCATGGGGGCGTTGACCTACCACGTTGACGGAAGAGAATGCGAAATTGTTACACTCAACAGCTTAGAAGAAGGCGTTGGTGTTGGCTCCGCTCTTCTGACAGCCGCCAGAGACAAAGCCAAGTCCCTAGGTTGTCGTCGTCTATGGCTCATAACCACCAATGACAATTTGAACGCATTGCGCTTCTACCAGAAACGGGGTCTACAGATTGTCGCGGTTTACCCTCATGCGATAGAAAGATCTAGAAAGCTGAAACCCGGAATTCCGCTGATAGGCAACGATGGGATTCCCCTCCGGGACGAATTGGAACTGGAGGTATCCTTAGAGAGTGCGTCCAGAAGCAGTTCAGTCCCGTGACGCAAAGACTCGTAGAGCGGAGGTTTCCAGGAAAAAGATACTGCCTTCGATCTCTGTCCAGTAGCTTAGAAATTATCTCTCCGAAATAATTTCAAAATGAAGCCTGATATCGGATCTGGGAGGAGCATTTCATATGAAGCCCACTTCAAGCATGCAATGCTACAGATGGAGACTGGTCGAAAAACCGCTGGCTCGCCTGTTCTGCGCGAAAAAGGGGTAATCTCGCCCGGAAACGTTTCAGACGGCGAACGGAACCGTCTTAGAATCTAGGAAAAAACTTTCCCGCGACACAAAACTCGAAGTTGGGAGGGAATTAACAAAGAGTAATCTTTCACTGAATTCGTAAGAAGAAATCCGAGGACTGTTCTGTTTCAAACGCGACTGGCGCAGAACAAGCCTGGATCCATGATCAGGGCAGGCGAATTTTGACCTGCGGGACATTCACGCTTGATGACTCGGAGAAATCCACCCTTGGAAAATGCTGGACTTGCCCGTTCTAAGCCCTGAGCCGGAAGACTCGCCCAGAACACTTCCAGCTGGCGAGAGCCCTCTAGAAAAAGGGGGGGTAGGAATTTTTTTTCTCGCGGCACGAGAGTGAGAAACCCGGATTCCTTTCGTATGATCAAATTGGATTCTGTCGGATAGACGCTGGTTTCTGAAGGTTCGCAGCTAGCCCAGTCTTACAAGAGTTCGAGAAAAGTGTGGGCTAGAATCTTCGTAACGCTGACAAGGTCGTTAATTCTAACGTGCTCGTCTATTCCGTGAATGTTGCTGTCTTGCCGTGTAGCACCGAGGACCGCGATAGGGATGCCTAGCGCGCTGACAGCGGCCATGTCCGTGGATCCCTGACTACCACAAGCTGGAACATCTCTGCCTAGAACCTTCTCGGCCACTTTCCGGACAGTCCGAACCAGCGGATGATTAGGCGAGGTCACCATTGGATCGTATCCGAGGATCATTTTCATAGACACCTTGACTTCTCGATGCTTCGCAGCAAACTCCTTCACCACTCGCGCAATCTCTCTCCGAACTTGAGTCTCGCTTTCTTCCGGAATGAAGCGGCGGTCGACAAGAATCTCGAAAGTATCAGGAATAATATTCCCCTTAAGACCCCCCTTCGCAGTATTGACATACAGTCCCGGCCTCATCTTCCTCGTACCCCATATCGGCTCTGCGTTGATCTTAGATCGTCTCTTGCCGATCTCGTCTCCTAGCTTCTTCAGATCCTCAATCAAGGACGCCCCATATTCGATAGCATTGACGCCCGTCCATCCGCGTCCTGAATGAGCCGCAGTTCCATGCACTGTAATCAGGTATTCAGCGTCGCCGAGACTCGCGATATGCAACGCCTCAATCCCGCTATCTGCTGAGAGACAAAAATCCACATCCTTCGTAATCACGTGCTTGTCAACAAGATAATTCACACCGCTATACCCGCCCACCTCTTCGTCAGTCGTAAACGTCGGAGTAATCCTCCCGCGGAACTTGGCGCCGGTCTCGACAAGTGCTTTCATCGAAAATATCTCGCAGGCGTTAGACCCTTTCATGTCAGCAGCACCTCGCCCATAGATCCTGCCATTCTTGACAACCGGCTCAAACGGATCATGCGACCATCCGGACGGATCAGCCGGGACCACGTCGACATGTCCATTGAGTAGGACCCACGGTCCCTCGCCCTCACCTTTGAGAGTAGCGTAGGTGTTGGGCCTTGGACCCTTCAAGCCGACTTCAGGACTCACCTTCCGGCGCATCGACGCTTCCGGAATGAGGCTCACCGTAGGCGTGACACCTATGTCCTTCAGCTCACTGGCCAGAAGCTGAGATATCCTAGGATAGTTCAGCCCCGGAGGAACAGTAGTATCAATATTAACAAGACGACAAGTAAGATCAACTAGGTCCTTCTTGTGAGCATCAATCCATCGGTCAACTTGCTTGATGATAGTTTGAGAGGGCAAGAGTCGTCAAATGGAAGCTAACGCTTCAAGTTAATTGTTCTTTCTATCGCTAACCGTCATTGGCCGATCTGACGAATTGTCTGAGAAACCTTGATGCGACTTCTGATAGTGCCACTAGTGGAACAGTCCTCCCTCTTCTCTGAACTTGTCAGCGCCCGGGCCTACGTAGGTGAGAAGAGTCAGATGCGTGAAGCTCTTTCGAATCCATTTCTGCATCGAATCAAACCAATCTCTAAACTTGGCAGGCTTCGGAACAAGGTCTTGCTTCTCGGTGTCGAGATAGTTCATGTCAGCTCGGATTCCGCCGGCCAACATCATTTGAGATACCGTCCATGAACGGTGAAACTCTACGACTGGAGATTGGAATCCGTCGATCACGTAGCAGCCCTTCTCCGCCGCATATTCCGTTGCAACGGGGAGACGAACAGCCTTGTTCAGCAACCAGACCTTTCTCGTGTCCTCGTCCTCGGCGGGTTCAGGAAGAACCTGAATCGGTGCAAAATCGGATGAAGGCGAGGTCGCCGGAAGGATTACTAGGTCTCCTAATGACCGCAAGTACTGTAGGAAAGTCTCTTCGTCTTCCTTCGACATGTACAGGACTAGCTGTTTTGGCAAGGCAGCATTCACTTTGTTAGAGTCTTACAATCCATCAATCCGCATCTTAGCGAGCGTTAAGACAGCCTCGTTACTGTTGGAATAGGTCGATTAAATAGCGACAGCTCCCGGCGAAGTGAAGGTCATGGAATCGGCCTCTGAATCCAGTGAGTCTCGAGGGGTCGGAGCCGACCTGCAATCCCCAACAATAATCATCACGCTGATACTCATCACCGTATTTGTGGTGGTTGCAAGCGTAGTCGGGGACTATGCCAGTCCGATAACCATTGGGTTGAAAAACGGAAATCTGCTGGTTCTGTTGCTCACGCAGTGCGACGTTCCGACACCGATATTTCCGTGGACCGTTCTCACAGCCATCTTCCTACACGAAAACATCCTCCACATAGCCGGCAACGTCTTCTTCCTTCTCTTCTTCGGCTTTATTCTGGAAGAACAAGTGTCGAAATCACGCTGGATAATGACCTTCTTCTTGACAGGAATTGTGGGATGCCTTAGCTTCGTAGGTTACGATCTTCTCGTTTATTCTCTCGCCCCAAACGACTTCGCCCCAGATTGTGCCGTTGGAGCGTCCGGTGCCATCTATGGAATAATGGGAACAGCGGTCGGACTAAAAGTAGTGCTCCTACTAATCTTCCTTCTAGGACTGGACATTTTCGCAGGCGGTGGAGGTCCCGCCCACCTTGGAGGACTAGTCGCTGGGCTCATCTTGAGAAGATACTGGTCACTTGCGGGAGGAACCTTCCGAGGAATCTAGCAGTCGATTCTATCGAACTCTTGTGATTTTTCGTCAATTGGTCATGTGACAGTTTGAACAAGTATGCGACCGGAGATGTATTATGCAACATCCGTACAGCATTCGGACTCGACGGACATAACATGGCACCAAAAAAGAAGAGCAAGAAAAAGAAAGGCGGCATGTAGATCCGGCCAGGGCATCGTACGCCCTGTTCCTACCCGCTTTTCTTTTTTCCTGATAAACTCTCATTCTCTTTTTGTGATACGGATCTGCTAAGCGGAAAACGCGCTAGGCCGAATTTGATCGAACGTTTTACCAGCTTTGTCGTTCTTGCGGACTCGAGTCGTGGTTCTTACTACGTTGCAACATCTCAAAGAGGAACCGTTTCCGGTTTTCTGTTGTGTCGAGGAGCCATATCCCATTCGACACAAACGTGCTGTCCCACCAGAATAGGATACTTGTTCATCTGTTGAGGCAGCCCTGCTCAGCTAGTTTTACGATGGACTTAGACTACCATATCCAATCGTTGCTGGTTACAGGACTCTTTTGTCGGTTACGCACGTTCCGACCCATGGGACAGTACGAGAGATGCTCGACCTGGAGCAGGGCTAAGGATCCGGGTTGTCCCATCAAAAAGCAAGGCTCTCCCTACTCATCATATCATTTTCCATATTCTTGGCCACAATCAGCCCTGTAGTATGGGCCCCTGCCGGTGAAGCCTACATCTTGACCGTCTCGCCATCCCGGCTCCAGGAGAGCATCAGCAGTCAGGTTGTCCTGTCGCTCAAAGTGACAAACGCTACCACATTTACAACCTACACGTTCACTTGGAACGTTGCAGACCCATCCGGGTCTAGCCGGATGGCCACTAACAGCACGAACACTGGCTTCGGCACGTCCTTTACGCTGAGCACAGACTTCCCAAAGAACTTCCCTCCCGCCAGCTTGAGGTATGTAGGGAACTACACGGTCCGCGTGGACGAGACTAGCCCTGCGAACAAGCCGAATGTCGCGAGCGGGCATTTCCAGGTAGGGCTAACTAGCGCGGGAACCTACCGGCGAACAGACACGACATCCATTCAAGGGATCGGATACAGGACTGGAGAGAACGTGACAATAGACATGTCCTACGGCTCAAACCCTGTTCCTGGCTTTCCAAACTGGGGCTCTGCCGACTCCAACGGAGCACTGTCATACCTCTGGCAATCCCCTCCCGGAGCAGCAACGGGAGCCTACAACGTAACTCTCCAAGGAACAACAACTCTCAAGGTTCCGACTGACACACAGGTCTTCACGCTACTGGTAACCAACATTACCGTGCCGCAGTTGATGGTCTCTCGAACTTCTCTCGTGAGAACGGAGACCCAGATTTTCACGTTCAATCCGACATATCTGAGCGGAGTGGCAGTGCAATCAGGAGCTGTCACTGTAACCATTGTAGAGCCAGACTCGACCACGACACATTTCACAAGTGCCACCTTCGATGCAAACATGGGTATGTTTGAGGCCAACTATCGCATACCGTTGACGAGCGAAGCCGGTACTTGGGCTTCAAGCATCCGCGCGGCGAGCTTCAACGATGGTTACGGAAATACCGGTCCACTCGTCGGGGTGACCGACGGTTTCAACGTGCAGCCAGCTCAGCTCTCCGTCACTGTCAGCCTCCAGAACAAGACTTACACTCCCGGAGATGTCATGGCTATCTACGCCAGCGTCGTGAGCCCCGATGGAAGCCAGTTCACGTCTGGCACGGTAACCGCGTATCTCTCCCCATTAAACTCGGCAGCCCAAATAGGAACAGGGGTTTCTCTCTTCTATGTTCCAAGCCAGGCGAGATGGGTTGGAAGCACAGTAGTAAACTCTACAGATCCTGCCGGGGTCTGGTTGGTCAACGTTAACGCCTCGGACACATACCGCAACACCGGGCAAGGCACCAGTGTTGCTGTGGTGAACAACAGCCTCGCTCCGCCAAGCCAGCCTCTCAACCTGTTCTATTTCCTAGTCGTGGCGGGAATAATCGGCGGCGGCTTCACCAGTGCTCTACTCTTCAGGAGATTCAACTCGACAGACGCCCCCTTCGGAGAACTGTACACGTTCACAGGTGGCGAGTTCCAGCCTCCTACTACATTGATGATTCGAGGAGAATCAGGCTCCGGAACCACCACACTAGGGTTGCAACTTGTCTACGAGAGCCTACAATCGGGAAGGTCGGTCGTCATATTGACCTATGAATCGTTCCCCTCTGAGATTCAGAGGCAGATGAAGGGTATGGGATGGGACGTCCAACGATACGTCGACGACGGAAACCTCCAGTTCATCGACTGCTACTCTGCCCTAGTAGGAGGGGAAACGTCAATCAAAGACCCCATAGATTTCACAGAAGTCAGTATCCAAGTAAGCAGCAAGGTAAGTGGCGCCAAAGGCCCAGTCACAGTATTCCTAGACTCCTTCACGCCCATCTTCAACACCGCACAGGTGCGTCACGCGATAAACTTCCTCCGCGTCTTAGGCGCCAAAGTGAAGAACGATGGAGGATTCTTCATCATGACGGGAACGAAGGGTTCCCTCCCGGAAGCGGTCGAGTCGAACCTAGAATCCGTCGTTGACGGTGTCATTGACCTACACATCATCCGAAAGGGGCATCGAATGATCAGACAGCTGACCGTGAAAAAGGTCGCGGGCCACCAGATAGGCTTCGTCGAGAAAGAATTCAGAATAGTACAAGGAAAAGGAATACTGTTCAGGATGCCCAGAATAGACCTCGACTTCGTGCGGCGAAAGTAGAAGGCGTAACTGCAGGGACTGTTACTCCGAAACGATCTCTAATACTTCAAGGTCAAGAGAAGGCGGAGAGACGGCGCTTCCAGAATGGCAATAGATCTGACGCTGTCATCCAAGGCCGCTGAAAAACGCCTCTGGATCGCTCTCGGAGTCTCGCTGCTAATCGTCGCAGTAGAGGTTACTGGCGGAATCCTGGGTCAGAGCCTCGCACTGTTAGGTGATTCAGCGCACGTACTGACGGACGTTCTCACCGTCGGAATTGCGATACTAACTCTACGGCTCGGCCGGATGCGCCATACACCGAGACGGACCTTCGGCTACCATCGAGCAGAGATATTCGCCGCGCTAGTTAACGGCTCAACACTCATCGCGGTAGCACTCGTGATCATATTCCAGGCATTTCTGCGACTTCAACAGCCTCCAAAGGTCCAAGGCCCGCTCGTCCTTACTGTCGCATCACTTGGTCTAATAGGAAACTTGATCATGGCCGGACTGCTGGCTCCGAACCGAAAGACAAGTCTCAACGTCAGAGGCGCTTTTCTACACGCCCTCGGCGACACTCTCTCCTCACTCGCCGTAATCATCAGCAGCCTCACCATAATCATCACAGGATACAACGGGATAGACCCACTCGTGGCCGCGCTGATCGGAGTCCTGATCATCCGAAGCGCCTACGGCTTAGTCAGAGACTCGACCAATATTCTACTGGAGGCCACTCCGAAACAGTTCGAACTTGGAAAGATCGCACAGACAATCCGAAGCGTCAACGGGGTCAAGGGAGTGCATGACTTGCACGTCTGGACGATTACGTCTGGGCTCTATGCGCTGAGCGGGCACGTGACACTAGATTCAGACTCGATCAGTCAGGGGTCTATCATTCTCAAGAAAGTGGCCGCGAAACTGAAAGAATCATTTGGGATAGAGCACGTGACTTTACAGATGGAGAAGGAGACCCTTGAGAGTATTCAGCACGAATCCTCTACCCTTTGAGCAGCCTTCATCGCAGGGAAATTCTATATAAGCTACCGGGTAACTTTGCCCGCTTAGCTTGCTCAAACCTAGCACACGCCATCAGTCTTTCTCATCTCCCATAGTGCGGACAGCCCTGATTCCGGTCTTCACCGCCTTGTCTCTCGCTACCAACTATGCCATGATAGACATTCCAAACGTCAAGCTGATGGACGCGTTTGTCTTCATTGCAGCCTTCCTGTTCGGATTAGAAGTCGGACTCGGCACGGCGATCTCCATCTGGGCCGTCTACGGATTCATCAACCCATACGGCCAAGATGACCTCACGCTCCTCCTCTTCTTGATGACTGGCGAATGCTTGTACGCCCTAGCCGGTGCCCTCCTTAGCCGCACCTCAATAGCCCGAGAACTCATAGCGAAGCTAATTCAAACTAGGACAATCGACAATCAGTCAATCGAGTACGGTATGGATCCAGAGATGGGGACCCTGTCCCAAATCACGACGCGTGCTAGGAACCTGTTCAACAATGCGCGTCCGTATAGAAATATGAGTCTGCTATTCGGACTAATTGGCTTCCAGGCAACCTTCGCTTACGATGTCCTCACAAACTTCGGGTCCTGGGTATTCAAGACGAACTCGCTATACCAAGCGCTCGTCGTTGGAATGATAACTGGAGTCCCATTCGCAATACTTCACGAAGCAAGCAACCTAGTGTTTTTCGCGACCGTAGTCCCTCCTGCAATAGCCGCCGCGAAGCGTCTCGGACTGCAGATTCAACAGAGGATCCCGTGAGCACTAACGAAAAGCCACCGTGTCTTCTACCTCACTCTTGGAATAACAGTTCTCACAATCGCGTCAGCCCAGGTTGGCGCATACTACTATCTTGAGAGATTCAACAGTGGTACAGTCGCTAATTCATCAGTACTCTGCAACTATCTAACAAGCGGTTCCACTGGAGTAAACATGATCGCCGCAAACGTTCTGATCAGCTACGGCAACGGCACGATGCGATGGTACAATGAAACAGCAGTCCCTTCCAGCTGGAATGCCTACGCGCTGACAATGTATCTGGCGAAATGCAATGTTCAGGCGAAGTTCTATGGACCCCCGCTGAACGAACACTTCGTCACGGCAATCAACGGAGTCAGCAATCAGGGTAGTTTCTCCTGGAGCATCTGGATGTTCTGTCAAAACAAGAATGCTTGGGCATACTCACAGATCGGCATCGATCTGATTTCATTAATGAATGGTCAGACACTGGCATGGGCCTACGGCTCTTCGTCTTCTAGCGGGGATCCACAGCCCCCAATGTCAAATGCGAGAACGGTAAGCGCCTGCTCGTGATTGCTTTGGAAGCTCTCGTTGCTAATGCTTATATTCTGAGTGGCGAACGAGCGGGTAACTTTGCCCGCCCCTAAGTCTGTCCTCTTTGTCGTTCTACTCCTGGTAATTTCCATCTCAGCTAAGGGTCCAGCCGTCTTCGCACGGGCCTCACACGCATCTCACCCTGTTCTAGCCCCGTCAACTTCTTCAGGTCTCGACGCCGTCTTGCAGTGGCTAGCCAAGGAGCAATCTCCTGATGGCTCGTATGGTGAAGGCTTTCCGCCCTACACAGCTGCAGCAGCCTACGCTCTATGGCTCAACGACACACACTCGTCGGGAGCAGCCTCTGGTTACGCTTGGCTTGCAGCGCAACTGGAGAACTCGACAAACTGGTTCTGGGGAAGTTACGGCGAGTTCGACATACCTGGAGTTTCCCTTTACAGTATTGCTAGTAGTTCAAATCTGCAGCTCGTACATGTCTCCAATGTCGCTTCTAAGTTCTTGGATTTTCAACAATCAAACGGGGGTTTCCTGGGATTCTGGCCAAACGGGGCCAGCAACCCAGTGACAAGTAGCGTTGACACAGCCGAGGCCCTTAGAGGTCTCGTTAGCGCCCGAGCTATCAACGCATCGAGTCAGCAATTAGCTGTCAACTATCTCATCGGTCTACAGAACTCTGACGGAAGCTTCAACCTGACCAATACCCAACCTTACGCACTAGATTATTCCCAGGGGCCTGAGCCAGTGAGCATAACTGCGCTGGTGTTGCTCGCTTTGAGAGACGCATCCTACACGGACGCTAATACTCATGTGTCCAAAGCGTTGAACTTCTTGACAACAGGTTCTTCCAAGTATTCAATGATAGCGAATGACACCAATGCGGTCTATTCCGCCTCGCTCTCGGCATTAGCGTTCTACGCCTTTGGGCGAACAGCCTACGCGTACGACGCAATAGCATTCATACTTTCACATCAGAACTCGGATGGAGGATTCAGAGACAGCACTCGATCATCACCCGGGTCCAACGCTCTAGATTCGGCATGGGCATCAATAGCCCTGCTGCAAGTTGTTCCGGGCCGAGTGCTTAGCTCCGTTCTCCCGGAAGTTGTCATATTCGGAATAATTGCTGGAATTGTCACCCTGGCCGTAATTGTCGGGATCGTCGTCTATCTAGTTCGTAGAAATAAGGCACAGACCCAAGT
>Ga0209239_1000133_pt1 | contig 43640 bp, 48 predicted proteins | sample GraSoi013_2_20cm_FD_185824 | JGI IMG/M metagenome (GOLD analysis project Ga0209239, IMG submission 185824) | Grasslands soil microbial communities from the Angelo Coastal Reserve, California, USA - Sample 10_02_2013_2_20cm (SPAdes) (version 2) | ecosystem: Environmental > Terrestrial > Soil >...
CCAAGCCTCGGTTCCATCCGGGATGCGGCGCTGTCCTCGATGCGGGGAGGCGCTGACCAGCGAGGCCATCCCGTGCCCCCGGTGTAACTCCGCGATTCCGCCAGGAGCGGAGACGTGCCCCGTGTGTGGCTTCGCGTTGTCGGTCCAGACAACTCACGGGACGCCATCCCGCGTGGCCTGCGTCGCATGCGGGGAGCTCATCCCGGTCGGCTCTTCCGAGTGTCCATCGTGCGGAGCACCGCAGACACTCCGTGCCACCACGGTCTCGAGTGGCGCCATCGGAGACGCGCCTCCGCCCATCCTGAAGGACTCCTCTTCGTACCTCGTCCGGGAGGCGACGCCGGAGGAGGCGTACCGCCTGTTCCTGATTGCGCAGAAGGCGGGGAAGAAAGGAATGGTCATCACGCGGCTGTTCCCGCAGAAAGTTCGGGAACGCTTCGGCCTCTCCGACCTCCCGATCCTGTGGCTCAGCAACGTGGGGAAGGAGGACACGATCCGGCCGAAAGACCTCGAGAAGCTGTCCTTGGCCGCGGAACAGTTCCTCTCCCGCGAGAAGGGCGTGGTCCTCCTGGACGCCATCGAATATCTGGTGACGAACAACAACTTCCTGACGGTCCTGCGACTCGTGCAGTCGATCCGGGATCAGGTCGCCGTGAACAACGGGGTCCTGCTTCTATCCGTCAATCCGTCGACTCTCGACGCCCACCAGATGACGTTGCTCGAGCGCGAGGTAGATCGGGTCGTCAACGTGGTGACCGGGCAGACGGGCTCCACTTCTGGGTGAACCAGGCGGTCTAGGCGGACGGACTGAGGACCGCGGCCACGACGGCGACGAGCCGCGGGACGGTCTCGAATCGGTCCAACTCCTCCGGACGAACCCATCGCATCTCGATGTTTTCCCAGTCGAGGCGAACCCGGCGATCCGGAGTGTCGAAGAGGAACGGATGGACGACATAGATCGTCGTGCCGTCTCGAGCGAGAACCGGATTTCCCGATGCGCGGAACGTGATGGCGCGAAGCCCGGTCTCTTCCCGGACCTCCACGATGGCCCGGTGCTTCGGATCCTCGCGGCCCTCGATGTGGCCCGAGATCGCGGACCACTTCCCTCGGAAGCTGCCGACCTTCTCACTCCGACGGACGATCAGGATGCGGCCCCGGTTCCGGAGGATTGCCGTCACCACGCGCCTCCCGCGGATGCCGGGCAGCTCGACCGTTCCCCGATCGCCGTCGACGACGACTCGATCCCCCGACCGGAGGCCCTCGACATCGACGCGGTCCACCATCGGGATGCCCGCGAGCGTCGCGCCCACCGCGACGACGGCATCCGCCCTTCGGTTCACGATCGCCGCGGGACCGTGGCTCCGTTTCCCCAGGCCATACAGCACATACGAGCCCACCGTGCTCCCTTTGCCGGTCGGGAAGGCAAAGATTCGGCCGTCCAAACGTTCGCCCGTCCCGCCGGTCGCGCCACCCAAAATCGATCCGGTGGCCGGATCCACGCCGCCCACGAAGGAGAACGGAGCCGCGGAAACGAGTGCGCGGCCGGAGGCCCGTCCCGGAACGATCCCGCGGGCGCGGATCCTCATGCGTATCGCTCCAGGAGCGTTTTGAGTTCGTCGAAGACGACCTTCTGTCTGGAGAGACTCGGCAAGTAGTACGCTCCCTTCCCCGAAGGCGTGGCCACCGTGCCGAATCGGTGCTCGAGCAAGGTGACCTCGAGGCATGTGTCCGCGAGGACGCGACCACCGTGGCGCTCGATGATCCCGACGGCGTCCGGATTCGCATCGCGCACGACCCGACTCGTGAAGGCCCAGACCGGAATCCGAGGCGGCGTTCGGTCGATGAGCCCCGCGACTTCTCGCAGTTCGTCCGAGGAGAGTTGCGGGGACCCGAGACCGATGATCTCGGCTTCCGTGCCGTCGCTGTGCTCCCGTTTCGCGGCGGCCAGATCCTCATCGGTGATCGTGATGGACTTAAGACCCCTCACACTGGCCCGCCGGGCTTCGGGCGTCACGCTCTCCAGGTGAAACATCGAGCACGCGCCGGATGAAGCGAGCGCTGCGCCGAGCCATTTGAGGTCTCCCTCGGTCCCGCGGAATCCACGGAAGAACGGAAGTCCGTCGCCGACCCGCTCTCCGGCGACGAGTCCAATCAACGAGTAGTCGATGCCCTTCGGTTTCACGCCGACCTTCACGATCCCGGTGGGTTCTCGGCCCACGTCCGTGTGAAGGCCGTACTCCGGTGTCGCTCCAACGACGGCGGCTGCGAGCGCCGCAGGACCGCCCTCTCGGTTCGTGCGGGCGCCGAGGACCGAGTTCGCGAAGACTACGGCACTCGATTCCGCCCATGCAACATGTTCCCCGAAAGCCGGTCGGACGCCGATGAGATAAGGCGTGCACGAGAAGGAGCGACGGACTCCCATCGCCTCGTACGCGCTCGCGATGCGTCCTTGCTTCTCCGCGAACGTGGACGGCACGCCGAGCGCCTGCCACTGAGCCAGATCCGTCCCGAGTGGATTGACAGTCGTCGGCACCGAGACCCGCGCGTCCCGCGCGAAATCCTCCAGGAACTCGAGACCCGGATCGCCAATTAGCTTGTACGAGACACCGGAGACGTGCGCGGAGGTGATCGGGACGAGGCGCGGCGCGTCGGCGAGCCGGCCCACCGCAAGCAGAATTTGCATCGCGTTGCGCTGGGACTCCGTCCCCTCGTTGAGCAGATGCCGCTGAGCCCGCGTGAGACGCATTCACGGCGCCTCCGCGAGGATCGCGTGCGCGACCCGCCGGACCTCCGTCGGCTTCGCGGGATAAGCGATCAGTTTCAACCGGACGTCGATCGGATCCGAATCGTGCGCGAGCTCGAGGCGCTCCAGGAATGCAGCTTGCTTGTCGAGGCGAAAATGAAGCATGCCCTCCTCGTCGACACGCGCCTCGACGTCCCGGGCGATCGCCGCGGGGATGCCAGCCGCAACCCAACGGGACCAAACCGCCCGGATGGCGGGTCGTTTCTCGACGCGACGAGTGAGCCGGATCAGGGGATTGCCGAAATGGCCTTCCAGTCCCTCTCGAGATGTCTCGCCCTCAGGGACCGCAAAGGCGAGGGCCGTCGCCACCCTCTCCGCCTCTTCTGTCGCATGACAATACGTGCGGGCTTCAATCCGTCGGATCGGTAGCTCAGCCATGGAGCCGCTCCAAGGAGACCCGCGCCTGGCGTCGGAATTCGTCCAAACTCGATTCGTTCACGAGCATGATGTCGGCCATCGCGATGACCTCGCCGAGGCCCCAACTCAGCTCGCGGAGGTCCCGCGCTCGAACCGCTTCGATGGTGACGGCGTCGTCCAAGCGCTTTCGTCGCAGCATCCGCTCGTGCCGGGTCTTCGGGGATGCGTGAACCGCTAGGACTATGAGCGCGTCTCCAAAGGCCTTCCGAAACACTTCGAGCTCGGCCCGGCCACGCAGTCCATCCACGACGATTCGGTCTCCATGGATTCTCGGAAGCGTGCGTTCCGCCCAGATCCCGAATCCGTGGGCTTCCCGCTCTGAATGGGCCATCCCGCCGACCGCCGAATCGGTGATCGGGAGTTCCCGACGCTGGGCTTCTTCCCGAACGACATCGCCCATTCGGACGATCGTGAAGCCGAGATCCCGCGCCACGACGAGGATCTCCTCCTTGCCGCATCCGGGCATACCCGTGACGCAGACTACCCGCACGGGATGCGAGGAAACGGAGGGTTCACTTAAGCGTTTCCCGCCGCCTCTGTCTCTTCCCTCCGGGGCCGCACATCTCGAGTTAGGCGAGTCGTTCACGAACCTCACCACGCAAAGTAGAAACTTTGTGGGACACCCGCAACGCGCAAGTTCTTGGCTCCTTCCGGCGTTCTGCTTTTCGGAGGCGTGACGTGCCTGGGATGAACCCCTTGAAATGGACCAACAGAGATCGGGTGGTCGCGGTGGTCGCTGGCCTCCCGACCCTAGGCGCGTTCCTGATCCTATTTCGCTACGGGCTCCCCATTCACGATTACCTTAGTGCACTTTTCTTCGGCGTCTCGTCTGGCATCCTTAGCTTCGTAATTGAGGTGCTCGCGGTCTCGCTCACACACCGTTCGTAGACCAACGACATGACTGCGGACTATGGCAGGGGCCTCCAGCATCCGGCGGCGCCGGTGCCCTGAGGCTCGATGCGGCCGGGTGAAACGTTCGGCTCGCACGGACGCGGTAGTAACATAGAAATACCCACGGACCCTAAGCTCGCACCGGAGGAATACCATCCCTCTCGACCTCGACCTGACACGGATGAGATTCGGCACCGAACTGCTGAAGCGCGGCTTCGCCAAGATGCAGAAGGGTGGCGTCGTGATGGACGTCACGAATGCGGAGCAGGCCGCGATCGCGGAGGAAGCGGGATCGGTCGCGGTGATGGCCTTGGAGCGCGTGCCCGCGGACATCCGGGCGGCGGGCGGCGTCGCGCGCATGGCCGATCCGGTCAAGATTCAAGAGATCATGGATTCCGTCACTGTTCCCGTGATGGCCAAGTGCCGGATCGGGCACGAGGCGGAAGCGCGCGCCCTGGAGTCAATGGGGGTCGACATGATCGACGAGTCCGAAGTCCTCACGCCCGCGGACCCGTTCTTCCACGTCAACAAGAGGGGATTCAGCGTCCCGTTCGTGTGCGGGTGCCGGAACCTCGGCGAGGCCGTCCGGCGGGTCTGGGAAGGGGCCGCCATGATCCGCACGAAAGGCGAGGCGGGCACCGGGGACATCATCGAGGCCGTCCGGCATGTCCGGCTCGTGAACGGCGCGATCGCAGAGTTGAAGAGTAAGAACAAGGAGCAGCTGTACCTGATCGCCACGAAGTTTGCGGACAGCTACACGGTACTCCTCAAGGAGATCCGGAGCGCCCACGGCGAGCCGGCCAGCGTCTCCGAGGCCGACGTCGTCTTCGCCAACGAGAACCTGGACACGATCACCGAAGGGCTGTTCCAGATCCTAACGGAGGTCAAGAAGATCCAGCGCCTCCCGGTCGTCAACTTCGCGGCCGGCGGGGTCGCGACGCCGGCGGACGCGGCGCTGATGATGCTCATGGGATGCGACGGCGTCTTCGTCGGGTCTGGGATCTTCAAGTCGGAGAATCCCGAGGGCCGCGGCCGCGCGATCGTCGATGCGGTCGCGCACTTCGATGATCCGTCCACCGTCGCGGAAGTCTCGAAAGGCATTGGCCTCGCGATGAAGGGAATGGACGCTAAGGCGCTGCCGGTCGAGGCGCGGTTGCAAGACCGCGGTTGGTGACCTGCTCGAGCAGCAAGTCCAGCACCTCCGGCACGCCCGACCCGGTCAAAGCGGACACCCGGAGCTCCTTGGAACTTGGGCCCTCGAGGTCGCTCTTCGTTGCCGCGACGACAATTGGCACGTGCGGGAACAGCGTCCGGACTTCGTCGAGAAGCCGACGTTGGTCGTTCAGCGGATAGCCGCAGGTTTCCGTAATGTCCAGGAGAAACAGCACGCCATTCGCGAGATGGGCGAGGGCCGCGATGGCCTGTCGCTCCATCTTGTTCCTCTTGTCCATCGGCCGGTCGAGAAGGCCCGGGGTATCGAGGATCTGGTAGCGGTGTACGCCGCGGTCAAAGTGGCCGAGCGACACCCCTTTCGTCGTGAAGGGGTAGTCCGCCACCTTCGGACGGCCGCTCGAGGCCGCTCGCACGAACGAGCTCTTGCCGACGTTCGGGTAGCCCGCGACCACGATCGTCGCAATCGTCGGGTCAATCTCTGGGACTCGCCGCAAAGCGACTCGAGCGTCGACCAGGGCGTCGAGGTCGGGCGCGATCTGATTCACGACGGACGAGAGACGACCGTACGCCTCGCGCCGCAATTCGCTGATCGAGTTCCCCGCGGCGCGGCCGATCCGCCCGCGGTAGTGGCGGGTGATGTCTCGGACCTTGTCGGCAGCCCAGTCGAGCGCGGCGAGATGCTTTTTCAGTCGGCCCAAGTCGAGGAGGACGTCGACGAGCTCGCGGTAGAATGCCGGCAGCCGGTCGAGGCTCGGGAAGCCCTTCACGTATCCGCGCAACGTCGACTCAATCGTCTGCCCCGCACCGCGCACCCGAGCGACCGCGAGGTTCCGGGCCCGCGTCACCCGGTCCGGTCCCGTGGCGGTCGCCTTGGCGGCCCGACCGAACGCCTTGTCCAGGAGGGAATCGGCCGTCAGGATCGAGGGCAATTCGAACACGGCCGCTCGAATCACACAGCCGGGATAAGGCTGTGGGTCTCAGACGTGGATGAGGTTCGCGCCGATCACGAACGCCATCGAGAGGATCGCGACCCGATTGATGGCAGCCAGGAAGTTCGCGATCAGGAACATGTTGCGCTCGAGCGCCTTTCCTTCCTCGTTGAAGAGCGAGTACACGTAGATCGGGATCGTATCGCTCATCATCGGGACGCTTAGGAGAAGGTACAGGCCGGTGTACCCGGTCTTGCCCACGAGCCGTTCGGCCCTCGCGACGAACCACCGGGCGACCCGCCACCGTTCGGACCACTTGCGCACGGAGCCTTCGAGGTTGAGCCCGAGCCAGAAGATCAGCCACGCCCCGAGCGTCTTCCCCGCCGCGATCGCTAGGCCGATGCTGGCGAGGTATCCCCAGCGACCGTCGATCAGGGGCAACAGGAGGGCGATCTCGATCGGGATCGGCAAGACGAGCGCGACGAGCACCGCGTAGCCGAATGCGATGAGGATGTAGAGCCAGGGGGTGTTGTACGCGTCATACAGGATCTGGAGGAGGTCCACCACGGCCTTCGGCGTCGTATCCGATGCGGGTAATAAAAGCCGCCGCCGTGGATTCCCTCATTGCAAAATAGGGTGGAGCGCGCCGTCCTGGGTGAGCAGGACCACGCGGCTGTCCTCGCGCTCGGCCGCGATCTGATAGCCGATGCGATCCGCGAGTCGTTCCGCGAACGTCCGAATGGAGGAGTGGCTGGGGACGTTCTCCGCTTGGAGCCGCAGCCGGCTTTCGCCAACGAAGCTGTATCCTTTGCACTCGATGAACATCGGCTTCCCGAGTCGGTCCAGTTCCGCGTACTCGTCCTCCCAACCGAGGTTCCAGCCTTCCACCAGTGTATGCCGGATCACGGTCCGAGTCGGCAGCGTCGGGAGGAGGGCGAGTGTCTCTCGGAGCTTGTTCCACTCGTGATCGGACTTCGCGGCGACGAGCCTCCGGTAGATCTCCGCGTTCGGCGCCGCCACGGTCACGTAGAGCTGCGTCGGGAGACGGCCTTCGGAATGCATCCGTCGCAGGACGGCCGGCGTCGTCCCGTTCGTCACGAGGAACGTCGACATCTTGCGACGCTTGAACTCGTCGATCATTTCTCCGAGTCGCTTGTACAGGGTTGGTTCACCCGTCAGGCTGATCGCGACGTTCGTCGGATGCCATGCTTCGAGGAACCGCTCGCGGCTCACGTTCGGATTGCCTTTGAAGCCCGTCAGCAACTCACGCTGTCCGCGGATCGACTCGTCGACGATGAACGCGGGGTCGTCCGCCGCCAGGAGCGAATTCGATCCCCACTCTTGCGTCCGCCAGCAGAACTGGCACGCCAGATTGCACGCGTCGACCGCGGGCGTCATCTGGAGGCAGCGGTGGCTCTCGATTCCGTAAAACGTCTGCTTGTAGCACCCGACGCCTTTCGTCAGGCTGGCCTTCGTCCAGTGGCAAAGCTTCACGCCGCTGTGCTCGCCGACGATCCGGTACCCTTGGCGCTCCAGGACCTCTTGCTTCTGCGGGTCCATTTCGACGCGGCATGACGAAGCCGGGTTAAAGGGCTTTCGCGGTGCGGACCGTCCGAAGGTTCGACTGCGCTCGGGGCGCGGGTCGCAAGCTGAGTAGTTCAACGTCGCCTGGGTGGAAGGTTACGGCTCGAAAGAGTCCGGCTCGCGCCTCGATTTCCTCGAGGCGATCGAGTTCGGCGGAGAAAATGAGGTCGCGAATCTTGTGCGTTCGGCCGCCGTGCCGGAACGGAGCCGCAATGTTCGTCGCGAACACGGCTTCGATCCACGCGCGGCCGACGCCGGAGACCTGACGGAACACCCACCACGGATCGTAATGGACGAGCTGCTCGAGATCCTCGAGCGGGATTGACTCGATCCGTCGAAGGTCGTTCGAGCGGAGGGCGGTGCGGAACCGGAACTGATCGATTCGGAACGGACCATCGAGGACCAGCGGGGCGTCGGTTGACAGATTCACGATCACGAACGGCACGCGCCATCTTCGATCGACGAACGGGAACACGTAACTCACGGCCCGCTCCGCGTCCGAGAAGACGATGCGCCGGTCGACGAGCCCGCGCTGTCGGACTCCGCCCTCAGGCCGCATCGTCCTCCGCGTCGAAGGAAGAAAGGCGATCTCGTCCCGGTTCCCCGATGGGAAGACCCTTGATCTTCGCGGCCTTCTCCAGAAGATGCTTCACGGCATGGCTCGTCTCAGACTCGTCGAGGAGGAAGGCTACCTCCCGTTCATCGAAGCCGAGCTCCGCGGTGAGGTGGATCCGCAGCTCCTCGTCCCCGGAGAACAGCGTTCGGATCGTCGGCAAGAGATCGGTGCGGACAATCGACTGGGAAACATGCAACAGCTTCGCCAGTTTCTTCGCGACGGAGTTGCGGGCCCCTCGCTGGGCGCGGGACCGCGACATCTGGATCAGGTAATACGGGAACTCGAGTTGGCTTCCCCGGGCGCGCCCTTTGCGGGCGACGGCGACGCCGCTCGACATCATCTCGCTCGCGTACGACCAGAGGCCATATCGTTGCCGTCGTCGGGTTCGCCCGAGGTAGATGTCCGCGCGGCTCAGCGCTTCGTATCCTCGGACGAGGTCGTCCGGCCGCGAGTACTCATGACCGAGGTTCTGGTCGACCCACAAGATCAGGTCTTCCGGCGATTCGTCGAGTTCCCGAACGGCATCGCGTGCTCGCCGCGCATCTCCGGAACGCAAGATCTCCTCGAGGACCGGGAACATCGTTCGGGCCCGGTCTCGATAACCCAGGGACCGCGTGGCCTCCGCGACGAGCGTGCGTTTACCGACCGCGAGGGACTCGAGGTCGTTGATCGCGGACCGCAGGTCTCCGCCCGCCCTCTCGACGATCACGTCGAGGACGTCGTCGGTCACGTCGACGCCCTCCTTCGAAGCGATGGTTCGAAGTATGTTTTTCATCGCATCCTCGTGAACGCCTTGAAATTTAATGGTCTTGCATAACCGCTTGAGGGAGGACGAGCGACGGGTCAGGGCGTAGTAGTCGTTCGCGATGAGGACGACCGGCTGCCGAGTTTCCTGGATCATCTCGACGATTGCACCAATCCCACCCTTATCTTCGCGGCCGAATACGTTGTCGGCTTCGTCCAGAATGATCAGCTTGCGACCGCCTTCCTTGGCACGAACGAATTCGCCCGTCTCCGTGAAGGTCTGCAGGACTGCGCCCCGCGTCGCGATCTTACGGATCGCCTCCGCATTCCGGCTCTCCGAAGCGTTCATCTCGATCGCGCTCCACCCCATCTCGTTCGCGAGCGCGAGCGCAGCGCTCGTCTTCCCGATCCCGGGGTCGCCCTGGAGAATGACCGCGCGCTTGTCCGGCCGACCCTTGTCCCAGGCCGCCGCCCACTTTCGCAGTTCCGCGACGGCGGTGGGATTCCCGACGATCTCGTCGAGGGTCTTGGGCCGGTACTTCTCCGCCCAACCCATCATTGACTTTGCAGGAAAAGGGCCGGATGAGTCATAACTCTATCAGCAGGGGAGCCGAAAACGGACGGAATCGAGGCGAGCTATGTTTTATTTAGCTGTTACATGACCGTGTTAGAAAATATATGTGGGACCTTGACTCACCTTTCGCCGCCTTTTCCCGAGCGGTCATACAAGTCGCACAGCTCAATGAGAAACTCATCGTAGGTCTTCCGGAACTTCAGGCGGTACAGGCGATCGCGCGTTTGCGTCGTCAATTGAATCGTCGTGAGATCCTTGATACGCTTTGCCACGGAGCACTCCTCGAACCATAGTCTAATGTGCGCACATAGTACTATGTGTTGTCAAGACGCGGCCCCCGTGGCTCCCATTGCGGTTCGGATTACCGAGTGTGAATGGAACCAGGGCACAGGAGGCGAATATATCGTTCGTTCCGCCGGGACTTTCGACCAACTCTACGCGCGAGAGGGAGGCGGGCCTGCAGACCACGGCCTTCGAGCCTCACTCGCGGTAATCTTCCAGGCGTAGCTGGGGCGGCTCGGCCTTTCGCTGGTCCGGTCGGCGGATCCGACGTTGCATCTCGTTCTGCACTTTGTTGAACGTGTCGATCTCGATCAGCGGCTCATGCTTCCCGCGTTTGATGCCGCCGTTCAGGCGCGCCAGGCCGCAGTACACCGGATTGCTGAGAATATTCGCGATCGTCTGGCTCGCCCAGGCCCGACCGGTCTTCGTGCGGTATCCGTCCCGGTTGAGCTCCTGGCAGATCTTGGCGATGCCCTTGCCCTCGAGGTAGCGCCGGAAAATCAACGAGACCACGCGGGCCTCTTCGTTCTTCACCTGGAGCACGCCGTCCACGTAATCGTACCCGTAAGGACTCGCGTAGGTCAGGAACGCGTTCGCTTTCTTCACCGCGTTGTTGAGCGCTTCCGCACTTTGCAGTCCTCGGGCCCGCCGCAGCACCTCGCGCTCGTTCAGGTCCCGTTCGACGCACAGCTTCCGGAGGGCCTCGTCCTCCGACTCCGAAGAATAGTGTTGAAGCATCTCGCGGGTCGACCCGAAGCGCATGTAGACCTCCCAGAAGAGGAGGACGTCCCCCGGAGACCCGTCCACACAGTGCTTGCACAGGAGGACCTTCTCCCGACGGATGGTGGGATCCGCTCGAGGGTTCGCGTCGACTTCGTGGCTGACGAGGTTCCTCGCGCTCCAGCACCGTTGACAGCGACCGTCCACCCATCACGCCTCCAGGATGACCGGAGGCGCGTGGGCATTCGACGGGAGCGCCCGCGACCGCAGACGCTCTTGCGCTTCGTTGAAAGTCTCGATCGGCACGACCGGATCGTGGTCCGCTTTTCGGACGATCCCATCCCAACGGAGGAACCCGGCATAGACTGGGTTGTGAAGGATCCGATACACTTTGATCGGCGTCCAGGCGGTGTCGCGTTTCGTCCGCCGTCCGTTCGCGTTTAGGTCCGCCGCGGTCTCCTCGAGCGTCCGGCCCTCCAGGCAGAGGTCGAACATCTCTCGCACGACCTCGGCTTCGGTCGCGATCGGGACGAGTCGGCCCTCCGCGATGTCGTAGCCGAGGGGAGGATGGAATCCGAGGATGCCGGGGCCGACCCGCGCCTTCTGCGTCATCCCCATCTTCACGCGTTCGCCGATCTGCTCGGATTCGAGCTGGGCGATCCGTTGGATGATGTCCATGACGAAGCGCCCCATCGCAGTCGAGGTGTCGAGGGACTCGGAGGCGGACACGAAGTCCTTCCCCCACTCCCCGAGGTTCTCCATCATCTCCATGAAGTTCCGTGAGTTCCGGTGGATCCGGTCCATCTTGATGACGAGCAACGCGTCCCATGCGTCCCGTTCGGCCATCATCTTCTGATACGCGGGACGTCGGATGTTCCGGCCCGAGTGACCTTCATCGGTGTAGCGGGCCGCGACGGACCAGTCCCGGGCGAGGCAGTACGCCTCGAGCCGCTCGCGTTGCGCCTCCAGGGAAAAGCCTTCCTTGGCTTGGTCCTCGGTGGAGACCCTAGTGTAGATCGCGACTCGGATCTGTGCACCCATCCCGCGGCGCGAAGGAGCGTCAAACTAATAAAGACTGCCGGTCGGACGAAAGTCTGACGCACTGATGTACGATTAACATCTATCAAAGAAGGCAAGCCGCGATCCGACGGGGCTTCACTTTTATCGGTTTGTATGGATATTTACGACGGTCATTGACGGACTTCGTGCTACTCCGTAACAGGGAAAATCGCCAAATCGCTCGTCCATGGAAAAGTATCGCTGGTACCGTCGCAAGCGCGCATATTATTGGTCTGAGCTGTTCTACCCTCCCGGGAATATTTCCGCTCGAGGATATTCCTCATTTGGACTTACGCGCCCGTAGGTCCGTGAGGACTTCCTTCGCTCGATCCATCCGCACCTTTCGCTCCTTGACCAGGATCTCAGCCACGCGGTCGACTTCCTCGCCGACGGCCCCGACTGTCGCCGCCACGTTGCGCGCATGGAGCGACATGTGCCCGCGCTGAATGCCTTCGGTCGCCAACGCTCGGAGGGCCCCGAGGTTCTGCGCCAACCCGACCGAGGCGATCACCTCCGCGAGTTCCTGCGCCGTCTTCACCCCGAGGAGCCGGACATTCGCCTTCGCGGTCGGATGGACCGCGGTGGCGCCGCCGACCAGGCCGACCGCCATCGGCAGTTCAATTGTCCCGACGAGATCTCCGTGGCTGTCTTTCTCCCACGACGTGAGGGAGCGGTACCCCCCGGACTTCCACGCCGCGTACGCGTGGGCCCCGGCCTCGATGGCCCGCCAGTCGTTCCCGGTCGCCACGACGACCGCGTCGACGCCGTTCATGATGCCCTTGTTGTGGGTCGCGCACCGGAACGGGTCGGCGTCCGCGAACGCGTACGCCTCGAGGATTCCCTCGACGACGTCCTCTCCCGGGATGTCCTCGGTCCGGATGGCGTCTTTCGCGAACACGGCCCGCGCGCGGACGAGACGCCGCACCGCGAGGTTCGAGATGATCCGGAGGTAAACGCGGCCGCCCGTCCATTGCTCGATGTGCGGGGCGACCGCCTCCGCCATCGTGTTCACGGCGTTCGCCCCCATCGCGTCGCGGCAGTCGACGACCAGGTGGGTGATCACCATATGTCCCCGCTTCGTATCCACGACCCGGACCTCGACGTCCCTCGCGCCGCCGCCGACCTTCACGAGCATCGGATCCTTCTCGTTCGCGATCGAGAGGATCTCGTCTCGGTGGTGGAGGATCGTCATCCGCGCTCCGTGGGGATCCGAGACCCCGACGAGCTGGATCTGGCCGATCATGATCGGACCCGACGTGCTCGCCGAGAACCCGCCCCGCTCCCGCGCCATCCGAGCCGCGTTCGAGGCGGCCGCGACCACGCTCGGCTCTTCAATCGCCATCGGGACCAAGTAATCGCGCTCGTTGACCCGGAAGTTCACCGCGATCCCGAGGGGGATCGGCATCGCGCCGACCACGTTCTCGATCATCCGGTCGACCTGGTCGAACTTCAACGCGCCCGTATTCCGGATCGTCTCGATTTCCGCGTCCGAGAGCTCTCCGAACGATCGGATGACTTGCCAGCGATCTTCGGGGGTCTTCTTGTAGAAACCCGATACCTCGGAACTCTTCACGGCGGCACCGTGCGTCGGAGAAGACTGTCCCGCCATAAAGGCATCGCGCGGCGGCTCACGTGGCGAGGCGGGTCCCGCAGCTCGGGCAGAATGACATCCCGGTCGCGACCGGCGAGCCGCAGTTTGTGCAGAAGCGACCCGTCGCCGCGGTGGGAGGCTGACCCGCGTCCCGCGCGGTCGGTACGGGTTGGGCTGGGGGCGGTAGCGGCGCGTACGGCGGATATCCATAGGGACCCGGGTACGTCGGGTACATAGGCGGATGGGACTTCGTCACCTGCCCTCCCTCAGCGACGATGAGGATGACCCCAACGATCAGGAGAGGGATGCCGATGCAGAGAAACGGGAAGAACAGGATTCCGATGACCGATAAGGCCACGCCAATTACGAGCAGCAGGGCGCCTGTGGTCAGCTCTGCCAGACGAGTCCCCTCCTGTCGATTCGACGAATTCGCGCATAATGATATAAATATTGCTTGCGGGAATGCCGCGCGATAGAGACCGCGTCGTAGGGTGAGCGAGATGCCCGTCGTTCTGGGAGAGATCGCGACCCCGTTCCAAGCGACCGCGTCGGGCTCTGCCGTCGGATTCTGGCTTTTCCTTCTCGGTCTGTACGTCGCATTCCTCCTCATCGCGTTGTGGGTGTACCAGGACGCCCGCATTCGCGGCATGAACAGCCTCTTTTGGTTCGCCATCGTGTTCCTGGTCCCGGTGTTCGGGCTGGTCGCCTACCTCATCTATCGTCGAGACCGGCCTCTTTGAACGCCGTGCGCCGCCCTCCCCCAAGGGTTGCGATTTCGCGTTTCTGAGTTCGAATACTGGCCTAACGTTGGCCAAGTTTCAGACGGGGCCAGAACGTTTAAACCATGTCACAACATGACGCCCCCGGGGTTATTATGGAGGAGCCTACACCTTCGGGAGCGAAGCCTGCCCCGAAGAGCAGAGCAGTGTGGATTGCGGTTGCAGTCATCGTCGTAATCATCGTGGTCGTCTTGGCCGCGGTACTGGGCGGATTGTTCAATCCCGCCCCGACGAAGCCCGCCCTTCGGATCGGGACGTTGCTGTCGATTACGGGTGCGCTAAGCCAGTACGGGCCGGGCGATACGCAGGGCGCATATCTCGCTGTTCATCAAATCAACGCCGCGGGCGGCGTGCTCGGCCAGCCCATTCAGCTGTTCACGGAGGACGACCAGACGGACCAAACGGCGGCTGCCGCCGCCACGACGAAGTTGATCACCCAGAACCACGTGAACGCGATTGTCGGCGCGCAGTTCTCCGGCGGCACGATCGCCTCGATTGGAATTGCAAAGGCGGCGGGCGTCCCGATGGTCTCTCCGTCGGCGACGTCGCCCGCGTTGTCCAACCTGACCTTGACCGGTGGCTACTTCTTCCGGACCGCGCCCTCGGACGCGCTTCAGGGCGTGGTCGCAGCCAACTACCTCTTTACCAACCTGTCCTACCGGTATGTCAACCTGGTCGGACGCGACGATTCGTACGGGCGAGGGCTTGTGGGCGTGATCAACACCAAGTTCACCGCGCTCGGCGGCCACGTGAACACGACCGTGATCATCAACCCGAAGGCCACGACGTTCACGACCGACCTTCAGACCTTGTTCTCGACCAACCCGCAAGCGGTCTACTTCGCCGGCTTCCCCGGCGAGGGGCTTATCTTGATGACCCAATGGCAGCAAGGCCTCTCGAGCAACACCGGGTGGAACCGGCCGTGGATTTTCTCGGAAGGACTTGACAGCCAGACCTTCATGGACCAGCTGCACTCATCCCAGGTGAACATCGACGTCACGAAGATCAAGGGGACGTCACCTGTCTCGCCCTTCGGCGCGGTTCACGACGTCTTCGTGGCGCAATACAAGGCAGCGACAACGACCACCTCGACCCCGGTGCTCTACACGGACTACACCTACGATGCGGTCTACCTCATCGCCCTTGCCGCGCAGAAGGCAGGTTCCGTCGATGGAACGGCAATCAAAGCAAACCTGCCCGTCATCGCCAAGGGGTCCGGAACCGTGATTACGCCTGGAAACTGGACCCGTGCGTTGTCCTCGCTAGCGGCCGGTGGTTCGGTCAACTGGGAGGGAGCCGCAGGATCGGAGGACTTCGACGCGAACGGTGACGTTCGAGGGCCCTACGAGGTCTGGGGTGTAAACAGCACCTTCCAGATTGTCCGGCTCGCCTTCATCCCGGAGTCGAGCATCCAGACCGCCCCACCGCTGTTGCCGTCGAGCCACGTCGTCACGGCGTCGTCGAGTGGGTTCGTTGAGAAGGTTCAGACCGCAGTCGTTACGCGGCGGTTCTGAACCCCTTTCCCCTTTTCGAAGCGGTCAGGCTTGGCCGCCCAGGTACAGCTTCCCGACGTCCGCATTGTGGAGCAGCCATTCGCCCGTCCCGGCGAAACGATTCCGCCCGGTCTCGAGGACGTACCCCCGGTCCGCGATGGCGAGCGCCTTTTTCGCGTTCTGCTCGACCATCACAATTCCCGTGCCGCCTTCATTAATCTCGACGATCTTGGAGAAGACCGTATCGACCAGCTTCGGAGCCAGTCCGGCCGACGGCTCATCGATCAGGAGTACCTCCGGGTCAAGCATCATCGATTTCGCGAGCGCGACCATCTGCTGTTCCCCGCCGCTGAGACTCCCCGCGGGTTCGCGGAGTTTCGGCTGGAGATTCGGGAACATCTCGATCGTCTCGGTCGCCCGCTCCCGGATTTCGGCATCGTTCATCATCCGGGATTGAGTCCGGTCGGGACCGCGGTTCCACGGATGCGGAAGGGGTGAAATCCGCCGGGTGATCGCGCCCATCTCGAGATTCTCGAGCACGCTCAAGGTCGGGAACGTGTTGTTGGTCTGGGGGACGTAGCCGAGTCCCAGGATGACGAGGTCTCGAGGATGGAACCCGGTAATGTCCGTGTTCCGGAAGAGAATCCGGCCCTCGGTCGGGCGGAGCAGGCCGAAGATCGTCTTGATCAGGGTCGACTTGCCCGCCCCGTTCGGTCCGATCAGGACGACCATCTCTCGCTCCTCCAAGGTCATCGAGACTCCATGGAGGATCTCCATTTCCCCATAGCCGGACCGGAGGTTCTGCGCCTGGAGCAGCACGCCTATCCCCCGAGGTACGACTCGATCACGGCCGGGTCCGCTTTCACCGTCTCTGGGCGACCTTCCGCGATCCGGCGCCCCTGGTGCATCACGATGACCCAATCGCATCGATTCATGACCACATTCATATCGTGCTCAATCAGGAAAAACGTCCTCCCGTTCTGCCGAAGCTTCTCGATTAGGTCCATGAGGCTCCCGGCCAATGCTGGGTTGACCCCGGCGACGGGCTCGTCGAGAAGGACGAGCGTCGGATCCGACATCAACGCTCGCGAGAGTTCGAGGAGTTTTTTCTGCCCACCCGACAGAGTCCTCGCATGCTCGTTGGCGAGTCCGTCGAGCTGCGTCAACTTCAGCACCTCGCGGCCCCGGGCGCGCCATTGCCTCTCGTCGCGCTTGACCTGGCCCGGCCGGAAGAAGAGGTTGAGCAAGCGCTCGCCGGAATTGTTCTTCGCGGCGAGGACGAGGTTCTCCAGGACCGTCAGATTGCGAAGCTCGTGGGGGATCTGCCACGTCTTCGTGAGCCCGAGGTGCACGATCTCGTACGGGGGCAGTCCATCGATTCTCGTGCCGTCGAACCAGATCTCCCCGCCGTCGGGTCGATAGAGCCCGGCAATGATGTTGAACAACGTCGATTTCCCCGCCCCGTTCGGCCCGATGAGGCCCGTGATGGAGTGCGGGAGGACCTTCAGAGTGCATCGATCGACGGCGTGAATGCCGCCGAAGGCTTTTTCGACCCCGTCTACTGAAAGAATGGATTTCTGGGACGACTCCACAGTTCACCCCAGAACTCGTTTCTTCTCTCTGAGAATACCTTCGGGCCTATGGAGGATGAGCAAGATTAGCAAGACTCCGATGATCATGATGCGTATGTAGAAAATCGTATCCCTGACGATGAATCCAAAAGCAGCGAGAACAACCAGTCCGCCCGGCACCGCGAGAAAGCCGAAGAGAATCGCAAGAACGCCCAGAACCGTTACGCCGACAGGACGTCTCGGGGTCATGGATGGTGTCCTCTTCGGGAAAGAAGGCGGACCTGGTGGAAGAGACTCGTTGGAAGACGACGCGCTCACCGCTCGTGCTTGCATGAAGGTTGGTCTGACCCAGCGAAAGTATACCAAAAGTGAAATCGGTAGCACAATAAGGTAAGGGAAACCATACGCGGGGACGACAGCGAATTGGGTCAGCTGGGACACGATACTAACGATGCTTGCGATTACCGTGAGCCACCAGGCCCACATTCTCAGTTTCAGGAGGCCCCAGCCTGTGACAATGTACAGGAGGCCCGTGAGAGTGACGACGACGCCAATTAACACGATGAACGTGGCGAATCCCTGCAGGTCCGGCGGCAGCACGAGCGGGTTTTGAGGCACGAGATCTTTGAGTTGGACTGAAAGCCACTCCATCCCATAGATTAGGAACGCTCCGACGATTGCTCCGCGGTTATTACCCGATCCCCCGACGATGACCATCACCCAAACGGAGAACGTCACGGTCGGGGCGAAGCTGGATGAAGGGGAAACGTACCCAAGGGTCACGGCAAAGAGGGCGCCCGCGAGTCCCATGAGCGCTCCGCCCAGTGCGAAGGCCTGGAGTTTGTAGTTGAACGTGTTTTTCCCGAGGGCCATCGTGGCCTCTTCGTCCTCTCGGACCGCTCGGAGGACTCGACCCCAAGGCGATTCGGCCATGAATTGGAGGAGGAGGATAAGCACCAAAAGGATTGCAGAGCCGATTCCCACGATCGTGCTTGCGTTGAGGAAAGGCGCGTCCGCGCTCACGAACTCGATGGGCTTCGGGATTCCGGTGATTCCAATGGCGCCACCCGTCACGGACTGCAGGTTGTTTGCGAAGATTTGCAGAATCGATGCGAAGGCGAGGGTCGCGATCGCGAGGTAGTCGGCGCGGAGCCGGAGCGCGGGAAGTGCGATGATGGCGGCGGCCGCTCCGGAGGCGAACATGGCGAGGATCGCCCCGACGGCCAATGGGAGCGAATACCCACCCAGGTGACCCGGGTACACGGGAATGCCACCGATCACGATCGGCGGGGCCGGCGCGGTGATGGCGATGGCCATCGTATACGCCCCGATGAGGTAGAAGCCGGCGATGCCCGCGTTGAACAACCCCGTGTAACCCCATTGGAGATTGAAACCCAGGGCGAGGACCGCGAAGATCACGGCAATGCTGGCGTAGAATCCGACGTTTGTCAGGATTCCCTGAGGCGAAGCTCCGGCCAAGACACCCGCGAGCACGCCGGCCAAGACGATGCCTGCGATGGCTACGAAAGCGATGATCTCGCTCCAAGGCAGCTTGCGCCCCGCCATTTGCTTCGCGACCTCACCCGAACCGGTCGACGCCATGGCTCACCGGCCCCCGTTCGCTTCGCCGGCCGAGGTCTCAATCGCGCCGCGCTCGCCACCGATGACCCGGGTAATCCGCTCGATGAAGAACGACCGTCGGGCGAACGCCGGCCGTCGCCCAGCGATGCCCCAGGGCCGGAAGATCAGCACGATGATGAGGATGATGAACGGAATGGCCACCTTGTAGGCGCTCCCGAACTGCAAGCCGATGACATCCGGACGTTCGAGCCAGACCAAAAACGGGACCGACATTTCCTGGGAGAGTCCGACCAGGAGGCCGCCCAGCATCGCCCCGTAGGGCGAGCCGATTCCTCCGACGATGACGGCCGCGAAGATGAGTAGGATGACGTCGAAGCCCATCGTTGGGGTGACTGCAGTGCCGAGGCCGAGCAGGACTCCGGCGGTGGAGGCGAACGAACAACTCACGACCCAGGCGGCGTAGGTCACGCGCTTCGTATCAATGCCCGTCGCCTTCGCGAGCTCGAGGTTGTCCGCCGTCGCACGCATCGCTTTGCCGAGGTTCGTGTACTTGAGCAGGACGTGAGCCGAGATCACGAACGCAAGTCCGACCAGAAGCGTGAGGATTCCCGTGACCGGGTGGATGCCGAGGCCCGGGACGATGACGATATTCTGGGCGGCCGGCACGGGGTAAATCCACTCGGCGGTCCCCGCGACGGATCGGATTCCGTTCTGGATGATCAGCCCGACACCGACCGAGGCGACGATCGGAGGGACCGGGCCACGGCCTTCGAGGCGGGAAAAGATGACGACCTCGAGGAGGATGCCGACGATGGCTAGGACGAGAAACGAAACAATGGCGCCCCAGATCAGGGAGAGCCCGTTGAGGCTCAGCATCAGCGCCAAGTAGGCCCCGAGGGTCATCAGGTCTCCGTATGCGAAGTTCGCGAAGCCCCGGATGCCGTACAGGACCGTGAGACCGATCGCGGCGACAATCACGATGCTGCTGACCACCAATCCGCCCATCGCATACTGAAGGATGATGATGCCAAAGACGAACGTGAGGGCGCTAATCACCGCAACCGCGATGACCAAGCCGATGGAGGCTTGGACAAGTTGTCGACGGAACCGCGCCGTCGGGCGCAGGGCCGCCCACCGTGACCACACGCGACCCGGTGTGGATGGCTCCGACCCGGAGACTTGGGCCATGGTTCAATCTGACATGCGAGGAAGGTCCCGAACCCCATTAACCTTTGCGGGCATCGGTGAAAAGTCTTACAACGGGAGCGACCTTGTCGTCTCGTGCAACTCGATCGGGTCGTGCTTCTCGAGCCCTCCGGCGCGAAGCATTTCGTCGTCCTGGACCGGGATGTGGTCAACATCCCGGCGGTCGGCGTCGTCCGCGCTGACACGCTGCGCTCGGCCCTGGGCCGTCGTTGGTCCGCGGGAGGCCGATCGTTCCTCGTGCTCACCCCGTCGATTCGAGACGCGGTTGGTTCCGTTCGCCGACAGGCCCAGATCATCGGCCCGAAGGACGCCGCTTCGCTCATCTGGAATTGCGACATCAAGGCCGGCGACGTGGTGGTCGAGGTCGGCGCGGGCTCCGGGGCGCTGACGTTGGTCCTCGCTCAGGCAGTGGGTCCAGGCGGGCACGTCGTGACCTACGACATGCGGTCAGACTTCTTGGACCGGGCTCGGGAAAACGTCGCGGCTGCGGGACTCGGAGAACGCGTCGAGTTCAAGCTCGGCGATGGCCGCGCGGCGATTCCGGAAACCCGAGTGGACGCGTTCGTGGTCGACATCCCGGATCCCTGGGAGGCGGTCGGGACCGCGGCGAAGTCCCTCCGGCCGTGTGGCCACTTCGCCTCGTACTCGCCCAACGTCGAGCAGGTGAATCGCACGGTCGCGGCGCTGCGCACCGGGACGTTCGTGGAGACCCGCACGCTAGAGATCATCGAGAGGGAGATCGAGGCTTCCGAGTCCGGGACTCATCCGTCCTTTGCCCCGCTGGGCCACACGGGGTACCTGACCTTCGCGCGCAGCGTCCTCGAGAGGTTCTGACGGTGGAAGCGCGCCGCGAATACGGTGAGCCGCTCATCCCACCTTCATTGCTTCGAACCGAATCGGCTGGACAACTCGGCGGGCCAGCTGGGTAAATCGGTCCGCGTGTTGGGTGTGGACGGGCATGACGATCTTCGCGTCGATGGTGCGGATCATCTCGCCGACCTCGCGTTCGCTGAGGTGTCCCGAGGCGTGCAGTTGGTGTCGCTGCAAGCCGAATCGATCGAGCCAGTGCTGCAACACCGCATCGTTGACATCGTCCTCCTCGAAGGGCTCGCTCTTCGAATGAATGAACGGCGAACCGGGCGGCGGCCGCAGGTCGACCAGCTCCGGCAGATGCCAGAAATCGAGTTGCACCAGGTATTCGGAAGGCCGAGCGGCGATTTGTTCCGCCGTCACGACGCGGTCTTTGAGTTTCGCCTGCAACTCTTTTTCCCACGGGTCGGTTTTTCGCATGAGGCGGTCGAAGAGGACCAAGTCGTTTTCCTTGGCCGCGTCGGGCACAGCAATGTGGGTGTCCTTTTGCAGTGTCAGGAGAAGATGCGCGGTCTTCGCATTCACAACGAATTTACGGCCGACCGCCTGGGCGACCTCGAAAAAGGTGCGAATCCGGTCCACATCGCGCCCTGGGAACGTGACGATCGCGAGCTTTTCTTTGAGTGGCGTGAGGAGCCGGATCGCGTCCGCCTTGACATCGGCCTCGGAGAGGGTTCCGCGGGGATCGTCTGGCGCGACCCGTGTGCCTTCCGTGATCAAGACGACCGGCTTCGCCGCAGCCGCGGCGGCGATGAATTCCTCGGTCAACGCTTTCTTCGGCCCGTGGTGCCGGAGGTCCCCCGTGTACGCGATGGTGCCCTCGCTCGTGTGAACGAGGTAGCCGTAGGCCGCCGGGGCGCTGTGGTCGACGTGGATGGGCTCGACCTCGAGGCCGTCCACGGTCGTGCTCTGGCCCGAGCGGAACGTCTGATAGGCGTGCGTCCCGAGCCTCAAGATCGGCGCTCGCGCGGTCGTGTCGAGCGACTCGAGGATCGTCCGCGCGCCTTCCCCCAGGTGGACGGGGATGTTCGGATCGACGAACCGGAGTTGCTGCGTGTGGTCGTAGTGGACATGGGTGATGAAGATCGCCGAAAACGCCGGCGGTTCCCACGCCATCTCGGTGGGGTCGAGGGCTTCCGAGGAGTAGAGGCCGGGGATCCGCTTCATCAGGTCCAGGGCAAAGTAGTCCCGGAGACCGAATCGTTCTCGCGGTTGGAGGAACTCGACGAAGTACTCCTCGCCCAGGTCGAACGGGGCACCCATGTCAAGCCAGATTCGCGCATCGTGATCCTCGACTAGGATCTTGTTTCCGCCGATCTCGCCGACGCCGCCGAAGAAGGAGAGTTTCGCCACGGCACGCCTCGGGTCCGCGGTCAATCCGCGAGCTGCACCACGATCACGTCCCGAACCTCTTTCATCGACCGGAAGCTCAGCAGGAGCCGTCCTTCGGGATCCGTCTTGAAGAGACGCGTCTCGACCGTCTCGGCCGGGGTCACGAGGAGCGATTGGATCCGGCCCGTCTTCGTCTCGACCAGGAAATCCGCTAGGACCCCGAGAATCTGGCCGTCCTCCGTCATGACGGTCTTGCCGCGGAGTTCCGTCGCAAAAACCTTCATTCCCGCCGCGGCGCGTATCCTCGCGTCCTTATTTTTCCTTTCTGGCCTCGGAGGCCGTGACGACGAGGCGAAACCGTCTGCATCAGAGACAAACGAATTGGCGAGATTAGGGACGGCACTTTCTTATAGAGCCGGTGGCGTTTTCTCGGCCCCTCAACGGAGGCTCCCGACATGGACAATATCGTTGTTGAACGCAGCGCTTTCGTCGGCCTCGTCACCTCTGCGGTCGAGGCGTACAATCGTGAGACGAATGGATTTCTGGTCGGGAACCGGGGGACCCGGCTCATGAAGCAACGTCCGCGCGAAGTGACGGTCCTGCGGGCCGCGTATGCGCTCCAGACGGAAGACCGCAAGCCGAACTGGGTGAGCCACGGGAACGAAAAGGCGTTCAAACGCGCGCGTGGAGCGATCGAGAATCTCGACGTAGGCGGTTATGCGGTGCTCGGGGGGTTCCACTCTCACACGGGCGACGACGGCGCAGCGAGCCTCTCGCGGACGGACCTCGATTACGTCGCCGACGAGCTACGGCGCATCTCCCGAGGTCGGCCCGCCGAGCGCGTCAAGTGGCTCGAGGTCGTCCTGGCGCTGAAGCGTCGGGAGTGGTCTCGGAACCACGAACCCGGCTGGACGACCCGAACGTACCGGAGGAAGCTCGGCTGCACGGTGGCCATGGACCCGACCCACGGCTACGACATGACGATCGGCGGCTTCTGGGTCGAAGGCGAGCCGGACGGCGAACCGGGCCGCTGGGACGTCGTCGGCACGAGCGAGGCGCGCCTGCTTCTGCCCTGGAACCAGTGAGGGACAGCGATTACCGGGTCGCTGGCGGCTGTTGCTGTCCCGAAGGCTGTTGACCGGACCATCCGCGGCGGCCGAGGCGGCTGCTGAGCAGCTCCTGCACCTGGGCCGGTCGGGGGATCATGTCGAGATTCATCGTGTCGTCCCCCGTGTCGACCACGATCGTCCCGATCCGAAGGATCCGCTGCCCGAATGTCTGCTTCATGTCGACGCGCTCGAGCTGCGTGTACGGGATCATCTCCGTGTTCTTGTTCAGGATCCCGTCTTCGCGAATGATCTTGTTGTCCGTGATGACGTACCGCGTCGTCTTGCGCTTCAGCTCGGCGATGATGAACGCGACGAGGGCGAGGAAGAGGAAGAAGGCGGCGAGGATCGCGCTGACGGGTAGGCTGCCCAAGGCCGGGTTCCCAAGGGTCGAGGAAAACCGCCACGGAAGTTGGACGAAGAGGGCTCCCGCCACGATGAGGGCGAGGACCATCGCGCTCCACCATCGGAGGGCGATGAGCCGCGTCGGTCGCGTCACCAGCAAGGTCTGCTCGCCCGAATAGGACATGGTCTGCCGTCCGCGGCATTCATCCGGAGAGGTCGATAAAATGGTTTCGACCGGATTACGAATCCGTCTTCCGCGGAGATTCGGTTCGACAGAAGAAACTTCATATCGTCAGGATTGGCTGACCGCCACAGGCCCATGACAGTTTTGTTCGGGACGCTCGGGTGGAGGCCCCAGAGCCTCCTGCCCTCGATCCGGTCGACCGAGAATATCGAGCGGGTCGTGTTTTACCACAGCGATCACGTGAAGAGTCGGGACGCGCGCTCGAAGGTGATGGAATTCTGCCGCGCACTCGGAGTGACGGCGAATGCGATCGAGGTGAGCGACGCGTTCGACTTGTTGCATGTCGCTGGCCAGATCCTCGCGGACGTCCGGAAGGACCGCGCCGCGGGAGCCGACCTCCGGTTCAACATCGCCGGCGGGACGCGCCTGATGAGCAGCGCCGCCCTGCTCGTCTGCATCCTGGAGGGCATCCCGGCGACCTACGTCCACGATGAGACGTACCAGGAGATTCCGCTCCCACTCTTACGAATTAGCTACGGGGAGGGACTCACCGCCAAGCAGCGGGAAGTGCTCTCGTTCCTTGTGCGAAACCGCGAGAAGGACTTCACGGAAACGGCCCTCGCCAAGGCCCTCGGAGTCCACAAGGCGACGATGAACCATCACGTGCGGGAGCTCGAGACGAAGGGGGCCATTACCCGGCTTTCGGACCCGGCGGACGCCCGGCGACTGATCGTGAAGCCAACACCGGGCATGGAACTCCTCGTCGGGTGAGACGGTGGGCCACCGCACGCTGATCGCAACGATGGGCTTCGACGAACGGCACGTCCTCCCTTCCTTGCGGCTCATGCCGTACGACCGCCTCGTCGTGGTGGCCGGCCGGGAAACGTTCCGGTCCGCTGCGTTCCGCCGCCTCAAGGGCCTCGAACCGGGACTCCGGACTATCCGCGTCGATCCCTTCGACCTCACGGATGCCCTCGAGTCAATCCGGGGGACGATTCGCCGCGCCACTGGAGAGGGTCCGGTCCGAATCAGCGCGAGCGGGGGAACGAAGATCCTCACCAACGCGGCGATCCTGGCGGCGTTCCAGGAAGGAGTCGAGGCGTGGTATTGCGACCCCGATCCGGTGCGATTGCCGGTGCTCCGAGGCGTGAGCCTGGCCGCGGCGTTCTCGCCCGCGGAAGGCGCGATCGCACTCGCGCTTCACGGCCCGATCAGATACGACCGTCTTGTGGCCGCGGTCGCCGCCCGATCGTTCGCGCGGCGAACCGTGCTCGGCGCCATTCGTTCCCTTGCTGCCAAAGGCTTGGTCGAACTCGACAGGGATGGCGGCACGGTGCTCGTCCGACCGTCACCGAGGTTCGCCTTGTTCCGCGACCAGCTCCGGGCGGTTCCCAAAAAGGCCTAAGAGGGCGGAGCCCTTGCCGCACGAGGGCGCGTCGGATGGTCCAGGTTCGGGTCGAGATTCGACTGAAGAAAGGGGTCACCGACCCGGAGGGAGACAACGTCCACAAGGCCCTCGGTCTCCTCGGATTCAAAGGAGTCCAGGGCGTCCGAAGCTCGAAACTGTTCTTGATCGACCTCCAGACGAAAGACGCTCGAGCGGCCCGGAAGGAAGTCGAGGATATGTGCCGCCGACTCCTCGCGAATCCCGTAATCCACGAGTACGCGATTGCGATCGAGAAGTAGCCCAGCACACTCAGGCGTAACCGCGGATGCGCTCGCGCCGCACCGGTTCCTGCAGGTGGTCTGCGGCCATGAGGGTCGACTTCTTCATTTCCCTCTCGGCCGCGTGCGTGAAGTCCGCCATCGTGATCCGGTGACGCTTGCCTCGTTGAAGGGAGGAGCGCATCGCCTGGCGCACGACGTTCAGGATCGAACCCCCGCTCATCACGTATTTCTTCGCGAGGATCTCGTAGTCAATGTCCTTCGACAGCGGCGCCTCTTTCGGAACGAGGCGCGTGTAGATCTTCTGCCGCAGGGCCGCATCCGGGATCGGGAATTCGACCGCGATGTCAACCCGCCGATCCAGGGCCCGGTCCATCACTTTCGCGAGGTTCGTCGCGAGGACGACAACGCCCGGATAATTCTCGATCTGGGCCAGGAGGACGTTCACATCCCGGTTCATCCATGGCGTCGCCATGAAGCCACGACGTTGGAAGACGGCGTCGGCCTCGTCGAAGAACAGGACGGCGCCGGCCTCGAGGGCCGCGTGGAAGACGTGCTCGATGTTCTTCTCCGTCTCGCCGACCCACATGTTCTCCAGCTGGGCGTAGTTGACGACGTGGAGCGGCCGTCCGAGTTCGCTGGCGATCGCTTCGGCGGCCATTGTCTTGCCGGTCCCAGGGGGACCCGCGAAGAGCAAGCTCAAGCCTTTCGTCTTCTTCATGACCTTCTTCAGGCCCCACCGGCGGTACATGAGACCTTTGTGCCGCAGCTCCGTCAGCGCGTCCAGGAGACCCTCCCGAGTCGCCTCCGCCAAGACGAGGTCGGCCATCGTGAAGCGCGGCGTGACGATCTGCGCGACGGGGCGGGGCGCCTCGTGGACGTGGGTCTCCGGCGGCTCCCGTTCGTCCTCCGCCTGGTAGACCTCCACGCCGGCGTCGAGGAGGTGGATGATCCGGCGGACATCATCGCGGGAAACGTGGCGGCACGACTCGCGGATGCGCCCGCACTTCGGACACTTGACGATCCACTGGTCCCGGTCCTCTTTGCCCACCCTCAGTTCCCCCGAGGCACCTCGGCCGATCGCGGCCGGACGTGTGGAGGCGCAGAGATTCGCGGAGCTATTTAAACATCGCCGGACCGAGCGGTGATCGGGTCCGAATCGAGGAATCCGGCCGCGCCATCGGCGGCATCATCACGGACCGCGCTCTCGTCTCGGACCTCGGGCGACCGGTGCGGGGCCCGGAATCACAGGCGCCCCATCGCCTCCTCGCCACGAGGGGAACTCGCGGGCCATCTGCACCGCGAGGTCGAAGTTGTGGATCGTGACCTCCTCGATGTTCACTCCGAGCGGCACCGCTGGATGCGATTGCGCGGCAGCTGCGTGGAGATGCGACCACAACGTGTGCGCGACCTCCAGCGACGCCCGGCCAGGAGGGCCACCGGGGGAAGGGAGGAGCGCCTCTTCCGTCCTCGGCGATACCGTGGCCCCGAGCCAGACAAGGAATTCGATGTCCTGGTAATCCGAGACGGGCGCGAAGCTCAGGAGTACGGTCGAGGGTTTCAGGTTCTGCGAGGAGCACCGCCGGCCGTATGCCCGGAGGACCGTCGCCATCGGCTCCGCTTCGAACAGCACTTGCGTCGTGAAGAAATCGCAGCCCGCCCGCGTCTTCTCGACGAGTCGATCGACCTCGTGATCGCGTTCCGCGATCGTGATGTTCCCGAGGGCGATGTCGTTACGTCCCTGCGTTGCGGTCCGCAAGAGACGGTTCGCTTCGACGACGGAAGGGCCGGGATATCGGACGCGGCTACTGTTCCCTCCGACGAGCACGAAGTTTCGGAGAGCGTGTTGCTCAAGCGATTCGTGGATCCAACGTCGAAGGAGCGACTCCGACGGAACGTGGGCGACGACCTTGTTCACGATCGGGTCGACCCGGAGGTCTCCGAGGAGGGCCGCGAAGTCGCGCGGATCCAAATCGCGGTAGAACGGTTGACCGGCGTGATTCTCCTCGAGGACCTCTGGAATGTTCACTGCGTCGAGGTTCTCCAGCGAACGGACCGAGTCACGAACCCGCTCGACGAACGTGTTCACGGCCTTCTCGCTCACCCGCCGTCCGGGCGGGACGATTTCGAGGACCACCGGCGTCGAGGCGAGTGCCTCTCGGAAGGGCCGAGGCATGCAGGCCCGCATGGGTCCGCGGAGCTACTTGAACGTTCTTGGCAATCTTCGTCGTGCCGGAACGTTTCTCCAAGGCGAAACGAGAAGCATAATGTATCGCCGGCGATTGTCCGAATCGAGGCGAAGGGTTGGGCGATCGCATCCGGCGGAGGGCCCTGCCCTTCCCGCTGCATGACATCACGTTGCGCGACGCCTCCGCGCACGAGCTCGAGGCGATCAGCGAACGGATGGGGCTGGCGCTCAGCGTCGACGAGATGCGGCGGATTCAGACGCATTTCCAGGGCCTCGGACGCGACCCGACCGAGGTGGAGCTCCAGAGCCTCGGACAGGCGTGGTCGGAACATTGCTGCTACAAGTCCTCCAAGGTGATCCTCAAGGAGTTCATCTTCCCGGTTCAAGCGCCGTACGTGATCGATCGAGGGGACGCCGGCGTCGTCGAGTTCGACGAGGACCACGCATACGCCCTGCGCATCGAGAGTCACAATCATCCGTCCGCGGTCGAGCCTTATGGCGGCGCGAACACGGGCATTGGCGGGATCCTGCGCGACGTCCTCGCGATGGGCGCCCAACCGATCGCGCTTGCGGATCCGCTCCACTTCGGCCCGCTCGATTACCCGATGGAGAAGTTGCCCCGCGGGACGAGACATCCGAAGTACCTCTTTGGCGGCGTCGTTGCGGGCATCCGCGACTACGGGAATCGGGTCGGAATCCCGACCGTCGCGGGCTGCATCGTGTTCGACGAGGGATACCTCGGGAACATCGTGGTCAACGTGGCGTGCGTGGGTTTCGGGAAGAAGTCTCAGATCGTGCGGAACCGCGCTGGCTCGAAGAACGCGGTGTTCATCCTGGGCGGAGGTCGCACGGGCCGCGACGGGATCCACGGCGTCACGTACGCGAGCGTTGATCTGACAGACAAGGCCGTCCAGGGATGGGAAGCGGGCGCCGTCCAGCTGGGCGATCCGATCCTGAAGGAGCCGCTCATCCATGCGTGCGTCGAGTCCGCGCAAGCCGGGCTGCTGGACGGCCTGAAGGACCTCGGCGGGGGCGGCCTGTCGTGTGTGATCGGCGAGATGGCCCTCGGGGGCGGATTCGGAGCCGAGGTCGATCTGGAGAAGGTCCCCCTGAAGGTGGAGGGACTCGCGCCGTGGGAGATCTGGGTCTCCGAGAGCCAGGAGCGGATGATGCTCGCCGTGCTCCCGGAGAACGTGGACCGCGTCTTGCGGATCTTTGATCTGTACGATGTCCCCGCCACAGTCATCGGTCGTGTGATCCCGGAGAAGGTGTGTCGGGTCCGCTACGAAGGGACCGTCGTGCTCGAGATGGACCTCCCATTCTACACGGGTGGACCGGAGTACACGCGACCGTACAAGCCGCCCGCCATCCCTCCGAGTCAGGACCTCCGACTCCCGCGGGAGCCCCAGGATTATCGGTCGACGATCCTGAAGATCCTCGCCGCTCCGAACGTCGCCTCGAAGGAGTACGTGATCCGTCAGTACGACCACGAGGTCCGCGCGTCCACGGTGCTCAAACCACTCCAAGGCGTCATTGGCAAGGCGGCCCACGGGGATGCGTCGGTGATCCGACCCCGGATCGATTCGTGGCGGGCGCTCGCGATCTCGGTCGCCTCGACGCCGCACTTCACCGCGATCGACCCGTTTCAAGGCGGGGCCGCGGCGGTCGACGAGGTGTGCCGCAACCTCGTCGCAGTGGGAGCCAACCCGCATTCGCTCACGAACTGCCTGAACTTCGGCAATCCGGAGAAGCCGGACCGCCTCTGGTATTTCCGCGAGGCGGCGCGAGGAATCGGTACGACGGCCAAGGCCCTGGGAGTCCCGATTCCGTCCGGGAACGTCTCGTTCTATAACGAATCGCCCCGCGGCCCTTGCCCTCCCACGCCGGTCGTGCTCGGCGTCGGGATGGTCGAGGACCTGCGACAGTGTGTGACGTCGGATTTCAAACGAGAGGGCGACTCGATCGTGTTGGTCGGCTCGACTCAAGCGGAACTCGGCGGCTCCGAGTATCTGCGCCTTCGCGGCGGCACGGCTCCCGTTCCCTCCGTGGACCCATTGGGCTTGCGGGCGTCGATGGACCATCTCCTGCGCGCGATCCGCACGGGCACCGTGGCCGCGGCGCACGACCTGAGTCACGGCGGCTTGGTGGTCGGCGCGGCGGAAATGTGCCTCGGTGGCGACCTCGGGGCGGACCTGAAGACCACCGCGATGGATCCGATGCGCTGGGACGTGCAGCTCTTCTCCGAATCGAACGGCCGGTGGCTCGTCGAAGTCGCGAAAGACCGGTACGAGGCGTTCACGCACCTGATGGAGGGAATCCCGACGACGTACCTCGGCACGACCGGTGGTCGGTCGCTGCACCTCGGACGGGGTCGCCAATGGACCTCCGTGGCGATTCCGGTGATGCGGAAGGCGTGGAGCGAAGCGATCCCGAATCAGGTGGTGGTCTCGTGAAACGCTCGACCATCCGGGTCGCGGTCCTTTACATCGAGGGCACGAACTGCGAGGACGAGTCCGTCGCCTACTTCCGGCATCTCGGCGCTCAGGCGGAGAAGGTCCACCTCAAGCAACTGACCGGGGACGCACCCGCGGAGTTGCGGCGCGACCTCGACGACTACGACATCCTCATGATCCCGGGCGGGTTCGCCGCGGGCGACTACGTCCGGGCAGGGACGATCTTCGCGGCCCGCCTGCGGTCGAAGCTGTCGAAGGACCTCGTTGGGTACGTGAAGGCCGGTAAGCCGGTGTTCGGCGTGTGCAACGGCTTTCAGGTCCTCGTCGAGGCGGGCCTCTTGCCCGCCTTGGGCGGCGTGATGACCGAAGCGCCGGAGGCGGTCCTCGCGACGAACGACTCGAGCCACTACGAGTGCCGGCCGAGCTTGCTTCGCATGGAGAACGCGGGTTCATGCGCCTTTACCCGGACGCTGAAGAAGGGCCAGATCGTCACCTTCATCTCAGCCCACGCCGAGGGCAAGCTCCTGTTCCCGGAGGACCGCAAGAAGCGGGTGTTGAAAGAGCTCGTCGACAACGATCAGGTCGTGTTCCGTTTCGTCGACGACCGTGGCAAATACGCCGGATACCCGTGGAACCCGAGCGGGACCACGTTCAACCTCGCGGCCCTGTGCAACCGGGACGGGAACGTCTTCGGCGTGCAGCCGCACCCGGAGCGCTGCTTCTTCCGCCATCTTCGTCCGGATTGGACGCGACTTGCCGACGGCGACCCGGTCTATGGGGACGGGAAGGCGGTCTTTGAAGGCGTCCTGCGCTACGTCGAACGACGATTCTAGAGCGATCGCTAGGTCGTGAATGTGGCCATCGTGAACGTTGCGACGGTCGTCCGCGAGACATTTCGCTGATACTCCGGATAGATCCAGAGGAAGGAGGGAACGACCTCATATTGCTGACCAATGGCGAGAGGGGCTCCCGCGTCCGTCGTCAGGCCCCAGGGGAACACCCAGGTCCGGGACTCTCCCGGTGCGAGGATTTCGTCGGCCAGGATTTGGACACAGCCCCACCACCGCGACGAGTTGAACTGAGCGTGACGCGCCTCGTCAAGAACGAGGAACTGCACGAAACATGGGGTGTGGAAATGCATTACGGCGGTCTCGAGACCGATGTTCGTGAGAATCACGGTGACGTTGGCCGAGTCCCCCGGTCCGTAATTCGTTCGGTCCGTTTTGGCCGTGAAGGCGAGGTTCGGTCCTGATGCTCCCTGCATGACGAAGATCCTCGTCTCTGCGGAGGGCCCTGGAAACGGCTTCGTGGACAGGAGGAGGCCCTGGACCCGATACGAGCGGAACGAGAGGACCGGGATGCCGGAGTCGGAAGTCTGGCTCCATGTGAATGTGAAAGCCCGCGTATCTCCGGGCTGAAGCGTCCACTCCGTGAACGTCTGGCCGCATCCGACGTGCGCATGGTGGTTGTATACCGCGGCTCCGTCCACCGAGAGGATCGAGTAGGTGGCCAAGCATGTACTGCCGAATCGGATGTCCGCGATTCCGTTCCCTTCGTTCGTCACCCGGAAGTTGATGACCACGGACTCCCCGGGAAGGTATGTCTCTTTGTCTGCGGCGACGGAGGCCACCAATCGAGCCGCTGGCGTTTCCTGGCTCGAGAGTGGGGCGGGAGCAAACACGAGGACGGCAACGGGCAACGTGAGGGTCGCCGCGATTGCCACGGCAAGGAGTACCCAGTACGGTCCCATCCGCCGCACGGCTTCAGCGAATTACGTCACGGACAATGAAACTGACGGTGTGAAATGCCCGTTGCGGACCCTCAAAGGCTCACCATGAGCTCGACGATGTCGCCATCCTTGAGCCCGAGCGATCCGCGAAGGTAGTGCTTCGAGATTACCTCGAGGACATCCGTGTGATGCGTCCGGATTGGCATGATCACCGCGCAATCCACGTGGCCGACCGTCGCGAGGAAACACTTCGCCCCGCCGAAGGTCCGTCCCGCGGCGTCGAAGCCCGCGATCTCGATCCCGGGGCTCTCCTGGAGGATCTGCAGCTTCGCGAGGTCCGGGCCCGCGATTTTCAGGTTCAAAGTGCCTTCGTACGGCTCGAACCAGAGCTTCTTGCGGAATTGGTCTTTGTACCCTTTCTGCCGCATGTAGAACGCGCCCTCGCGCAGCCCGCTCGTGACGGCTCCCGAGATCGTCAGCGTTTCCTTGATCTCGAAAATCCGCTGGTAGTCGGCGTACTCCTTCCGCAGCACGTCTCCACCGCGCGGCGTGAGTCGGATTCGCTGGCGGCGCGTCGCGAGGTCGCGCGCGACCAGTCCGTCTCGAATGAGCTCGAGGATCCGCTGGGAAGCGCTCTGCTGACTCACGCCGACGAGCTTGCCGAGTTCTCCCGACGAGAGGTTCACGTACTCTTTCGTCCCGCCGAGGAGGGCGATCGCCTTCAGGGTTTCGACGTGGTACGGCTTCAACCGCGCGGGGGAGGACCGGCGCGCGCTTATTCCTTCCGCAGGGTCACAAGCCTTCCGCGACGAGATGGTTGCGCGATCGGAGGAAGACGCGCGGAATGCCCGCGGCCTTCAGTCGGTCGAGGAGCGGCTGGTCGTTCGTCACGACGACCGCCCGTCGTTCCGCGGCGAGATCGAGGAGCGCATCGTCCGCGGAGCCGTGACCTTCGATGGTCCGATAGTTTTTCGCGAGCTTCGCCGCGGCGCGCGCGTTCCGGTCGTGGTCCGCTAACAGGTCCAGCTCTGCCAAGACCGGGGTCGGAACCGCGATCTCGACGTCGCCGACGACGCGTCGGAGCTCCGCATCGAGATGGACCTGAAACTGGAACGGCATGAGCAGTGCGTTGGCGTCAAGCAGGACGAGTCTAGGCACCGTTTTCGTGCATCGATGCCGAAGTATATGGCCTTGGGGTGAGAATCTCGAGGTGCCTTTTAAATACGCATCAATACATAGTGACACTATGTCCATAGTGAGGTTGTAGCGCCTCACAAGGAAGGTGAAAAAATGCGCATCTTGGCGGCGGTGTTGATTGTGGCCGCAATGCTGGTCCCCCTCGGTCTGATGGGCACGGCCGCGGCTGCGAACCGCAACCTGACCCCGGTCGTGATCGGCCCGATTCCGACGGACCGATTCGATGGCGGGAATCTGATTGCGGTGAAAGCGGGAGACGCCCTCTTCGGCGTCCGGTACGGAACGAGCAATCATCTGAACGACATCGTCATTTTCGCGGAGTACAAGCGGTTCCTCGGCGGCGCGCAGATCGTCGACGGGCAAGGGAACGAGCTCGCGTCCCGCGGCATCCCGGTGTACACGGTGTTGGCGCAGAGCCTCACCCGGTTCATCGAATTCCGAGAGCGAAACGCCACGGACGGATTTGACCTGACGAGCGTGGATCCGTTCCACGTGCCGCTCACCCAGAATGTGCCGGTGAAGGTGCTGATGCTCCGCACGGCGTGGGAGCTCACCGGGCTGACGAACGAAACTTCAGGCGGCGTCACGTATGTGAATTTCACGGCGTCCGCAACGAACTTGGCGTATACGCATGTGCTCGACAACACGAGCCTCGGCGATGAAATGCTGAACCGCGTCGCGTTCACGTTCCACCTCGTGGTCGGAACGCACGACGTGACCGCGAACGTCCCCTGGTACCGGGTGACCGTCGATGACGGGAACCGCTATGACATCACCCATGTCGAATTCCTCGGCTACCGGAACGTCACCGGCCCGGCCATTGCGATGGGTGCAAAGTACGACCACCTGATCGAAGGCTGGGACTTCGCATACCCCACGGACCGTCTGGCGCTCGAGACCCACCTGGTGTTCGGGAACTACATCCCCGAGCGCACGGCGGAATTCATCCACGCGGCGTACATGCGGGACCACGCGGACGACGGGACCCGGATCCTCGGAGACGCCACGCTGAACGCGACGGCGCCGACCCATCCCGAACTCTTCACGCGCGATCGGGTGTACTTCAACGACACGTACACGCGTATCGGCCGGTTCCGATGGGCGACGAACGTCACCGTGGACGGCCAGCCCGCCCGGATGACGTTCAACCTCCAAGGCGGGGGCCGAATCGCGTTCGGCCATGACGGCGCGTACTTCGTGGGCTTCTGGCTCCGCGGCGCCTTCGTTTACCCGGCAGGCCAGGTGATCAGTCACGACCCGGAGATCTCGACGGAAGCGTTCGTCGACCTGCCGATCGGCGTGAACCTCACGCCGTTCACGATCCTCGCGGCACAGCTGGCGGTCGTTGGCATTGCCATGGGTCCCGCCTTGTACCTGCGAGCGAAGGCGAGGCGCCAGAAGTAGGCGTCTCCCCTCCCCCTTTTTTTGGCTCCCGAATCCAGACGATGATCGCGTTCCTTGGAGGGATGCAACCGCATGTCCGAACCCGAACAACTGACGAAGATTCGGCTTGGGACCGAAAGCCGATATAGCGAGGCCCGGATACGAGGCGAACCGGATGCCCGAAGTCTCGCCGGAGTGGACCGCGGAGCTGAAGAAGGGCTCGATCCAACTGTGTCTGCTCGCCCTCCTCGCGAAGGAGGAGAAGTACGGCTTCCAGATCCTCCGCGAACTGCGGGACCGGTCGAACGGGTTCTTCGATCTGAAGGAGGGGACGCTGTACCCGGCGCTCCGCCGGCTGGAGGAGCGCGGGTTCGTGGAGAGCCGGTGGCAGGAGCCGGAGAGCGGCATGCCGCGAAAGTACTACCGGCTCACGGACCGCGGTCGGACCGCGTTGGCGGAAGCCCTCGCGATCTGGGACGCGATGACGGCCGGCGCGGAACGCGTCCTGGAGGACGCCCGATGACACCGCCGGACGCGTACCTGGAACAGGTCCGACGCGCGATGTCCGGGATGGAACCGGGGGTGCGGGACGATATTCTCCGCGAGCTGAGGAGTCACATCGCCGAGTCCACCGCGGCGAATGGCGGCAACGTGAACGCGTCGCTGGCGGCGGTCGGGTCCGCGGAGGAGGTCGGACGTCACTACCGCGAACTGTACGGGTACGGCCGCGCGTACAAGACCCTGTTCGCCGCGATCGCGTCCTTCCTCGCTTTCCTTTCCGTGCCGGTCCTTGCGGCCGGAGCCGAGAGCCTGTTCCCGTACGCCTTGTCGATCGTCTTTCTCGTCATCGCGGCCGCGTGGATCTTGTGGGTGAGCGTGGCTGCCGGTTCGCGGGCGGGAATCCTCGCCGGTTTCGCTGCCATGGTCTCCCGGTTCGCGGCGTTCGGCATCGCGGCAATCACCCTGGTCGGTGCGGAAACCACCGCGAACGGTCTGGGCCTCCTGATCGTCGTTTCCGTGATGCTCGTGGTCCTCGGATGGATCCCGGGAACCGCCAAGAAGGCGTGGTCCGCGCCCAGGGCGCAACTCTAGAGGCCACGCCACACGCGCACGATCTCGTTGTGGTCGAACGCCATCCCCGGGACCGCGGACAGGTTCACCCGTTCAATCGCCGCGGCGTCGCTGCCGGCTTTCAGTTGCCCGCCCACGACATCCAGCTCGTACACAATTGAGATGACGTGGCCTCGGGGGTCGCGCCGCGGGTCGGAGAAGACCCCGACGAGCCGCTTCACGCGCGTCTCGAGCCCGGTCTCTTCGCGCACCTCTCGAACGACCGCGTCGACCGTCGTCTCGCCCAATTCGACGAAGCCCCCAGGGAGGGCGGGCATCCCACGGTATGGCTCATTCTTTCGACGCACGGCGACGAGCTTGCCTCCGTGGAGGACGATCCCGTCTACCGCCACCGAGGGGTGCGCCTGCGCCACCATCCGATCACTCCCGCGAGGGCATCCGGATTCCGTGCTCGGCGGCGAAACGAATGGCGTCCTCGTAGCCCGCGTCGGCGTGGCGCACGACGCCCATCCCCGGGTCGGTCGTCAGGACGCGCACGATCCGCCGCTCCGCCTCCTCTGTACCGTCGCATACGACCAAGGCGCCTGCGTGCGTCGAATAGCCGACCCCCACGCCACCGCCGTTGTGAATGGCGACGAGATCCGCACCCGCCGCCGTGTTCAGGAGCGCGTTGAGTAGCGGCCAGTCCGCGATCGCATCGGAGCCGTCCCGCATCCCCTCCGTCTCGCGGTACGGGGACGCCACCGAGCCCGCGTCCAGATGATCCCGCGTGATGACGATCGGCCCGCTGAGCTCGCCCGACGCCACCATGCGGTTGATTGTCTTGCCGAACTGCGCGCGCTCTCCATAGCCGAGCCAACACACTCGGGCCGGGAGGCCTTCCCACGGGAGGTACTTCTCCGCGAGGCGGATCCATCGGGCGAGCGTCTCGTCGTTCGGGAACTCCCGCAAGACGACGCTGTCCGTCTTGATGATGTCGTCCGGGTTCCCCGTCACCGCGACCCAGCGGAACGGCCCGCGGCCTTCCGCGAACAGGGGACGGATGAAGAGCGGGACGAATCCCTGAAAGGCGAACGCATCGTCGACGCCGGCTTCCTTCGCCTGGCCGCGGATGTTGTTCCCGTAGTCGAACACGACGCTCCCGGCCCGGAGGAAGTCGAGCATCGCCCGGACGTGGATAGCGATCGATTCGCGCGAGCGACGGACGTATTCTTTCGGATCCTTCGAACGCAACGCGTCCGCCTCCTGGACGGAAAGCCCTCGAGGGATGTATCCTCCGAGCGGGTCGTGCGCGCTCGTCTGGTCCGTGACGACGTCCGGCCGGATCTGGCGCTTCACGAGTTCGGGATGGACCTCCGCACAATTCCCGACCAGGCCGATCGACAACGGGGTTCCGCTCGCCTTCGCGTCGTGAGCCATCTCCAGAGCCTCTTCGAGCTCGAAGACGATCCGGTCGCAATACCCGTTCGCGACACGCCGTCGAATCCGGGCCTCGTCGACCTCGACGTCGAGGCACACGCCTTCGTTCATCTTGATCGCGAGCGGTTGAGCGCCTCCCATGCCGCCCATGCCGCCGGTGAGGACGAGTCGGCTTTTCAGCGACCCGCCAAAATGCTTTCGCGCGCACGCCGCGAACGTCTCGTACGTCCCCTGGACGATCCCCTGCGATCCGATGTACGACCAGCCGCCGGCGGTCATCTGCCCGTACATCGTGAGGCCCAACTTCTCGAGCTCGTAGAATGTTTCCCAGTTCGACCACTTCGGCACGAGGTGCGCGTTCGCGATGAGGACCCGCGGCGCATCGCGGTGGGTCTTGAAGACCGCGACGGGCTTCCCGCTCTGCACGACCAGGGTCTCGTCGTCGCGGAGGGTCTGGAGCGTCTCGACGATGCGGTGGAACGCGTCCCAGTTCCGCGCTGCCTTGCCGGTGCCTCCGTAGATGATGAGCTCGTCCGGCTTCTCCGCGTTCTCGAGGTTGTTCTCGAGCATCCGGAGGATGGCCTCTTGACGCCAGCCCTGGCATCGCAACGTCGGCCCACGCGCGGCCTTGATCCGTTCCATCCGGACTCTGTGATACCTCCTCTCCGGACTTGAGCCTTTCCCACCTCCGAAAGCAGAGGTTGACGCAACGCGCCTGTTCGATTGGCTCTGAGGGATCTAGAGGCGGCTCGTGACGACCGCCATGGCCTCGTGCCCGATTTCGTCTGCTCGTTTCAGGAGATGCTCTACCCGTCCTTCGGCCTCGGTGCGGAATGCCTCGTCGCGAATCGATGCAATGTTGATCGAGCAGTTTAGGCTGGCCCCTCGGATCGCCGACTCGGCGAGGAGGACGGCGACCGCAGCATCCGTCACCGCCCCGCGATTCCCTTTCTTCACCGCGGCTTCGGCCAGCTCGAGCGCCTCGATGCATCGCTCCATCGTCTCGAGGGGTACTTCCGTCGCCTTTCGATAGGCGCGCTGCATCGCCTCGACCCGCGCGGCCTTTTCCTTCTCCGTGGATTTCGGCAACCGCATCGCCTCCATCACGGCGTCGTACGCCTTCGCGTCCTCGTCAATGAGCGCCTCGAGGCGGCCCTGGGTCTTTTTCGCCCGGCTCTCGAGCTGCGCGAGTTCCGACTCCACGCCCTCGTACCCTTTCTTGCCGCGCGCGAGGCCGGTGACCATCCGACTCAGTGCGACCGACAGCGCGCCCGCGAGCGCCGAGACGCTTCCCCCGCCCGGCGTCGGCGTCGGTGCGGCGACGGCGGCGAGGAACTCCTCCAGCGTGCGGTCCTTCATTCCCACAGGCGCGTCTCCAGGATTTGCTCGCGATGGAACCGAGCGAGCTTCAAGTATTGGGTCGCCGCATCGACGAGCGCGTCCAGGGGCACCAGGCCGATGATCTCGCTCTCCGCGATCTCGACGCTTTCTTTCGCCGCGAGGGCGCGAATCGCCTCGAACGCTTGTGCGAGCGAGGTCTTGCGGTAATCGACCATATTCATCGAGACTTGGACGAGCCCTCGATCGGCCAGGTCGAATCCTTTTGCCCGCACGGCGGGAAGCCCTCCGTCGCTCTCCCGGATCGCCTTCGCGATGCGCTTCGCGACGCCGACATCCGTGGTGCGGAGGTTCACGTTCCAGGCGATCAGGATGGGCCGTGCGCCGACGATGCAAGCCCCCGCGGTCGGGTGGAGCCGCGGTGGCCCGAAGTCGGGCTGGCGATCGGGGTTCGTCTCGATCTCTTTCTTCAGGCCCTCGTACTCGCCCCGGCGGACATCCGGGAGGGAGAGGCGATCGGGGCGGGTCGCGGCGGCCTCGTATAGATAGACCGGGACCTGAAGTTCCTCGGCGATCCGCTTTCCAACCGATCGGGCGAGCGCAACGCAGTCGTCCATCGTGACGCCCGCAATCGGGACGAACGGGAGGACGTCCAAGGCTCCGACGCGCGGATGCTCGCCACGATGCCGATTCATGTCGATCACCTCGATGGCCTGCTTCGCGCCTCGGAACGCCGCCTCCGCGACGGACGTGCGATCGCCGACAAAGGTGATCACGGACCGATTGTGGTCCGCGTCCATCTCCTGATCCAGGACTCGAACGCCGGGCACGGATGCGATCGCACTGGCGAGGGCATCGACAACGTCCTTGCGGCGCCCCTCGGAGAAATTCGGGACGCATTCCACAATCTCCAGCATGTCGGGGCCTGCGGGGCGACGAGCGTCCGGGTTCATTAAACTCTTTCCCGGTTCTCCGCCCGAGACGCGTCCGCGGAAACATTAAGTAACGAGAACCTTGTGGCGCGGACCGGTCTCCCTGCGGTGGTGTGGGAATGACGGGCCGCGTTCGGGTGTTCGCGTCCCTCCTCATCGTCGCCATGGTCGCCGCGGCACTCCTCTCGGCGATTCTCGTCGCCGCGCCTCCGCCGATTCCGATGCGCGTCCAGGGCCAAGCGTTTGACCGCGCCGGCACGGCCCTTCCGGTCGCGACGCCGATCCGCGCCTTCGTGGACGGAGTCGACTACTCGAACGATCCGCAAGTCCAGAACGGCGCCGGAACATACTCGATCCTCACCTCGGGCAATTCGAAAGACAACGCGAACGTCTCCGACACGCCGACGGTCCAGGAAGGCGCAAACCTGGGGGATCCTGTGATTTACGCGGCGGGAGATTTCACGACGGCGACGGACGTCTTCCGCGAGACCGTTCCGTGGTCTCCAGGTACCATCCGCATGACTGATTTGCACGTCGGCTCGAACGCGACGACGCCGCAGCCCTTGAAGATCGAAGGGCTCGTGACACAGCCCGCCCGCGGTGGGAACCAATTCGTCTACCTCTGCAACCCCACCGGGGGATCGGTCGCCCTGTCCGCGTACTACCTCGAGACGGACGCGCCCGGCACGTACCAGGGCTCGAGCCTTTCCCTGAGCGGCGTCATGAACGCGGCGTCGACGATCCGTCAAGACCTCCCCCTCCCGACGTGGCTGACGTCGACCGGAGATGCGCTGAAGCTCGCCTACCGGAACCCTGGCGGAGTGAATGCATCGGCCGCGGGTCGGGACGTCGTCGTGGATCGCGTCGAGTTCAACGCGACCCGGCGCGGGACGCTCGATTGGGAGCCCGGGAACACGATCATGGGCGATGCGCCCGCACCCGGCCCCGGTCGGATCTTGGAGCGGGATTCGACCTGCACCGACACGAACCAGCCGTCGGACTTCACGATCGGCCTGGAGCCGGGCCTGCCGCCCAACGGACCACCGATCGTCACCCTTACGATGCCGACGAACGGCCAGGCGGTCCCCGCGGCGGGAGCGTTCATCATCGCCTGGACCATGTCCGATGACGTCTTCCTATCCAGCTACCTCCTGGTGTGGGTCAATGTCACGATCGGGACCCAGACGATCCCTCTTCTCAACGAGACCCTGGGCGACACGGCCGTGCTCTGGATGACGCCGGACATCGCCGTAGCCAACGTCCTCGTCCGCGTCGACGTCGAAGACCCCTTTGGTGCTCGCGCGAGTGACACACGGACCGTGAGCCTGACCCGACAGTCGTCGCTCGCCATTGTCGTCGCGGTTCTCATTGCCATCGTCCTCGGTCTGTTCCTGCTCTTCGCATTCCTCCGAGCCCGAAAGAAACCCGCGCCGCCACCCGGACCGCCGCCGAGTCCTCCGCTCGCGCCGACGATCTTGCCCCCGGTCGGAGCCGCGACGGTCACACCGGGACTCGCACCGGACAAGAAAGTCTGCCCCCGATGTCACACGCACGTGAACGTTATCGATGTGACGTGCTTCTTCTGCGGGTACAAGTTTCCGGAAGAAGCGAAGCCGCCACCGTAAGGATATTATCGCAATGCCTCTTTGAAGGTCGCATTCCCATGCGAAAGGACGAAGAGTTCAGCGAGTGGTACAACGAGGTCATCGAGCGCTCGGAACTCAGCGACAAGCGCTATCCGATCAAGGGAATGAACGTCTGGCGGCCCTACGGATGGGCGATCATGAAGTTGATCGACCAAGCGATCCGCGACGAGTTCGACTCGACCGGCCACGGCGAGGTCAATTTCCCCGTCCTCATCCCGGAGTCGGAGTTCAAGAAAGAGGCGGAGCACGTCAAGGGCTTCGAAGGCGACGTGTTCTGGGTCACCCGCGGCGGCTTCAACGAGCTCGACATCAAACTCGTCCTCCGGCCGACGTCGGAGACCGCGATGTACCCGATGTTCAAACTCTGGATCCGAAGCCACGCGGACCTGCCGCTCAAGGTGTACCAGATCGTCCCGGTCTTCCGCTACGAGACGAAGATGACCCGGACGTTCATGCGCGTCCGCGAGATCCACTTCTTCGAAGCGCACACCGCGCACGCGACGTTCGAGGACGCGGAGCAGCAGATCCACGAGGACCTGCAGATGAACGAGCGGGTCATGCGCATGCTCGCCCTACCGTACATCGTGTCGCGTCGGCCGGACTGGGACAAGTTCCCCGGGGCCGCCTACAGCCTCGGAACGGACACCCTCCTCCCGTCCGGACGCGCGGCGCAGGTCGCGACGTTCCATCAGTACCGCGACAACTTCGCGAAGGTGTACGACGTCACGTACGAGACCGAGTCGGGCGAACACAAGTATGTGCACCAAACGACCGACGGAATGAGCGAGCGCCTGCTGGGTGCCGTCATCTCGATCCACGGGGACGAGAAAGGACTGGTCCTACCGCCGGCCACAGCTCCGGTCCAGGCGGTGGTCGTGCCGATTCTCGAGAAAGGCCGGCAAGAAGAGATGCTCCTCGAGGCGCAGCGGCTCTTCCTCGAGCTCCGCGAGCGCATGCGGGTGAAGCTGGACGATCGCGACATCCGGCCGGGGGAGAAGTACTACTATTGGGAGGCGCGCGGCGTGCCGCTCCGGGTGGAACTCGGGCCTCGAGACCTCGCGAACCAATCGGTCACCGTCGTCCGCCGGGACACGGGCGAGAAGAAGGAGCTCCCGCGGGAGTTGCTCCCGGACCGCCTGCGATCCGTCCTCGAGCTCATGCAGCTCGCCATGTGGAACCGGGCTGAGAAGATCCTGCAGGACAACACCTTCACGATCACGAAACTGGACGACGCGCGCGACGGATTCAACCGGATGGGCTGGTGCGGCAAGGAGAGCTGCGGCAAGGCGATCGCCGAACGAACCGGGATGAGCGTCCTCGGGACGCCCTTCTACCCGGAGCCGTTCGAAGGCAAGTGCATCATTGACGGCGAGAAGACGAAGCAGGTCGTGTACGCCGCGAAGGCGTACTGAGCGCAGTCCTACCGCAGCGTCCCGCTGTACAGGATCGTGGTCGAGGAAATCAGGACCTGGTAGTCGATCGGGTACCGAACCGCGTCGATGAGGAGGCGGTCGCCTGCGGCAATCACCGTTCCGTTTCCGAAATAGACGGCCCCATCGGCGGGCCAGCTCAACGCGCTGAACGTCTTGTACACCGCGGTCTGGCCACCCGGAGAGATGAGTTCGAGATGGACGCTTCCCGGCGTGAGACCGAGGGGTGTCGAGGCGATTTCGAGGCTCCAGTTCTTGCCGTCGCCGGTTTTGCTGAGGGCGACCCCCATGATCTGCGGTCCGTTCCCGACCGGCGTCAGGAGGCCCGAGACCATGACGTACAGGACCGCGGCGAGGACCACGGTGATGGCGACGAGCAAGATTGTCGCAATGACGGGGGACACCCCTTCACGGTCGTTTCGAATCGCCGGCCGCATCTGGACCTCTGGGAAACGAAAGATTCCCGGACGACCCTTAAGCCCTCCCCCGCCCGTATCAAAAGGGGAACTGTGGTTGCCGCCGACGGCGTCCTTACTTCCGATACAGGAGCATGCCGACGATGCCGAAGCCCACCAGGACAATCGTCACCGCATAGGCGCCGACCCACTCCGGCCTCAAGAGGTTCCACGAGCCGTAGGTGAATCCCCAGATAAGGTAGAACAGGATTCCCGAGAGGAAGGCGAGGGCGTAGAACCAGAACGCGACCACCCTGGGAAAGGCGACCTCCGCCATGTCGCGCGCAAAGGTCCACCGAGTAAAAACCTTTCTCGTCACGCCTTCGGAGGCCTTCGGCGTCGGAGCGGAGCAATCGTTCGCGCCAGCCGCCCGCGGGTCCGCGCCCACCACGTGTCGACCCTTGGATACGACCCGGGGTTTTCCTCGACCCAGAAGAGGAACGCGAGGACCAGGAAGAGCGCCGCCAGACCGATCAGCAGGTAGAATGGCCAGCGGGGGATCGGCTCTTTCACCCCGAAGGCCGAGTCGGGCAGCAGGCCGTCCACGCCGAGGACGGTCAGGTTCACATTCCCTCGGCATGCCGGCGGCGTGCACGGATTCGTGGCGTTCGCATTGGTCGCCAGATTCCACTGCGCGTCCGTGAAAAATCCGCGGGAGGCCATCCGGAACGGCGTCAGCGTCCCGCTCACGTTCCCCTTGAAGTCGACCGAGAACCGGACGAAGTAGCTCGACTGGGAGAAAATCGATCCGTGCGGCATGTCGCGACTGTCGGCGGCCGTGGCCACGGTGAAGTTCATCAGTCGGGAACTCCCCGGATCCACCCGGGAGGCGGTCCAGCTCCACGCCCGCGTCCCCGTCTCCGCGATCCTGGGATACGCGTACG
>Ga0209239_1000137_pt1 | contig 43245 bp, 52 predicted proteins | sample GraSoi013_2_20cm_FD_185824 | JGI IMG/M metagenome (GOLD analysis project Ga0209239, IMG submission 185824) | Grasslands soil microbial communities from the Angelo Coastal Reserve, California, USA - Sample 10_02_2013_2_20cm (SPAdes) (version 2) | ecosystem: Environmental > Terrestrial > Soil >...
CAGTACTGGATGAGGAAGAGTGTCGGCCGCTCCGTCGCGTCCGAAAGGTCCTCTTCCGGATAGACCGCGCGAAGGATCGGGTCGTCCGCAACGCGCGCATAGAAGCGACTGACGAGCAGCCTGAAGACCGGCTCGCCGCCGGCAAGCTCGTACACGCTGCGGTTCAGCACGCGCCCGATGCTACGTAGCCGGCTCGGGCTTCATCGCGTGGCGCTCGATCTCTTTTTCGCCCGGCAGGAACCACGCGATTCCGATCGTCGCGATGACGAGGATGACGTGGGTCATCAGTGAATTCTGCAGACCGATGGCGTCACCGATCGCGCCGTTGATCGGAATGCCGATCGCGCCGGTCACGAACCCAAGACCCATGACGAGACCCGACGCAAGCCCTGCCCTCGTGGCCATCAGCTGCTGCGCCATCAGGAGCAACAACGGGGCGGTCGAGGCGGCAAGAAATCCGATCAGGATCGCCGACGCGAACGCCCACGGGCCCGGGAACATCGTGAACAGGAGGATCGCCGGCACGGTGAGGACGAGCGTGGCGATGATCACCGATCGCCTGCCGTAGCGATCCGCAAGCGATCCGCAGCCCACTGTGCCGACGGCGCTGGCGAGGACCAGGGTGGTGGCGAGCGGCCCGTAAAACTCGGGTCCGTAGCCAAGCTGCCTGTACCACGTGGGCGTGAAAGCCTGGAAGACGTTGACCGTCCAGCTGCGCGACATCATGACCGCGATCACGACCGCCAGGGCGAAGACCGGGACGGACGGAACTGGGAGCCCTGTCCGTCGCTGGGCGGGCGCCGTCGACGGGAGGCCACGCATCCGCCACAGCAGGTAGCCGCCGGTCACGACGCCCGGGATCACCAGCAAGCCCGTGCCGTGGAGGCCGAACGCGCCGAAGACCAGGATTCCGATGAGCGGGCCGGCAGCGACACCCACCGTGCCGGCGGTCACGTAGACCGACATGCCAAAGCTGCGCCGCCAGGCCGGCAGGAGGCCGCGCACGTCGAGCGCTCCTAGAGGATGGAACGCGCCCGAGCCGAGGCCTGACGCCAGGGCCAGGGCGAGCAGCAGCGGAAAGCTGTCGACGAATCCAACCACCGCAAACGTGATCGCGGTCCACGCCAGCGCGAGACCGGTGAGTCGTGTCCCGAAACGGTCGGCGAGCAACCCGAAGATCGGCTGCGAGATGGCCGCCATGCCGCCGTAGGCAAGGCTCACGAGTCCGACAGTCGCCAGGCTGAGGTGGAATCGACCGATGAGGACGGGATAGAGGACGGGGATCACGCCCACGTAGCTGTCGACGGCAAAGTGGCCAAGCATCAGGGTCAGGAGCTTGCCGTTGCGGAGGAACTGCGCCATCAGGTGGATATGATCGCGGCGGTGGGCGAGCTGCTGTACCTGAGCCGCGCGGATGTGGAGCGCCTTCTGGATGTCGACGCGATGCTCGAAGCGCTCGCCAATGCCCTCGTCATCTACTCCTCCGGAGCGGCTTCGGTGCCGCCGCGCACAGCCGTGCGGCTGGGCGACCGTGGACTGCTCGGATTGATGCCCGGTCACGTTCCTGGTGTCGCACTCGAGGCGAAACTGGTCACGGTATTTCCGGCCAACGATGAGCACGGCCTGCCGTCGCACCAGGGTTTGATCGCGCTGTTCGACGAGACCACCGGCTCGCCGATTGCGCTGCTGGATGGCACTTACATCACGGCCATCCGCACCGGCGGCACGGCTGCGGTCGCGACTCGCGTCCTCGCTCGCGACGACGCGGCGGTGCTCGCGATCCTTGGCGCCGGAACGCAGGGCAGGTCGCATATCGAGACGTTTCCGCGCGTCCGCGATTTCAAAGAGATCCGTGTCGCCTCGCGGAATGCTGACCGTGCGCGAGACCTGGCCGGACGCAATCCCCGCGCGCATGCCGTCGCATCGTTCGAGGATGCGGTGCGGGGCGCCGACGTGGTCGCGTGCTGCACGGACGCGCGCCAACCTATCCTCCGTCGCGAGTGGCTGCAACCCGGCGCTCACGTCAGCGCGGTCGGAGGCACATTCGGACCGGAGATCGACGCCGAGACGATCAGGGCGAGCCGCGTTTTCGTCGAATGGCGCGGCGCGGTGACGAATCCACCGCCCGCCGGTGCGCATGAGCTCCAGGGCATCGACCCGGAACTCGTCACCGAGGTGGGCGAGGTCTTGGCCGGCAAGAAGCCGGGCCGCACGTCACGTGACGAGATCACGCTGTACAAGTCGACCGGCCTCGCGGTCGAGGACGCGGCCACCGCGCGCCTGGTCTACGACCGTGCCCGAGCACAGGGTGGCGGCGTCCGCCTACCGATCTAGTCCGACTCAGATCTCGATCAGGCGCGACGGCACCACGTTGATGATGCGCGACGACTTCAATTGGCGCTCCGGCAAGGCCCGGCCATAGGGATGGATGTGGCCGTGGACGACCAGGACGGGTTGGAAGTTCTGGACCAGGCGAAGGATCGAGACGAAGCCGACGTGCGCCGAATCCTTGGCGTCGGCCAGGCCGTACGGCGGCGCGTGCGTGACGAGCACGTCGAGCTTCCGTCCGGCTCTCACGCGTTTGAGACGAACGCGAAACTCGAGCTTGATGGCGCGCCAGCCCATCTGCGCCTGTGAATACTGGTTGGGCCCTTCCTTGTAACGAATGCTCCCGCCGAGGCCCGCGATGCGCAGGCCGCGAACCTCGACCAGCCGTCCGTCGATGTTGGTGCATCCCTGCGGGCCCGCCAGGGGCGGCAGCTCGGACCGCAAAGGCATCCATGTCATGTCGGGCGGCGTCAGGCTCGGGTCGTGGTTCCCCAGGACGTACAGGACCGGAACGTCGAGACGGCTGACGAGGTACTCGAGGTAGTCGAACGGCAGGTCGCCGCATGAGACGACCAGGTCGGGCTTCAGCGCTGGGAGCTTGTCGCCGTAAAGCGACTCATCCACCTCGTCGGCGACCGCAAGGATGCGCAGCGGTTCTTGCTGCTACACGCGCTTGAAGCGGAGCGCGGTCCAGGTGTTGTCGATCGCGACGAACGCCACTGGCTTGTAGCCGGTCACGGAGGTGATCTCGCCGAGGACGTCTCGCTGCATCCACCATGGCGTCGCGGGGAGGTCTGTCACGCCACCGGATTGGCCACCTTTCGGATACGTGATCCACAGCAGGCCGTTGGCCTTGGCCGCGCGGATGGCCGCCGGCCCGAGGCGGCGCAGCTGTTCGACGTCCTTCACGAACAGCACGACCGCGTCATAGGTCTGGTTCGGCTGCAGGTCGGTCGTCATGTCGGCCGGGCCGGGTGTGAGCTGCGCGAGGTAACCAGCAGGCGCATTGACGATGACAGCGCGGTGCTCGGACGCGAGTCGAAGCTTCTTGGCCATAGGGCTGAACCCAAGCTTGTCCGGCCTGACCACCGGCAGCGACCGCTGGGAGTCGAGATGCCCCATGGCGCACACATTAAAAGGAAGGCGTCGGCAGCGGTCGCATATATGATCCGCGGCTGTGCGGCGTGTACGACTACTCGCGACGGTGGCGGCGGCGGGATGGCTGGCGGCGGCCTGCTCGTCGAGCCCCACGACCTTCGCCCTGACCAGCGCATCCGTCGACCCGCAGTACTCGTGCCCGGGTGGAGCCAAGAACGCGCCTTATGACGTCCACGCGACGATCGCCGCCCACAACGGGACCTCGAGCGCTGTGAATATCGAGTCCGTCACGGCCGAGATGACGCTGACCGCGGTCAAAGGCAGATGGCTCGAGAAGGTCGGCGACCGCTACGAGGCCGAAACTGTGAAGTTCGAACCCAGCCGCGTGGCCGCCGGTTCGAGCGCGACCATCAAGGTCACGATCCCCAGCGCATGCACCAGCGGCAGCCCCGGCTCCAGCCCGTCCAGCTCTGGCGAATACAGAGTGACGATGCGGGTTACCACGTCGACGGGCGTGCACGCGATCTCGGCGAGCAACCAGCACCAGATCCTGGCTGCTTAACCCACTTCCACGCCCCTCACCCCACATCCCTCTCCCCTGAGCGGAGAGGGTGCCTGTGGCGCCCCTGACGGGGCGTTGTGCGCTTTCAAGCGTTGCCTCGGGTGGAGGACCAGACGCTCTCGTGACGCGTACGTGGATTGTCGCCCTCGGTTTCTTGCTCGCCGGCCTCGGTGGCCTCGGCGCGTATTTCCTGCCTGTCTTTCAGACCGCCGTGAACTCTACCTCCGCGAGTGACGGCCTCCCGAACCTGAACCCGGTCGGCGCCCCGACGCAGCCCTTCACCGTGCTGCTGCTGGGCTCCGACGACGACACCAAGTTCGTGCCCGACCGGCTCAACACCCAGTCGATGATCCTGGTCCGCGTCGATCCCGCGGCCAAGCAGGCCACGATGCTGTCGATCCCGCGCGACCTATGGGTCCAGATCCCGAACCAGGGATGGGGCAAGATCAGCTGGGCGTACCAGGAGGCTGGTCCCCAGGGCGCGATCGCCGCCGTCGAGAGCAACTTCAAGGTCCATGTCGACGACTACGTGTGGATCGGACTGGACGGGCTCGTCAAGTTGATCGACAAGCTCGGCGGCGTCAACCTTCAGGTGACCAACCCGGTCATGGACGACTACTACCCCGCCGACCTTAACGGCACCACAGATCCGTACGCCTATTACCGCGTCGCGGTCCTTCCCGGCGCGACGCACATGGACGGCGTCCACGCGCTGCAGTACGTCCGCTCTCGACACGGCGATTCGCGTGGTGACTTCGCCAGGTCGGAACGGCAACAGCAGCTCCTGCTGGCCATCAAAGCCGCGGCATCGCACATGAACGTCGCAGACCTGCCTTCGGTGGCCAGCGCATTCAACGGCGAGGTCAAGACGAGCATCGGACTCGACAAGATGCGCGCGCTCATGTCGATCGCCAATGATTTCAGCGGTCCGAACGTGCATCGTGTCGTGCTCGTCCCGCCCTACACCTCCGAGGGTTGGGCCGGTGGCCAGAGCGTCGTGTACCCCGACTGGAGCCAGATCCGGCCGCTCGTGCAGAAGACGTTTGCCTGATGCGCTGGGCGATCGGCGCGGGCCTCGTGCTGGCGATGCTCGCTTTCGGCATCGGCGTGTATCACGTCGCCGGCGCCCTGAAAGGAGGCGCGCCTGTGGTGCACCGCCCCAACGAGATCACGGCCGCACCGCTGCCGGGGACGATGTATGTCGTACAGGGCGGGGCCATCTTTCGCTTCCAGCACGGGTCGTTCACGCAGGTCACTTCTGAAGACGGATGGATGCAGCCTGCGACGATTGCGGGCCGCGACCAGCTCGTCGCGGTGCGACGGCGAGTCAACTATTCGGACCTTTTCCTGCTGACCACAGGCGGCAAGCAGGTTGCCCAGCTGACACACAACTACACGCCCGGCGCGGCCGAGAGCAATCACTGGTCTTTCTATCCGCGATTGAGCCCGGACGGATCGACGCTCTTTTACGACTACGACCCGAAGAGCCGCTACAACAGCTATCAAGTCGACCTGGCCATCTTCGCGAGCCCGTCGAATCCAGGCGCGCGGGGCTCGGTCCAATGGACGCATCCAAACGACCTCACCGGCGGCGACGTGAATCCCGTTCCCCTGCGCGACGGCGCGCTGCTCTACACCAAGTACTCGATCGACGACTCGTTCCAGGTTCACGCGCAGGTCTGGATCCAGAAGCGTCCCGGGAGTGCAGGCCAGGCGCTGACAGCTCCCGAGCTCGGGTGCGGGCAACCCGCGGTCTCGCCCGACGAAAAGATGCTCGCCATGGTCTGCAGCAAAGGCTCGAATCAATCTGTGGAGCTCGACGTCGCGAGCCTCGACGCGACGTCGCTGACGCTCGGCTCACCCGCGACGCTGGTGAGCGGCCAGCTCCTCGCCTCGCCGGCATTCTCGCCCGACGGCAAAACGATCGCCTATCTCGCGCCGTCCAGGCCGGGCGGCAATTTCCAGCTCTGGACGGTCGGTTCGAGCGGCCCGGCTTCGGTCCGCAACATCACAACGGACCTCGGGCTCGACTCTACGTCCGCGCCAGTCTGGATAGGAGGCTAGACCATCCGTGGAATTCCAGAACCGTCCAATAGTGGTAGTCGCCAATTGGCTACGTGCGCGTTTTGGAAGTAGGAGACAAAAGGTGAGGTTCAGATCAAGGTCCGACGCGCCCGACCTTCACACCCAGCTGGAGGCGTTGCTCGACCAGGTGTGGCGTTCGGAGGCCGATTGGCGCCTGTGGGATCGCCTGGATGCCGCGGACATGCTCGAGACCTTGCGTCAGAAGCGCATGAAAGACCGCGACATCAAGAAGGCAGCCTGAACGATGGGACTCACCCCCCTGACCCGATGAGGCGTACCCCCGGCGCGAACGGCGCGCGGGGGAACGGCCGCACCGCTTTCGTCCTCTCCGGCGGCGGAAGCCTCGGTGCTGTCCAGGTCGGGATGCTCCGGGCGCTCTTCGAGCATGGCGTCCGGCCGGACATGTTGATCGGCACCTCGGTCGGAGCGGTCAACGCCGCGTGGGTGGCCGGGCGGCCCGAGCCCGAGGGCATGGCGGAGCTCGAGGAAATCTGGCTCGGTCTTCGCCGCCAGGACGTCTTTCCGCTGAGTCCGATGACGGGAGCGCGCGGCCTGATGGGACGCGCCAACCACTTCATCTCGAACTCCAGCCTGCGCGCGATCCTCGAGAAGCACATCCCCTACCGGCGGCTCGAGGAAGCAGCCATTCCCGTGCACATCGTGGCGACCGAGCTGAAGAGCGGTCGCGCCACCACCCTCGCCTCCGGCCCGGCGGTGCCGGCACTGCTCGCAAGCTGCGCCATCCCGGGCGTGTTCCCGCCGGTGGAGATTGGCCGCCGCGACTACATCGACGGCGGTGTCGCCAACCACACCCCGGTGACCGTCGCGATCGAGCTGGGTGCGGAGAAGATCTACGTCCTTCCGGTCGGCTACCCGTGGCTGAACCGTGAGCCGACCAACGCGCTGGGCATGGCCTTGCACGCGCTGGCGCGCATCGTCGAGCAGAAGCTTGAGGCCGAGGTGACCGCCAATCGAGCCGCCGCCGACATCCATCTCATGCCGGCGCACGACCTTGCCGACGTATCACCGGCTGACTTCAGTCACACCAGGGAGCTGATCGAGTGGGGTTACAGCGCGGCGCGCAGGGACCTGGGCAGCTCGAACGGGCGCGCCCATGTCGCCACGCCCGACAAGCCCAAGAAAGCTCTCAGCCTCCAGCCCAACCCCGCGCGCGCGGCCTGACTGAAGCCTGGTTAGAGCGCTCGCCTGACCTGGTCGCGGAGCCCGCCCGGCAGCTCGCGCACGCCTTCGGGCAGCGCATCTTGCAGCCTTTGCACCAGGGTGCGGCGACGGCGACTCCGGTAGACGATCCACCCCATGCCGACGGCGACTGCGGCGACCGCAACGCCGGCCGCCAGGAATGCGACCGGCGGCAGCTGGCGCACGTCGATCTCCTTGATCTCGCCGAACGACTTTTCGACCGTCCGCCGTCCGGCCTTGACCTGGTCTTGAATCTCGTCGGAAAGCGTGTTCATTCGGACCTCCAGTTTCACTGACTCCACACTCCCTCCAATGGAGAACGAATTCGGAGCCAGTAACGGCGATGAGGACTGCGTTTTCCAATTGAGGCGCTCGGGCCGCAAGGTTCGGGCGCTTCAGACCTCGTGTGGAGGTGACGGCCGTGAAATGCGAGATCTGCGACCAGGAAGTCGCCAACTCCGAAGAGATGAAGGCTCACATGGAGCGTGAGCACCCTCTGGGCGAGCGCGGCGACGAAGAGCTCGAGAAGCCCGATATGCTCGAGGAGCCGGCGATGCCGGCACCCGTCGTTCCGGGCAAGAACTAGAACCGGGCTCAGATCAAGGGTCTAATGTGGCCGGCGGCGTGAAATGCGCCGTCGGCTTATTTCTTAGTACGAGCGTGGCTTTGGCGGCCGGGTTCATCCCGGCCGCGACTTTGTCTTTCGGGCCGCCCAGACGCGGCTACTAGCGACTAATTAAGACAAGTCCAAGCCGTATACCGGAGGGAGAGCAGGCCCGTCGCGAAGCGACCCAGCGATGAGAGGGACCATTGGAGTTCCTCTCATTTCTCTCAGACCAGCGTGGCTTTGGCGGCCGGGTTCATCCCGGCCGCGACTTTGTCTTTCGGGCCGCCCAGGCGCGGCTACTAGCGACTACTTAAGACAAGTCCAAACCGTATACCGGAAGGAGAGCAGGCCCGTCGCGAAGCGACCGGCCCATGAGAGGGAACCATCCGGGTTCCCTCTCATATTTTCAGGTTACGTTTCCATAGAGCTGAGGTTGCTGCGTTGGCGCCTGTGACCCATCCGGCCCGGCCTCATTGGTCACCGCCATCACGGTGTAGCCGTCCAGCGACTGGTTGACGAGCACCACCTTCGCGCCATTGCTGTCAGGCACGAAGACCGCCGCCGGTACCGGGTTGCCTTTCGCCGGGATGAGCCACACCTCATAGACGCGTCCGCTTCCCGGAGGCGGAAGACCTCGAAAGTCGACCAGGACCAGGCCGTCTCTCTTGAGGTCGATCACCGTCGCCTGAGCGCCCGCCATCTCCTGGTGGCCCGCGAGCGTGAATCGGGCGACCTGGCTCGCCGGCGGCGACTGAGGGGCGTGGAACGCAACGTCCCCGATGACGATGCCCGTCAGCAGGGCGATCAGGGCGACCGCCGCCGCCGTGTAAGCGGGCATCCGGCGGCCGACACGCGCGAGCGATGTCGGTCGAGGCACTTTCGGCCTCGGTATTACGGCACGCGCGGCCGGCGGGAGGGCCGGCGACTCGCGCGACGCCACTGCCGCGGCAAGCACACGCTCGCGCAGCCGGGCAGGTGGACCGACCTCGTTGACCCCGAGCGGCAAGGCGCCCACCACGCGGCGTAAGCCAGCCGCGACCTCGCGACATGTCGGGCACCCCTCGGCATGCGAGCGCACCGTCTCGGCCTCGTCCCCATCCAGCGCGCCGAGCACCCACGCAGCGACCGAGCTCTCCAGCTCTTCGTGGTCAGACATCGACCAGGCCTCGTCCGCGGAGGTAGGAGCCCATCTTCTCGAGCGCTAGCCGCATCCGGCCTTTCACGGTGCCCAGCGGCACCCTGGCCATGTCCGCGATCTCCGCATGCGTGTAACCGCCGAAGTAGGCCAGCTCGATGACCTGGCGCTGCTCGGCCGGAAGGCTGGCCATCGCGTCGCGGACCGCGGTGCGCTCGAGCGAAAGCGCGACGTCGCGCCACGGATCGGCAGGCGACAGCGCGTAGGCGACTTCGGGCTGCAGCTCACGCTCCTGGCGCTCGCGGCCGCCGCGGCCACGCAGATAGTCGATGCATCGATTCCGGACGGACGTCAGCAGCCACGCCCGCAGCGAGCCGCGGTGGGCATCAAAGCTTGCGGCGCGATTCCAGACGTTCATGAACGCGTCCTGGACGGCGTCCTCCGCCCGGCCTGGGTCGCCAAGCACGCGCAGCGCCACGCCGTAGGCGAGGGTTGCGTAGCGGTCGTAAAGCTCGGCGAGCGCCTCATGGTTGCCGGCCGCGAGCCCCGCGGCGAGACCCGCCTCGCGGCCCTGGTCGCCGCTCCCCGCTACGACGTTCCCGCCTCCTGTGGCGTGCGCCGGCCCGTGAGGTCGCCGATGGGCGACTTCTTGGGCGGCTTGATCGCCCATTCCTCGTTCTCGATCAGCCGCCAGGCCCACCGCGGATCGCTGCGCACGCGCTCACGCGCGGCGTAAAGGGCCTTCGACATGAGCTTGATCCCGGACAGGCCCGGCAGCTTGCCGACCTTGGCGTCGAGCTCCAGCAGCTCCTCCTCGCCCTGCTCGTCGTCGAACAGATACAGCGCCAGCGCGTCGACCTCTTCCTGTCTCTTGACGCCCTGCCCGACAGGCACCCACAGGCGGTCCAGCATCCATCGATCGAGCTTTTGAGCACGCTCGTTTCCGCTCAGCCACTCCTTCGCGGAGTTGTAGTAGAAGGCGAAATGGCGCCGCTCATCCTTGATGATCCGGCTCAGCAGGTCCTTCAAGACAGGGTGGCCCGACTTCCGAATCAAGGCCTCATACCCCGTCAGTGTCGACAGCTCGTTGATCGCCCCGATCGACAGGTAGACGGCAGAGAAGTCTTTCAGCAGCCAGGACCCGGCCATCGTCGAGAGGATGCTCACGCTGTTCTGAAAACCGAGGTTCGCTCGGACGTTGGCGATGCGCTCCTGGGTGTCGAACTCGATGCCGTAGAGGTTCAGCCAGCGGCCAATGTTCTCGCCGTGCCAGAGCTCTTCGTAGTTCCAGCACGCGAGGAACGCGGTGAGGATCGGGTCCATGCAGGCGCGAGTGACCAGCAGGTGGGAGAGATAGAGGGGGACGTGGTTCTCGATGTCCATCATGTAGTGGAGGCAGAAAAGGTCGCCTTTGGACAGTGGATGCGCGGTGACCTCGTCCCATGCGATGCCAGTCGTGTCGACCTTCTTCGACTCTTCTTTGTAGCGCTCGATGCTGAAGCTCATACCAACCCCTACGAATTTTTCAGTGCGGTGGATCAAATTGCGGCTCGGAGAACTCCCAGCCTCCTCACAAAGAGGGCTCAGCGGGCGCCGTCAGTCTAGGTCGCGACGCTCCTTGAGAGCGATCCCCAGATTGGAGGCAATGCAGTGATCGGAGTTCGCAAGACAGTTGCAGCGGCGGCGATCGCGGGGTCGATGCTGGTGGGAGGTGTGGGCGGAGCCGTGCTCTACTCGGCGACCGTGCTCACCGCGGCGGCGGCCACGCCCTCGCCAAGCCCGTCCTCGACCACGCCCGGCAAGTTCGTCCCCAACGAGGACGCGACGCACGAGGCCGGCGAGAGCGCGGCGCGGGAGGCGCAGGAGAACGCGGGACAGGTCCCAACGGTTCCCTAGGGTTTCGCGTGCTTTGGCGGCCGGGCTTTGCCCGGCCGCGACACGCGTCGCCTGTAGGTCGCCGCGCGTGGTTACGAGTAGCAATTTCGAAAATCCCTTCCTCTCCGGAGGGACTTTTCTTACGGTAGGAGCTGCCTCGCCACGAACCAAACGTTGGCGGGGCGCTCCGCCAGCCGCCGCAGGTACCACGCGTACCACGCGTCCCCGTACGCGATGAGGTCCCACACGGTGAACCCCTCGCGGGCGAGGCGGACCTGTTCGCCGGCCCGGATGCCGTAGAGCATCGCGACCTCGAGCTGCGAACGATCCATGCCGAGGGCCTGACCGAAGCGCCAGGCCCTGGCGACCAGGTCGACGTCGTGCGTAGCAAGCACGAGTCGCAGCCTGCTCCGCATGACCTCCGGCAGCATGAACACGGTCAGCGCGAGATAGTTCGCGTCGACGTCACGCTTGGCCGTGAACGCGATCTCAGGTAGCTCCGCGTATGCCCCTTTGACCAGGCGGATCGAGGGTCTCAACGGCAGCAAGCCCGCGACGTCGGACACCGTCCGGTAGAGATAGGCCTGCAGCGCGACGCCAACGTGTGGCGCCTGCGGCCGCAGGCGGCGGTAAAGGTCGAGCGTCCTGTCGGTGTAGGCGCTGCCCTCCATGTCGATCCACAGAAATCTCTTCGCCTTTTCAGCCGCGCGCGCCAGTCGCTGCAGGTTGGCGAACGCGGCCGCGGCGTCGATGTCGAGGCCCAGCTGCGTCGGCTTGACAGAGATCTCGGCCTCGATCTCACGTGATGCGGCCAGCACCTCTTCGTAGTGCTTCACCACGCTGTCGGCATCGGCGAGGTCGGTCAGGTTTTCACCTAACAGCGTGAAGAGCGCACCGATCCGTTGCGTCTTGAAGTCGACCGCCGCTTTCAGCGCCGCCTCAAAACCCTCGCCCGGCAGGAACCGCCTCACCGCTCGCCGTGCGAAGCGCCAGCGGGGCACTCGCGTCGCGAGCCACCGGTTCTGCGCGCACCACAAAAGAAGCCTTCGCATCAGGCCCACACAAGGTAATGCAGGCCTGGTGCTGCGGCTACCTATGCAGGTCGATTACCCCCCAGCGAGCATTCGACGCTGCAGTACACCTCCTCGCCTCGCCAGACCGCCCCGAAGTCGATCGGCGCGGCGCATGTGGCGCAGAACGCGGGCGTGACCGCACCTGCCGACAGCACCTTGAGTGACGAGCGCGAGCCATTTGGCCTGGCCAGACCGCGGCTGAGCGCCATTCGCTCGGCGCTCCCCGACAGCCGGCCGGCAGGAAGCTGCACGATGCCCATTCCGATCCCTCCAACCACTCGATCCGGGGTCTGACCCCGACGAGGCAAGTATCCGCGGCCCGCCAAAGCTGTCGCCGTACAGCTGTAGGAGATGCGCCTCCTCCAGTCCGTAAGTTCTTGTGAAAAAAGAAAAGGCGCCCGCTCGATCAGGCGCCTTCAACGCTGCAATGGTGCTGCTACCAGTAATACCAGCGGCTGCCTTCCGCGGCGCGGACGAAGAAGCCGAGCACCCACAGGATCAGCCCGATCACGAGCAGAATCCAGAGGATCTGAAGCCCTGATGACAGCAAGCCGCCCCCGCCCAGGAGCAGCAGCAGCAGGATCAAGACGATCAACGCAACCACTATTGACTACCTCCTTAGAGCTGAACCGGCTGGTCCAGCCGCGATTTACGTCCTACTTAGAAAACGCCCGCCTGACGGCTCCTTACTTGGGTTTTTGAACTCAGCGCGATCTCGAGTGGGATCTCGCGGTTCGGCCACCCTTCATGAGCTGGCGCCAACCCCTGGCGCTCACCTCGACGCCGTATTTGCGCGCCGCCGTGCGGATGCGCCGCCATGCCGCGTCGCGCTCGGCGTCGCTCACGCCCTCGACCTGGTCGAAACGCGCGATTGCGTTGCGCACGTGGCGGGCGTCGTTCAGCGGCTCCTTGCGCTCCTTCGGGAACGCAAAAGTCGACCTCGGCATCCGGTTCTGCTGCCGTGTGCTCAGGCCGCGCGAGAGCTTCGGAATTCGCTCTCCGTGAGCCCGGCGGCTCTGCACCTTCCGCGCCTTCTTGATGTTCTGCCGTGCCGCGGCCTTCTGGCGTGTCGTGGCCATCGATGGGACCTCCTTGGAACCAGATTCCTCCTCAACCGGGCAACGCTTCTCTTTCCACGGCTACCTGTGGAAAAGAAGAGGGCCGGTCCCGAAGGACTCGGCCCTGCAGCTCCCCAGAGGAGGGTCAGGGAGACTAAGACGGAGACGGCATCGCGCTCGGCGAAGCACCGCCGCCGCCGCTCGGGCTTTGCTTTGTCTGGCCCGGAGCCGGCGAAACGACCGTCGGGTTGTTGGTGGTGGACGGCGCGCCAGAGCGCGTGCCGAACCAGTTCCACTGCGTAAAGCCGAAGAACAGCAGGATCAGCACCAGCAGGGCAAGGACCGCGGCCGCAATGCCCGCGCCCGCTCCGCCGGTGTCGCCCGACGTTTCGACCACCTCAGTCCCGGCGGGACTCCAGTACCGCCGGACGCTGTACCCGCCGGCTCCGAGGAGCACCGCGAGCACCAGGATCACGAGCAGTATGAAAAGCAGAGTTCCCAAACGCACAACCTCCTTCGATCATGTCGGCCCTGGCTTGAAGCCATGAGTCGCCGTTTGGGCCGCTCTATTCGGTAACGCCCGGGGTCGGGCCGTCTACCCGCGGTTGAACTCGAACTAGGTCGTGGATCCAGTTCGCCGGCGCCTGACGAACCCGGCAGCCACCGCCAGGCCGATGACCGCGCCCAGGGCCGCCCGCTGGAAGATCGACCGCCGCGGAGAAGGCGGCGGCTCGGCTTCGGCCTTTTTCTGCTCGATCGCCTCCACCGGCTTCGGCTTGCTCCGCGATTCGTCCATTGGGCTCGCCACGATGCCCCTGGCAGCCGGTTCGCCCAGGCGGAATTTGTTGTAGACCGCGCCCAGCAGCAGGAGCTGGCTGAGGAAGTAAAACCAGGTCGCGAGCAGGAAGAACAAGGCGAACTGGGCGCCGTACGTGTTGAATCCGCCGGCGATCCGCGCGTAGATGGGGAAGGCGAGCGACAGCGCCTCGATGAGCACCCCCGCCAGCAGGGCGCCCGGGAGCACATCCCGGACCCGGAAGGTCCTGTTGGGAACGAAGCGATAGAGCGCGACGAGCAAGGCCACCATGACCGCCGCACCGGCGACAAAGCCCGTTATCCACCCCATCCAGGCGAGCGGCAAGAACGCCGCCAGGGCGTTGACCACGACGGTGAGCACGATCGCGACCACTAGCAGGAGCATCATCACCAGGCCCATCAGACGTTGGCGCAGCATGTCGCGCTGCCTGGTGCCGAAGATCTCGGTGAGGGCGAATTCCATCGTCGCGAAGATGCTGCTCGCGCTCCAGATGAGGCCGCCAAGTGAGACCAGGCTCAGCCACCCGGCCGATTGCTTGATACCTTGCAGCGCTTTCTGCAGCTCGGGCTGCGCGCTGCTCGGGAAGACCTGCAGCACCAGGGACTGAAAGTGCGCCTCGGTCGCCGGGTCGCGGATCGCGAGGCCGATGATGGCCAGGGCGCCGAGGATCATCGGAAACATCGCCATGAACCCGGCGAATGCAAGCGCGAGAGCATAGCTGCTGGCCCGGCTTTCGCCGTAGGCGCTCACGACCCGGGCGAGAAGGGTTCCCTGCGCCCGCGCGACCAGGCGCTGGACGCGGTCGCGCAAAGTCGCGATATCAGTCTGCCTGCGGCACCGCGTGCTCTCCGCGGCGACGATGCCCGATTCGCTCGAGCAGCGCGGTCGATGCGGTGCCGGCGAGCATCGGAGCGAGCTTGCGCGCGATGGTCTCGACGGTCCCCGGCTCCCGGGGGGTTTTCTCATTGACCCTGACGGTTACGGACGGCAGCTGACCCTTCAGCCGGCCGGAGAGTTCTTCCGCCAGCTCACGGAGGTTTTCGATCGACAGCTCGTCCAGGCGGTCCTTCAGCGTCGGCTTGCGCATCTTCCTGTAGACGATGAAGCCCGCGGCGCCGACGGCCACGGCAGCCACGACGATCGCCGCGATCCGCCCGTAACGGACCGCATTGGAGGCGGCGCGGCCTTCGAGCTCGTTCAGGTTGTCGTCCATCCGCTCGCGCGTTTCCATTATCTGCCGTTCGATTTCACGTGCCGAAGCGCCCATTCCTTGTTCTCCTTCAAGCTTTCGAGCGTCCGCCTCGGAAGGTGCACCTGCAGGCGAGACTTGCCGAGCAGGATCAGGCCAAGACCGATCACCAGGTACGCGGCCACCCAGACGACCGCAGCCTGCCAGTGCCACGGGACGAGCCAGACGACGAGCGACGGCAGCGCGACCAGCACCGCAAGGGCGGTCAGCAAGCCGCCGAAGACGATGATGCCGGCCGCGATCGCGTTGCCGGTGGCCAGCTCCTTGAGCTCTTGCTTGGCCAGCGCGATCTCGAGGGCGACCAGGCGCTGCGCGTCGCTGACCACCGAAGCGATCAGCCCGCGCGAGCTCACGTTCTGGCTGTGGTCGACCGTCTCCACGGGCGCTCGCACTCGTACCTCACAGGTGGAACGCGTCGCGTATTGGCCGTACGCGCGTGCGTCGACCTAGGAAAGCGCCAGCTCGGCGATGAAGGTCGCCGCGCTGACTGCCATCACGCTCGTGGCGATCCAGGTCAAGGTCGTGCTCAGACGTCCGCTCCGACGTCTGCCCATGATCCTGCGGTCTGATCCAAGGAGGGCGATCAGGACCATCAGAGGCGCCGCCACCAGGCCGTTGATGATCGCCGCGACGAACAGCGCTCGGATGGGATCGACGTTTAGAAGGTTGAGACCCAAGCCCGCGACAGTCGAAAGAGCGATGATCGCGTAAAAGGTCGGTCGGATCCAGGGCTTGTCCGACAACGTCCCCTTCAAACCGAAGAAGTCTTTGACCGCGTATGCGGCCGAGCCGCTGAGGATTGGGATCGCGAGCAACCCGGTCCCGATCATTCCGCCGGCGAACAGGACGAAAGCAAACGGACCTGCCAGCGGAGCAAGCGCCTGTGCCGCCTGGTCAGCCGACTGGATGTCAGTCTTGCCGTGTGCGTGCAGGACGGCGGCAGCCGTGAAAATGATGAAGTACATGACGAGGTTCGAAAAGAACATGCCGACGAGGATGTCGGCACGCGCGGCCCGCAGCACAGAGCGGCTCACGCCATGCCTCCGTGTCTCCATCAACTTGCCCGCGGCCCGCATCTCATCGACCTCGGACGCCGCCTGCCAGAAAAAGAGATAGGGCGAAATGGTGGTGCCGAAGATTGCGACGAGAGCCGCGATGAACTCTTTGTTGAGCTCGAAGTGTGGAACGACGCTCGCGATCACGATCTGACGCAGATCGGGGTGGACGATGAAGCCGGTGATCACGTAGGCGAACAGCACCAATGTCAGCCACTTGAAGATCTTGAAGATGGTCGCGTAGGTCAGGAAGAGCTGCATGGCCAGGATCAAAACCGCGACCGGCACGAGCAGCCAGAGCCGCGGCACCACGCCTTTGGTCAACATCGAGCCACCCGCGGCCACGGCGCCGAGGTCAGCTCCGACGTTGATTGTGTTGGCGACAAACAATGCCGCTATGCAGAGGCCGACCAGCGGTCGAGGAAACTTGCGCCTCAGCGACGTGCCGAGACCCACGCCCGTCTGCAGCGCTATGCGAGCGCACAGCTCCTCTACCGCGGCCATCAACGGAAACGTGAAAACCGCAGTCCACAGCAGCCCGTAGCCAAACTGACTTCCGACCTGGGAGTACGTCCCGATCCCGCTCGGGTCGTCGTCGCTGGCTCCGGTGATCAATCCAGGACCCAGCATCTGGAGGAAACCGAGAGGCCCGTTCTGTCGAGCTGCTTGGATGTGTGACCGCCCCGCCGCGGGCGCCCCGGTATCGGCGAAGTCTTCGCCTTCCGGTCTTCGCCGCGTTCGGTGAGGTCTCACAGTCGGTTAACGCCGGACCGCTACGGTTCAACGCCCGTGCGAAGAGCTGGGCGGCCACGAACGTTTCCCTGAAGATGGGCAAGCCAATGGTCGAACCCCCGCGGATCCTGCCCGAGACCGTCGACCGCCGCCTCTACACGATCATCCACGGCCTCCCCCACTCGCCGGTGGGCGACCGCTACGTGGCGATCGTGTCCGATCTTGGTGAGGGCCTCGGCTGGGTCGGCGCGGGCATCGCCCTGGCCTGGATGGGAGGGTCGAAGGGTCGCCGCGCCGGGCTCGCGACCTCGATCGCGGCGCTCGGCACCACGTATCTCGTGCAGCGCATGATCAAGCCCGTCTTCCGACGGCAGCGGCCGCACATCGGCCGCGAGGTGCTGGTCGTCGGCATCCGCACCACGGACGCGTCATTTCCCTCCGGCCACGCGGCCTCCTCGTTCGCCGCCGCGACCGCGCTGGCCGCCTTCTACCCGAAGGCCTCACCACTGGTTTTCGGTTTGGCGACCGGCGTCGGCCTGTCGCGCGTGCACCTGGGCCACCACTTCCCAAGCGATGTAGCCGTCGGAAGCCTCATCGGCATCGCGACAGGCACGCTGATGGCCTGGATGGTCAAGACGGCGAGGCCGTTTTAGGCGGACAGTGGAGGGCTCGGCCATTGCTGGCCAAGCTCCCCCAATTCGGAAACGAGCGGGGCAGACGGAATACCGAGCCGTTTTTGGGCGCCGGACCACCTCCATCGGGCGCTGCGGCGTAAGGGCGTCCGCCCACGCGTTTTTTTGGTAGCGGATATTTCTCGTTGGAGGCGCTCGATGGCCCAGATGGTGCGCGACGTCATGACCAAGGACCCGGTGTCCATGAGCTCGGACGCGTCCGTGGCCGAAGCCGCCAAGGCGATGAGCGATTTGCGAATCGGCTCCGTGGTTGTCATGGATAAGGACAGGCCATGCGGCATCGTGACCGACCGCGATATCACCGTGCGCGCGGTCGCGACCGGCAGGGACCCGTCGAAGACCCGGCTCGCCGACATCTGCACTCACGACATCGCCGCGGTGGCGCCGGATCAATCGATCGATGATGCGATCCGGGTGATGAAGTCACGCGACATCAAGCGCGTCGTCGTGATGAGCGAGAGCAAACTGGAGGGAATCGTGTCCCTGGGCGACCTTACATCGCGAGGCGAAGGCACGGACGTCCAGGTCGACATCAGCCGAGCCGAGCCGAACAACTAGCCGGTAGTTTTCCTCAGCCGCTCTCTGGTCGAGGCCGGCCGGGTTCGAGCGGCGCCTCGACCGGTTCCGCCTCCATCGCCCCCGCCGCCTTCAAAACGTCGCGCGCCACCTCGAGCCGCGGCCCGCCCACGGTGATGAGGAAGCGTCCGGATTCGACCTCCTGCTCGTAGAAGAGCGCGCGGTCGCCCGACGCGGACATGCTGAGCAGCCCGCCGGCCAGCCCTCCGGTCGCCGCGCCGGCGACCGCGGCGAGGGCGAAGGTGGCAACGAGGTTGCCGGAGATCAGCGGATGCACGCCCGGCACGATGCCGGTCACGATCGCGCCTAGCAGGGCTCCGAGGATGGTGCCGACGACGATGCCGATGACAACCTTGAGGCCGTATCGGCCGCGGCGGCGAAACGCCGGCGTGGAGACCGAAACCTGCTCCGGGCCGAAGCCCGCCTCCTTGAGTTTTCCAAGGGCTGCGCTGGCTTCCGAGCGGGTCCTGAAGAGGCCGACGACAGTGTCTGGCATTTGCCCTCCTTTACATAGGTAACGCCCAGGGTGAGCCCCTATCCTGTTTCGGCCATGGCCATCCGCTCCGAGCTCGCCGGGTTCAGCACCGCCCAGGCCAGGCGGGCCCTGGAGGGGCTGCCGAGGTGCGATTACGACATCGTCATCAAGCCGCTCCGCTACCGCTGGGCGCCGCACCTGGCCGCGCGCTGCGAGTTCGAGGAGAGACGGATCGTGCTGCAGGTCCCGATCCCGTTTCGTGCATTCAAAGAACCCGTGATCTACGCCGCCCGGCGCAAGCGTGGGGCGGGAATGCGGTTCGCGTGGGCGTCGGAGACGGTCTTATTTCGAGGCCGCCGCGACGTGCTGCGCTTCCTGTACTGCCACGAGTGGATGCACTGGTATCTGCACGAGGTGCTGGGCAAGGGTTCCTCGGCTGAAACTGCGTGCGATCGTTTCGCGCTGCGCAATTTCCGCCGCCGCTATGTCACAAGCGACGATGCGGACCTGGCGCTCAAGCGACGCTCGCTGAAGGCACGCGCGTCGGGCTGATCCGTCTAGGCGAACGCTTCGCCGTCCTTTCTGAGTAAGACGATCAGCGCGATGGGCAGCGCCACGTTGACCATCAGCGACACGGGACCGCGGTTGAATCCGATCGGCAGCAGCAACAGGATCGCGGTGCCGAAGAGGCACATCACCTCGAGCGCGATCGCCAAGCCTCTGGCGCGGCGGCGGCGCCAGAGGACGCCGATCGCGAGCATGCATGTGCCGAGGGCGAGCAGCAGCGTCGCGACCACGAGCCCGGCCATGTGGATCTCCCCGCCGAGGACGAATGGCGCCGCCGACAGGCCGGCGATCAGCCAGAAGAGGCTCTGCAGCAGGAGCAGGACGAACGCGGCTTCGGGCCGGCCCGAAGGCGCCTCAACTCTGATCAATTCTCTTGACCACCTTCTCGTCGATGTCGACGGCAAAAGGTCCGCCCGGGTTGTCGACGATCCACACGTGCAGCATCGGAGAAGCGGTGATGTCGATCGCACCCAATGGACACGTCGCCGTCGGCGTCATGAGGCTGAACTCGAAGCCGATTGGCGTGAAGCAGATGTTTTCGTGCTGATGCCACGCGGTCAAGGGACCGCCGGGGTCCGGCCCGAAATTGCCGATGTTCTTCATCTGGAACATCGCCCCGAGCAGGACGGGACCGTGTTTCGAGTTTGCGTAGACGAGACCCTGTGGATGTTTGGGGTCCATCACATAGGCCGCGTCGACGTTGCGCTGGTTCATCCAGTGGGTCGACGGCAGGCTCTGCGAACCACCAGGCCGAAATCCCGCGTCCCACGCCTTGTGCCAATCGCCATAGGGTGCGATCGCGACGACGGTCTGGTCGTATAGCTGCTTCGCCGCGGCCTCCTGCTCGGGTGTGGCGACCTCGTTGGTCTGCTGGAGGACCGCGCCCACGTGGACGTGCTGAGTATCCGGACGCGCGAGGGCGTCGATCCACGCGACGGAGATCGTGACCACCGTAAGGAGCGGCACGGCGACCGCGAGGGTGCCCCATCGGCGGCGCCGCCATGGCCTTTCGCCGGCCACCGGAACCAGGACAAGGCCAAGCGCCGTCAGCTCGAGCAGCTTGGTCGCGAGCGCGACCTGGTCGGGGGTGTCGAAGCCAAGAACTATGTAGCCGAGGTAACCGAACAGCGTCATCGTGATGAGCGCGGCCGACGCCGGCCGCCACCACGGCCACGAGTACAGCTGCGACAGTGCGAGGTAAGCAACGCCGTTCATCACGAACAGCGCGGCGGTGATGGTTTCGTTCCGGTGTGTCAACACAAGGCCGAGGTGGATGCCGCCGGATATCGCCATCAGGACCGAAGCCCCCAGCACCGTACCCGACACGTCGCGTGGACGGCGGAGCTGGATGGCGATGAGCGCCAGCGGCAGCGCGAGAAGTCCAACGTAGAGACCGATTGCGTGATCCGGGGCGATGTCGAACATGCCACGAGCGTGGCCGCCGCGGTTAAGAACCGCGTAAGAGCGGGAGGTCGATGAGAAACGCCGCGCCCCCGACGGTCGCCTCGCCGGCAATGATCCGGCCGTGATGCTGGGCGACGATCCAGCGCGCGATGGAAAGTCCGAGGCCGGCGTTCGAACCTGTACGTGCGGCATCGGCCCGGTAGAACCGCTCGAAAACGCGCTCGCGATGCTCGGACGGAATGCCAGGTCCGTCGTCGGTGACCAGCAGCCGCGCCCACCCCGAATCCATCTCCAGGCTGACCTCGACCGCCGCGCGCCCGTAGCGGTACGCGTTGTCGAGGAGTATCCACAGCAGCTGCCGAAGGGCGTCTTCATCGCCTTCCACCGACGCCGGGACCGTCTCGACCCGGAGCTTCGGCTCGGGGTGGGTGGACGCGGCCTGCCTGCACACCTCGTCCACCACCGCCTGGAGGTCGACGATCGCAAGCCTCAGCTCCAGACCCGAGTCGGCGCGGGCGAGCGTCAGCATGCGGTCGACCAGCCTGGACATGCGCCCGCTCTCTTCGGCGATGTCGGTAGCTGCGGCCAGACGGGTCTCCTCGGTGACCGACGGTCCGCGGGCCAGCAGGCCGGCGTTGCCCTGGATGGTCGTCAGCGGTGTGCGGAGCTCGTGGGAGGCGTCGGCCACAAATCGCCGCTGCGACTCGAACGCGTCCTGCAGCCGGCTGAGCATCCCGTTGAAGCTGGCCGCAAGGATCGCCACCTCGTCGCGACTCCGCGGTGATGGCAAGCGTTTGGCGAAGTCCCGCGCCCGGCCGATGTCTTCCGCGGCGGCGGCCACCGCCTGGAGCGGCGCGAGCGCCCTGCCGGCGACAAGCCATGAAGCGATGAGGGCAGCGATCAGCGCCGGGACCGCCGAGATGGTCAGAAAGACGACGATTCCCGAGAGGTTTGACTGCACCACGTTCGTCGACTGACCGGTCATCACAAAACCGGCGCTGTACGGAAGGACGTACAGGCGAAGAGGACCTTGGGTCGCGAACGCCCCTTGACGCTGCTGCGCCAGGCTGAGCAGCGAACGCGAAGCAACCGGTGGCGATCCATTGAGGACGCCGGTCGAATAGAGCACAGTGCCGTCGGGTGCCATCAGCTCGACGAACACGTCTCCGCTCCTGCCGAGCTCAGAGGGCGCAATCGGCGCCCGTGGCGCTGTCTCGCTCGACAACGATGCCGCCGCGTCGTGAGCGCGTGTGCGCAGTGCGTCGTCCTGATTGGTCACCGCGCCGCGCGAGAGAAGCAGGTAGAGAAGGACACCGAACACCAGCAGCGCGATGGCGACCACGCCGGCGCCGAAGAGCGCGAGCCTGACGCGTAGGGACACTACTCGTGCAGCGCGTAGCCGGCGCCGCGGACCGTGTGCAGCAGCGGCGGCGGGCCGAGCTTCTGGCGCAGGTAGCCGACGTAGACCGCCACGACGTTGTCGTTTTCAGCCTCGCCCTTCCACACGGCGTCGATGAGCTGCTCCCGCGACAGCACCTGTCGTGGATGGCGCAGAAAATGCTGGAGCAGGTCGAACTCGGTCTGCGTCAGCTCGAGCGCGCGCTCCCCACGCCACGCTGCGCGACTGGCGGGCTCGACGCGCAGGTCGCCGAATCGGAGGTGGTCGGCGGGGGTCGTGCGGCGAAGCAGCGCGCGGACGCGCGCCAGCAGCTCCTCGTACGCAAAGGGCTTGACGAGGTAATCGTCCGCGCCGGAATCAAGGCCACGGACCCGTTCCTCGGTGCCGCCTAGCGCAGTCAGGAGCAGGATCGGCACCGAGCCGGTCGAGCGCAACCGCCTGCAGACCGAGATGCCGTCCAGGCCGGGAAGCATGATGTCGAGCACGACCAGGTCGAACGGCCGCTCCCGCGCACGGTGGAGCGCATCGTTGCCATCGGCAGCCACCTCGACGTCGTGGCCCTCGGCCGCCAGCACCCGGTCGAGAGTAGAGGCAAGTCGGAGATCGTCCTCGACCACCAGGACCCTTGAGCCGCCCATGCGAAGCGATTTATAGGCCACCTGGTGTGAATTTCATAAGAGTGTCGAAAACTGGCCGTGACGTTCGTCGTCTGGTTGAGTCCCAATTTCAAGGAGGAATCTCGATGGCGAATTTCGTACTTCTGTACACCGGTGGCAGCGCGGGAAGCACCCCGGCCGAGCGCGAGAAGATCATGGGCGCCTGGGGCGCCTGGTTCGGGCAGCTCGGCGACAAGGTCGTCGACCCGGGCAACCCCTTCAGCGAGCACTCGAAAAACGTCTCCAGCGGCTCCGTCCACGACGGCGCCGTGGGCAACCCGCCTGCGACCGGCTACTCGATCGTCAAGGCCGACTCGGTGAACGCGGCGGCGGACCTGGCCAAGGGCTGCCCGATCGTGCAGTCGGGCGGCAAGATCACCGTCTACGAGATCACGCCGGCGATGTAGGCGTCCGGAGAAGACCTCGCTCCCTCTCCCCCTCAGGGGAGAGGGATGTGGGGTGAGGGGCGCGACTACTCCAGTTCCTGGATAGAGACTCTCTTCGTCGCGGTCAACCGACCTCGGGCGCCGGAAACGTAGGTGCCCGAGGTCGGCGCCACGTCCGAGTAATCGGCGCCCACCGCCACCGTCACGTAACCGAGCCCGCCGCGACTCGCGTGGGTCGGATCGAACGCGTGAGCGATCGCGTCGCCCGACCCGTCATTCGTCGGCAAAATCACCTCGACCCAGGCGTGCGTGCCGCCCTGGCCCAGCAGGTGGCCGGACACGTATCGCGAGGGGAGCCCACACGTGCGGCACAACGCCAGCATCACGTGGGCGTAGTCCTGGCACACGCCAGCGCCGAGCTCGAGCGCGGCGGCCGCAGTGGTTCGGACCCCGGTCACCTCGTATCGATACGTCATCGACTGGTACACCCAGTCGTTGATCCGGTCCGCTAGCGGAAGCCCCCATTCGGCCACCGCCGAAAGGTCGTCGGCGGCTCGCAGGATGCGGTCGTCGGCCTGGGTGAGCGGAGATGCCTCGAGGAGGTAGCCATCCGCGAGCCAGCCGTCGGCCAGTCGGTTCGGCTCCGCCGGCCGGCGCTCGACCGAGACCTCAGCGACGAACTCGATCGCGGCGGCGACGCGAGGCGCGAAAACGTCGACGATCACGTTGCCGAAGCGGTCGTTGCGGTTCTCCACAAGCGCGCCATCGAGCGCCACCGAGACGTCGTGCCACAGCCGCCGCTGGTCGCCAAAGCGCTCCGGCGGGATCACGACGAGGCGGTGGCTCAGGTCGCGGATCGGCTCGGGGTATTCATAGCGGAAGGTCTGGCGCACCAGGTACGACGCGCGCCGTGCCGAGCTCCAGTCGACGGATGCGGGTTCGATCGCCATCAGTCGGCCTGGTCCGCCCAGACGATCATGGACCGAAACGCAGCAGGCCCGAAGGTCGTCAGCATCGCCACGTCGAGGGCGTCGCGGCCGCGGCCGATCAACACACGGCCGACGCGGCGGGCGTTGTTGCGCGGGTCAAACGTCCACCACCGGTCGCCCAGATAGACCTCCATCCAGGCCGCGAAGTCCATCGGAGCGGGGTCGGGCGGCACGTAGATGTCGGGCAGGTAGCCAAAGACGTAGCGGGCGGGGATGTTGAGGGCGCGGCAGAACGTGATCGCCAGGTGCGCCAGGTCGCGGCAGACGCCCCTCCGCTGCTCCAGGACGTCGACGGCCGTCGTGAGCGGGTTGCTGGTGCCGTACTGGAATTTGATGTTGTCGTGGACCCAGTCGCAGACCGCCTGGACACGGGCTCCGCCGGCATCGGTCTGGCCGAACAGCTCCCAGGCCATGCCCATCAGCTGGTCCGACAGGCAGTAGCGGCTCGGAAGCGTGAAGTGGAGCAGCTCGCCGGGGATATCGTCGATCGGGAGCTGCGGCGCGGCCCTGCCGTCCGGATCCGGCTCGTCAGGCACCGCAACGACGGCGTCATATCGGAGGCCGAGTGGCCCTTCGGGCATGAGCAGGCGCTTGACCGGGTTGCCGTAGAAGTCGGCGTACTCGTCCACCGGCACGGGCGGCTGGGTCGACCAGGTCTCGGTCACCAGCTGGTGGCGCGCGTCCGAACGCGGGCGGACCTGGACGGTGGCGACGGTCGGGGCGCTCACGTCGTATCTGAACTCGCAGCCGACCCGTAAATTGATCGTTCTCTCAGGTTGCGGGATGGCGCAGACACTATAGCGGTGGGTTTCGTGAATCTTGATTCCAACTACCAGCTCAACGGCTTCTATGACGAGATGCTTGCGGCCGCCGGACGGCCGCGACCCGCCTACCGTCGACTTTACGAGCAGCTGAACCGCCTGGGTGCGGACGAGCTCCAGCGCCGGGCGGCCCTGGCGATGGAGATGTTCCGCAACCACGGGGTCACCTTCGCCGTCTACCCGGACGCCCAGGGCACCGAGAAGGTGTTTCCATTTGACGTCATCCCGCGGGTCATCGACGCCCGCACGTGGCGGCGACTGGAAGCCGGCCTGAAGCAGCGTCTGCGCGCCCTCAACCTGTTCCTCGACGACGTCTATGGCCGCAAGCTGGTGCTGAAGCAGCACGCGATCCCACCCGAGATCGTGCTCAGCAGCTCGCTTTACCTGCGTGAGGTCGAGGGATTGCCGGTCCCGCACGGCATCCACTGTCACATCGCCGGGATCGACCTGGTGCGGGACGAGAAGGGCGACTTCTTCGTCCTCGAGGACAACGTGCGCACGCCGTCCGGAGCTTCATACGTGCTGGCCAACCGCTACGTGATGAAGCGCGTCCTGCCGGACCTGTTCGCGGGCTACCCGGTGCGGCCGGTGGAGGGCTACGTCCACGAGCTCCTGCGCCACCTTCGCTGGCTCGCGCCGGCCGGGATCGACGACCCGACGGTCGTCCTGCTGACTCCTGGCATCAACAACTCCGCCTACTACGAGCACCTGTACCTCGCCAAACAGATGGGCGTGGAGCTCGTCGAGGGCAGCGACCTGGTGGTCGACGACGACCACGTCTTCATGCGGACCACCCGAGGTTTGCGCCCGGTTCACGTGATCTATCGACGTATCGACGACGAGTGGCTCGACCCCATTTTCGGGCGCCAGGAGTCGCTGGTCGGAGTGGCGGGCCTGGTCAACGCCTATCGCGCGGGCAACGTCGCGATCGCCAATGCGTTGGGCAACGGCGTCGCCGACGACAAGGCCGTCTACTCCCTCGTGCCGAAGCTGATCCGCTACTACCTCGACGAGGACCCGATCCTCCCCAACGTCGAGACCTACCTGTGTGCGGTGGATTCGGATCGGCGGTACGTGCTCGAGCATCTCGCCACGCTGGTGGTCAAGACGGTCGACACGTCGGGTGGGTACGGGATGCTCATCGGGCCCGCCTCCACCAAAGAGGAGCGCGAGGAGTTCTCCCGCCGCATCACGGCAGTCCCTCGCGCGTTCATCGCCCAACCGGTGGTCGCGCTTTCGGTCCAGCCGGTGCTCGACGGCGGCGGCCTTCGCCGCGGCCACCAGGACCTCCGGCCGTTCGTGCTCACCGGCCCCGACGAATACGTCACTCCCGGCGGCCTCACGCGCGTCGCGTTGAAGCCCGGCTCGCTGGTCGTCAACAGCTCGCAAGGCGGTGGCAGCCGGGACACCTGGGTGGTCGCGGACGACGATTTCGAGGGCGGGGATGCTTAGCCGCGCGGCCACGTCGCTCGCGCTGCTGGGCCGCCACCTCGAGCGCGCCGACCATCTGGCGCGAATCCTGGGCGTGCATGTCTCGCTGTCCCTCGACAGGACGGACGAACCCGGGTCGGATTTCTGGATGCGTTTCATGGAGCTCGCGGGCTGGCACGCCAGCGACACTGGCAAACGGGAGCAGGCGGTGGAGATGGTGGTCGCGGGCACGCTCGGGCCGTCGGTCCGGGCGAGCATCGCCGCGGCCCGCCTCGCGGCGCAGGCGGTGCGGCCGTCGCTGCCCAGTGAGCTGTACGAGCAGGTGAACGCTCTGCACTGGCGCGTCCAGGAGGCGGTGTGGCAGCCAGACCTGTACCAGTTCCTCATGGACGTGCAGATGAGCATCCGGCTGGTCGACGGTTTGCTCGAGGACACGATGTTCCACGACGAGGCTCGTGACTTCGTGCGGCTCGGGAAGTTCATCGAGCGCGCGGCCAACGTCACCCACGTCGTGACGCAGAAATCCGCCGAGCTGGCGGACAGCCCCGAAGACGCGCTCGAGTGGACGGCGGTGCTGAAGTCATGCTTCGCGTTCGAGTCATACCAATCGCGTTACCCGGGCGGCGTGACTCCGGACCGAGTCATCGAGTGCCTCCTGCTCGACCGCTCCCTGCCGCGCTCGGCCCGATTCTCGACCAACACCGCCCTCGAAGCGGTGGCGAGGATCGAGGGCAAGTCGCGGCGCTCCAGGCCGCTTCGCCTGCTGGCCCGGCTCAACGGTATGTACCAGCACGCCAACCCCGAATCCATCGGCGAGCACCCGCTGGACTTCAACTCGGAATGTCGCGCGCTGCTGCGGCAGCTCGAGGTGGCTCTGCGCGAGACGTACTTCCATCCCAGCAAGGTGCCGGCGGCGGTCACGGGCGAAGAAGGTCACGGGATGCCGCAGCAGTGAAGCTCGAGATCATGCACAGCACGCGCTACCGGTATGCGGGCCCGATCGCCGAAACGGTGATGGAGGTCCGGCTCCGTCCGATGGACGGCAACGGCCAGCGCTGCCTCGACTTCAAGCTCGAGCTGAGCCATGGCGTGAAGGCACGCGCGTATGTCGATGGGTTCGGCAATCACGTTCACTACTTCAACCTCGTCCGCCCGCATTCGGGCCTGAGCGTGATCAGCCGTTCCACGGTGGAAACGGGCCTCGACCCGGACGCCGAACCCGGCGAGGAGCTGGTGCAGGACTTCCTCCGGTTCCGCTCGCCGGTGAAAGAGGTCGATGGAGTTGTCGAGCTGGCACGCCGTCACGAAATCGCCGATCGTGCTTCGCCGGAGTCGGTCGAGCACGCGCTCGACGAGCTGGCGCTGACCATCAGCCGCGAGTTCACATACGACCGGACGGTGACCAACGTGTACAGCTCGGTGGACGAGGTGCTCGAGCTGCGCGCGGGAGTCTGCCAGGACTTCGCTCATCTATTCATCGCCGCAGCGCGCACGATGGGCGTGCCGGCGCGCTACGTGAGCGGCTACATCCATTCCCCCGGCGAGAAGATCATCACCGCCTCCCATGCGTGGGCCGAAGCCTGGGTGGAGGGGCGGGGATGGATCGGGTTCGATGCGACCCATCCTGTGCGGACCACGCCGCACCATGTGCGGCTTGCGGTGGGGCGGGACTACACGGACGCGGCGCCGACGCGAGGCGTGTACGTGGGCTCCGCGACCGGGACGATGTCAATCAGCGTGAAGACCCACTCGGTCGACTGATAGCTTCCTAGAGCGGTACGTTCAGCCAGTGACCGTCGCGCACCGTATATATCGACATCATCGGCTTGACCGCATCGCCGTTCTGGTCGAACGAGTAGGTTCCAGTGACGCCAACGAAGTCTTTCGTCTGGGCCAGCGCGGTCACCACCTGCATCCGATTGGGGAGCTTTCCTCCGTTGGCTTTGATGGCGCGGCCGATCGCATCGATCAGCATGCGCGCGCAGTCGAACGCGGCGAACGTGTAGGCCGTGACGTTCGGGAACAGGTCGGCCGTCGATGCGGCTGGATAGGCCTTGAGGTAAGCGTTCACGAGGTCCTTGACGGCCGGGTCGGGGTTTGCAACGGCGTCGACGGTGGGACTGGTGGCCCAGATCGCCGGGGGCGTAGGTCCGAGATCAGGCAGGCACTCGTTATCCAGCGAGATCCCGTCGGTGCCGAGGAAAACCGCGCCCGGCATTGACTTGGTCATCTGGGCCGCCGCCTTGCACGCGTTGTGGCGCACGTTCGCGACGGCGTAGACGGCATCGGCTCGGCGCAACTTGGCCTGGGTGAAGAACGCCGAGAAGTCAGAGGTCGAGTCATCCAGCTCCTGTTGATAGACGACCGTGCCTCCCTTGCTGGCAAATTCATCCGAAAACTGGTTTATGTATTCAGCCCCCTCTGGCCCGAACTCGTTAAAGGCGGCGACCCGCCGGAGGCCAAGCTTGGTGGCCGCGTAGGCGGCCATGGCCTTGCCCTGGGCAGGATCCGGAGCCGGGAGACGGAAGAAGTTGTTGGTGCCGGTCGGTCGAAGCTCGGCCGCGGTCGGCTGGCAGACGCGAATGGCTAGGGTCAGACAGGAAGACGTGGTCGTCATGCTGATCATCGCCAGGTGAGCGCGGTTGGCCTCCGGGATCTCGATCCGACCGACGAAGGAGGAGAACGGGCCGACCATGCCCAGAACGCTGGGGTCGGCGATCATACGACGCACGTTCCCGCGACCCCGCAGCTGGCTCTGCTGGGCGCCCAACGAATTGTCCAGCGGCCAGTAGGCCACGCTGTAGCCTTCGATGGTCGACCGACTGCGAATCGCGAAATCGATCGCATGCTCGAAGGGAAGAGCTGAGTCAAAAGCCGACGTCGGCAGGTCGCTGGCGATGATGATGTCGGCTCGCGCGCTCGTGTTCCCTGCGCTCTGACACGCGACCGCCGTCAGCACGGTCACCAACAAGGTGGTAAGCGTCTTGATCATTGCGGACCATATAGGTGAGGAATCTCGCGGACGCGCTGGTTCTCTGTATCAGCGATAAAGAGATTTCCAGCCGAGTCCAGGAAGACTCCTTCAGGCCCGTCGAACTCGGCATCGACCGCCGGCAATCCATCGCCGGCAAAGCCCCAGCGACCGCTGCCGGCCAGGGCGGAGATCGTTCCGTCTGGGGAGACCTGTCGCAGCCTGTGATTGCCCGTGTCCGTGAACACGACCGTGCCGTCCGGCGCGACCGCGACCCCGATCGGAAAGCTCAGGAGCGCTTGGCGTGCGGGGCCGCCGTCGCCGGTATTGCCTTCGAATTCGCCGGCTCCGCCGGCGACCGTGGTGATCGTGCCCTTCGCGTGGTCGACCCTCCGAATGCGGTTGTCGCCAGTGTCCGCGATGTAGAGGTTCTCCCGCTTGTCGAGCGCCAGGCCCACCGGCCAGTCGAGCTGCGCGCTCGTGGCGGCCCCTCCGTCGCCCATCCTCTGTCCAGACCCGGCGTAAAGCGTGGTTGTGCCGTCGAACTTCAGCACGCGGTTGCCGGCGCGGTCGGCGATGAACAGCACGCCGCCCTTGGTGATCGCCAGACCTCCGATCGGAAGGTTGGGCGCGTCGAGGCCAATCGTGACGCTGGACTGGCCGAGCGACACGACATGGTGCATGAAGCCACCGGAATCGATCGACCACACCTCGAGAACGTCGTCGCGGCTCGTGAGCAGATAGAGCTGATCGTTGCTGTCGACCGCGACCGTGCTCGCGAAGCCAAGCGAGTCGGAGGCAACCGAGAGGCCGAAGAGCCCCTCCTTCAGGGCCTCCTTGCCGCCCCCGGCGAGCGTCGCCATGGTTCCGCCTTGAACGCGACGGATTCGTCCGTTGCCGGAATCTGCGATGTAGACGACACCCTTGCTGTCCACGGCGACCGAGGTCGGGCGTGACAGCTTGGCGTCGAGGGCTCTCTGGATGTCTGCTTCCCAGCACCCGCCGGGATCCTGTTGCTTGGCGCACTGGGCACCGACCACCGTGCGGACGATTCGCGGGGACGGCTCCGTGAGCCGTAGGAGCGCCGTCCCTGACGCAAGGATCGCCAGGACCAGGGCCGCACCAAGCCAGGCTCGAGGATGGGCCAGGGTCCACGTGGGTACCTGGGTCCGCGCCGGTCTCGCGACCGGGGGTGCGAGCTCCACCGCTTCCCGCCGAACCACCCACGCGGTCACCTGAGCCCGAGTATTGACCCCGAGCTTCTCTCTGATGTGCTCGAGGTGGCCGTCCGCGGTTCGTTCGGAGATGAAAAGCTTGGCGGCGATCTCGCGGTTGGTTAGGCCCTGCGCGACCATGCCTGCGACTTCGAGCTCGCGGGCGCTCAGCCGAACAGCGCTCTTCTCTGTGGGTGCGTTGGACAACTCACGGCGTATTGAACTCCTAAAAACGGGTACCCGCGCGGGTACCTGAACAGGTCCTTTGCCCGCTACCGGCCGCGGTTAGTCCGCCCTAGCTTCGTGGCACCAGGCAGCGCCCGGTTGGAAATCAGCCTGAGAAGGAGGGCAAGACAAAATGGAGATCCGAGAAAACTTCCGAACCGTCCCGTCCCGTCCGATCGCGGTGGCCCTGGCCCTGCTTGCCGTGCTGGCGCTCGCGCTGACCACGTGGTATGTGCTCGGCACCGGCGTTCGCGGCACCGTCAACGAAAGGACCTTCGCCCCGACCGTGCACTCGCAAGCCTGCGGTGACCCGTACTCGCCTCACGATTCAGTCTGCAAGCCGGCAAGCGACCCGTACTCGCCGCACGACAAGCTCTAGTCATGTCGCGCACACGTGGCCGTCGCTAAAAGCGGCGGCCACGCACGTGCTCGATCGAGAACTTCGCCGTGTCGGCGATGAGCATGACGGCCATCACGCCGGCCTCGACCGGATCGCTCACCACGACATCCGCGGCGTCGGGCACTGAGCCGGCCATGTTAGTGCAGAGAACGAGAATCCCTGCCTCTCGGATCTCGCGCACCGCGTTGCTGATATCGCCGCCCATGATCGCCCCAGCCAGCACAAGTGCGCGCGCCCTGTGGAGACGAGCGACCGCGCGGACGGCATCGGCCAGCTGCTCTTCGCCGACGAGGGGGATCGTGTCGACCGAGATCCGCTCCCCGCGGATGTTGTGACGGTCCGCCTCGGAGATCGCGCCCTGCGCGACCATGCCGACCTGCGCGCCACCACCGATCACGATCACGCGCTTGCCGTAGATCATCTGGAAGGTCGGCACGACGGTGACGCGGGTGACTCCCTGCAGCGCCGCGAGCTCGCTGATCATGGCCTGCTCGTCGGGAGCGCCTGACACCTCGAGCTGCAGCTCCGCCACGGCTTCGCGCCGCGCGCCTCCCGCGACATAGGTGATGTTGGCGCCGTGCCGGAAGATCGCCTCCGTGATCCGGTAGAGCACCCCAGGCTCATCGCGGCACTCGACCAGCATGCCGGTCGCGTCAGGCCCAGTCATGGGCCAGAAAGATAGAGCTAAGCCTCAGCCGCGTACGGCCACCGCGGCGCGCCAAGCTCGCGCGACACACCGCGCGCCGCCTCGCCCAGCGCCGCCGACAGGCCGCGCGCCAGGCCGCGCGGAAAGATCCGGTCGGTCGAATCAACGACGCCGATCGCCCCGACGGCGGTTCCGCCGTGGTCGAAGATCGGCGCCGCCGCGCTCGACTCACCCAACACCGCCTCCTCGCGCTCCGTCGCGACGCCGCTGTCCCGGATGACCTCCAGCTCGCGCTGCAGGTCCGCTTGGTTCACGGTCTGCTTCGTCAGTCGCGGCAGGGGCTCGGCAAGCAGGTCTTCCAGAACCTGCGCCGGCGAAAATGCCAGGACCGCCTTGCCCAACGCGCTGGCGTGCAGCGGAAGCTGCAGGCCGACCTCGAGCACGCCGAACGCGGCGTCCGGCCGGAACACGTGGTGGACGACGACGACGCTTGCCCCATGCATCACGCCGACCCTCACCGCGGCCCCAGTCCGCGTGGCGAGATGGTCCGCGTACGTGATCGATCGCGCGCGCAGCTCGTTGAGGTCGAGGTACGAGTAACCCAGCTGCAGCAAGCCCGGACCGAGCTGATATTTGTCGGAGTGCCTGTCCTGCTCCACGAAACCGTGGGATTGGAGCGTCTGCAGTAAGCCGTGCACCGTCGGCCGCGCGAGGCCCAACCGGTCCGCCAGCTCGCTTACGCCCAGCCGGCGCGGGCCACTGGCGAGGGCCTTCAGGATGGCTGTCGCGCGGTCGATCGACTGGATCGAGCCGCGTTTTCTCTCTTCCCTAGGATTCGGCATTGCTGAATTCCTGTCGGTAGTGTAGACTACCCCCGTCGTTTGGAATTAGCGCCGGCATCGGCGGAGTGTGATTGATTGGTCGGGATTGTACTGGTCTCCCACAGCTATGAGCTAGCCCATGGGCTCGCGGCGCTGGCCTCCCAGGTCGCGGGAACCGAGGTCCGCGTCGAGCCGGCGGGCGGCGGCCCGGACGGCACCCTCGGCACAACCGGGGACGCAGTCAGGAACGCAATCAGCCGTGCCGAATGCGGCCAAGGGGTCGTCGTGCTCGCGGACCTTGGAAGCTCGGTGCTCACTGTCCGGCACCTGCTCGAAGAGGCGCGTTCCAACGGGCACATCCGACTCGTCGACGCACCGTTCGTCGAGGGCGCGATCGCGGCGGCGGTGATGTCGTCGGCGGGACAGGACCTCGATGACGTGGCGCGGGCGGCCGAGGAGGCGCGCGGTGCAAGCAAGTTCTGAACTCGCAGTAGCGCTTCCGTCTGCAGTCGCGCTCCACGCGCGACCCGCGGCGACGTTCGTCAAGACCGCCATGCGCTTCCGGTCGAAAGTCTCGGTCGGCGTCAACGGCAAGCTCGCTGACGCGAAGAGCATCCTCGCAGTGCTAGCGCTCGGTGCCACCGGAGGAACGGTGTTGCGACTGAGCGCGGAGGGCGAGGACGCGCCGGCGGCGCTAGACGCGCTGTCGGCTTGTGTGACCGGACTGACCGAGTAGCGCTTCAGATCGACGCCGGCACTCGGCAAAATCGAGCTCTCGCACCCACTGCCTCACCTGGCCCACGCGCGCCGCGGCGACGCTGAGCTCGTCGGTGCCGAGCCCGATGATGATCGGCAGCGAATTCTCGTCCGATGCCGCCTCGCCGCACACGTCGACCGGGATGCGCGCGTCGTGGCCGGCTTGCACCGTCGCCGCGACCAGGCCGAGCACGCGCGGATCCAGGACAGGTGCCTTGCGCGATTGCTCCCGATCGAGGCCAAGCACGAGCTGCGTCAGGTCGTTGGTGCCGATGCTCAAGAAGTCGCATTGGCCTGCGATCTCCCGTGCCGCCTCTGCCGCCTCGGGTGTTTCGATCATGGCGCCGACCATCGGCGCGCCACGGCCTTCGAGAACGAGTGTGAGCGTGTCACGCACCGATCTGATGTCTGCGGCAGACGTCACCATCGGGACCAGGAGTCGAAGGTCTGCGCCGCGGCCGGCGTCGACGACCGCGGAAAGGTGCGCCTTCAATGCCTGTGGCTCGTTGAGCATCACCGCGATGCCTCGAGCCGTGATACCGCGAAGGAATGGCGGAGTCTTGTCGCCGCCGAAATCGAAGAGGCGCACTGTCGCCGTCTGACCCTGCAGCCGCGACAGCACCGGCCTCAGCACGCTCACCTGCTCAGCGTGCGACGGCCATTCCATGGCCTCCAGGAAGAGCAGCTCCGTCCTCATGAGGCCGACGCCCTCGGCGCCTTGCCTGGTCGCTTCTTCGAGCTCGGCTACGGTGGATGCGTTGGCCAGGACGCGAATCCGGTATCCGTCCTTCGTCCGCGCGGGCTCGAGCCGCCGCGCGATCGCGATTTCGCGAGCTGATCGGCGTCGTTCGGTATCGGTTCGTGCGAGCGACGCGCGTTCCGCATCCGGTTGCCGGACCACGACGCCGCGGTCGCCATCGACGAGCACCTCCTCCCCATCCTCAATCTCGAGCAGACCCTCGCCCACGCCCACGACCATCGGAAGGCCGAGTGAGCGCGCGACGATCGCGGCGTGAGCCGTCACCCCGCCTCCGGCGAGCGCGATCCCTCGCACCCTGGGCGCGAGCTCCGCGACGTCCGCCGGCCCGAGCGAATCGGCGATCAGCACGCCCTCGGAGACGTGCAGCGCGTCACCCTTCAAATGAGCCGCCGCTCGGCGGCCGACGCTGCGCACGTCGTCGGCGCGCAACGCCAGCATCGGGTCCAGCAACACCGACAGCTCGAGAGCTGTTTGCTCAGCCGCCTCACGCAACGCGTCGGCTGCTTCGATGCCCGAATCGAGGACCAACGTGTCGACGCGCGCGATGAGCTCCGGGTCCATGGCCATCAACACGCCCGTTTCGACGATGTCGGCGTCATCGCCGCGGCCCTCGGTGCGCAGCTGCGACGCCAGCGTTTCCAGGTCCGAGGCTGCTCGGCGTAAGGCATCGCGTGCGCGGTCTGCCTCGCCTGCGCGATCCGCCTCGCGCACGAGGTTGGATGCGTGCCCTCGAGTTCGGTCGAGCACCACCGCGCGACCGACCGCGATGCCCGGCGCGGCGCTCACCCCCGGCAGGGCGCGCATTACGAGTCCTTCGTGACTGCCTTCTGCAGCGCCCGAATGATCAGCGCGGTCGACGTCGCGCCAGGATCCTGATGACCGACCGACCGTTCGCCCAGATACGAAGCGCGGCCTTTCCGAGCCTGGAGCGGGATGGTCGACCGCATTCCCGCCTCCGCCGCTCCGGCCGCGTCGTCCATCGCATCGTCGAGCGAGACTCCGTCGGCCAGGCGCGAACGAAGCGTGTCGACCGCCGGCTCCAGCGCGTCGACCATCGTTTTGTCGCCGACCGCCGCCGTGCCAAGGTCCTTGACCGAGGCGAGCGCGGCGGCCAGCACCTCGACGAGCTCCATGCCATCGAAGGTCGCCTGATCGCCGAGCACGCGGCCGCCGCTGCGCAGGGCGGATCCCCATAGCGGTCCGCTCGCGCCGCCGACCGTCGAGACGAGCGTGCGCCCCGCGAGGATGAGGAGCTTGCCGGGCGGCGAGCCGCCGTCCGAGTCAAGGGCCTGGACGACGGCCTCGAATCCCCTGACCATGTTGGTGCCGTGGTCTCCATCGCCGATCGCCGCGTCGAGCTGGACCAGGTGGTCGCGCTCGGCGCGGACGGCGATATCGATCTCGCGCATCCAGGAGGTGATCGTGGCCGCGTCCATGACCCTTTGGCTGATCAAGTTAATCGCTACACGCCCCAGCGCAACGCTGGGGTGTGAACGGGCGCGTCCCAGAGCTTCGTCAGCTCTTCGTCGAGCTCGAGCACGGTCAGCGACGCACCGGCCATCTCGAGCGATGTGATGTAGCTGCCGACCAGGTTGCGCACCGGCTCCACGCCCGCGGCGCGGAGCTTCTTGTCGACCTCTCCATAAAGAAGGTAGAGCTCGAGCAATGGAGTCCCGCCCATGCCGTTGACGAAAGCAAGCACTTTCGATCCCCTCTTTGGCTTGAGGTCGGAAACGACCGCTTCGACGATCACGTCGACGACCTCGCTCGCAGAGCCGAGGTCCGCGCGCCGCCGCCCGGGCTCGCCGTGGATGCCGATACCAAGCTCGATCTGCCCTTCGGGCAGCTCGAAGATCGCTTTGCCCGAAGCCGGCGGCACGCAGGAAGAGAGAGCGACCCCAAACGACCGCGAGCGATCGTTGACCCGCTTGACGAGGTCGGTGACCTTGGTCAGGTCCGCCCCGCCTTCGGCCGCCGCGCCGGCGATCTTTTCGGCCAGCACAGTCGCTCCGACGCCGCGGCGGCCCGCGGTGTAGAGCGAGTCCTGGACCGCAACGTCATCGTCGATGACGACCGACGTGACCTTGATTCCTTCGTCGGCCGCGTCCTCGGCGGCCAGCTTGAAGTTCAGGACGTCGCCCGTGTAGTTCTTGACGATGTGCACGACGCCCGCGCCGCCATCGACAGCTTTGGTCGCGGCGAGCATCTGCGCCGGGACGGGAGAGGTGAAGACCTCGCCGGGGCATGCGGCGTCGAGCATGCCGAGACCGACGAACCCGCCGTGGAGCGGCTCGTGGCCGGAGCCTCCGCCCGAGATGAGGGCGACCTTGCCCTTCCTCGGCGCGCCTTTGCGGACGATGATCTGCGCTGCGGCGTCGTAACGGACGAGGTCGGGGTGTGCCGCGGCAAGCCCGACGAGGGACTCCTTCACGACTTGCGCCGGGTCGTTGAGGAACTTGCGCATCTTCCTGGTTTCGATTGCCATTTACGTCTTACTCCTTAGTGCGCGGCAGCGGCGCGGGCCGGCGCCTCTTCGTGCGAGACGGCTTCTTCGATCGGCTGCTCGACGAGGCGCGGGTTGGCCAGGTAGTCGTAGGCAAAGGCCGCGGCCGCAGCGCCGATGAGCCCCGGGATCAGGTAGACGGGGATGTATTGCGTCCAGAACGTGGTGCCGCCGGCAATCGCCGCGACGAGCTCGGGACCGAATGCACGCGCCGGGTTGAGCGACGCGCCGGTGACGGGACCGAAGATCAGGATGATGCCGACCACCGCGCCGCCGATCACGAGACCCGCGAGCTGCTGCGGCGAGCGGCCGTCGACGATGCCGAGGATGGCGAAGAGCAACAGACCTGTGCCGGCAGCCTCGGCGAGCGCTGCCTGCAGGTAGTAAGAAGTCGACGCATCGGCGGCGAAGTGGGTCTGGCCCATGCCGAACGTCACGGCGTTGGCGCCGAAGACGCCCCAGATGGCGAATGCGCCGATCACAGCACCCACGAACTGGGCGACCCAGTAGACGGGGAGCTCGCGCCACGGAAAACGCTTCGTGACCGCGAGCGCGAAGGTTACCGCCGGGTTGATGTGGCATCCGGAAACCTTGCCGATCGCATAGACGAGCGCGGTGATGATGAAGCCGAAAGCGAAGCTGATCCCCAGCAGGTCAGCTTCGGTCACGGCCGGCACCGCCTTGCCCGCCAGCGTCAGCGTCGCGATCACCGAGCCCGGCCCGACGAGAACCAGGGCGGCCGTGCCCAGAACTTCGGCCAAGAACCTCTGTCGAATCGAGTACATCGCCGTGAAACCCCCTCGTTAATTCTGACTAGTGTTCGACATTGTCGAATCGGTTTCGACAAACCGTACCCCTGCCCTGGCGTTTTGTCAAGGGGAAACTATGGAGGCGGCGCCGGCCTCGTCGCGAACGCACGGAGACAATCGCCCCGCTGTCGCCGCCGCACTAGCGACGGCGTCCTGATTTGGGGGCCGAAACCATACGCGACGCCACCCGGATGCCCTAGCCTTCCCCACAGCATGCGCACTCAGCGCGGCATCGCCATCGAGATTAGCCGGGGAGGTCCCCCGACTTAGCGCGCGCCGCTGATGTCGGTTGACCTCCCACCCCAAGGGTCGGGAGGTTTTTTTATGTCCGCTCGGAAGCCAATAGTCATCTATGACACGACTCTGCGCGACGGCGCCCAGGGTCCGGCCGTCTCCTTTTCCGCTGCGGACAAGGAGCGCATTGCGCGCCTTCTCGATGGGCTCGGCTTCGATTACGTGGAAGGTGGATTTCCCGGCTCGAATCCGAAAGACGAGGAGCTGTTCGCGCGTCTTGGCGAACAGCCCCTACGGCGTTCGCGGCTGGCCGCGTTCGGCGCGACCCGGCGGGCCGGCGGCAGGTGCGAGGACGACGCCAACCTGAAGGCCCTGGCCGAGAGCGGAGCCCCCGTGTGGACGCTGGTCGGTAAGAGCGACACCTGGCAGGTGGCGACCGTGCTGCAGACGACAAACAACGAAAACCTGGCCATGGTCGAGGAGTCGGTGGCCTACGGCGTGACCCTAGGCCGCGAGGTCATCTTCGACGCGGAGCACTTTTTCGACGGCTACGCACGCGACGCCGAATACGCGATCGAGGTCTGCCTGTCCGCGGCACGAGCCGGGGCGTCGTGGGTCGTGCTCTGCGACACCAACGGTGGTAGCCAACCCGATGCGGTCCGAGACGGTGTGGAGGCCATGCGAGCGGCGCTCGCCAACGCCGGCAGCACCGCACGCGTCGGCATCCACACGCACAACGACTGCGAGCTCGCGGTCGCCAACTCTCTTGCGGGCGTGATGGCCGGCGCCGATATGGTGCAGGGAACTATCAACGGCTATGGCGAGCGCTGCGGCAACGCGAACCTCGTGTCGGTCGTCTCCAACCTCGTGCTCAAGCTGGGTGTGGACGCGCTGCCCGCCGAGTCGGTCGAAAAATTCAGCGAGCTGTCGCGCACGGTGGCGGAGATCGCCAACCTCGCGCTGCCGCTGCAGCAGCCGTTCGTCGGCCACGGCGCGTTCGCGCACAAGGGCGGGCAGCACGTGGCGGCGGTGCTCCGGCACAAAGATGCGTACCAGCACATCGACCCGGCGCTCGTGGGCAACAATGCCCGCGTGCTCGTTTCCGAGCTTTCCGGCCGCGGCAACGTGCTCGCCAAGGCCCGCGAGTTCGGGCTTGAGCTCGACCGCGACGACCCCCAGACGCGATGGCTGGTCAACCATCTCAAGGAGCTCGAGCACCAGGGCTACTCGTACGAAGCCGCCGACGCGTCGTTCGAGATGCTCGTCCGCCGCCTGCAGCCCGGCTACGCGGCGCCGTGGACGGTCGCCGACTTCACGACGCAGGTGCGCAAGAACGGAGGATCCGTGCACGCGGAGGCGACGGTCAAGGTCGAGGTCGACGGCACGCTGTACCACACGGCGGCCTCCGGCAACGGACCTGTCAACGCGTTGGACGCGGCCCTACGCAAAGCGCTTAGCCCGCGCTTTCCCACGCTCGACGACGTGAGCCTGCACGATTACAAGGTGCGCATCCTGAACGGGGATGCCGGCACGGCCGCCACGACACGAGTCCTGGTCGAGTCCGGCAAGGGCACGAAGCGATGGACGACGGTCGGGTGCTCTAGCAACATCATCGAGGCGTCACTGCTGGCGCTCGTCGATTCGCTGGAGTACATCGTCTCCGTCGATCCCGATTGACGAAGACCCGGGAGACCGCGCGGCAGGAGATCCCCGAGCCGCTGCGGCGCGACATCCGCCTGCTGGGCGGGCTGCTCGGGAAGGTCGTCGCCGATTACGGCGGCGCGAACCTGCTGCGGGACGTCGAGAAACTTCGAGGTCTTGTCATCCGTGCCCGCGATGACGACCGGTACGAACGCGAGGCTGAAAAGCTCGTCGCCTCGTGGGGGCTCGATCGCGCGGAGAAGGTGGCGCGCGCGTTCGCGTGCTACTTCCACCTGGCCAATCTCGCCGAAGAGCACCACCGCGCGCGCGTGCTTCGCGAGCGCGACCGCGGACCGGAGCCCCAGCCCGAATCCCTGGCCGCCACGATCGGGGACCTTCGGCCAAAGCTGGGCCGCAAGCGACTCGACGAGCTCATTGCGGACCTCGAGGTCCACCCGGTCTTCACGGCCCACCCCACGGAGGCGAGAAGGCGCGCGGTGGTCACGGCGATCCGTCGCGTGGGCGAGCAGCTGGAGCGCCTTGACGATCCGAGGATTGCGGACACCGAACGGGGCGACGCGGAACGAAGGCTGATCGAGGAGATCGATTCGCTGTGGCGGACTGCTCAGATTCGCGCGGTGCACGTGCAGCCCCTCGACGAGGTCCGCTCGTTCATGGCCGTTTTCGACGAGACGCTGTTTCGCATGGCGCCGGAGCTCGTGAGGTCTCTCGACGTCGCACTCGGTGGGACGAACACGGCCCCGGCCTTCCTTCGCATCGGCAGCTGGATCGGCGGCGATCGCGACGGCAACCCCGCGGTCACAGCGCAGGTCACGGCCGAGACGATGGCGATCCAGGCGGAGCACGCCCTGCTGGCTCTCGAGGCCGTCACCGATCGCGTCGGCCGTTCGCTGACGCTCGACATCGAGACCACGCCGCCATCGCGAGCCCTGCGACGTCGAATCGCGGAGCCGGCAACAGAACCGCATCGCCAATTTCTCATGCAGGTGGCGCGCCGGATTCGGGCCACGCGCCTCAACGAGCGAGCTCTGGCTTACGGCTCGGCGACCGACCTGATCGCGGACCTGCGCACGGTGCGCGCTTCACTCGCCGCGGCCGGGGCATCTCGCCTCGCGTCCGGTGAGCTTCAGCACCTGATCTGGCAGGCGGAGACCTTTGGATTTCATCTCGCCGAGCTCGAGGTCAGGCAGCACAGCACGGTCCACGAGCGCGCGCTCAACGAAATCCGAGCCCGCGGTCGCCGCTCGGACACCACGCGCGACGTGCTCGACACGCTCCGCGTGATGGCCTCGCTGCAGCAGCGGTTCGGCCCGAACAGCTGCCGGCGGTATGTGGTGAGCTTCACGCGAGGCGCGCAAGACGTGGCGGCCGTCTACGAGCTCGCCCGACACGCATCACGCGGCAAGCTCCCGGTGCTCGACGTGGTCCCGCTGTTCGAAACGCTCGACGACCTCAGTCGCGCGACGCAGGTCATGGACGAGGTGCTCAGCCTCGAGCCGGTACGACGGCGCCTCGCCGCCAACCACCGCCGGATCGAGGTGATGCTGGGCTACTCCGACTCGGCCAAGGAGATGGGGCCGCTGTCGGCGACCCTGGCGCTGCACGACGCGCAGGCGGCGCTCACCGCGTGGGCGAAAAAGAACCGCGTCCGGCTCACGTTGTTCCATGGTCGAGGCGGGGCTCTGGGGCGCGGCGGCGGTCCGGCCAATCGCGCGGTCCGCGCGCAGGCGCCGGGTTCGGTCGACGGCCATTTCAAGGTGACCGAGCAGGGCGAGGTGATCTTTGCGCGCTACGGCAACCGCGCGATCGCGCGCCGCCACCTCGAGCAGGTGACGTCGGCCGTGCTGGAAGCCTCGGTGCCTCGGCCGTCGCGAAGCGATCCAGCACGCGGGTTTGGCGAGCTGGCCGCAACGATCGGCGCGCCTTCGCGAGAGGCTTACAACGCGCTGGTCGGCGCGCCTGGTTTCGAGACGTGGTTCCTCAAGGTCAGCCCCATCGAGGAGCTGGGCCGCCTTCGCATCGCATCGCGACCGTCAAGGCGCGCGGGCGGACGCCGGCTCGAGGACCTTCGCGCGATCCCATGGGTGTTCGCGTGGTCGCAGATGCGGCTGAACCTGCCTGGCTGGTACGGCATCGGGAGCGGGCTTTGCGCGGCGCCTCTGCATGAGCTGCAGCGCGCCTACGCCGAATGGCCGCTCTTCAACGCGATGCTGGACAACGCCGAGATGAGCCTGGCCAAGACCGACCGCAGCATCGCCGAGCGCTACCTGGCGCTGGGAGGCCGGCCGGACCTGACCGCGATGGTGCTCGGGGAGTACGACCTCACCATGGCGTGGGTGCTTGCCGTGACCGGCCATCGCCGGCTGCTCGAGGACAGAAGGGTGCTGTCGTGGGCGATCGAGCTGCGCAACCCTTACGTCGACGCGCTGTCACATCTCCAGCTGCGGGCGCTACGAGCGATGCGAGACCGCAAGACCTCGCGCGCCGATCGCGTGCGGGCCGAGCACGTTTTTCAGCTCACGGTCAACGGGATCGCGGCCGGACTGCAGAACACCGGCTGATCAAGCAGCTCCCAGGTGTTGGATCGTGGGCAGCTCGCTGGCCAGCAGGTCGACGGTCTCCGGGTCCCACTGCGTGCCCGATCCAGCGCGAAGGACCGCCAACGCTTCCTCGGTCGAGCGTCGCATCCGGTATGGCCGGTCGTTCACCAGCGCGTCGAAGGCATCGCATACCGACACGATCCGGGCCGCCCGTGGGATCTCCCGCGCGCGCAGGCCGTCGGGATAGCCGTGTCCATCGAAGCGCTCGTGGTGGTGGCGGATGATCGGCAGCAGCCCTGACGTCGAGCGCAGAGGCTTGACGATGGACTCGCCGATGGCGACATGCGCCTGCATCTGCGGCACCTCGACCGGGTCCAGGGGCCCAGGCTTATGCAGGATCGAGTCGGACACGCCGATCTTGCCGATGTCGTGGATGATCCCGCCGCGATAGAGCACGTCCAGCGTCTGCTCGGAAAGGCCGAGCCGCTCACCCAGCAGCCGCGCCGATTCGCCGACGCGCTGCGTGTGCTGTTCCGTGAAGGAGTCCTTCGCTTCGACCGCGGTCGCGAGGGAGAAGATCACGTGCTCGGCGCTGTCGAGCGTGTTGTAGAGCTCTTTCAAGCGAAGAGCCGACCGCACCCGCGCGATCAGCTCGGCGCCCTCGACAGGCTTGGCCATGAAATCGTCGGCGCCGGCCTCGAGCGCCATCACGCGGTGGGTGGTCTGGCTGAGCCCGGTGATCATGACGACCGGGAGCAGGCGGCCGCGAGGCATGGCCTTGATCCGCCGGCACACCTCGTATCCGTCCATGCGAGGCATGCGGACGTCGAGCAGTACCAGGTCCGGCGGAGCGGTCTCGATCATGTCGAGCGCTGTGGGGCCGTCCTCGGCGAGGCGCACCTCGCAATCGATGGTCGAGAGGAACAAACGGATCACCTCTCGGTTTGCCGCACCGTCGTCAACGACCAGAACAACTGGCATAGTTCATCCCCCTGGGCTGCGAAGTTGGGTGCTGAGTCGCCTCTATTGTTAACCCAGCTCTAGCCTCGCCTGCAAGTAGAACGCCTGGCTCCGGCTGGCAAGGAACGGTAGTCAGGCGATGGCGGAGCGGGCGCTGTCCGCGGCGGCCGGCCGGGTCCCCAGCGCGGAGAGGGCGGCCTTGAGCTGGCGATTCGCCTCGACGATGTCACCGCGTCCTTCGAGGATCTCGGCGTAAGCGGCGCGGTACGTTGCGATTCGCTCGCGGCTGCTCGGCTCGTTTGGCTCGCTGAGCGCGGCCGCGAACTCGGCGTCGACTGAGGCCTCATCGCCCTCGGCGTGCGCGACCCGCGCCAGCCAGTAGTGCGCGTCGGAAACCGTCGCCGTTTCGTGCAACCGCTCCGCAAGGGCGAGCGCCTTCTCGGCTTGGCGCCTGGCTGTCATGACGTCTCGTCT
>Ga0209239_1000138_pt1 | contig 43129 bp, 47 predicted proteins | sample GraSoi013_2_20cm_FD_185824 | JGI IMG/M metagenome (GOLD analysis project Ga0209239, IMG submission 185824) | Grasslands soil microbial communities from the Angelo Coastal Reserve, California, USA - Sample 10_02_2013_2_20cm (SPAdes) (version 2) | ecosystem: Environmental > Terrestrial > Soil >...
GCTTTAGCTCCTCGACCACTTTCGTAGCGCGGCCCGAATTAACGGTCGCGAATACGTAGGTCGGGAAATTCATATTGGTTTGCATTGTTGTTTTTTTCTACTGCATTTTATTGCAGTATAGTAACACCTGTTACTTGCATATAAGACTTTTATTTCAGAACCACGATCCATTACACAGAGATACTGAAGAGGGAGAAGCATCTGACAATCCACCGAAACAGCGTCAGCGTCCCAGAAGCCGTACGAGAGATTCTGACCAGAAACTACCCCATCTACCAATGCTTGAAGATGAAACTCATGAACTTCCACTCCCTCGCAGAATTCATCCAGCCCCAAGTCCAACAATTGAGTGGTAAAGAGGCCAGCATCAACACCCTGGTGGTAGCGATCAAGAGATTCTCCGACACACTATCCAACAGCAAAAGCCCCGACGCGTCAATAGTCCTCAAGGACGCGAGAATCTCCCTATCAAGCGGCATAGTAGACGTGACGATAAGAGCCCCAAGAAACCAGTTCTCAGCAATAGTCAAAGAATTGTCAGACATTGCAGCTCAGCTCTCAGAGTTCCCCCACATCTTCCCCCTCTCAAACTCGATCAAACTGATCCTACCAGAGGAGGATTACACCATTGTCCGAGGGAAATGGGACCATCTTAGAGAGGCCGCGACACAGGCGAACGTGTCCAAGCTGATTCTCAACCTATCGCCCCGCGCCGAGATGACGCCAGGAATAGCATCCTATATCACTGAACTACTGTTCAGAAACGGAGTCAATATTCTTGACGCGTTTCTAGGCTACGGCGACATCATAATGGTCGTCGACGACAAGGACGGACCCCTCGCCTACGATGTTTTGCAAAGAGAAATCCATGGCACCAACACAGCCTGAGAAAAGCTTCAGTACACACCGAGACACGGACCGGTATCTGGTAATGCGAAAACGACTCGAAAAACCCCGCTGAGCCATTGAACCTCTTCGTTTGGCGGCAAGAGCAGATTTCGCATTTTCCTCAGCCGTTTGTGAAAAACCAGAGGCAATTTACAATGCTGCAGGGAGATGATATTCGGAGGAGGGACGGGCAATGTCTGACAATAATGCGGATTCAAAGTGTGCTCGGTGCGGCGGACGTTTGGAGGATGGCTGCGATGGCACCTAAAGGTCTCTGGTGGGACAAGGAGCAACATAAGTTGACTTGGTTAGGGTCCGGCGCCGAAAAAATCATTTCGCAGTGGAGCCTGACAATGCCCAACGCACCCGCTCAAAGATGCTACAACTGCAACATACTCATCATCCAGATACAATGAATGCCGACGCACATGGCAGACGGAGGGTGGGATTGGAGAAATTGTTGGACCTAGACTCAATCTGGTTTGGTGGCGGGCCGTTGGGGTCCAAGTCTCTTGATGATGACGCTCATTACTAGGATAACGATCAACTGCAAAGTCAACAGCGTTATCTGAATAGCGAACCCTTGAGCGCCAATTGTTCCATAGCTCAAAGGTAGGTTACCGACTCCAGTCTGTGCTAAAGTATTAGCTGAGAACAGATAGACCAGAAAGCCCTGAAATGGTAGGATCGCGAGTCTAATTGTCCGAGTTCGCATTTTCTGTCCTCTACTCAGAGATAGTTCCCGAAAGGTTCCAAGCTTCTCGAAACGCACGAACACTTCTCCAACGGTAGAGAAACAACGGGATGTACGGTGTGACGGTGACCACGACGGTTACCAAAAGAACAAACGGGCTTCTCTCGTATGCTGAAATGTAGGCGAGTAAGACGAAAGGTATGAGAGGCAGATAGAGACTATTGGTCCAGCGTTTGCTCCACGTGTAGTATTCGAGATGATATTTCTTGAGGTGGTTCATGTAATTCAAATGTCGCGCCCATTTCCTCACGCCGGAATTAGAGTCTTCAACCTGAGGAATCGGTGCCCCACAGACAGTACAGTGTCTAGGAGTGAAAGGACCTAAGTCTCCGATTGGCTGAGGCATCTATTGGATGCTTGAACGTGAGACAAACGAACCAAAAAGGATTGCTGGGAACTCAGCTAGTTCCTGAAACGTAGTTAATTTCAGCTATTCAGCACCTTGTCGGAGAAGAGTCGTAGTCTAGTTTCCATGTCTGCTTAGTACTGGTTTCTGAAAAAAGGAGGAGAGATTGTCTTGCCGATGCCCGGTGGACTTGGTACGTTCTATGAGGAAGTGAAGAAGTGTGCCGTGTATGTCCCGACGAACGTGGTCAAAGAGCCCTGAATAGTTCCGAATCCGCGAAGATTCGCAAGGCCGCCGGTGCCGCCATAAAGCGTGTACTGGCCTTGGAAGCTACCGGCGCTGAATGTGGCTGCAAATGGGACGAATATGGTGCCGGAAGCTGAGCCGGATGAGGTGGATACTGTCCCTGTGAACGTGTTCTGTCCGAAGAATATCCCATTGCCGGTTGACGTGTTGACGATGATCGTGACCGTGCCTTGAGTGTCTCCGTTGAAAGCGCCTGTGAAACATAAACCGAAGTTCTCGGTAGTGATGATGAACCCGTTCACTTGGCTAGTGACTACGTTTGTAGGAGGGCCTGTCGGCACAAACGCGTTGCTCGTGGTTCCCGTGCATGTCGCAGTTGTCGCATGGCCGACTGGAAGGAGCATTAGAACAGGTACAGCTAGGAGTGTGAGGAGAATGATTGGTCTCGTTGTTATTTTCACCTCCCGATCCTGCTTGATGCTTGCTTTTCTGTGATACGGGCCCCCGCTCGGGCTCAGAATTTAGCGCTTTGGATTTTGGCTCAAAAACGAATGCTCGAAACATTCAGCACCTTGTAAGAGACGGATTCTGTTCCGTGGATACAACCGTTCAAATAGAGGCCTCTCCCGCGTTCAAAGGTGAGTAGTATGCAATCTCAACAGCAAACCAAAGGCGAGGTAATCGCCGAGCTGCGCGGTAAGACCGACAGCTTCAGCATCAAAGACATCGGCGCTAATGGCATCAAGATAGAGAACAACGACGTAGGCCAGATCACGGGCAAGTACCAGGCCAATTTCATGGAGACGGTCAGTATTCACATGAAGACTGACGGTACGAGCGAGTGGGAAGGCAAAAGCATTCAGATGGCGGGCAAGGACATGGTCGTCGCAACAAGCCACGGCAAGGGACGCAGCAACGCTGACGGAACCATCTGGTTCGAGGGAGAGCAAAAGTACATGACGCAATCGCCGAGCCTATCCTGGCTCAACAATACCAAGGGCTGGATCGAGGGAACTGCCAGCCAAGCCGACCAGACGTTCACCGCCAAAGTCTACGCCAAAAAGTAATCAAACGATCGTCAAACATCCAACTTCTCTTTTTTTTGTCGCCTATACGGCTAGATATGACGCTCGGGCCGTTGAAAGTGTCGCTGAAGGAACTCTTACTCATAACCCGAACAATTCCTCTTTCGTTGACGAGCTTCTGACGCTCGTTGAATGATACGCGCAGGAATTAGTTATCGCTTCTCAGGCTACAGCTCTTTTCTGCGCTAGCTGGTCTCTGTAGAGTATCGCAAGGGCTAGGATCGAGATGAAGATCATAGTGTATATTGCCGAGATCGCCATCGACTCAAAGATGTCCCTTGTTATCCAAAAATGCCCGGCTGCGTCTATCACGTAAGTGCTAGGGGACATGAACAAGTAGCCGAGGACAAACCCGACTCCTGTCCACAGGTAGAGTGTGATCGCCTGGAGATAGTGGGTTGCAGGTAGTGCTCGACCCAGGTCTTCTGATCCACGCTTCCGCTGGTACAGCGCGAAAAGCTGGAAGAAGATGTAGACGGTGAATAACCAGCCGAGATAGTTGGAGAATGGTACGCCAAAGTATCCTCCTCCGTCCTTCCATATCCAGGCGTGATTGATAGTGGAGGCTATCGGGTCGAGGCAGAAATCCCACGCAACCATTACGAAAGATGCGACCAGGGGAACCATGACCGAGATGAGGAGGGCAGACCCCTTGCGGACTTCGCTTACGAGGAGGGTTGAGAAGACCCAGGCGAGATAGCCGAACGAGATGTAGGATAGAGAGATGAAGAAGGGTACGAGAGCTATCTTGGGCCCCAGCGAGTCAGTGTAGTAGTAGTGGCCGAATGGAAAGCCGGTCAGGATGCTACTGTTTTCCAGTATGTTGCTGACGATTGCCGTGACGACAATGAAGACACCAATAGTCTTCCATCCATACCGCCTCCCCCCGTGGATCAACGCGAAGGGAAACAGTAGGGGCGTGATGAATCCCGGGATTATGCGGCTCCCGATCGCATACGCTACTACTATTCCCCAGAGAACGCCGTCTGTCAGCCTCTGATAGCGCGTCGGAGCCGAGCCGGTCATGTTTGCTCGGTTTCACCAGGCATGCTGGTGATATCCAGCCCCATGCTAACTTAAGCTATCCGACTAGTCCCGATATCTGCGAGCATCTTGTGGAGACAAATCGTATCCGGGACAATAGGTTGGAAGAAACAGGGTTTTGCTGTCGAGTCGCCCTTCTGTCAAGGTGGCAGGAAACAGTCTAGCCGGGCTCAGCTACTGTACGATTATTTCTCCTTGCATCCAAGGGTGGGGCCTGCAATAGTAATAGTACGTTCCGCTCGCGGTAAACGTGTGGGAGAAGGTTACACCGCTAGCAATGCTGTTGGAATCGAAGCTATCGAGACCCGCCGCGTTCATCGCTGGACACTGAGAGACGGAATGGTTTGAGTCACACGTAGTCACAGTATGCATGCTTCCACCATTATTCGTCCAAGTAACCGTAGTGCCGACAGCCACAGTCTTGACGCTCGGGCTGTAACCACAGTTTCCTGGGCCATTGCAAAAAGTGCCGTTCCAGACGATTACATTGGGACCGCTGGGAGCCGCTGGTGGAGAAACAGACTGATCCATCACTACTAGAACAGTAGCAACGACAGCAATAACGACTGCCACAATCCCTATGATAATCCAGAACTTCTTACGACTGGGCTTCGCATTGTTAGTTGTCATGTGCCGTATAGCGTCAGGATTTTCGTTATAGTCATTGTTGACATCTGTTACGTACCAAAGTTACCTGATAATTCACGCGAGAAATTGCCAGCGACAACCTCGGCGATTCTTCTTGGACAGGGCTGCTACTAACTACTGTTATTCAGTGCTACCTTCAAAGTCGAGTTTCTCGTCGATCTTTTTCTGCTGTTCCTTATAGGCCTTGTACTTCCGGGTCCAGTCTGAGAGCAGCATCCACTGCCTAGCTCCAATCAGAAGGAATCCAGCCGCGATAACTACCGCTACGATGCCCGCTAGTCTGAAGCTGTAACCGCCAGGCATCCCGAGCAGAAAGGGTGAGACGTGCCATGATAAGGGAACCGCGGCAATAATGGCGATGATCATGATGAGTATGAATTTCTTGGTCCTATCGATCTGGTAGACTAGCCTGTCTACTATGGAAAAGATGTTCTCAGCAGTTGCAACAGCGTTCTCTCTCTTCTCTGGCTCGGTCAAGACCAGGTATTCACCACGATGGTTCCTAAAAACGGTCGGGGAACTATGTTATCCATCACCTATTTCTCAGCCTCCCGTCTCGGAAAGAGCGTCTCGTAGGGCCCTAAGATCTCTCTGACAAGGACCCGTCCCCTGTCGGAAATCTTGTACTTGATTATCTTCTTAGCACCCCAAGGCTCTTCCGCCCTGAGTATCAAGCCCTTCTCGACCATCTCGTCAAGGAGCACCTTGTGCTTCACATTGTTTAGCCCACAATAACTCATCAGCCTGCTCTGGTTCAGCTCACCGTGCTCTGCGAGTTTCAGGAGGACGTCCTTCCTTAGATAGATCCGCTCCCTATGCTCGTGGACCAACCGACCAACCTGCCGCGATCATGACTGCCTGTCAGTGATGATTGTCAGACACCTAGACTCGTATGGTCCCTGCTTCACGGATTCTTTGAGCTTATAGGAACGTTTTCCTAGCCGCCTATCAATTCCTGATTGTGACAACGCAGAAAGTGGATTGGTTTAAGCTACTCGTAGTTTATTGAGAACTTTCTTGGAAAAGAGTCGCACTTGTGACAGGAGGTTTGCTGAGGACCATCTACCGCGGGAATATTCAAAGACAGACAGGGACCTTCTCGGCGCAATGATCAAACTCTCCCGTGCCCAAGTCAACTCTTGGCGGCTTTCAAAGAACCACCTGGCCGAACGGGCGCTAAAGCGTGACATGCCCCGGGTAGTTTCTGATGCCTGCGGGCTCCAGGCTCAGGTGCTATCGGGTGCCGCTTTGTCCCTATCGGCCAGAGTCGACGACATCACTATGGAAGATGTTGAGGATGCTCTCTGGAAACACTGGACCCTCGTTAAGACTTGGGCGATGCGTGGCACACTCCACCTGCTCTCCTCCTATAGTCTCTCCACATATGTAGCCGCGCTCAGGACTCGGCACGACCTTCATGGCGAGAAAATCTCGTACCGGATAGGACCGGGGCCTGAAGACAAGAAATACGAGATCACCAGGGCCGAGCAAGAACAGATAACAAAGGCAATCGACGATGCTCTCGACCAGCACACTCTAACGAGGGAGGAGCTGGCCCGTGAGATCGTCAAGCGGACGAAATTGCGCCCCATCCTCCAGTCCCATCTTCTCTCCGGCTTTGGAAGCCTCCTACAACAAGCAGCCCATCAGGGAAGCCTCATCTTCGGTCCCAGCCAAGGCGCAAAAGTAACCTTCACCCGGCCAGACCAGTGGCTAGGCAGACAAGACCAGCCCTCCAGCGAACAAGCCCTGAGAACCCTGCTGCGGCAATTCTATAGCACGTATGGCCCCGCGACCTTCGAAGACTTTGCCCACTGGTGGGGCGTCTCGGCTCCCGAGGCCAAACCCCTGGAACAACTCATCGCCGGGGAACTGGAACAGGTTGAATTTGACCATCAGCCGTCGAAGATGCTGAGTCACGATGTCGACCAGATTTATTCCGTAGACGAAGCGCAATCTATCCGGCTCGTCCCCAGCTGGGACACGTACGTCATGTTCTACCATCCCAGAGAATTCTTCGTCCCACAAGAATACAGGACCAGAATCTTCCGACAAATCCAAGGAAACGCGCCAGTGCTACTAATTGACGGAGCAGCCGCTGGAACATGGGAGAAGATCAGGAAAAAAGCGGGGATTGAGATCGTGGTTAGACCGTTCGAAGCGCTGAGCTCAGCTGAGAGACGTGCGGTTGTAGTGGAGGCTGGACTACTGAGGGAGTTTTTCGGAACCAACGTCCAACTCTCCTTCCATCCCTAGAAGACTGGTTGGATTGGGCGAAAGTGACAATCGCTTGTTAAACTGGAGCTAGTGTTTCCTGTTGGATGGCAGAAGGTCAAGAAGGTCTTGATGGGGAGCGAGAGTAGCATCGAGAAACGAGCGACAAGGCGATTTCGGTCGCGGCGTGTCATAATGGTGACCGTTCTCATCATCGCCCTGGCTGTGTCGTTTGCCTTTCTGTATTCGCTGTTAGATGGCAATCACCCAACTGTTCCGAGCCCGAGACCTACGTTGGTGGGCTGGGGAGGCGTAGCTCTAAACGAGGTGACGCGGACAGCTTCGGGCAATCCTGTCAGCAGCGTCTTTCCCGGTGAGACAGCGAGCGATCTCGAATATGTAGTTCAGGTTCTCCAGGCTCGAGGGTTCAATACCGTTAGGGTTGACTTTGACCCGTACTGTACCGACATGACAGACTACAACTCCATGAGTGTCTATTCTCAGACGAACGCCCAGACAGCCGTCCTGATAGCCCAGCACTACGGCTTCTGGATAATAATAGACTACCACGGCTACTCGGATATTTTCCGGAACACTAGCTGCTGGCTCAACTACTGGAAGCCGATAGTACAGAACGTTGGATCATTATACTCTCGGATCATTTGGGAGCCTGAGAACGAGCCCACGACTGACTGTTCGAATAGTCCGTCGTCCTGTCCGAGTGCTCCCTGCTCAGGCGACGGCTCGTGCGTAGCTTATCTTGGCAACGCATACCAGCAGTGGATTAACCAGACACGGTCAACGGGCGATAACCATTGGATAGTGGTGCAGAGCATCTGCAGCTATGGTTGCGGTCTCTGTCCCGATGGGACCGGAGACTGCCCAGGTGCGGTCGACGGCTATCCAATAGTCACCGATCCGGCGGGCCGTATATTTCTCAGCATTCACAGCTACATGAGCTACTCGTACTATTCGAACAGTTGGAACACGACGACTGCCACCGCCGTAGCGAACGGCTACTACCAGGCGGTACTGTCAGCCTCAACGAAGTACGGCTGGCCGTCCCTCAACACTGAGGGCGGAGCAGACCCATTATGCGCTCCTTGCGCTAGCCCCCCGCCTGACACGAAACTATCCGGCAGCGCAGGCTACACTACCGTAACCCTCAGCTTCATGCAGACTCTCACAAACCTGTATGATGCAAATACGCCGGCGAGAATCAGCTGGGTCTGGTGGCCCGCTGGAGACTGGACAGACACTACAACGAGCCCTCTTGGCACACTCGACTGTAACAGCTCACCCCAAGGCTGGGGCTGTCAACTGAAATCACTGCCAGCAACCACGTAAAATCCCATACCAATTAGGACCACGCAACCATTATGTTGGGTCGTGACTGGCTATGATTTTTGTGTAATTTTCAAGGCAGTGTCTCCGAGAATCCAGTTCTCCCCCCACGCCTTCAATGATTGCATTATGGGTCGTATCTGCTCACCTTTGTCAGTCAACGCGTATCGTACGGTGAAGGGTTGCGTGCCGAGAACCTGTCTCTGAACGATCTTCTCTGAGGCGAGATACTTGAGGACCCGAGAGAGTGTCTTTGGGTCGATCTCGCAGGCAACTCTGAGCAGCTCGTTGAACCTCATGGGCCGTTCCAAAAGATATCTTACCACTATCAGGCGCCACTGGTCGCCTATCTTCCGCGCTGACTCGACCGCCGCGCATGTCACATAATCATTCTTCCGGGTCGACATGTAATCAGAAATTGTTCGTTTTCTTCTTCTAACTGGCATTATGACTCCTAGTGGCTCGTGAGCCAACAAGCTATTTAGCTGTCATTTTGCCATCGCCGATCGTTTACAATGCCAATGATTGATGTCTACGCACCCGCAGACCTCTTCCCGCCCGGTTCCGATGGCAGGCTTGGCCATGAGCTGACTATGGCCGTTCTACGCGCCGAGGGTGTGTCGACCCCTGGTCCGTTTCACCTCAACAATACTGCGGCTTTCATCCATCGAATGGATCCGCACGCGGTTCATACCGCAGCCACCGACTCCGCCCGGACTGTCCGAGTTCAGGTCATCACTCCTCCAGCGGCGTTGTCCCGTGATGGTCAGAAGCAACTCGTCAAAGAAATCACCGAGATTGTCGCCAAGATCTCCGGCGACCCAAACCAAGCCAGTCGCACCTGGGTAATACTAACTGAGGCAGCAGAAGGCGGTTGGGGACTCTCAGGCACAGCATTCGGCCGTCAAGAATTCGCTGCACTCGCCGCCAAAGCTGCCGCGGCCCGCGCGAAATAATCTGAACGATCATCTTCAACGGTCTGGACCCTCGACCCCTAACGGTCGTGTGCGGGCCAGTTTCAGTATGTGATCAGTCCTTGTCGGAGATGGGTACCGCTAGCCGTTGCTTTGATTACCTTTCCTATGTCTCACTGACCCGAGACTTGAACTTGTCCGGGCACGCCTTCTCTGACGAAAAGCGTAGAGATTCACGATAACCACATCAACCAACACGAGCAAGAGACCTTCACTTCCAAGCGCACCGAGAGGTAGAGAAATCACCCCTTGAAAATACAAGAGGCCTGCCCACCCCCAGTAAGCCACAAACAGTGTGAAAGCTAACACGATTGCACCAATCCGGTCCGGCTTACGCATCGATAATAGGAACGGGAGACTTCAAGACAAAAAAAAGGTTGCTTGACGTAGTTCCCGTTAGGCTAAACTGAGAAGCAGGTCGACTAGTTCCGACTACTCAGCGCTTCGTTGGAAAGAGGCGGGCACCCCATAGAGTGAGATTGTGTTCTATCTAGCGCAACTGTCCAACCCTCAAGGGTTAATTCTCTCCTCTCCCAATTGTGACGATACGAGAGGATTCTGAACGTCATCCATAGCTTGCCCACGATGCGGAGCCAGCAACGTGGCAACGGCTAGATTCTGTCTGACCTGCGGCACTCCACTAGTAGTTGCGCCCCCAACGATGCCCCCAGTCTTTAGTGTGCCTCAGCCGCCGCCTTACCCGTACGGGTCAGCAGCTGGCTATTGGGAACACCATCTAGCTGGCAAGATAGACAACACAAAAACCGGTCTGCTACTGCTAGTGATCGGCTTGGCAATCAGCTGGATTCCATTCATCGGCGCGATAGGTGGATTAGTAGCCCTCATCGGTGCCCTGCTGGTTATTCTTGGACGTGAGGCTTTTGGACGTGAACATGCCCGAAACACCATACTGGCACTCGTATTCTTCTTCGTAGGCATCGGCGTTACAGTCGCTGGAGCCTTGGCCCTGTTTTTCGCGGCGTTTTCTTATCGAACTGGTCCTAGCAGTTTAGTTCAGCCAACATTCGCATGGCTTGGTGTTATCACCATTATCGGTGGCGGAGTCACAGGCATCTCTGAGGTCCTGCTGACCTATGCGCTTCAGCTGAGCACTGGCCGGATACTATTATGGACCGCCTATGCAACCTCAATTGCAATCAGCATCGTAAACTTACTGTTCATCGTTCCTTTCCTTAGCGGAACCGGAACCGGATTGCTTGTGTTTCCCACCGTTTTTCTCACCATTTTCCTAGGAATCATACCAGCTCTGCTATACGCAGCGGCGTACTACTTGGCGAGACAGCGCATCGTCCGGCGAGAAATCCCCTCACCCATCACACCACAACCATTCATGGCACCGTACGGTGGCATACCTCCAACCAGTGGCAGCGGATAACCGAGGCCACTCGTTAGTCTGTGTCAGAATGGTTCAATGATTAGTCTAGGTTACTCAGCACCTTTCTGGAGAAGAGGCGTATCTGTTTCAACAGGTTAGTTGTTGACGATAAGCATCTGGAACGAATTATCGTCGAAAATAGCATAGCTTCGCTAATGTTCTAGATCCTAGAGACTTGGCTCAATAGTTTGAGTACAATCTTTCTCTCTATAGCATCGCTCAGATGGCTGATGTCTGACTCCCAGTAAACAGACTCGGCTTCGTTCGACCTGATTTTCCCCTTCCAGTCCTTGATACGAAGATAGTGTATTCTCTGTCTCTCCCCATTCGACGCTGTATAATATCGGACCCGAATCGGCGCGACCTTTTCTACTCGTACCCCTAGTTCCTCTTGCATCTCTCTCTTCAGAGCCTGGTCCAGCGATTCACCCGCCTCTACGTGGCCCCCTGGAAGCAAAACTAGGCCTGGGTCCGCATCATCATCGGCTCGTCGCTTCTCGACAAGAACTGAACAGTCGCTTATCAAAACTCCACTTACACATTCAGAGACCGGTTTGCGCGGCGTGTGCGCTGAGACTCCATTCTTCATTTGACCTTTACCAGCTACGGATGACTTTGTCTGAGAAGAGCAGAATCTCTTCAAGCAGACCGGTTGTGGACCAGAGTCCTCCTCTAGGCGTAAAGGTCAACATGAATTCCTTGCAGCCAACCTTCCGAAAGCCTTCGATCTGCTCGATGCAATCGTCCGGGGTCCCATGAATGACAGTGTTGTAGGCGTCTGATTCTGGAATCTCTGCGGCGATCTTCCGGATTGTCTCCCTCTGCTCCTTGGGATTTGGAATCTTTTCCCAGATTCGGCCGGGATGGCTGGCTAAGGGATCGATCTTCTTCAACGCCTCAGGGATCAGAGCGAGGAAGTACCTGGCTGGACCCAGAACGTTCCGATCCGCTTCCGAACGATTCTTGGAGATGGAGGAGAGCGTGTAGTATGCAGAGCGGAACGCCCCGAAATCTCGACCCGCATTATGGGCAGACCCGATGATGGTATCAAGATCCATCTTGTATGTTGCGGGTGTGTGACAGTGCGGCATCCATCCGTCCGCCGCCTCCCCAGCGAGTTTCAGCATTCTGGGACCGAAGGCTGCTAGATAGATTGGCGGGACTGGCTGTTTCTCCTGGCCGGCTTGCAAGTATGCGTTGTTCAGGCTGAAGAATTGTCCCTTGTAGTCCTGTGGTTTCTCTATGCTAGAGTTCCACAGCTGCCGGATAATCTTCAGACCCTCTTCTAGTCTTCCGACGCGATGTTCCGTAGAAAGTCCGAAGGGTGTCTGGTTCATCGGATCGCCCGCGCCCAGTCCGAGGATGAGACGTTTTGGAAACTGGTTGGAGAGCGTTGCTAGGGTCTGGGCTATGATGGCCGGGTGGCGCCGGACCATGTCTGTTACTGCGATTCCTACTCTGATCCTCCGCGTCCCGGCGGCTATTGCTGCGAGGGTGGTGAAGGGTTCGGGGGCGGCTGCGGCCTCTGTCCCGTATAGCAGATGATCGTCAATGAGAACACTGTCGAAGCCGTGTTTCTCACAGAACTGTGCACGATGGACGACATTCCGAAAGGGTTCGTGGGCCACCTGAAAGATCCGGCATCCGAACTTGACTGGACTCTTCACACTTCAGCCACTAGGGGTGTTCGGTTCTCCAAAGTCATATCCAAGCGGGATTTAGTCGTGGTCAGTCATCTCATCTTCCCCCGTAAAGGGGGCTATCCCGCGATCCGTGCCGAAGAAGCTACGCTTGCGGGCTTGTTTTACTGGTAGGATTCCTCTAAGGATCTCGATTGTGCTCTGCTTTCTCGCCTGGTCGATGATCTTCCGCTTGCTCACTCTCGTGTTTTCGAGTATTGCCGTGATGTCATCCCTGTCCTTCTGGCTCCTCTCTCTTGGTATGGTCGCTTTGATCATTCTGAGCTTGGCGAGGATCAGCGACTCTGGAGATTGGAAGTAAGTCTTGACCCCCTGTACTGTCCCCCTCCTTCGCTCTATAGGACTCTTGACCAAGATCAGGTCTGCGGTGTATGGTGAGAGTCTGTCTGCTACCGTTATGATATTGTATCCGGATGCTAGTTGTCGACGAACTTTCTTGATGTCGGCCTTGACGCCTACCTCTTCTATCGCGCGGAAGAATCTGTTTGTCTCTCGGGGGAAGATGTAGACTACAAAGTCGGCGTCGAGGGTTGTTCGCGGGATACCGTAGTAGCTTGCAGCTACGGCGCCAGTGATTGCGTAACTGGTTTTTTCATGGTTGAAGTGTTCGATGAGGGCTCTGACGAATTCTTGGAAGCTGCGGGTCTTCAGTGGGTTCGACGTCCCGCCTGGAACCGTTTTCTCGCCTTTTCCAACAGTCTCGAGGTTGAGATGTGCGGGTTCTGATTCTTGATGGACTCTATGGTTATGCTGGTGATTGAGCTGGACAGTTCCAGGGCAATATTCACGCGCGCCTCAGGACTCATTTTCAGGAACCGATTGTTCCGGCGAGACGGTGGCGCCCTGTACTCGATGCCCCTCAGCTATTCTTCACCCTTCGGCAGGGAGGAATTAGGGGGGTCCTGAATAAAGATGCGAGGTCAGAGGCTAGGAACAGTCGGCATCCGAACCGGACTTTGCTCTTCACGCTTCAGCCAGCACGGGTCTACGCTCAGCCATCTCAACAATAACCTTCTCCACCTTCATATGATGAATACGACGATGAACCGTCAACAACGTAAGACAGTCCAGACAGACATGAGCAGTATGATGATCAGCCTCCAACACAACAACCTCATCCTCAGGCCGAACCTCAAACCTAAAACCACAAGTCACAGCCAAAACAGACACTCTCTCGCCTATCCTAACGGCCTCAACCCGCCCTTAAGCATTGAATTTGTTCCCTGTCCGTTTAGCGACGACGGATTACCAGCGAATCCGTTGAATCATTTCCAAACTGCCCAATGAAAAGGTGAGCCTGGGAAAGGCCCGATCTAATATTGACCAAGGGTACGGTCCTGGGATTGTTAGTAAGTAAAGGCGATTGAGTATCGTGGACTCGAAAGTTCGAGTCATCATATCCCACAACTGTCAGCATGTGGAAGTTCTGAACGGACCCGCTACGGCCACCATCAACTGAGATGATGTGAGGTAGATCGTTATCGATACTGCTTCTTACTTCTTGAACCATCATGTCAAAATTTCCAGAGATATACCTCGGGTCTGCCCAAGAAAACGCGGGGTTCGCCAATATTCCACAGTTCTTCATGGACTCCAACCCGAGGCCAGTGTTTGGCGGCTTTCGCCGGTCGAATTCGTTCATGATGTCTTGTTGGGTTATGTTGGATCCTGGCATGAGATATTTGTTAACTGATGCAACACTCGCGGGAGTGCAAAAGCCAGGCAACTGTCTTATAGAGAAGTCAAACCGGTCGACGTCACGAAGAACTTTCACATGCTATTCAGCTTAGCCTGCGTTTCCCTTCTTCGACGCCTACGTCGCCCAACGTAAGCACCAAACATACTCTGGAGAAGTACGTAATTTAGCCACAAAGCTTCGGCATTAGCTAATGCAGTCAATATGCTGAGAACAGCGAGTCGCTCCGTTAGTGTAGCCGCAGTCGGATAGAGCTGAAGCAGCAAGTAAATGGCATAGCCGTTGAAGAATGGCGGGGCGACCAGAACGAGAAACCAAAGAATCAGAGCGGCTTTGCCAAGCGCGCCTCTTTTCCACACCCAATCGAAGAAATCATCTGTCCATTTGTAAAGACTACGCGCAGCATCTTCTTGTTTCTCGATGTCACTCATGGATTCCCACTGAAAACCGAACCTGCCTTTTTCTGTCTCGCTATGGGCCTACGAGCCTTCTGCCGATCTATGTAAAGGAAGAAACTAGCGGGAATAGGTCTTCATCTAGCACTCTCAGCTGGGATCCAAAGTGCCTGGAAGGGCCCGAATCTCTGATGGATCTATCATTTCATCAATTGAGACAGCCGCACTTCATAGTACGCTGCTCTTGTAGCTCGATGAGCCACTCGGTTCTGATTTCCTGGAATCCACCTTAGCTCAAAGAACGGGAAGGCGTCCATTAGCACCTTGGCTTTCTTGTACCATTGGACCAGGGGAGGACCCGCTTTCCATTCGTCTTTTAGTTGATTATGGACTATTCGGCTGTCTGTGTATACGACGATCTTGTCTCGGTCCCAGCCGAGGAGTTTGATCTGTTTTAGGGCGTTGATGAATGCTTCGTACTCTGCGACATTGTTCGTTGCTCGTGGCGAGGATTCTGCCCCGGCAAGACCCCCCTTAGTCTCTATTGGGATATTATCCCTGAGAAGCAGGAAACCCCACACAGGTATCCCACCAGGGTTCTTTGGAATACACGCCCCGTCGACATATGCTTCCACCAAGTGGCCGCTCTGAGCATCCATCGACAAGATCTACAGGTCCCGCGTCTTCCCATGCCCCGGATTGCTGATAAGCAGTTTCGGCCTCGTGTCTGAGCAATAGCAGAACCGTAGCTCAACCCTACAGATGTCGAATCAGCGGAGCGACTGGCGAGAACGACTACACGCCAACCCCTCACGAATGGAACAAGAACTAGCGTTCAAGCTTCAAGACGATGGAATACGCTATCAGTCGCAAGTTGAGATCGCAGTAACCACGGCGGACCTCTACTTCCCTCTGGAGTCTAGACCCTTGCTCGTGTTTGTTGACGGCCAGGTCCATATGGGCACAGCGCAGATGGCGAAGGACGAAGAGCTACGATCACTCTTACGCAAGAGAGGATACAAAATCCTAGAACTGTACTACGACAGATATTCAGACAGAAAGAAAGATCTGCTGTACAAAGAACTCCGGGTCAACCTCGCCAAATTATGTGGGTCCCGTCAATATTAATTCAAATGTCACGATACACTCGCCATGTAGAATCAGTTTCAACAATTTCTACGAGCGTAATACGTACGCCCGTTATGATTTGAATGTAAGGAGACACTCACGCCCGATTGGACTAGAGGCACTTCTCAGCCGAAAGTTTTGGATTCGAGTGCAAATCATGTCGTACTGGGGAGGTTCGTCAAGAGTTAGCCCTGCATCTTCCGCGAAGCGCGTAACGATTCGTTCCAACGGAACTGTTGTTCTTGCGATCTGCGGCTCTCCAACAACTAAGCCTAGACGGCCGTAGCGTGAGAGCCGACGCGAGCAAATCAGTACGAATAGTCTTAGATCATGCAGATACTGGAGGAACATACGAACCCTATCGGGGTCACCGTTTCGCACTCTCCTGAACCATTTGGAATCCTGTTCCGAGTTCGGAAGATTCACTTCATGGGACATGTTCAGGTTTGTTCGCCTGCCGAGAAGCTGGAGATTAGTCTCTTGTGTACGGTCGACGAAGTGATTCCACAGTCGCATCTGTAACCTGAACGCTCTTTCGTAGTCTATCCCACACCCATAAGGAGGCGATGTGAGAATTATCTCGAACTTGGACGAAGGCCATGAATCTTCATCGATAGCATTGCTTTGTCTTACGTCGGGCACTCCGGAGGAGATTTCTAGAGCAGCGAGCGCAGTTTGCGCTTCTAGAACTCGCTGCAATCGGGAACGAAACACCGAGAGGACTCTTTTGCTCGACAACCAAGGAGAGCAAGGCGAAAATCCTGATCTTGTTGGCACTATGACACCAGGGTCCGCGGATGAGGTATCCCAAATCGTTTGAAAGAATGCTGTTACCAGATGGGGAAAGAACCTCCTGCTCCGAAATTCGAAGATAGTCTTCCCTATGTCTTGAAGCGCGCGAATAACATTTTGTCTGTGCCATATCTGCCAGTTTTCCCAGAGCCACAACGGCTTTCTCTTCTCCGAGACTTGAATTGACTCTGATGCAGAGCCTAGATCCGATAGAAGAATCGATGACAAGCGATGAATTTTCGCAGAAGTGATGATAAACGCCGGGTACATGATGTCAGCCGCATACGATGAAAATCCTAGGGTGCGAGCCGCTAGTGCAATGGTTCCTGATCCGCACATCGGGTCACAAAAACGAATTTTTCCGTTTGCTTCTTGGTCCTTCGTTGAAATCTTTGCAAGAAACAGATAGGCTAGCCGTGGGGACATCTTAGCCGGAAATCTGTGAATTCTGTCGGCTGTTCGAATAAGCTTGAGGTGTTCTTCATTCAACCTGAACCCGATCGTGCCAAGTCGTTTCCGCATAAACCTCCTATATAGCAGCTATGCCCTAGGTTGAAAGCTGATAGCCTGATTTCAAGATTCGACTTCCTACGAAGCTCCGGCAAGCAAAGTCTAAGACAGACTTATGTCGAAAAGCAAGGCAAGAAGGAGACGAGCCAACGGCCAGCATTTGATTGGATGATAGGGATGACAGTAAAGTAGGTAGAATTTTGGAAGCGCTCCCGAATCCCTTTCAGGTCATTAAGACAGAGCAATTTGACAATAATTATCCAATAATTAGCACCTTGTTCCAGCGAATCTGGAATCCGGACCATGAGACGATTATGGGACGGACACACGTCATTCTAGAAGGGGGTCGTGGATCGGGAAAGACAATGGTCCTAAAGTACCTCTCACTGGAGACCCAACTCGCGGAACTGACTCGAAAGGGAGTTGCCGCGTCGAGCTATCCGAACGATTTTGTTGGCGTCTATTTCAAGATTGATCCCGGACCCTTTGATCTGGTCGGCTCTGGTCAAACGAGTATGCCTGGATGAGAACTCGTCTTCGCGCATTTTTTCAATCTCATGATTGCCGCGCGGATCCTTGAGACGCTACGTGTCGGATTATCTCAGTCAATGTTCGAACTAGACTCAAAGAGCTCGCCACGAATCGTCGCAGCAATAGAGAATCAATTGCAGCTGACCACCAAACTGGTCCCAATCGAAGACAATTCGACGTACGATCCTGTCGGGCAGCTCGAAAGACTCTTGGGGCGAATCAAGAACGAAATCATTGCCTTGATGTCTGCGATGAACAACTTCCCCTTGTCCAAGCACTTCAGTTACTTGGGCAAACTCTCCGACCTTCGGACCACTCTTCATTCCATTTGCGAAAACATCGTCGAAAATGTTGCATCTTTCAAGAGTCGTAGAATGAGATTCTACATCTTGATCGATGAATACGACAATCTGTACATGAATCAACAGAAGGTGATCAATACAATTATTCAGAGGACGGATGCTCCAATCACTTTCAAGATTGGAACAAAAAAACTGGGACTGCTAACGAAGGAGGATATCTCGGGACGAGTCTTGCAAGTGACTCATGACTACGATAGCGTTTCGCTTGACTTCGAAGATCCTTCGGATAATCGGTACCTCAGATACGTGGAAGGCATTTGTGATCAAAGACTGAGATTTGCCGACGCTTCGAAAAGCCTCCGAATTCGGAAGTGGCTCGCTGGTATTCCAATTGAACGAGAGGTCGAAGAGGAGAGTCGTTCTGCACCGAAGAAAGATTCCCGATCGCAGCAAAAATTGGTTCGAGCTCCAGATAACACTGAGAAAGGGAAAGACCTCATACTGAAGGAGATAAAGCAATCTGGTCACTCATCCACTAAATATGACTACTACAAGATAGCGGCTTCATTCAGGATTCTTCGCAACAAGAAATACTATGGATTCGAGACACTTGCCCTCCTGTCGTCAGGAATTATCCGAAACTTCCTGAAACTGTGTCGGGAGACTTGGAATATTTCTCGAATGAGCAAACCAGAAGCTACTGTCGTAATCAGTGCACCGATAATCTGCCAGCACGAGGCCGCAGTAAGGGTCTCCGATGAGGAATATTCAAAAATTCCAGACAATATCGACGTTTCCGATCACAGGCTGTCTGTCCAACAACTTGCAGACACCCTAGGGAACATCTTCAGAAGAAGATTGCATGAAGACAGAATGAATGAACCAGAATGTCTCCGTATCGAAATAACACAGCCTGAACGACTCTCTAAGGAGATCAGAGAAGTGTTAGATGCTGGGATTCGAGGCAGCATATTTCAAGAAACGATAGCTGAACTACCGAAGAATATTGGTGTACCATTGCGGGCAGTAGGTTTGAACAGACTCCTCTGTCCTCATTTTCATCTCTCTTATCGTGATCGATGGAGTATCAATATCCCATCTACAATCCTGAACATGGCACTTGAAGAGCCCCAACGAGTCCTCGACTATGCGAGAAACGCCAAAATGCGGACAACACAGAAGGAACGTCTGCAAGTGCCGATGTCCTTGGGGACCTTGAGCGGCAAAGCCATGAATCCCGATAATCTGCCTGGTCAAAGAGAACAGCGAGTTTTCGTCGGAGGCAATTACGATTTCATGGTGACTCTCAGAGAGATTGTTGAAGTTGTAGCCAAAAATGACATGGTTCCTATTTTTGCGTACGACTATGAAGTACCTAAGGACAAGGTTCACGATTATGACGAATTGCTTCTTCACAATTGCAAGTTCGCAATATTCGAGGTCACAGCCCCCAATGGTCATCTAATGGAGCTTGAAAGAACGAAGGATTACCAAACGATAGTTTTGGTTCTGTATCAAATTCACAGTGCTGAAAGGCCAGGTTTCCCACCGCACGTTTCGAGCATGTTGACCACCTTCGTCACCAATCCTTGTTTCACAACGAAAGGATACATGACCTACACTGAAATGTCATCCGTGATTCGTGATTGGTTAGAGACGGTGAGGCCTCCACGATGAGCCATCCAAACACGGTCGAAGAAGTTTCGCAGCTCCAGCCCACTGGTCAAGGACCGGAACTGTTTGTGACTTGCGCGAGTTACGAAGATCGATGCGTGAGATCCTCAGAGATTCTGGGGAGCTTCCGACCTCAACAGAGCGTGATTCTTTGGTATGACGAGCCGGAGCTGTCCGCGATCAGAACTGAGAACAAGAATACTATCTCCGCTAATCTCTCATCTCAATTGGGACCTCACGCTAGGGTCATTGAGATGCCCATTTCCTTACTGGACCCACTTTCAGCGTCAGAGTCCATAGTGCAGGAAATTGCAGTGCTTGTGAGGGAACATAGCCACATGTCCCTTACGATCGACATTTCGGTCTTGACAAAACAGCACTTGTTCCTGATTCTTCGGAGACTCGAGAGTATGAGGCCTCAAATCAAGGAAATTCGGTTGCTGTACTCTTTTGTAGACAGCTATGGGTTTTTGCGAGGCAGATCTGTAAGCAGAGGTCTAGAAAGGATTGGAATTGTCCCAAGTTTTGGGGGGCTGTATCATCTTGACAGAAAGAATCTGCTTGTCTTGTTTCTTGGTTTTGAAGGTCCACGGGCTTTTGCGGTATATGAGAGGTACGATCCTTCAAGGACGATTGCCATCATTGGAAAACCATCTTACAAGGAAGGTTGGGACAAGTTTTCGGAGAAGCTGAATGAGACGCTGTTGGAACAAAACGATGTTGAACTGCGATACGCGTCAGTCTCATTGCCAGAACAGGTTGCAGAAACTCTTCGAGGCATCCACCAAGAATATTCGGATCAGTATAACATTCTGATTTCCCCAATGGGAACAAAGATGCAAGGGATAGGAGTCTACTTATTTTGCGAAGCTCAAAAGGACGTGCAAGTAGTTTTACCTACACCAATCGAGAATCCGGAGAAGAACTTTTCACAGGGTGTCGGAAGGACGTTGGAATACTATCTATAGCCGATTCTACACATGCCAGAGGATGGCTTTGACATCCTTTGCGAAGGTAAACGGAACTTTTCGCCAACCTAGGACAGTTCAGATAGCGATTCGACTATCGCCGGATCGACCCCCGTGTCTGTTCTCAACTTCCTCCTGATCGAAGCACGAAGGGACTCTTGGTTTGGAAGGAAAGACAGGTTCATTGCATTCAAGTCAAGCAAGAAATCCCAGTAGCCGAGGGCTGCGATTATCGACGGAAGAGTTTCCCCCCTTGGAATCCTGTCGGCACGACGCCCTCGTATAGCCTTGCGGGCAAGGGAACTCAACTTCGCTCTGTTCTCAGAAGGCAGTCGGTCAATCTGTTTACCGATGGCCATGGTTGCAGCTTCAAAACTTGATGACCTATCGCGGAAGTGGTTGAATGCAGACAATCGCAATCTCTCGAAATACGTATGGTCCTCCGATGAAAGGGGTATGGCCGTGAGGGCGGATTTGACCAAGATCAATCAGGCGTTTATTCCAACGTCGGGTATTAACGTTAATGACAAACTAGGCGATGGTTTAGCCTGAAAGTTGGCCTGACGAGGCAAGAAATCACTCTTCGAGGACGTTGGCGACTCTTGACCGTATGTCACTCTGAGTCTCCTCGATAGTCCGAGGTCTTCCGTCGACAATTTCAGATACTATCTCGATCCTGCCAAATCTTTCATCTCGGATTAACCGTTTGAAGTTTCTGAATGCCGCTTCTAAGTAGGGCTTATTCTCGAACAGTTCTTGTTGATTCCGTTCATTTGAGATTCGCGACATACTCTCGCTTGGAGGGACATCCAGAAAGACGGTAAGGTCAGGCGTCGGAAGACCACGATTCAACATTTGCAACCAGCCTCTGTCGACTCTAACACCTTCGAATGGGACACCTTGGTACGCGAGGGTCGAAAGAAGGTATCTGTCGCTGATAATGACATAGTCCTCACTTAGAGCAGAATTGAGGCCCCGTCCCTCCGACTCATTTGAGCTCTTAATCCCGTAAGGCAAAGAGTATACGTGATAGTAACGATCCGCCGCATACAGGAGAGCCATCAAGTCGGGTCTCCTTGGGACATTGACGTAATGCCTGAGAATACTTCGAATGAGACTGCCTACAGGAGCGTCAGTCGGTTCTGATGTGTGCAATATTTTACGATGCCCTTTTTCCCTGAACCAGCTCGCCAGCAACCTTGAATGAGTCGATAGACCAGAACCGTCCAAACCCTCAAAGACTATGAAGAAACCACGTCTTCTACTTAGTGCGGATTTTCTGTTGCGACGATTCAAAGTGTTCAGGGTCGTCGTCTTAGTATGAGTTATGAAACCTTTCGTTGGAAGCTAAGAGGTCCAAGTCGGGTTTTGTGCGGAAGGTACAAAGCCTTAGCAGCAATGAACCTAGGGAAAAGCCAAGGTTTCGGATACATTCTCATAGCAGTTCGAGACGGCATCGGCTCAAGCAATCTCTCGAGCAGAAGAGACGAGCTGCTTAGAGCATCAACATAATCTGAGAGAGGACGATGAAAGTGCGTTGTTACAAATTCGACCTTCTTGTCCAAGCTGATTCGAAATTTCCCAGTCTGTGCATGTTCAGCAAGATAGTCAAAGCGCGATGCCGGTTCGTACTTTCGATATCGATTCCAAAAAAATGGGTGCGTAATTGTGAACACGAAGTGACCGAAGGGTGCGAGCGTTCGTGCTATCGCAGGAATTACAGTTCTTAGATTCGGTACTGTCACGAGTGTCATGTTTGATATGGCTGCGTCGAAGCGAGGTCCACGAAAGTGTCTTGAAAAGGTCTCAATGGTTTGATTATGAAATCGTACCCGGTTATTCTGCCCATATTCCCTATTGGCAATTCTGATCATTGCCTTAGATGGGTCCACCCCAGTCACGAAAGCGCCCCGTCCCGCGAGTGTCGCGCAGAGAGTACCGCTACCACAACCAACGTCAAGAATTCTCAAGTCTCGTGAGGCGCCAAGCAAGGTCAGGATGCTCGGGATCAGCACTTGACGATATGATAGGTCAAGTCCCGAGACTATCTGATGATGCCTGTATTCGGCAATTCGATCCCACTCTGACACGGTATTCTTGTGTATCATTCAACTTCAGGTGGGAGCTGAGAGGGAGTTCACGTAGTCTCTTGCCAATGCTACTATCTTGGGGTGACCTGCTTCATAGAATTCAAGAATCGTAAACGATGGCGTGTTTCCGGAGCCAACCGCTAGTATTGCGGATCCAGGCGTGTTTCTGTTTAGTAACGTAAACCTAGCGCGTTGACCGTCACCAAGGGAAGGAGTTACACGGACATTAGCGCCTCGTTCCACAAGTCTTCGTACTATGGCATTTTCAGCAGGAACAAAGATACGAAGCGTAGCATGCTTTGATCGTTCAACTATGGCGTCTTCGACACTTTGATCGCCTTGGACCCAAGAGAGATTGCGAGATACTATGTCGACCGTCGTCCCCCTTTTTAGAAGATCTTTCATGTAGGTGTTTATTTCGGCTTGTGTGTTGTAGACCATTTTTTTGTCAGCACTCTTACCCAACCCCAACGCATTCCTCAGCCACAGGTATAGAATGCCCATGAGCTGAGCGATAATTACCGGGTAAATCGCCCAGAAACCCGAAAAGAGAGGCTGTTGATTTACGATGGCCTCGTAAACAGCAAGCAAAAGGAGCCCGGCCATCGCAGCGAGGATCACTACGGCTAGAACAATAACACCCTGCGCGAATCGGGGCATAGAATATCCAAAATATTGCTTGAGTTGAGCATAGCTATTAATCTACTGTGGCGAGTTGCGCCAGCAATGACGCGCGAAAGTTGGTGATCACTTCGTTGAAGCCTGCCAACGCCGAGGCTGTGTGTGATGTTTGCTTTCATCATACCTCACTCCAGTCGATAATCGCTAGTGCTTGGATCTTTCAGGGATAAGCTCAAGTTACCATTTACGGTTACCAGACCCGTTACCATCCAAGAAACATGAAAAGTAGTTCATCCTCGCGGCACAAGACTGCGTTCTGGGAATCAAGTTCACTTTCGCGAACTCACCAGAGGCTGGTGCGAGTTTGGTGCTGATCATCTACGAAATGGTAACCTGAGCTGGCTAGCCTATTGCGTAGAGGCTGCCATCGCCACTGCCCACATAGATTGTTCCGTCGGAACCGATAGCCGGATCGGAAACCTGATCGACAGGACAGTTGAAGCTGGCACATGGAACCGTAGGGTGTATCGCAAACTTCCATGCAAGGCTCCCGTTCGAGGCGACCGCGTACAGGGTAGCGTTCGCATAACCAGACGGTTCGGGTGGACAGTTACAGAATGCTTCGATCCCAACGCCTAGGTAGAGAATCCCGTTGGACCCGATGGCCACTGAAGACGATGTTACGATGCCGTAGAAGCAGCAGATATCGGTACCTGGGCTAGTGGGCCTCTGGATCGGGAACTGCCATCGTTGGGTGCCGTCGGGGTTGACTGCGAAGAGCCCCGGCGTGAAAGATCCCTCTTCGGTTGTTCCATAGATTGTTCCGTCAGCGCCTATGGATGGCGATCTGAACGGGCGCTCCATCCATTCCAGCGTTCCATTCGACGCCACAGCGACACCCTCGACATAGACCGTCCCATCCGAGCCAACGGCGGGAGAAGAGAACCCTCCACCGGCTTGCAGAGTCCACTTAACAGAGCCGTCCGGATTTAGCGCGGCGAGACACTTGTTGAGAACCCGACACGCTCCAACAGGAGGACCAGGATCATCGATCGTGGCATACACCGTCCCATCAGGAGCTACGGCCGGAGAGCCGACAACCTCGCCGTGAGTAAACAGCTGCCACTTGAGAGTGCCGTCAGGGTTCACGGCGATGACCCGAAAACCCACGTCCGACACGTAGATTGTTCCATCAGACCCGATCGTCGGAGAAGTGAGAGTGTCGATTCCTTCTCCACTGTTGGGAATTGTAAGATTCCATTTCAACTGACCCGCCGGGTTGAGAGCGTAGAGTATTCCCTGGGGCGGCGCAGTCCGGTTGTAGTTGTTGCATTGAATGCAGCCGGCAACATAGATTGTTCCGTCTGAACCGATCGCTGGAGAAGATGCGTGAAGGGCTAGGTTCACGTGACGTCCGGTCTGGAATGTCCAGAGCAATTGTCCCTGAAGATTCAACGCGTACAGGTTACCATCTGCATTAACAACGTAGACCCGTCCGCGGCCGACCACAGGAGACGCGTAAATTGGAGCGCCTGTTTGGAACGTCCACTTCAGAACGGGTACAGCGGGTCCTGAGAAAGGCGATAATCCAGTGTGCTGCGGGTTTCCATGAAACATCGGCCACACACTCTGCGCTCCGAAGCCAGCTGACTGGACTGAGGGAGAGGCTAGGAGGGACAGAGCGACAAAGGAAAGCACTCCCAGAACGGACAAGGTGGCTCAAAAATCCAGCTTACTCCAGATTCTTATTTCTACCGGACCAGTACCATACGTTCGGAATAGGTCGGAATATTCTGATATAGGAAAGAATACGCAAGTCAGGCCCGCCACGTCGGACAACTCTGGGTTGAGGAGCGAGGTAAGACATACTTCGTAAACACTGATTAGGAACTATCAAGAATAGCTACAGTATTACTTTGTCTTCTGATCCTGTCGACTCGTCTACAGAACTATGGACCACCGCTTTGAAGTGCCCGGTATGCGGAGAGCCGATATCGACGGAGAAGCCACCTGAATCACCCTGGCACGGCAGAGTTCCGGGAACTGTTCTCCGGCAAGAATACCAGGTCCATCTTCAGAATTATCACCCGGACTATTTCGCCCTGAACCTGAAGCTTTTCTTCGCGGTGGCTATCCTCGTCCTTGCAGGTATTTTCACTGAGGCAATCGTATCTCCGCTGGGAATCTCTGTCTTTCAGATCTTGCCGGTTGCGATTCCGCTACTGCTGGGGCTTCCCCTCCTTAGATCGTATCGCAAGAGAGTTGCAAACATTAGAGCAGAATGGACTCACGGACAACGGCCCGTATCCGTTTCTCCGAAGGACTTCTGGAAGACTCCTGGGTACAAGTGGCCTATGAACAAGTGCCACATCTGTGGTGAGACTGTTCCTCTTAGAAATGGTCTCAAAGAAGACCTAGAAGAGCATCGCAAGAGCAAGCACCCAGAATACTATCGCTGGAGCAGACGTGCATATTGGGTTCTTCCACCAGCGCTCGTCCTGCTCGTGATTGAAATGGTAGGTCTGGTTTTCCGAGAAAGGATCTTATCCTCTGCCGGATTGATAGGACTGGTAGTACTTTTCGTAATTGTAATTACCCTGGGAATATGGGGAGAACGGAAGTACAGTCGATTGACCCATGCATAGGAAGGCAATGAATTTTCTCGGAAAAACCCAGATGTTGAGTCCTGTCTGGCAGGGAGGTCACAGATTCCTCGCGACGCGTGAGTACTCTTTGCGAAGTTCTTAGGCTAGGTTTACAGAGTTGAGTTCTGTCAGATCAGAGAGACTGTTCACCTTGACCATGTTGTTGCTGATCGTGTAGAGTACGCTGCCGATGTAGAGAGCGCGCGTAACGAAGAAGCCGCTGTTATTCCAGGTTGGAAGCTGACCGGTTGGGATCTGTGTTACGTTCCCACGCAAGACGATTCCGTTTGAAACGCTAACGTTGAACACGTAGGCTCCCTGCCAGACAGGAGGATTGTAGCACCACGTGCAAGTTGCAGTCGTCTGATTCAGCGCGATCGAGAGAGGAATAACCAGCAGGTTGAGAGACTGGTCGAAGAGCACCGACCTGTGATCCGTCAAGGCTGGAGAGTCACTGCCCCGATCTCCGACGAAATAGTCGCTTGCGTCAATAGGGTGACCGGGGTCTGTGACATCGAAGAGGCTGAGCTTGAGACCCTGGAACAATGCAGCGTTCTCCCACGTAACATTCTGCGAAGATTTTCCGAAACCGATCAAGTGTGTCCCATCGTATGGCTGCAGATAGTCAGAGACGCCAAGAATGTTCAACTGCCCTAGGACCTTGGGTTGGTGAGGGTCTTGCAGACCGATCACGAACAACGGGTCCACCCTCTGAAAAGTGACAAGGTATGCTCTGTCGCCCATGAACCGGGCCGCATAGAACTGTTCACCCGGGGACAGCCCTTCGAGCTTTCCGACAATATGGAGACCGCTGTCCAAGACGTACAGGTTGGTCCGTTGCACATAGGAAGACAGCATGTCTCCCGTCGAGGTTGCCGGAATTGGACCATAGCCGGTTGTGGCGATGCGGAAGTTGCCGTTGAGCTCGTCCATTGAGAACTGGTTCAGAACATGGCCAGACACAGTACCTGTCGCTTGATAGCTGATGCTTCCACCATCAATGCTGATACGGTGGACAGCAGTCTGTTCCGCTTGACTCCAGATTGGCTGAGTCAGATAGATCTGATGAGTTGAGACGTAGATGTTGCTGCTCGTCCCGATGAGGAAGATCTTGGCTGCTGGAGTAGGGTTGATTTGGGTTACGTTGATTCCGACAACCGTGGTGAAGCTGTGAGCAACATCGGCGATATCAGAATGATAGACGCTCGCAATCCCCATCATCATTGGGCGTCCGTCAACCACATTCTCGGGAAGGACAATCGGGCCAGTGCAATAGACTGGCTGCGTCGCTACCAGGTAAGCGTAGTCTCCAATCAGCCGGGCTCCGGCAAGAGTCCCATTCACTACCAGTGTAGTTGTCAGCACTGGATTAGAATGGTTGGAAATGTCGAAGATCCATAGAGACGTGGTCTGGGGATAGTTGAAGAATACTGGGTAGACGGCGATCGAAGCTCCCATTCCAGATTGAAGAGTAGCATATGGTAGAGGATATTGCTGGTATTGCTGACTGACAACGACTAGCCTGTTGCCGTCTACAAAAATTCCTTGGAGAGAACCGTTCACGGATACATGGGCCATCAGTTTTGCTCCATTGAATGGGTAGGCAAGGACAATCGCGACCGTGTTATTGGTAACCGTGTAGATGTAGGTCCCATCGTTCTTTACAGTGTCAAGTTCGTCAACGCCGGCCACCTGAGCGTTTGTCTGAGAGTGGCTAGGGGTTGCGCTCGTCGACGCCCCCGCTGCGGTGGTAAAGCTGGCAGAAAGGCCACTGATTCTGAGATCGTTCGTGGTCGTGTCCGGGATTACCGGGGCGGGGGTGGGATTGTAGAGGTTTCGAACCTCGGTGCTGTTGCAGCTCTTGGTAAGAATGAAGTTGTGCAGCTCCTCGTAGGTTGTGAATGGGACCATCACATGCTGATTCGTAGCGGTAGTTGGGTGAGTGTTCAAGACCACTATTCCGGGAAGAAGGATAAGCGCGAGGCCGGCGATGATCCCCAGTGTAAGACCGAAGACAGTTCTGGTTTTGGAGCCGAGCTGCATGGACTTGGTATACGAGGCGGCGGACCATAAGGCCACGGTTTAGAACGGGGTGTTCACCGATCAAAACACTTCATCAAATGAGCAAGCTTGTATTGAACTGACGCTATTCTCTTACAGGAGACCGCTTTTGACGGAAGATCGGGACAGGATCATAGAGTCTGAGCTGAAAGGAGTTACCTTACGTGTCTACTGGCATCTTCTAAAGACCAAGAACGAAACAATCGGTGTAAGGTCCGTGCAACGTGCTTTGGGAATGAGCAGTCCCAGCGTCGCGCTACATCATCTGGAGAAGCTGCGATCACTAGGGCTGGTGGAGAAGGACCCGACAGGCGAGTATCATCTCGCCGAACAGGTGGAGGTGGGGGTTTTACAGAACTTTGTCGGCGTTCTAGGCTTCTTACTGCCTAGGCACCTTTTCTTTTCTGCAATGTTCACGGTCATGCTCGCTCTCTACCCTATTCTCTACCCTCCCGATTTCTCAACTCATAATATTGTAGCGTTCATCTTCGGAGGATTCACTGTGGCGATATTCTGGTCTGAGACTTATCGAGCCTGGCGGCTGAGACCCTTGTGAACAGTCTTAGAGGTCTTCTTGACCCGATCGTCCCGTTTCCGTTCATTGCGAGTCTCGTTGGGACGTTCGCGTATGTCTAGTAGCCACATTGCTTGTAGGCTTGTCAACAGTCTTGGCACGCCGTCCCGGACCCGACCGGTTCGAAGATTGTCTCACCACAGTTCTGGCATACTAGTAGTCTGCCTACGAACTGGAAGTCGGATCGGTATCGGAGTTCGCGATATGTGAGTTCCTGGCAGGTTCGGCAGAAGACCTTGCTGTCGAGGCTTTGCATAGAGCTTGGTGTGTGGTTCGAAGTAGAAGAGTGGGAGAGTGGGACAAATTCTAGAATGAAACTATTGCGAAGGTGACCTACCATAGCGTAAGCAAGTTACTGTCTAGGAACTCCGTTGTTTATCTACTCGGAAGAGTGGCTGATTGTCTGAAGTGCAGTGGACGCCTTTTCTTGCAACCTGTCAGCCCTCGACCAAGAACAGAGAAAACGGCACGACATCTTAGCGAAAGACCTGTTTCCGAAACATCTTGAAATTACGGAGCTACCGGACGGCTATGGTTTTCGCTTCCCGAACAACCGCTCGCTTTTCACAGCATTATCGGAGTGGGCCACCTTGGAACAGCTCTGCTGTCCCTTCCTTACACTCACTCTAGAATTGCAGCGTGATCAAGGGCCTATCTGGCTTAAGGCAACTGGGAAGGATGGTGTCAAGGATTTTCTCCGGTTAGAACTGGGGATTTAGCGCAGATACCCCGCGTTGTCACTTTGGAATCCGCGATAGAGTTACACGGGTTCTAAACACGGACCGGCTCCGATTCAGCGAGCATGTTAGAGACCGAGAGGGATTCTGAGGCTGAGACTTCAGAGGTTGTCGTAAAGCGAAGGGCAATCCTCTGGGATATGGCGGTCGGCGAACAGATACGATACGAAGTTGCGACGATTAGAAAGTGCATGGTTATACTTGGCAGGCTTAGCTCTTTCTTCGGCGAGGACGACCCGGAGACGGGGAAACGGCTTGGAGAGTTGGGTGCTCATCTGGCGGATGTTGTGGAGCTGGTTGAGAACACTTGGAAAGGTTCAGCGGCAGAGATCAGTAACAAGAATCATAGTTCTATCGTTTAGCGGACCGAGACTCTCAGCAGAGTCCCCAGGGCAGCACGGGTGCTCGGAATTATCGTCTACCGAGCCTCTAGAGTTTACAGGCTAAGAGATGGAGCCCAGACTGCGTTGAGTCAGATCATGACTGCTTCGGGGACGTCTTTGAAGTGAGGGTCTCCGGTCAGAACCTTAGAGGATCTGCTCCTAGCGGTGGCTAGGACGAAGGCGTCTGCTAGGCCAAAGTCTTGTTTGCGCTTCTTCTCTTCAGCGTGCACTTCCCCTGCTAGCGTCGCTAGCCCGGGAGTGATCGTGTGCAAGGTTGAGTTGCTCTCGACTGCCGTGATCGCAACTTTAGGGTCCCGCTTCGTTCTGAGAGACCTGCTAACAAGCTCCGCCAGCGTGACTGCTGAAGTGAGTATCGTATTCGCCGGATTCTCGATATGGTCTCTGACTCTGGCTCCTCTAGGGCTACCGTCGAGATACTCTATCCAAGCATAAGCATCTACGACATATCTAGTCGTGGTCTTTCATCTCATCCTCGACGGTGAAGGGTCCGATTCCCCTGGCCGCTCCGAAGAAGCTTTTCCGGGTTTTACGAATCTCTACATTGACAAGCTCTCCGGCCTTGACTCCCTCTTCCTCGGCGACCTCGCGGGGGATTGTTACTACGAGGCTTCCGCCGACTTTTCTGACTCTCGCCAGGGCCAATAGTATCACACCTAGTGTTATTTTGTGTGCTACTCGATATTTCAAGATTCCCGTCCCGAGCAAGGACCATTTTTCAGAAGATTCTGAGCTGCCAGGCGGTTGTTCCATCCCAAGCTGGGGAGCAGCCACGGCGAGACCAGTAAGGTCCTGAGAGTGCCAAGGAAGTCGCCTGGAAAACGCCTGAGGGTCCGAGTCAATGACAAAATCAGCATGACGCTTGAGAAGATGCGAACGGGGTTCTTGCTCGGTCCCTGTTAAGATCCGGCTAGCAATAGGCTAGCTAGAAAAACAAGGTATGAAGGCCTGTCTCGCGACGCAGAAAACCGGATGATTCTATATCCCGTTCTAGGCTAATGTTGTTCCTTTCTGAAGTCTCGGAGCCAACCGAGCGTCCTTCCATTCCGGACAAGCTTCCGCCAGTCTTCATGAAGAAACATTTCTTGCTCGTCCGACCTGGGCACAACCAGTAGATCAGCACCTATTCTCCCGGCGAGCGCAACCATCGGCTCTACAATCTCGAAGGGTGGGTGAATCGAGTAGACTAGCGACGCATTCTGATAGATCGGCGTCTGCGGAAACATCACGTCATCAGCAACAGCCCGAACACGACTCGTCATGTGCTTCCGGACCCATGCTTCATCCTTGTCCGTGACAAGAACCTCGGCCATGGGAAGATGCTTCTTGATTCTCTCAGCAACGTCTATTCGGCTTCCTACTCCCAGCTCAACAATCTTCGAAGCCCGAGAATAATTTTCCCGGACATACTCGACTAGATCATCAAACATCTATGACTAGCAGAACTACTTCGGCCAGCGGGGCTGGAGAGCTCCCGAATCACCGTTATTCTGTCGCATCTTTCGCATACCTTCGAGGATGAGTTTCTGCTCGATCCCGGCGACCAGCTGCTTCGTCTCTATGACCTTGTCAGGATTCACACTCATACTAACCGCGCCCTCTCTAACAAGGAACTCTACTACCTCGGGATAGTTCGAGGGTGCCTGGCCACAGATAGACGTCGTAACACCCGCCTCGCTACAGATCCGGATAACATGACTCATAGCCCGCAGGACCGCCAGATTCCGCTCATCGTAAATCTCCTGTATAGACGCATCGTCCCGGTCGATCCCGAGAATCAGCATCGTCAAATCGTTCGTCCCGAACGAGATCCCATCAATCCCCTCCATAACAAACTTGTCGATTAACAGCACCGTCGCGGGAACCTCGCACATTATCCAGAGCTTGAAATCCGGACTCCTCTTCAACCCCTCCTCCTCCATAATCTTCTTCGCATTCCGGAAATCCTCCAAGGTCCGGACGAACGGCAGCATAACATGCACATTCGTCAATTTGAACTCCTCCCGCACCTTCCGAATTGCCCGGCACTCCAGCCGGAACACATCCGGCTCCTTCACATACCGGAACGCTCCCCGGAAACCCAACAATGGATTCGGTCCGACATGCCCCGCCTCCCGCTCATACTTCTCACCGCCTGGTAGTCCGAGAAACTCGTCAGGCTTGAAATCTAGACAGCGATAAACGACTGGCTTCGGTGCAAACGGAGTAGCGACCTTCCGCACACCCTCCGCAAACGCGTCCACCATCTTCTGCCCGCCACCCTCCTCAATCAACAGCCGAGGATGCTTCCCCACGGAGAGCATCATGTGCTCCGCCCGCAACAATCCCACACCGTCAGCGTGGGTCTCCCGCGCAACCTTCTCCGCCAGCTCTGGTAGTGAGATGTTGACGTAGATTCTCGTCGAAGTTACAGGAATTACAGTGGGAATCTGTTGACCAACAACACCAGCTGGCTTGAGAACGTCCTCGACAAGACCCTGATAGACAACCCCCGCCTTCGCATCAACCGTGTACTCCTTGCCGGTCTGCAAGAGCTTCGTGGCGTTCCTCGCCCCGACAATACAGGGAATCCCCATCTCACGAGAAACAATCGCGGCATGACACGTAGTCCCGCCATCTTCTGTAACGATCGCGCCGGCGATCTTCATGTAAGGAACCCAGTCCGGATTCGTCATTCTAGTAACGAGAATATCCTTGTCCTTCATCATCCTCCCAGCATCCTGCAAACCTACCACAATCTTCGCCCGTCCCGCATGCAGACCCGGACTAGCCGCAAGACCTTGAACCACGACAACACGATCAAGCACAGGACTTTTTCCCGACTCTGAGGGCGACTTCATCCGCGCCCAGAACGTCTCGGGCCGAGTCTGAACTACGTACACCTTCTGACCAGACTTTGAACGCTCGACTGCGAACTCGACATCCTGCGGAGTCTGATAATGATCCTCAATATCCCGAGCCAACCGTGCAAGCTCAACAACCTGCTCATCCCCGAGGCTCGCAGCGTTCCGACGCTCCGCCGGAACTTCTCGTTCCATTGTGAGTCCGGTCTCATGGTTCGGAACATGTTCAACCATTTTCGGAACGATCTCCTTGTGAACAATCTGAAGCGTTCCCTTGTCAACAATGAAACGGTCCGGCCGGACGACCCCGGCCACAAGCGCCTCGCCTAGGCCCCAGCTTGATTCAATGATAATCTTCGACGGGTCCCCGTTGACAGGGTCGAGAGTAAATATGACTCCCGAGACTTCTGATTCAACCATCTTCTGGACCCCGACGCTGATGAGCACCTTCTCGTGCGGGAATCCCTTCTCTTCACGATAGAATATCGCGCGGGGAGTGTAGAGACTAGACCAACACTTCTGGACGTAGTGGACAAGCGCGTCCTCTCCCTTCACGTTAAGATACGTATCCTGTTGTCCAGCAAAGGACGCGTCCGGAAGATCCTCGCTAGTGGCTGAGGATCGTACTGCTACTTTGACCTGAGGACTATTCGTTTTCCGTTCTAGATCACGATATGCGCTTCGAACCTCGTTGGCGATGTCGGATGGCATCGGAGCTGACTCGATGATCTTCCGGATCTCTTGCGACGCTTCTTCATACTGTTTCGGATCTCGTGGACCATTAGAGCTTGTGAGGGTTTTCTGGATGACCTCTCCGATCTTCGTCTCTTCCAAAAAGCGACGGAACGCGTCCGCGGTGACAGCAAAGCCGGGTGGAACAGTGACGCCTTTTGCTGTCAGTTCTCCGAGATTGGCGCATTTTCCGCCGACGATATGAATGTCGCCTTTTCTTACATTTTCAAGCCAGACGACGATGGCGTCGGAGCTGACCATTCAGACTAGGCTCCCACGGTTACAATCGGAGTAACTTCTTCCGCGGCCTCGGTAGGCTCGACTTCTTCTGGAGGGACCGGAGCTTGAATGGGAACTTGAGCTTGCTCTTCCACAGGAATCTCTTCAATGGTTATGCGGCTCCTCATCGGGAATTTTGTCGACGCGGTGTCTAACGCTTTTCGAGCAGTATCTACACCATCTTCTGGAACGTAGACGATGAGTATCGACTGCCCATCATGGACCCGCGCGGCCCTTCCGGTGGGTTTTCCGAAGGCCCGCCTCATTCCTTCTTGGAGACGGTCAGCCCCCGCAGTGGCTATCATCTTGTTCTCTCTGAGAATAATGTGAGGATAAACGCACAACTGCAACCTGTAGCCTGTCTCTCCGTACTTGTCGAAGAGAACCTTGTTAGCAGAAACACGCGCCGACTCGAGGGCGTTATGGCGAATCTGGACATTCTCTCTGGACACAAGATGGACCCTTCGGGCAAAATGAGTCGAGAGATCCCCCATGTTGAACTTCGAGACTTTCGGGGTCGGGGATCCATGAATGTACTTCAAACGGGTGTAAGCCTGACCTGAGGGAGAGCGATAGTTTCTGCCTTTCAAGTGAGATGCCTTTGAAACCTACAGTCCTTCCGGCTAATATACTATAGTATTCTCGGGATGGATTTCGAAATAGGAACTGAGCAATCGGCTTCATAATGTATCGTGATAAGCGATTCCACCTATCTTCTGACCATTCGGGCATGGTGAAGGTCGCCTACTTGCGGGCTGAAGTAGAGAGTAAAGAAAACATTTGCTATTGTCAGAATTGTGAGCAAGATTCCGACTGGAAGACCAACTGAGAATCCGGTAGGGATCACGAGCCATGGTAGAAACATGGAGGAGATGACCCCTGAAGCGTACATCGCGCGCGCCTTGTTCGGAGAAGCGGATTTCAAACTTGACTTGTCGATCTTCAATCCTAGAACCGGGAACATTCTCAACAAATTGGACACGATTGGTAGGCTCAGTTTCGTTATCGACGATCGTCCTAGGAAATAGTAGCGGAAGCCAACCCCGACAATTCTTCCGACCACATGATGCGCAAGATCGTGCGAGAAGAACCAGAGACAGAACCAAGCAACAAGCAGGAACAACAGATCGACCGGAATCGATCTGATATGCGGAACTACAACGAGCAGAGCAAGACCCACTAACACTCCGACAGTACAGAGAGACGAGCCTTGGGCCAGACTCAGCCTACGATAATGCCTAGACACGTCTCAGGCTTCTCTGCTCTTAGTTCTCAGCTGATCGAAGAGCTGAGGCTCAAGATCCTTTATCGTCGGTATGAAAGCTCTGGCTCGCGAGACCTCGTCCAAGTCAACCTTGCAAGGCTGGTAATCCTCAATATCATACTTGCACTGGACTAGAACCGACCCATTCGGAGCGACGACTCTGCTGCCACCCCAGAACTGGTTTCCATCCTCAATCCCGACCCGGTTGACGTATGCGAGATAGATCGCGTTTTCCATGGCCCGGCTTAAGCAGAATCCTTCGAAGAATCGTCGCCTCAGACCTGGGCTAGCCGAGATGCAGACTATCAGTTGCGCTCCCGCTAATGCCTCGAGTCTTGTCAGTTCGGGAAAGTAGAGGTCGTAACATATCGTCAAGCCGATCGTCCCGAGAGGAGTCGTGAAAACGGGAGCTTCTTGCCCCGGACGATAGTAGCGCCTCTCTTCAAAGACTGTATGAGTAGGAAGATGGATCTTACGATACTTTCCGATCAATCCGGTAGGCCCGACGAGCACTGCCGTGTTGTGGATTACCCCTTTGACAGCGCTCTCTTCGGGCATTCCGAACACAATGTGAAGCTCGTGTTCTCTCGCGAGTTTCTCGACTCTCTTGACGCTGGGTCCGGGAATCGGCTCGGCAAGGTTGTACACTTCGTCTTGCATCGTGTAGCCGGTGAGGTGTAGTTCAGGAAATACTAGAAGATCGAAGCCTTTCTTCCTCGCCGCATTTGCCTGTACGGCGATTGTCTTCAGGTTCTCTTCCTTCTTTGCTAGTTTAGGGCTGGTTTGGGCTAGAAGGAGAGTTATCGGCTTCGTGACTTGTCCCTTGTTTGAAACTGTCCCTTTTTCGTCTTATAGATGTGCCTAGACTCGGGTATTAGCCGTTCTCGAACGTTTCCGAGTTACACCACGACTTTATGGCCGCGGTCCCGGTTTTCAATCGTTTCAATCCTAAAGAGGGCCAACTGTGCTATTCACGAAACTAGCTCGCCTCATAATCCGACATAACAGGGCCGTGTTCGTGATCTGGCTCGTAGCCCTAGTCCTCAGCATTCCCGCCATACTGCAAGTTCAGAGCGTCATAGTATACAACGAGACTGCATTCAATCCGAAAAACTCTGAGTCGAGCATGGCTCAGGACATTGTAACCAAGGAGTTCAGCATCGACCAGGGCAGCAGCGTCATAGTCGTCATCACGGCCAGTGATATCAGGGGCAACGACGTCCGCGACTTCACTCTAGCCCTAAACAGAACCCTTCACAACGACGGAAAGCTCTCAAACATCAATAACATCACAAGCATTTACGACATCTACAGCCAGCTACTCCTAGGCTACACAAGCGTAGTGCACCTGCAACTGTACCAGACTAAGAACGCGACAACCCTTGCTTCGAACATCGAGTTCGGCATACCCAGCACGTACGTGAGTCAATGGATATCGCTGGTAAATTCAGGTTCAGGAACCATCGACCAGGCACAGCTCGCGGCCTACAACAGCCAAGCATACAACTCAAGTTGGCCCATCGTCTCGTCTCAAACTCCCGCAGCTAATCAGACGGTCGCCTTCAACTATCTGACGCTCTTCTACAAGTCCTGGAACCAGACATTCCCAGCCACAACCTACACACCGCTACAGCTGTTCGTTGGAGCGTTTGCCCGTGCACAGAACGTCACAAAAGGCAGTCCGCTCTTGGCAACGCAACCTTCCTACTACAACATCACCCTGCCGTTCGTTGAATCGCTTCCTCTTGACGCTCAGACTCTGAGCCTCTTTGTTTCTGCTGCCAGATTCTTCAATATCTACGGTGGCGGCTCGGGAATCGGATGTTCCAACAATAACTGTTGGAATGATCAGAACGCGATAAGATCGTTCACCATAAACACAATTGCCCAAGTCGGGATGGCAAACTCGGTTCAGCTTACGATAATGGGCGAGATCTATGATCTAGGCGCCTCAACTACTAGCTCCGACTTGTCTAGTCTAGGCCTGCAGATCCTCCGTAATTACAACATGCTGACATATCCTGTAAAGCCCAGCGAAGATGTCTATTCTCAGTTTGCATCGGCCAAGAACGATACGATGCTGGTGATTATCGATTTCAAGACAACCGGTCCCGACCCGATGAATAGCGTGCCAGAGATCAGGCACGATGTAGGGATAGCGGACATTATCAGTGGTGAGAGCCCGGTCGTATACGTCACTGGCGCGCCAGCCTTCAACTACGATATTCAAACACAAACCGTAACCGACATCGAACGTATTGATCCGATAACGATCACGTTGATCCTCGTGATTGTTGGAGTGTTCTTTGCATCCCTTGTCGCGCCTCTGATTCCAATCGCCGCCATCGGCCTCTCGATAGGAATAGCCTTCGGCCTCGTCTACCTTGTCGGTTCATACGTTACTAGCGTTCACTATCTGGTTCTGACTCTGCTTCCTGTCTCAATGCTCGGCGCAGGATCAGACTACTGCATCTTCCTCGTCAGCCGCTATGCGGAAGAGCGTAGGCTGGGTAGAGGCAAGAAAGATGCTGTCGAGAGATCGGTGACTTGGGCTGGTGAGAGCATCGCAACAAGCGGTGCGACTGTGGTCATCGCATTCGGCACTCTAGCTTTCGCCAGTTTCGGTCTTCTCCGGTCTGTGGGTATCGCGGTCATGCTAGGAATATCGATCGCGTTGCTCGTCGCGCTAACACTGGTCCCCGCGGCTCTCTCGCTCTTCGGTGACCGGATCTTCTGGCCTCGTGGGCTGGGTCTGTGGAGGAAGAGGAAGCTCGTCGGTGCTAGTTACTATGCTCGGGCGGCACAGTTCACTGCGAAACATTCGAAACTGGTTCTTCTGTTAGCGTTGGCCATCTCACTCCCCGCGGCTAGCACTGTTTTGTCGTCCCAGACGAGTCACGATCTGATTGGACAGATTCCATCTTCTCTGGAGAGCAAGAACGGATACAATATCATGAGCCAAGGATTTGGGGCTGGAACAGTCACGCCAACCTACACGATCGTCCGGACGCCGGTCATGCTAGTCTCCGGCGGTTGGATCAACATCACGGCATTGAAAGCAATATCCCTAGCAGAAAACTCGACCTACACGATTCCTGGAGTCTCCAAGGTGTATGGACTGACTCATCCTTCGGGGAATCCTATTCCCTTCGCGAGTTTCAACCAGCTGAACTCAGCCGAGCAGCAGGCCATGCTCCGAAGCATGAAGCCGTTCCTAGGTAGCGACGGGAAGTCAGCTATGGTCTGGGCTGCATTCGATAGTGAGCCCTATTCTGATCAAGCCATCGCAACAGTTGCTCAGATTCGTGCTAATGTGAATGTCCTGAAGAGCCAGGACCCGCTGTTGGCTTCATCCACTATGTTTGTAGGTGGAGCGACTGCGTCGGTCAGTGATCTAGCCACTTCGAGTGGTTCTGATTACTTCAACCTCACAGCATTAGTGCTCGTAGGAGTCTTCATAGTTCTACTAGTCGCCTTAGGCTCTGTCTTTACTCCCATACGGTTGATCTTCACAATCCTCCTCAGTATATCATGGGCAATGGCAGCAACGATCTACTTCTTCAAGACGTACTTCTCCGCTGAACTGATCTGGATTCTGCCAATCATGCTCTTGGTGATAATGGTCGGGCTTGGACTCGACTACGATATTTTCCTAGTGACTCGGATCCGCGAATATGTTGCTGGGGGTGCAAAGGATGAGGAGGCGATTGAGACAGCCGTTGAACGTACTGGCGGGATCATTACTGTGACGGGTCTAGTTACTGCGGGCGCGTATGGGACGATGATGCTGTCACAGATTCCTATGCTACAGCAACTCGGACTTGCAATCTTCATTGTCGTTTTGCTGGATGCGACACTGACTCGGATCTATCTCGTCCCATCGATCATGATGATGATGAAGAGGTTGAACTGGTGGGCGCCAGGTCGACTGCGCCGGGTCCCGGTTAGGCCTGAAGAGAAGCTGATTCCGCCGATACCATTGAAGACGAAGTTTGGAGTGATCATGGAGACTAGTGCGATAATCGGACTATTGTCAGCGCTCTATCTCGACTATTCGAACAATGCCTACTTGCAAAGCTATGTCGGCAGGACATACTCGACCATACTGTCAGGTATTAACGTCTGGACTGGAGCTATCCTTGGAGTTACATCATTTCTAGCCACATACTTCCTATTGCAAGACAGATCTAAACCTAAAGGCGCTGGAGGCACCACGAATCGGCTCCGACGGTGGGCTGGAAAGATGGGTATTCGGCCACGAAAAATCAGCACGATAGTTCCTACTGTATCTGGAATAATTCCTGGATTGCCTTCCATGGAGCCAACGCCGGCCACTCCTGCTCAAGGAACGACAGGGACCATAGTTGAGACACCAAACAAACCGGTTCCTCCTAAGGAGAGACAGGAAAGCTAGTTCTGTCGCACGAGAATGAACCTTGTGCTTTTTCTCGCATTTGCGAGACTGGAGGATGTTTAAGAGCTACTTGGCTAAGCGACAAGAAACGCTGATACTGAGATGGATTCCACTAAAACCGTGGCCAAAACCCCTCCCGGGTACCACACAATTGTCCACTTCGAGATCCCCGCCAACGAACCATCAAAGATAGCGCGGTTCTACGAACAACTCTTCGGCTGGAAATTCACCAAGATGGAAGGCGGGAATATGGACTACTGGCTCATCAGCCACAAAGACGCAAAGTCGCCGTACGAGACACTGGGGGGACTCTACAAGGCTGAGCAAGGCATGTCCCAGCAAGGAATCCTCAACTACTTCAGCGTCAAATCCATAGACGAATCCTTGAAACAAGCATCAAGCCTGGGCGCCACAGTCGTCATGCCAAAACAGGAAACAGGAAGAGGACACTTCGCAATACTCACAGACCCCAATGGCAACACATTCGCCCTCTTCCAAGGAAGAATGTAACAAAAACCCCTTCAAACACTTCTTGAACGTGTTCGGATAATCCTGTAGAGGTCAACCTCGACTCTCTTCTGTTTTTTCTGGTGGAATTCGAAGAGGTGGGGAATCTCCATCCTCATGGATCTTACCTGGTCGACCTTCCTATCCGAACTTTTCACAAACTGGAGCAGGAAGTCTCTTGTTGCTGATTTATGGATGGAATAGGCCACGGGGGCTAATAGGAAGGCTTTCTCCAGAAATCTTGTGTCCGCGTGAGAGGTCCGGGTCCCATATGGGGGATTCATTATCACAGTGTCGAATCGCCCGTTGAACTTTTCTATGTCAGAATGGACCCATTCTACAATCACTCCTGCCGTCTCGACGTTTTCTTTGGCGAGTGCCAGCGCTCTCTCATCCATGTCTACTCCGACAGTCTCTCGTGCACCCATGAGCGCGGCGCCAATCGCGAGGCGTCCTGTCCCAGTGCCGAGGTCGATGATTCGACCGCCGAGGTCGTCGTGTTCGAATCCTGCCATGTAGAGGAGTTCGCTTGCAGCTTCAGCGGAGACAGGATACTGTTCGAGCTCTAGATTGGGTTTATCGAGAATTTTCAGTTTGCCGAGCAGGATTTCTAGCTGGCGTTTTGAGGGATGCTTTTTGTCGGCCATTTTAGAGGCGGACCAGGCCGCGCTCCAGAAGCTGTTCCCAGGTCCACGCGCCCATTACGACCATGATCTCGTCCCGCGTCACGATGGGTTTCTGAAATCTCTCGGGATCGTCTAGAGCGAGTCTCGGACATGCGGTGTCTACAAAAGCGTCTACATCTGTGAAGTCTAGCAGTTTTTCGGGTCTTATTTCGTCGGCGTAGAGGAGGACTGCTTTTTTGCCGTTCTCCTCCAGCTGGTGCTGAATGTTCAATGCGATCGTCGGGTTGGACTGGCCGGGTTTCGTGGAGATGATTATTCCGAAATTGCTGGCTTGTCGAGCCTTTTCGACCATCGCGTATCTCTGGCGTATGATTCTTGCTCGGTCCTGATCGAGTGATTGCACAGTTTTGTCGTAGGGGTCTGCGAGGATTGTGGGTTTTTCAAGCGAGAGTGCTGCTCCGAGGCCGTGGAAGTAGCTTCCTACTATCAGGAATGAGTCTACTTCTGGCTCGATCCGTTTGAGTCCGAAATAGTCGCAGCCTAGAACCTGGCCTGTTTCGTGCGACCAGGGTCCGCGTCCAGGAAGCTGGACCTTGAACCCTTTCTCTTCTAGGAACTTGACAGTGTCTGGAAGATTGTGAAGATGTTGGACAACCGTGGCCAATCCTATGCGTGGTCCCTGTAGGAGCGGTAGCGCCTTATCTACGACTGGGATTATTTCGTGTCTGCTCTTGGCGGGAATATAGACGACAGGTATGCTGTTGGACCCGTCGCGCAGAAATTCGTTATGACCGTAATGAACCAGAAGGTCAGCTTTCAGTCGCGCAGCTGCGTCGAGGGATAGGTCGCAAGCGCCCCAGGCCGAGGACGCTGAGACAAATACATCTGCGCCCGTTCTCTCTCGGACTAGGCTGGCGAGTCGGGGTCCTTCGTTCTTGAGCCCGTCGGGTAGTTGTATGAGTAACCTTCGGGCACCTCTACCCGTTATCTCCGCTAGGAGCCTATCCTCTTCCAGATCATACATGGACATGGTCGAGCCTGAGGGAAGCTTTCGTGAGGCTTCTGTTCGATATAAACGTCCAGAACCGGCTCACGAGTTCCGTGCATTCGCGGGACCGGGTTACACGAGTGTTAAGCCTGTTCTCACAGGCGGGCAGTCATCATGACAGAGAACGCTCCCGTTCCTAGTCAGGGAGGCTACGATCCATTGTCAATGGCCAACCTTGTAGATTCCTCACTCAGACCCGGCGGAAGCATATCGCTGACTTTCTCTGATGGAATCGTACATGTCATGCTTGACCAGACAGGTGACTGGACGATAACTGCGGGTCTTTCAGTCGTCTCTGATCGGCTCCTATCATTGACAAGGTCTCTCGAGGAGTTGGGTTTCTTCCAGGCTGCGGAGCAGGGAGGAATGGTCTACCATCTCTGGACCTCAGCTCTAAAGGAACACTACTCCGACCGGAGCAAGGCCGAGGAGACCTTGCTGAGAGTTCTCAAATCCTTCCAGTCTTCTTCTGTCCCAAGCTACATCGGCTAAGAGTCGCGGGCTACTTCCTGATCTTGCCGGCAGCTTCGTAGCTCTTCTTTAGGAAAGGCAGAATTGTCCGCAGGTTGTCTCGCGTCCTTAGCTGCCATACTGGTTTCCTGAAAGATTTGCCACCCATCTTGAAAGACATCTGCCTGCTCAATTTTGACAAGTCTTTCTGCTCCTGCTCAGACAACTTCGATATCACAATCCCATCAGTGACGAGAAACGCGATCATGCTCTTACCATGCAAATAGCAGAGGCATCCCATCATTTCCCTGCTCGAGACTCCTGGCCACTGCAGAATCTCCTTTTCCAGTTCGTGCCGAATCTGTCCCATCTTTTCCGTATCGAAGTACTTCATTCAAACCGCCTCATCGTCAGCACGCATATGTTAGATTGACGTGAGACATGATTCCGCAAGTGCTCGCCGGGAAAAGGGCAGAATGAACCCTGATCCGGAATCTGGGCAGGCGATTTGAGATCGCGCTTTATGCACGTTGACCTGCACGTTGAGCTACACGGTATCAAAAACAGCTGACCCGCTGATTCTGCGCCCTATTTCACTAGATTCGCCCGGTTCAGCTTCAACTGGCGAGACCCTCCGTCGAAAATGTCAAAAGCAGTTCGTCCCCGCGACACAAAACTCGACTCTGGGAGGGAATTAACAAAGAGTAATCTCCTCACTGAATTTGTAGGAAGAAATCCGCAGACTGTACCGTTTGAAACTGAACAATCGCAGAATAAGCTTAGATCGGAAATCTAGACAAGCGTTTCTTGATCACGAGACTTTCACGAAGGGCCATAGGCTCGATTTCCACTCTGGAAAAACGGTCGACAGTTCCATTCTGCGCCGCGAATTGCAAGACTCGCCTGGATCAGTTTCAACTCGCGAGAGCCCTCTGAGAAAAAGGGGAGTAGGAATTTTATTCTCGCGACGTGAGAGTGCTCTTTGGGCATTTCCGTCAGTGACCTGGGCTACTTGCGGTGTGCAAGTAGGTTTGAGCCATGTTGTACGGATCCACGAAAGGTTTGACCTCTACCCTGGTGAATCCGTTTTTCTTGAGCATGTATTCGATGATCCATGGCGCCCACATGTAGATCTTGTATGCGTCGTGTCTTGTTCTACCGAAGTAGAGACGTTCGAAGTATCCGTGTCTCGGGTTGAATTC
>Ga0209239_1000139_pt1 | contig 43091 bp, 42 predicted proteins | sample GraSoi013_2_20cm_FD_185824 | JGI IMG/M metagenome (GOLD analysis project Ga0209239, IMG submission 185824) | Grasslands soil microbial communities from the Angelo Coastal Reserve, California, USA - Sample 10_02_2013_2_20cm (SPAdes) (version 2) | ecosystem: Environmental > Terrestrial > Soil >...
CACTGTTGGAAGCAATTCGTGCCGGGGTAGCGTTGATGAAAGCGCTCTTGGATTGTAAGGCTGCTTGGGCATACATTTGGCTAGCTTTTGTGGCTCCTGTTGGCGTTAGATTCACCAAGACTTCCACGTTTGACTCTATCAAGGTCTTGGCAATGTTGCTGGGTTTGGAGTCGCTCACAGTTATTTTTTCTCCGGCAATGGGGGATACGCCGTCAAGTGGCTGAGCCATCTGAACCTCGACTCCGTGGTTTCGTGGCTGGACGAACTTGCGTGTGTTGTTTGGTTCTTGGAAGATTGCTTCTGATAGGTCCTTTCCGACTTTGCGTTTGTCTATGTCGAAGGCTGCGACGATGCGGATGTCGGGGACAGTGTAGGGTCCAATCTTGGGCTGGGCTAGCCCGATTGTTTTCTTTTGTTGTCGATAGTATTCTATTCCTTGTACTAGGCTTGAGGCACTGTTGCCCACGCCGGCGATTGCTACTCGGATCTCTCGAGCCATTGATTTAGACTCGATCGTGGGAAGGATGTAACGGAAGAAAAGGGTTTGGTCTCTGGGATTTTGTTCTAGTTCTTCGGGTTCGTGAACTCCATTGCTAATTGCGCGAGCGACGCGGTTCCGAACTTGAGAACATCCTCGTCCACCTTGAATCTCGGACTGTGGTTTGGATAGATGCAACCCTTGGCCGGGTTTTTGGTTCCAAGGAAGTAGAATGTTCCCGGGGCTTCGTGGAGGAATCTGGAGAAGTCCTCTCCTCCAAGCTGGAGTGCCTTGATCTTGACCCTCGTGCCAGGCATCTTGCTTAAGATCTTCTTGGCTTCTTCAGTCACCTTCTCGTCGTTTACTGTTACCGGATAGGCATCCTTTTCGAACTCTACCTCAGCTCTCGCGCCGAACGCCCGAGAAACACCTCTAGCCACTTCCGCAACTTTGGCCTTGGCTCTATTCCTCGTTGCCTCGTCCAGCGTCCTTATGGTTCCCTGGAGCACTGCCTGGTCAGGTATGATGTTCTCTTTAGTGCCCGAGTGGATGCTTCCCACGGTGATGACGAAGGGTTGGACTGGATCGATCATTCTGCCTGAGATGCCTTGGATCGCGATTATCAGCTGCGCGGCCACATAGATTGGGTCTACGGTCTGATGGGGGTAAGCCCCGTGACCTCCTCGTCCGATGATTTTGATCTCGAATGTGTCTGGCGCTGCCATGACGGGTCCGCCTCTGAAAGCCAAGACCCCAGACTTTTCATCGCCGTCTATGTGGAGCCCGAAGACAAAGTCGACTTTGGGATTCTCCATTACTCCGTCCTGAATCATCGGCTCCGCTCCTCCCCTTCCGCCGTGCTCTTCCGCGGGCTGAAAGAGAAACTTCACAGTCCCGACGAGTTTGTCCTTGTGATTCGCGAGTAGTTTGGCTGTTCCGAGGAGCATTGCTACGTGAGTATCGTGACCACAAGCATGCATCACTCCATTCTCCTTCGATTTGAAGTCAATGTCAGCCGTCTCCTCTATTGGAAGAGCATCCATGTCAGCCCTTAGGGCGACGACTCTTCCCGTCATCGGTCCTCTGAGAATTCCCAGTACTCCCGTCCCGCCGACTCCGGTTCGGACCTCTATGCCCAAGCCTCTGAGTTTCTCAGCGACTAGCTTGGCTGTGGCTTTTTCCTTGTAGGCGAGCTCGGGTCTCTGGTGGATCTCTCTTCTTGTCTTGATAATCTCCGGCTCTATCTTTCGAGCCTCTTTAAGAAAGTCTACCATTTATCGGCCACTTTCATGATGCTGAGACAGGTCTCCCAACATTAAACCTGACGGGCGGAGCTGAACTATCTGAAGAGGTCGAATTCTTCGGGCCTTATAAGTTCCTTGATTCGGCCTTGGCCCTTTGGTGCCTTGTAGCCTCGGATGATTGCGACCGGCATTCTGTCGGCTTTGTTCATTACTAGCTCGGCTGCTGATGCCAGCTCGTCTGCGACAGCTATCTCTGTGACTTGCAAGGTTCGTCGGTACATGTCTTTGGTTCCCCTATAATCGTGGATTGGTTTCATGCCTGAGATCCCAATCGCGAAGTTGACCTGGCCCATTCGCCACGCGCGGCCGAACGTGTCTGTAATGATTACTGGGACTTTTTTTCCTGTGATTTGATGGATCGTCTTTCGGATTCGGTCTGCGGATGCATCTGAATCGTGAGGGAGCAGCGTTACTGAGTCTCGTTTTGTTCCGACGTTTGACTGGTCGACTCCAGCGTTGGCGCAGATGAAGCCGTGGGAAGTCTCGGTGATGAGGTGGCCGCTTTTCATTCGGATGATTTTCCTACTCTCTCTCAGAACGGCTTCGACCTGTCGGGGGTCCTTTCCGGTCTCGTTCGCTATTGTCTCGGCAAATTCTGAAGGAGTGATCTTTGAGAGGGGAAGTATTCTTCCCTCGGCTTTGGATACGATCTTCTGGGAGATTACCGCGATGTCTCCTTGCTTAAACTCGTCTCCTTGGTCTTCGACCCTGCTCACGATCAGTTTACCTAGGTTGTCTCCTTTCTTGATATCCGGAATTCTGGTTACGGGAAAAATGGTTAGCATTATTCTAGTTGGCTCCGGGAAAGAATGACTCTAGCTTCTTTGCGCCGGTGAGTTCTTCGTAGTCGAGTCCTACTGCGTCGAGAACTTGTTCAAATGTGGAGCGAATGTATTCCGTGTATTTTTCCACGTCTATCTCGTGGATACTGGCAAGCTGCACCGGTTTGACTCCGGAGCTACCTGTTACCTTTACGAAGCTGACCAAGTCTCCAGCCTTAATCTCATTGCCCCTGTCGCTAAGCTGCTGAGCGGCCTTCACATGTTGGGGCGTCGTCTTCGTGTAGCCAGCGACCGCTTTGCCAATCATCATATTGAACGCCAAGTCCTCCATCGAGTATTTCCTATTTCGAAGCTTGCTGTATGAGTCTTGAACGAGGTCCTTGATCTTGATCCGGGCTTGGTCAAAGTCCGGGTAGGTCTGGACCTGGCCCAGAATCTCGATAAGCTGATTGAAAGTCGCTTTGATGAATTCTGGGGTGTGTCTCTTCTTGCCCGTCAGTCCTTTGATATCAACTCGGTTGTCGGGAAGTACGCCGAGATAGTTCTTCTTACGCTCGCTCAAAGCGACATAGCGATAATTCTTGTCGACTTCCAATTCCATGCCGAGCTCCTTCTTGGACCAGTGTATGAGATCGTCCAGTTTTGACCTGTCCGGGGTCCCAAGAAAGAGAGAATCAGTGTCGCCATAGAACACTTCGATTCCCAGACGTTTAGCCTCCTGTATGGTGCTGGTGATGTCGAATCGTCCAACCGCAGCAGTCGACTCGGCCAATGGTGGGCAATACAGCGAGAACCTATCGCTTCCGAATACGCCGTAGCTTGCGTTCAGAACGACCTTGAGCGCGTTCTGGACGACTTGGTACCAGCTAAGGGTGGATGGGTCGAGCGATTTCTCTTTGGATCGCGGCTTGTACCATCTGATCCTGACATCTCGTAGTGATCCGACCAGTTGGCTCTCCATAGCGCGGTTTTTCCGGCAGACCCAGTGGTCTGTGCCAGGAATCTTGTTTGTTCTGTCTTCAGGGTGTTTGCAGAGGATTGTCTCATAGCCAAGATTCCAGGTTTTGATGATCGAAGGATATAGCGACGCGAAATCTAGTACTGCGACTTGGAAGTGTACTCCAGGAGTCGGATCGACTACCATGCCTCCCTTGTACTTTTTGCCTTTGATGACGGCTGTCGTGCTGGTGGAGCCCTTCGATTCTGTAATCTCTTCATATCTCGGAATGATGTAGCCTCGAAGCCGATGTTCTCGGAAGAGCATGCTCCTGATCCATCCTGAGACTCCTTGACGGGACATGTCTTCGATTGGCAGGAAGCTAATCCTAGAGAGGGCGGTGACAAGTTTCATCACTACTTCTCCGTCGAACTGGGTTAGGTTCAGAACTAGCTCCGCATCTTGGTAGCAGTAGGCCGCGAGTTCGGAGTATGAGAGCCGGGAGATGGGCGTGGAGATCTCTAGCTTTCCGGTCTCGAGAAGTGCCTCCGATATAGCGTCGAGCGTGGATTCTCTATATTTGCCGCTGAATGCATAGACTTGGATTGATCTGTTGAAGAAGAATTTGTAAAGGTCGAAATGAATGCCGTATTTGAGCCCTGCTGATTCTCGTCCTAGCTCGATGGGAATCTTATCTCGTGTAAAACCCAGCTTCTCTGCTCTGTGGAAGAGATATCGGAGGTCGAAATCATCGCCGTTAAACGTCAGGACAAACGGATAATCGTTCAGCTCCCTGAATATTGCGGATAAGAGCTCCTCCTCCGTCTCATAGAAGTCCAAGAGCAGCCCAGAGGGAGCCTCAGCATCTTCGACGTCAAGCCCCGGCCGTTTCAGAATCAGAGCTTTCTTCACATTATCGTTGGAGGCGAAACTCGCGCAGATTACTTTGTACTCTGCCTCTTGGGGATCTGGGACTCTGGTGTCGATTGGCGAGTGCACCTCGATGTCAAACGCTACTCTCCTGTAAGTGGGTACTGGGAAGTCTAACAAGCGAAGCCACCGGTCGAGTAGGCTCTGATAGACTGGGTCGGCCTCCTCGAAGACAGTCTGGATGTTTATCGAGCTACTTCCTGATTGAAGTGGGACGAGGTTGCCTCGTTTAATGGAATAAGACATTCCGGGCTCAAGTCTGCGATCGTAGATGTAGTTCTCAGTGTATCGAATGTCTGCTTCCCAAGCTTTGATGATGTCACGGATGCAGCCACTGGGACGTCCGCCAATCGAGAGAGGATCCCTCGCGTAGATCACAGTGACAGGAATATCTTCGCCCTTCAGCGCGTCGAATCTCTTGGATCTCTCGAACTTGACAAAGCCAGGGTGTCTTACGAGGCTCTGGTTCTTCTCCAGCTTTTCAGGTAGCTCCTTGGAAAGGCAGTACGGAGTGTGGCCCGTGTTGTCGTACCAGAAGTGAATCTTCTGCGATTTCGGCTCGTAAAGTTTGAGATATACAGCCCGTCGTTCGCCATCGTAGCCAGCCCCTACGAAATATGATTCAGCCAATTCCTGTGGGATGCTTGGTCTGAAGTTCAGCTGTGCCTTCGGGTCCTGCCTCGGCCGGGGAGGAGGCACCGGCTCAGGCTTTGTCATGTACTGGTCGAGGCTGGACATTAACGCGGACCTGATTATCCGAAGCATGAAAGTTAAACCTTAGTTGCGTCAATCTCGTCTTGAAAATGGTGTGTTATCTAGATTCTTGCTGAAGGTGTTGAACAGCAACTGACTCCAGGTAACGCCTCGTTCACTGGCGTTCACGAACAAGGAATGCCTCTTCGCCGTGTCAACTTCGAAAGGAACGACGTCGACTCCGCATACGATCCGCGAGAATCCAAGCCGGCAGAGAAGCTGCGTGCCCGTGATTCTGATCACTTAATCCAATTCAGGCTGGCTTACCGGGCGTTATTGCTGGTTAGCAGAGGCGCTAGTGAGCGAGATGCGGTTCAGCGGGCCGCAGCCTTGGACCCTCGTTCGACAGGCGTCAAGCGGGAAGCATTAGATTTGGTACTAGGAACAGTAAGTGAACAGGACGTTATCGACATCCTTGTGCGGAATGTACATCCCGAAGAAAAGATGGGTATGAATGCTCGCTGCTTGTTTCGGCTCACGGCTTACGCAATGCTACGATTTGGCGCAAGAGGGCAGACAAGACGAATAGAGCACAGTCTCAGAGCGATTGCTCCGATTGATCTTCTTCCCAAGCTCGAATTCTTCTTGGGAACTCTACCTGCCATCGACCCGACTCAGCTTCTCTCCGGTTTGAGAGATTCAGAGAGAGTCGCGCTTGAGACACATCACCCAGTATGGTGGGTCGCTTATTGCTTCCACATTCTTGGCCGCGGTGACGCTGTCGCGTTGCTGTCGTCGAGGCCGCGCCCAAGATATCTTCGGGTCAATCCTCTGAGGAACCGGGGGAGAACAACTCTACCCAAGGAGATTGGAGTTCTGGCGGCGAGACTAACTAGAGTTCCCTCTACCCCTGGTGTGTACATTATCACAGGTTCTCCCTCCGCCTTCGCAGGATTCTTCTCGTCGGGTTCCTTCCAGATGCAAGATCTGGCTTCATATCTGGCGATCAAGGCGGGGAATCCGACGTCTGGAGAGATGGTCCTAGATTTGTGCGCCGCTCCCGGGGGGAAAACTGCTGCAATTGCGCAGTTAATGAAGAACCAGGGTACGATTGTTTCAATCGATTACTCTCCAGCTCGAATGAAGAGTTGGAGACGAGAAGTCCAGAGACTTGGAGTAAAGATAGCGGACCCGGTGATTAGTGATGCCTCGCGTCTCGGGCTTTATGACAGCTTCGACCTCGTAGTTATTGACCCACCATGTACTGGCACCGGAGTTTTTGATCGGAATCCAAGAATGAAATGGCATCTCTCTTCCGAGTCGGTGAATCGCTATTCCATTCTTCAACGTCACTTCCTCGAATCTGCAGCGTCGCTAGTTGGTGAAGAAGGCCGGATACTGTATTCCACGTGCACCTTGACGGTTGAGGAAAACGAGCATGTAATCTCATCCTTTCTCAAGTCTCATCCAGAGTTTGAGACTCGACCTATCCTCGAACAGTATGGGTCACCGGGTCTGATGGGCCTTGCTGATTGTCGTAGGCTCTATCCGCACCGCGATCGGACAGCGGGCTACTTTATTGCACGGATGCAGCGGACAAATTGAGACGTGCCTAGTCTGCGGGTTTGGTAGGGATAGGTGGTAGTCGCGGCTTCTCGGGTCCTTCGTACATGATCAGATTCTTCGCTTCGAGTGTCTCCTGCAACTTGTTGACTGCAATGTGAACTTGGATCTCTTTCTTCGCGCCAGTACAGACTAGTTTACCGCTGGCAAAGATTAGAATCACGACTTTTGGTTCGTCCATACGGTAGATGAGTCCTGGAAACTGCTCAGGCTCGTACATCGTTTTCTTCAAACTGTAAACAACCTTCTCCAAGTCGATGGTGCCTCCAAGCCCCGCGGAAGCTACGATGTTCTGAACGACGATTACTGGTCTGCCAACGATCACGATCCCACCTTTCTTCAGTTCGTCAACCACCTTCAACACGGCCTTGTGGGCTTGGCGTTCTGACTTCGATCCGGTGCAGACCATCTTGCCGGAACTGAATATGAGCGTGGCAGTCTTCGGCTTTTTCAGACGATAGACCAGACCGGGAAATTGCTCGGGCCGATATTCTACTCCCGGGAAAATTCTGACTATTGCATTAAGATCTATTCGTTGCTTCAGCGTAACTGATGCGACAACATTCTCAATATTGATGAAAGCCCTACCCTTGTCAGACAACGCAAATCACGTTTCTATCTTGAAAACGAGAAAGAATGAGTTTCGATTGAACTGACCTTTCAGGGACGCCAAGTTCGACGATTAGACCCATGATTTTGACCGCTTATAAAGCAATTTAAGTAACGACGAATCGACAATAGAAGCTAAAGATTCGCTCGGCGCAGGCTCGCCCTTTATGAAATGAGCCTTGGCGCTAAATTCTCAATCCGGTCTGTCATCCTTAGCAAGTCTCTGGCCGATGCATTTTCTGAAATCCATGGTTTGCATCGGATGTTGATGGTGATTACGTCTCCAGCCATTCGCTCTAAGCATAGGAATAGTGGGGGAATTGGAGAATACACCAGATCGTTTCCGCAATTTGGACACCGAATCACAGAGAATACCGGGTGGTGGAAAGAGTTGCTATTTGGGTCGAATGAGAATATTTGTGCCTTCGACTTTGACTTCGAAAACTGGTTCTGGAGTTTGCGCGGGCCCCCTCTTCACTTCGCCGGTTGCAAGGTCGAATCGAGATCCGTGCCAGGGACATTCAACCACATGGCCCTCCAGTTTTCCTTGGGCTAGTGGTCCTCCGAGGTGAGTGCATGAGTTTTTGATAGCGTAATATTTGTCCTTGATGTTTGCGAGGCAGATCGGTTGACTTTTGTATTGCACCGTCTTCATCTTGTCCGCCGGAATCTCTGAGGTCGAGGCTACTCGTACGAATTCTTCGGTCATTCTTGGATCGGCCTAGGTACTCTTGGTGGTCCTGAAGTTCTATTAGTTTCTTGCCGCATCGTATCTTCTTGATAATGAGGAACCGGACTCTGATTGCGTTATCAAGGCATGTCTCTTTGACTTTCGTTGAGGGTGCTTCCTCGTGTCTATTCTGACCATCGGGCATTCAGCGCGAACCCTAGAGGGTTTCCTTGGCATCCTTCGTGCTCACAACGTTAGCCGAATAGTCGATTTCAGAACAATTCCTCGTTCTAAACGTAACCCACAATTCAATCAGGACATCTTGTCGGAGAGCCTCAAGGAGTCTGGAATATGTCGCGATGAAGTAGCTGGGCGGACTGCATCATCCGAGTACGGACTCTCCCAATATGAGCTGGAGAAATCTTTCCTTTCGAGGTTTCGCTGACTACATGCAGACTCAGGAGTTCAATATGGCCATTGACCCTCTGCTCAGGGTAACCAAACATGACACTACGGGAATCATGTGCGCGGAGATTCTGCCCTGGAAGTGTCATCGAGCTTTGATCGCCGACGCGCTGGTTGTTCGAGGGATCGAAGTGGAGCACATTATGACGCTGACGGGCCGAAAAAAACACACTCTGACGAAATGGGCTCGTGTCGAGGACACGCAGGTTACTTATCCTAAGAGCTCACGTGATCGTGAAAACTTGCCCGAGGCGATAATCTGAGCCACAAAAAAAAGAGTTCTTGGCAGTTCTCTAATGTTGGCCAGCTTGGAAGCACGCGACGTCATACTGTGAGACCGCTGCCGAGTTGGCCGGGGTCTGAGTAGTCTGTCCGTTGCCTGCGTAGTTGCTATCTGCTACGGCGAATCCTGCTGTGTTGAAGCCCGCGGGGGTTAGTGGTCCGGTCGGGAATACGGCTTGACAGCTCTGGTTGGGCTGCCCCACTGTCCCTGTGTTTGTGTCGCCTGCGACCGGTCTTGCCAGGAATGGTAGCGCTGCCAAAGAGAGAACTGCCACGGCGAAGAAGAGTATCTTCTTTGTTGCCATTGTCCTACCTCTTAGGCGGCTGACATCTGTACCGCAGGAGATAAAAATGTTACTATCGTAATAGTACCAAATCAGTAAGAGTCGATTGGGCTGGGATGCCTCTCCGAGGGTGCGAGCAGGCTCAGAAGTTCTCTTCCTTATCCGTCCGCCTTCTTCGTCAGAGGGTCCATAATAGACGCGGCGGTGAGGGAACGCGATTGATCTGACTCAAGGTGCTAAAAAGAAGAGGGGACTGGGTAGCGGTTGCCGTTGTTCTTGATCGTTAGGCTGCTGCAGTGGTCGGGCAGTGGCTTGCGCGTGCATTGAGTGCTGCGGTAGCGTTAGGTGAGGCTTGGGCGGGAAGTGAAGCCGGATGGTCAAAGTCGCATGGGGGTACGGTTCCTGGCGGGCCGGTTGAATGATGGGCGTGTGTTGCTGCTTGGCTTGCGCCTGCTACTAAGGATATGACTGCCGGCGACAATGCAGCAATCAACGCGACCGCTAGCAGAGCGACGATTTTTGCTCTCATACGCTTTCCGGAAGCTAGTACGGTCTGATGAAATATAAATCAAGAGTTTTGAAAGCTGTACAATTTGTCGCTCCACGAAGGGAGCTAATCCACTCGCGAGTCCACAGATGGAATGGTCAATCCCTAGCTATCAAGGGCAGTAACGACTCTCTTTGGAGTGAAGCTGGGAATGGTTGCTTCGTCTTCTAGGGCTTCCAGTTTGGTGCGAGGGTTTTGCCGAAGAAAGCCCTAACATGGGGTCTCGTGAGATAGTAGATGATTCCCAAGTCAATCAGAATTCCGATAGTGCTGAAGAAGTTCCCGAAAGCTACCTGAATTATTGAGTTGATGATAGACAAGGCGAAAATCACGATTCCCAACGTCCATGCCCAGCCCTTTCCGGAAAGCGCGCCCCAGCCTTCAGCCAACCAAAAAATGCCGATAAGTACAGAGAAGATGCCTAGTGAGGCAAGAACGGTAGCAACGTTGCTTGTTGTTACATACGAGACGAGTTGAGGGTAGCCCTGGGCACCCAGATAGTCCTTGAGTGACGATGTGATCGTTCCAACCGCCAAAGACGCGGCCAGTAGCGCGCCACCTGCCACCAAACCGGCTAATCCTCCAAGAATCGCTAGCCCCCCGAGTATTGTCACTCCCGGAGGCCTGCGACGAACGGGCGTGGCTTCGACTCGCTGCATGGTAAGGATAGATTCCTTTCGGGTTACTAGTTAAGGACTTTTTACCAAGCCATACCACAAAAAGTAGAATTTACGCCGCGATATTTGTCTGGAAAAATCGTTCAAATCACTTTGCGTTCTGGAGACGAGTTGTGGAGCGTCAGGGATTCAATCGGACTTTTTCGTTGCCGATGTCAGATAAGCTCTCCCACCGTTGTTGTGGATTCGCGTGGCGAAGTATGCATCCTTGATGTAGTTGATATTGAACAATGGGGAGAATGTTGTTTCGATTTCCTCCTTGGTAATTCTCCGTGGTCCGCCCCAGTTGGCGGGCTCTTGGTCGCTGAAGCAGAGCATGAAGTATCCTCCATTTCTCGTTAAGACCCTAGCGATCTCGTGCGCGAAGGAGATTCTGTCATTGTCCGTAAAGGTGTGGAACAATCCGGAATCAATAGCGTTGTCGAAACGGCCACTCTGGAATTCTAGCGAGAGCGCATTCGCGAGTCGAAAATCGATTTTTAACTTCCTCTCTTCAGCTTTCGCCTTCGCTGCCACAATCGCGCGAGTTGACAGGTCGACCCCCGCGACTGAGAATCCGTTCTGTGCAAGGTAGAGGGCGTTCTCTCCAGTTCCGCAGCCGACATCAAGCACGGTGTTCCCAGTGAGCTCGCCAGCATGGACGAGGCCTACGAATGCTGGTTGTGGGCGGCCGATATCCCACGGAGGTGTGGTCCTGTACGCATCCTCCCAAGAAATCAAAGTCTACGCCTCCAAATTATTAGAGCTAGTCGAGCTGAACGTCTCTTTCATAAGACTCTTACATCCGGGACCATAAGCTGATGATGACTGAACCAGCAGCTTAGTGATGCCATGTGACCGACACTCAGTACCCGGAAGGTTTCACCGATTTCCTAGATTACCTCTGTGAGAAGCACGGTGTGGATAGGAATCGAGTATTCATCGAATACAGTTCAGAGCCTTCTCCTCCCATAAGGGGAGGTCGACCTGGTTATTACGACGGGTTGCTCTCGTCCCGGCACAAAGATGGTCATGTTGAGTTTCTCATAACAGTCTTCAAAATAGCTCGGGACCCGCTTCTCACTCTGGGACATGAGTTTGCTCACTTGGTAGACGACTTGAAGTCCGGGAAGGTTGGCAAGCCTCTCGGCCCCCCTGATGATTCACGTGAGAGGAAGTTTGACAGCCAGGCTCTTCGAGATCTCAACGCATTCTGGATGCAAAGGAAGATAGGTGCCTCGAAACGTGACGAGCAACCTGTGGGAATTCAAGACGCGATCCCAGAACGATAAGGCCCAAGATTTTCGCGAACTTCACCATGGAAAACGGATCCTGATTCTTCCGAACGCATGGGACGTCCCGAGTGCACGCGTCTTTGAGAATGAAGGGTTCCCAGCGGTTGCAACATCTAGCGCAGGACTGATGGTATCTCTCGGCTACCCTGATGGCGAGGTGATGGGTCGTCCTGAATTCGTGTCGGCTGTCGAAAGAATAGCTAGGGTCCTGTCGGTCCCACTCTCGGTGGACATCGTCGCTGGATTTGGGAAGACCACTAAAGAAGTGGTCGCCACAGTCAGGGCAATTTTGAAAGCGGGAGGAATCGGAATAAACATCGAAGACTTCGCTCATGCAACAAAGAAGCTCTTTCCCGCCGAGAAACAGGTCGAGAACGTCAAAGCGATCAGAAGACTTGGTGATACTGTGGGAGTTCCTCTTGTAATCAATGCTCGAACTGATGCGCTCCGATTTGGGACCGGCAACGATGAGGCTAAGTTCGGAGAAGCTGTTCGCCGCGCCACTGCATACAGAGATGCGGGGGCTGATTGCGTCTACCCTATGGGTCTGACTGAGGCAGTTTCCATCAAACGTTTTGTGAAGGAGCTTCATTTTCCCATCAATGTCATGGTTAGGAAGGGGTTGCCTCCTGTCAGGGAGCTGGAGAGGCTAGGCGTTGCTCGCGTAAGCTTTGGCCCAAGTGCTTCGTATGCGACGATGGGTCTTTTGAAGCGTGCTTCCAAGGAGGTGTTGGAGAAAGGAACCTATCAGAACCTTGTCGACGCTGCGATCAGCTTTGACGAGCTAAACAGCCTAGCTCTGCCGAGATTGGATTCCAAGAGTGAGTAGCCCTAGAGAGGTTAATAATATGGCCCGCAATTGTGCCAGAGAATTATTAACATTTCAGGTAATATTGATAAGTGCCCGTGACGCTCGACCGTCATGAAGCGCGAGTCCAAGATCATCCTCGCAGTTGTAATAGTTGGCGTCGCTATAGGTGGCGCCTACGCAACGAGTCGAATCCTAACTGGCCAGTCAAACTGTCAGCCTAGCGCTCCAGTTCTCGCAACGTTCTTTCCAGTCTATGATTTTGCACGACACATAGTCGCCGACACGACTGGCATATCCTTGCTGGTCCCTATGACAGTTGACGTCCACGACTTCACACCCGACGCCTGTTCAATCCAGCAGGTAGCCTCCGCAAGAGTACTGATTTACAGCGGCGCGGGACTCGAACCATGGATCAGTCAGATAGTTACAGCGGCGCACAACCCGAACCTGGTTCTGGTAGACTCAAGTCAGGGAATAACGACGATCAACGTTCCTCCAGAGTGGCAAGCCGACGGGAGAGTCGTCGATCCCCACATCTGGCTGGACCCAGTAATCGCGAAACAACAAGTAAACAATATTCTTCAGGGCCTAATTAGGGCCTACCCGTCTAACAATGACACCTTCACAGCAAACGCCAAGTCCTACGACCAACAACTAGACTATCTCAACTCGGCAATCATGAACGCCACAGACCTCCACGTCATCAAGACTAGGTACTTTGTAACATTCCATACGGCATTCGCCTACTTCGCGCAGCAGTACAACCTCACACAGATTCCAGTCTTTGGGCCATTCGAAGACTCTCCAACCGCTCAGGACATACAGAATGTCACCAGCGCCATTCAATCTTACCAGTTATGCTACGTGGGATACGAATCACTAGAGAACCCAGCTATTCCACAAGCGATCGCGGCCAACACCCACGCTACCTTAGTCCATATGGACCCTATTGAGGGATTGACAATAGCCGAACAGGCCGCTGGAAAGACCTACATTGACCTGATGTACGAGGACCTCAACAATATTACGTTGGCGTTAGACACTGTCGGATGCTAGTCCCGAGAGGAACGCGACCGTCGCGCTGTCCGATGTCGCCGTCCAGTATCCCAACGGAGTCATTGCCCTAGACAAGATCAATCTTGAGATTTTCGATAAAGACCTTATCGGACTAATAGGGCCAAATGGGGCTGGAAAATCCACACTTCTGAGCGTCGTCCTCGGACTGATCAAGCCAACTCGCGGAACGGTCAGGCTGTTTGGCGATCCGGTCTCGCCAGAAAACCTTAGGCGCGTGGGGTATGTTCCACAGAAAGCCCAGGCCATGGATGCCAATTTCCCAGCCACTGTTTTTGAAATCGTTCTAATGGGACGGATCCCTCAGGTCGGGATGATTCATCGAATCCACCGAAAGGATCGTGAAAAGGTCGGACAAGTGCTACAAGCATTGGCAATCAGTGACCTGAAAAATAGAAAGATAGGCCAGCTTTCTGGAGGCCAGCAACAACGGGTCTTCGTCGCCAAAGCAGTAGTTGGGGATCCTAGGCTACTGATACTAGACGAGCCGACTAGCGGCGTGGATGCACAATCCAAAAACGAGTTCTACACAATGCTCGAAAAACTTAACCGTGACATGGGAATCACGATCATTCTGTCGTCCCATGATATTGCGACAGTAACGAAGCTAGCAAATAGGGTCGCCTGCATCAACACCTCACTATTCTTCTGCGGGTCGACTTCCGAATTCGCCTCTAGTCCTGTAATCTCAAATGTCTACGGGTATCCCGTGGAGTTGATGCATCATACCCACCACCCTTGACCTCCTCCTTTCGCTACTCGCAGCGCGCTTTGTGCAGTACGCATTCGTAATGGGGGTCATCATTGCCATCCTCAGTTCCATACTCAGTATCTTCATCGTGCTCAAGAGACTGTCACTAATTGGCGATGGACTCTCTCACACAGCATTCGGCGGATTGTCTCTTGGCTATTTCCTTAACATCGCGTACTTCGTCGATATCGCGCCTATATGGGCCGGAACCATCGTGGTCGTTCTTGGTTCTGTTGGAATAACCAAGGCGATCCGATCAACAAAGATTTCCGGGGACGCAGCCGTCGCTCTGTTCCTCCAGCTCGGCCTCGCGTCGGGTATCATGCTGCTTAGCATTTCACGGGGGTTCGGGTTCAACGTAGAAACATTGCTCTTCGGTGACATACTGCTTGTCAACCTAGACCAAATTTACGTAGCGCTCGGAGTCCTTGCAGCTACCCTAGCTCTAGTCTTCGTATTCTACAAGGAACTCGTCTACACAACTTTTGACGAGATCCAAGCGAGAGCCTCGGGGATAAGGACCTGGATTTTCGATTACATGATAAGCACAGCTGCAGGCATCGCTGTGATAGCCTCGATTCCAATAGTCGGAGTCCTAGTCATCTCAGCATTGCTAGTTCTACCTGCGCTAACCAGCATTCAGATAGCCAGATCGTTCAAGCAGACGCTAATACTGTCCCCTATCTTCGGACTCACAAGCGTCCTTCTCGGGCTTTTGTTGTCTCTAGTAATATACTCGGCGGCGGGGGCTACGATCGTTGTCGTTGGACTCTTGATATTCGCAGTTGTCGTCGGACTGAACAAATTCAAAGTCGCTACGATTTCCCGTGCTAGCAAGAGGTTGCCACAATAGTTTGGCGGAAGCCCGTGTTCGCAGTCATTGCACGACAACTAATAAGACCGCTGTCAGCTGTGGTCCGCTCGGGATGACTGCATGGCAATAGTGAGCCTGTCATTTCCTGACCAGATAATCAAGGAACTCGACAGAATCCAAGACACGGGTGGTTTCACAGGGAGGTCAGAGCTGGTTAGAGCAGCAATCCGCCTTTTGATCGAGGATCGAAAGGAGAAGGATTCTCTGTTTGGCCATGTAAACGCAGTCGTTGTAGTTACTCATGATGAGTCGAACGAAGCACCGATTACGAAATTGAAGCATGCGTTTGAAGATATTGTGAAGACGCACATCCATAACAAGATCAGCCATGGAAACTGCGTAGAATTATTCCTGGTCGAGGGTGAGGGGAAGAAGGTTGCGAGCATGACGAAGGCTTTTCAGAGGGAAGAGAAGATGAAAAGCGTGAAACTGATCGTGATATAGGACACCGGCATAACTAGGCTTAAAGGAGAATAGTTCCTGATTCTAAGGAGAGACTCAAATGATCAAGGGAATGCATGGCTTGTTCTACACGCCGAATCCGGAGGAAGTACGGGCGTTCATTCGTGAAAAACTGGGTTTTGTGCATAATGACATAGGCGAGGGCTGGCTTATCTTCGACTTGCCAGAAGCCGATCTGGGGGTTCATCCTTCTAACAAGTCGTTCCACTCGATCTCTTTCTACTGCGACGACATTCGCCTGACTGTTGAGGCTTTGAAATCACGTGGGGTCGAATTTTCTTCAGGCATCACTGATGAAGGATGGGGACTGCTAACCCACTTCCGCATGCCGGGAAACCTAGAGGTCGAACTTTACCAGCCAAAATATGAGAAGCACTCAACTCGAAAAACGCCGAAAGCGCAAGGCCCTCCTAGAGATCGGCCAAAGAAAAGAAAGACGAGCAGGTAATTGCTCTAACCTCTGGGCGCAGGCATCTGAATCCGCCGTCTAGGCCGCCATGAATCGAAGACTAGGAGGATCCGATTGGCCATTTAACGCGCCTGACCTGAATGTTAGACGAGGCCATTCACTAGTTCCGGGTGAGGAGTCTAGGACCCGTACAGTCTGCTTCGTCCCATCAGGTCGGTGAGGATGGGCATAAGGTCTAACCCACGTATTCGTCCGAGGTTTCCGCGGCTGGCGCTGGCCTCGCTGAGTTTGAGGACTCTGCTTGCCGGGACGTCTGGTCCTGCGATTACTACTGGGACGGGGTCGCCGGTGTGGAATCCGTATCCAACGGGTGTCGCGTGGTCGGATGTGAGCGCGACATAGTTGGCTCCGATATCTACCTCGTCGATAACGTGTCCCACTAGAGTGTCGACCTCCTCGAGGGCTCGGACTTTGCCCTTGAAGTCAGCGTCGTGGCCGGCGATGTCTGGGGCTTTGACGTGTACGACTACGAAGTTCTTGTCCTTGGCTCCCTCGATTACGGCCTTCGCCTTGGCCTCGTAGTCCGTCTTAATGCTCCCTGTCGCTCCTCTAACGTCGATCACGTCGATACTCGCGGCACTCGCTATACCCTTCACTAGGGCTGTTCCGGAGATACATGCTCCTCGAAGATCGAACATTGACTTGAAGCTTGGTAGCGATGGCCGCGTCCCTGCGCCTCTTGTCAATACAATGTTTGCAGGCTTCTCGCCATCGTTTGAGCGTTCCTGATTGAGAGGATGCTCTCTCAGAGCCTCATGTGATCTCTTCACAAACTCGTTGACGGCGGCCGAAGTCCTCTTCGCTTCCTCCGAGCCGTCGGTAGCTCTGGATATCACGAGTTTCAAACCTTCTTCTTGAGGATCCGTATCAGTCACATTCTTCGACAGTTTCTCTCCTCTGAGAACTAGTACTGCTCTGTGGTCGACGGTCGGCTTGAAGATCGTCTTGATTCCAGGAACGCTCTCGACCTTGATCTCGCTCACAGATTTCGCGAGTTTCGACGCGCCCTTACGGATTCTTCCCGCGCGTCTATCTTCAACGCGGAAGTCATCGTCTACGGTTGCGAAGTTGGCTCTGAACGCAATGTCGTTGGGTCCCAAGTCTATGCCTGCGCCCAGCGCCTCTAGTGGTCCTCGTCCGGTGTAGTATTTGGCCGGGTCGTAGCCAAAGAGCGCTAAGTTCGCGACATCGCTACCGGGCCTTACGCCCGGAGAAATGGGATCTAATAGTCCGACTAGTCCACCTTTAGCGAGTCGGTCCATGTTAGGTGTGTTTGCATATTCCAGGGGTGTCTTGTAGTCGTGGTCGATCAGTGGCCGATCGCCCATTCCATCGACGATGATCAATACTGCTCTCTTGTCTGCCATCTCTGAAACCGTGTAGCCGACCATTTTACTGTAATAGGGTTAAAACGCTTTCCCATGAATCCCACAAGCGTGAAGAAATTGATTTCTGCGGCGTCGAGTAATTGCGCTAGAATTTCCGGAATGGCCCAACGTGTCAATCTGTTTTTCGCGGGAGAAAGAAGATGTCAATCCAAGTACTCGATCGCAACTAAGAATGCTTGGAATTCATCAAAACGAGCAGCGAAGTCAGCCTCTCGCAGAAATTCGTCCATCTAGGTTTGTAAGCTTCCATTAATCGTTTTGACCTGATGTCGAAGTAATGGGCTTAGGCGACGATTGAAATCTCTACAAAAAGATAGTTGATTAATCGACTTTTTGGCCTGGGCGACCAAACTACAAGAGGGGACCCAGAGTCACTTTGAAGTCCTCAAGGCTCCCAGTGTCAGCGAAGATTTTCACTCTGATATAGCTAGGTCTAAAGTATGATATGTCCAGATCGACCACCCAGCTTGAAGTCACCTTTCTAGCAGCGATAGGGTAGACGAACGAATAGTATTTCCTCACAAAATCCACGGCTACCTGAGTAGCCTGTTCGATGGTTTGAACTGCGACCATTCGGGAGACCATCATTAGACGCTGCGCTTGTGATTCATAAGAGTGCCTCCTCGTTTCGCACTCGAACGAGGCGAGGGATAGAGGAGAGCCGGGGAAGATACAAGTCGCGTAATCAACTGGTAGAGATTGTAACGCTGATCAGGTATACCGGGTCAATCGGCTGATCATAGAGTGGGCTGGTCTGGTCGGTATACACTTGGGTCTTAGCGACCGTGTTAGCCACATCCATCCCCGTAATGACCTTTCCAAACACTGTGTAGTTTCCGTCGAGAGAGTTGTTGTTGGCCAGGTTGATGTAGAACTGTGAACTCCCACTATTCACGTCACTACTGCGAGCCATCCCAAGGTAGCCGACATTGTTGTGGAGAGAGGGGTCGATCTCGAGGGGAACTGTTTGCCCTGACCCTCCTTGCCCCCATGTATTCCTGTTACCTCCACCATTCAGGGTGGTCGGATCACCGGTCTGGATTACGAATCCTTGGACGATCCTATGCCAGACAAGGTTGCTGTAGAACCCTGATTGAGCTAGGCTCACGATGTTGTTAACTGTCTTGGGAGCCTGCGCTCTGTAAAGCTCGACCACTATCGTTCCATTTGTTGTTTCGAGTGTTGCGTAGACAGGCGTAGCTACCACGGGCGTAACGGAGTGCTTCAGACCGCCACTCGTCCCGACAACTGTCACGGTATAAGTGCCGTTGTTCTTTGCGGACATCGTCAGAGTAGCAATTCCCGAACCTGTGACGTTTGTTGGGCTTATAGTTGCATTCAGACCGGAGGAGGCCGTAGCAGACAATTGAACAATACCGCCAAAGCTGTTCACAGCAGTGACGTTAACCCTTGACGTCACCGGATTTCCCGCGTGAATAGTTACGCCGGTCGGAGCAGCGATTGCGAAGTCGGGTGGTGCCTGGGCTGACGAGTATACGTACCAGCCGACCCCAATTGCTATGACGGCGATAACGACTATCGCCAAGTAAATTCTTCCTCGGCTCTCGCGCTTTCGAGAAGTCTGGATAGCATGCTTCCTTGGGTTGAACGGCTTTTTCTGGGTATTGGGGCTCTTTGGGTGTCGTGGCATTCCGGGCGCCGGTCAATACTCCTCACCCTCTTGCCCGTAGAAATATCATTCGGTTTTTTGCTGAAATACACTGCTAATCCCACAGACTTTGGGGTTCTCGTCGCAGTACGCCTGCGGCTGATGTGCCACCTCGTGAAGGCCCATTTCCATTCCATGCCTCCTCGTGGCGACTGATGATTTTACCTTGTTCCGACCAGATCTCCTCACGTTAGAAAGACTAGTCTCATGGTCGGTACTCTCAGAGAGCCAAGAATCGGTGGAGATTGTATTGCTAGGAGAGGACCCTTACGGATTATCTTTGCCAGAGGCTCCGCGGAAGTTGGGGGCAAAGGTTTCCTGGCCTTGGGTACTTGTTGACGGCGGCGACGGGATGGTATTCGGTCGGTTGAAGTCTCGCGTAGTATACTGCAAGTGCGAATGCCCATAGACGATCATCATGAGTCCCTGGTGGATGTGAGAACTTGAGCCTGCCTGTCGCTTCTAGTCCGAACCGTTCGACGTTCAGCTCGTTCATGAATTCCCTGTCGTAGGGTATGTGGACGAGTCCGTCCTCCATGCAGTGCTTCAGGAAGGTCATCACATCCTGCTTCTTCGGCTGGGACAGGACAATGCCTCGCGCGTTCTTCAATCCCGAGCTGATCGCCATCGACATAAACGTCTCTCCCACGCCAGTCTGGTCGATCATTATCCGACGCAGGTCGTGGAGATTCTCGTTCAGGAGCTTGAGATATCCGAGTACGGACCCGTACTCTGTTCCCAGCTCGAACTGCTTGAGGAGGACCAGGTCAAATTCCTTGTCGCGCTTGTCCACAACAGCTACTGCTGAATGGTCCAGTTTCTGTCCCAGGTCCACGCCTGCGACAAAGAACTTAGCGTCCGGTGAGGATGGTGCCTTCTCTGATGTACTCAAGGTTCTGATCCACGCATCTAGTGATTAGGGCCATACTGAACCAGCTATCTTCGTCGTCGGCGAACTCTGCTTCCATCTCTCTTCTCCACCTCCAAGGATCGGTGGCGAACTGTCGCTTGAGCTTCTCAAGAATCTCGAGCTTGAGAGGCCCGTTCGGTTCGAGTGCGTCCAGGTAACTTACGTGGTGTCTCGAGAAGTCGAAGAAGTTTACGTCGTCAGTGCACATGGCGTAGAACATGCTTTCGCGCGAGCCGGGAGTGCTTGTTGCGAGAAACCTGCCGTTTGTAGTAGCCAGAGAGAAGATCGCAGCCTCATAGAGTTCCTTGTCATCTTTGATATACGAGAATTCGTCGGCGTAGAGTAGGTTGACACCAGGCTCTCCTCGTATTGTCTCTGGACTGTTTGGGAACGCCTGAATTCTGCTTCCGTTGTAGAACTCGATCTTCGTCTTGAGAGGTTTCAGCGCCACATATTTTGGTAGTTTTGGAAGAAAGTTGGTAATCTTACGGATGATGATCTTCGATTGACGGACAGCGGGCGCCAATACTAGCACGTTGAATCCTCGGTTTCGGAGACATGACAAGAGTAGGAGGACTGCTACGCAGTGGGTCTTGCCTGATTGGCGGGACCAGCGGGCCACGATGAACTGGGCCGGGTCCCGTAATAGTTTCTCCTGGTAGACTGTAGGATTGAATCCGAGATATTGGACACAGAACTCGACCGGATCTGCGGGCCATTCCTTGGTTCGGCCTCGAACGGCCTTGACCCGTTCTAGCTTGTCATCCAGCCGTCGAAGCCGTCCTTTGAAGCTCATCCAACACTGTCTCCATCTGATCCATCTTCTCCTTGACACTCTCCAAGTCAAAATTCTTGAGAACACCATCGAGAACCTGAGCAAGATATCCCATCACCAGGTACCAGCGCTCTTTTGGTGAGATTCCTCCACCGCCAGATCTGCTTCTCCTCCCTGATCCTTTCGCGAGACGCTCCGCTTCGTCGATAGCCTCGACGAGTTTAGTCACGACTCGAGTCCTGACTTCTGGCGCGACACCTTTCTGCGTCACTCTTCGACGGGTCAACCCTGGACTTGGCATCGGTAATGGTGCAAACAGTTCTCGCCGGACATTGCCAATGAGCCGGCGTAGAAGCGGAAGACCCCTAATCCTTGTCAAGACGAATTAGCTTTCATTCCCGAACCCGGGTCTAGTTATTGGGCAAGAGAGGCCGTCGAACTAGGCAAGCGAAAACCTGCCGATTCAAAACCGTCCTTGGGTTAGCGATGAGTGCCCCCTAATTTGCTCGTTATCCTTGCGGCTCCTGCTCGTTCCCGGACCCTGAAAAACGCCCTTTTGGATTCAAAATTCCCCCAAAAACGCAGACCAAGCCTGAATCCGAAGAATCAACGCCAAGACCCCCCCTCCAAGGGGGGACCCCTCGAAATCAGGGCGGACAAATTCTTACTTAGACTGTCCGCCCTGGCTCACTGAGGCCGGCATCATCCGCGATATTGGCAATAATCGGCAAGTTTTCCTTAAACCAGACTTTCCAGATTTAGCACAACTCTCGGAGAGATAATCGGTCACCGGGCTTCTCACGATTGTTTCCCCGAGCGATTCCGCTACCTATTAGCCCGGGTTTTGGTGACGGTATGCTTTGGTACGTGCTTCCAGCCGAGTCTGTGAGAGCCGAAACTTTCAGGGATGCGAGGAAGCTCGGGATCAAAAGCAGTACTGATCACACTCCTAGCCCTCGCCATAGTCCTAGTTCCAAACCATCTCCCCAATGTAGCGGCGCCAGGGACATCGCAACCAGCCACTTTCTTTTTCCACAGCCAGAACACAAAGACGCTGAACACGATAACGTCAAGTTTCTGGGCGAACACCACGCAAGCATGGTCTGGAACAGCCCAGACCGATCAGAGAACAGTTTCCAGTAGCACCCCTGGAATATGGCACTACTACTCCCAGCCCGGGATGGCCGGAAACGTCAGTTTTACAGGACCTCTCACATTCGTCCTCTATCTCGTGTCCTCGTCTGGTACCGGAGGAGGTACCGTGATAACTGCGAACGTCAACAAGATCACCTCGACAGGCGCGGTAATCCCGTTAGCTGTAGGCAGCCTCTCCGGCACACCGATATCCACAACGCTCGCCTCTTACACCATCACCCTCACCAGCAATACCTACCAGATCGAAACAGGCGCCATCTTCGACTTCCAAGCCACAGTCACAGTCGGCGGAAGCACAGCTCGCACAATCAGCCTTTACTACGACTTTTCGTCAAACCCGAGCCAGGTCTCAGTCACATTCCAGCAGAGAATGGGAATCACCTTCTACTCAAGCCTCAATCAGACGGGAGCCCAGACGGCATTTTTCAGCAGAAACTGGACGACGCCCGGTCGACAGGTGACACTCAGGACGTCCTTATTCGACGCTCTGGGACTATACGACATAGCCTTCGCCCGTGCGAATCTCACCTCCCCCGTCGGGTCGACGCTCCTATCCAACTCTCCCCTCGCTCGCGTACAAGGGTCCGCGCAGAACTATACCGGACTATGGTCGCTCAACTGGACCTACTCGTCGAATGCTCTCAGCGGAACATACACTTCAAAACTTGCAATAACAGACAATAGCGGCGTCTCAGCGACACTCTCGCTCTCGTACACGATATTCGCGACGTGGTTTCTCAAACTTCAAGCCGAAAGCTTGGACCCCGTGCCGGTCCCAGTTGCGGGCGCGTCGGTCACCTTGTTCGTTGGAGCGGTAGCAGTATACAACGGAGCATCCGATAGCTTAGGCTTTGTGTCGCCTCAGAATATTATCTTACGAGACAATGCGACCTACAACATCAAAGCATACTGGCAAGGCTCGCTCGTCAACCAAACCACAAACTATAACCCGTCATCCTCCTTAACGATACCTCTCCACCTCTCAGTCTATAGGCTAGACTTCAGCACCCGATTCCTAGACGGAAACGTCAACCCTCTACCACAACCGCCATCTGTCATTCAACTAGCCTACCCTAACGGCACCTCGTCAGCCCTCGATCCGTCCGGAGCATACCTTCTCCCGGCAGGAACATACTCGATCTCAAGCGTAACTTGGGAAGGAATCAACGTAGCCGCTTCACCCATCACGTTCAATCCCAAGAATGGACTGACGCCCGTCAGCCTACAAATTTACGACCTTACAGTCGTCGTCGTGGACCCAAGCGGCCAGGCAGTATCCGGAGCCACAGTTGCCCTGACCCTATCAGGTCAGACGATCTCTCAAAATACGACCGGAAACACAGGAGTTCTACTTTTCCATGCATTACCCAAGGGACAATATGTCGTACAAGTTACCAGCCAATCACAGACTATCCGGAACACTCTTGACCTGTCACAGAGCTCTACCAGCAAGATCCAGTTCAGCGCCACACCCGCATCCACCTCTTGGGTCGCCCAGTCTCTCAACTGGATCCTTCTCGGCGCAGCGGTTGGAGGTATTCTAGGATATGGACAGTTCTACAGGATGAAGCATCCATTTCGCGAGGAACCCTTCGAATACTTGGACAACCTAACCGCCGGAGGTTTCCGGGACGGCGACACCGTCCTCATCGAAGGCGACACGAGTTCTGGGAAGACTACTCTCTGTGAAGAACTCGCTTACAAGTCACTCCAGTCAGCCCACCCAGTCGTATTCTTGACTTACGACAACCCAGACGCCGTCAAGCAGACAATGAAGACGATGCACTGGGACGCCTCGAAGGACGAGGCACAAGGATTCTTCCAGCTTGTCGGCTGCGAAATAACCAAGACCCAGAAGGTAGACAACAGCCTCGGAGTTCTAGAGAACTTCTACGACACCACCGTCCTGGACATGACGATATCCTCAGGGCTTGCAGAGGTCAACGGTGAGAAACCGACCCTAATTGTTGACTCTGCATACCAGCTAGTCGAGAGAGCGAGCCTACACGGCTTGACTAACCTGATACTCGAGACATCGACAAACCTCAAGAAACTGAAGGGCCGGTTCTTCCTTGCGGTCAGCAAAACCGCGCCGAAATCAGCATTGATTGAACTCGAGGGAGTGGTGGACTGCGTCTTCGAGCTCTCGACAGCGAATGACGCAGGGCGCACATTTACTCAGCTTATGATCAAGAAAATGCGCGGACGAAAATTCGATAATCGTCCTGTGAAAATCCGGATCCATCCGGGAAAAGGAATAGTCTTCCAAGTCCCGAAGAGCCTCAAACAGAAACTGTCCAGCATCAAATAAGACCCGGAACGCTTGACCGAAAGCGTGAAACATCGCCGTTCTCGGTGAACATAGTTGTCCGCCCCTTGGGTTGTCTCGTATGCGGGATGGAGACTGAACAGGCCACCGCCGACCTATGTTCAGTGCACGCACGGGTACTCGACAGCGTAAAGAAGGCATACGAGGCATGGACGAAGGCGTACGGCAGTCTTCGACTACCTGACTTTCTCCAGCGCGTTGCCCAAACTGCAAGGAACCGGCAGGACCGCTAGGGAGATAGTTGAATTCCTCCAAAAGAATCCTGAGAAGTGGAAATGATGCAGACACTCATCGTGTGCGAAAAGCCAGATGCAGCCGCGCGGGTCGCACGGGCGCTCGACGAGGACGGGGATCCACGTAGAATCGAGACCCAAGGCGTCACGGTTTACGAGTCCAGGAACAAACACGAAACAATCGTCATCTGCTCCGCCATAGGGCATCTCTATGCCGTCGACTCGAAGACCCGCACCAGCCGACGCTACTACCCTGTCTGGGATTTCGACTGGAAGCCCAAACACCTTATCGACAAGAAATCCGCCCGACTAGCCCGATGGATCCAAGTCATAAGCTCACTCGCCAACAAAGCTGACCGCTTCATCAACGCCTGCGACTATGATGTTGAAGGCTCGCTTATCGGATACACAATCCTACGATACGCCTGTCAAGGCGCCGACTCGAAGGCTCAACGGATGAAGTTCAGCACCATGACCGAGAAAGAACTCAGATCAGCCTACAAGACCCTCGCACCCCACCTCGACATACAACTCGTCGAGGCCGGCCGCACTCGACACGAACTCGACTGGCTCTATGGAATCAACCTCTCCCGGCTCCTAACACAATCTGCCCTCAAACAGAACCGCGGCTACTCCACTCTCTCTACCGGCAGAGTCCAAGGCCCGACCCTGAAGTTCGTCGTCGACAGAGAAGAAGAGATCCAATGCTTTACCCCGACACCGTTCTGGACAATTGACGCAACGCTAACACAGAACGGGCAAGAGTACACGCTGGAATACGAGAAAGAAAAGGTCTCTACCCTTGCCGAAGCAGAACTGGTCGTTAAAGATTGCAAGAATTCCATTCTTGAAGTCGAGAGTACTGAGTCTCGAAATATTCAGCAGAGCCCACCCTACCCGTTCGACCTCTCCAGCCTACAATCGGAAGCCTACAGACACTTCGGATACACCCCCTCCAGAACCCTGGCCCTAGCCGAGAAGCTGTACCTAGAAGCATTGATCTCCTATCCACGAACCTCCAGCCAGAAGCTTCCCCCAGACATCGGATACTCGGAAATTCTCCACGGCATTGCAAACATGGCTCAATATCGAACGCTCGCAACAAAGCTGACACTCCAAAACTCGCTTCATCCCATTCAAGGTTCCAAGGATGATCCGGCCCACCCAGCAGTGTATCCTACTGGAGAGTCGCCCAAGCGAGCTCTCATCCAGCCTGAAGCAAACCTCCTCAACCTAATCATCAAACGTTTCATGTCCGCCTTCGCCGAGCCCAGCCTTCGAGAAAGCTCAAAGCTAACTCTCAAGAAGGACCTGCATAGATTCTTCCTCCGCGGAACCCGTCTCCTAAGAGAGGGCTGGATCCAATTCTACAGACCCTATGCGTCAGACGAGTCCCAGAACCTCCCGGACCTCAAAGTTGGCGACAAGATACCGATCACAAAAATCGAAGACATACAGAAGTTCACCGAGCCCCCGCCCCGATACAATCCTAGCAGTCTCCTCCTAGAGATGGAGGAGGAGAATATTGGGACCAAGGCTACGAGAGCTGAGATCATCGAGATTCTATATCGACGAGGCTACATCAAGAACATCCGGATCGAAGCAACTCCCCTCGCGCTAAAGATCATCAACCTCCTCAACAAACACTGTATGTTGATACTCGACCCAGCATTCACAGCCAGACTTGAAACCGCGATGGACAACATTCAGACGCTCCAGGCCACTAGAAGCCATGTCATAGCCGAGACTCTGGATCATCTCCGGCCAATAATGCTCGGTCTGATCGCCCGAGAGGACGAGATAGGGTCCCAGCTAGCAGAAGTTGTAGTATCTCAGAGAATCGCTAGGCTCACCTTCGACTTTCCATGTCCCCAATGCGGATCAAAACTGAAGATTATTCGAAGCCGAGCCTCCGGAAAGAGATTCATCGGCTGCATGGGATACGAGAAGGGATGCAGATTCACCTTGCCTCTTCCACAATTCGGAAACCTCTCCATAACCCAGACCAATTGTAAGATCTGCGGGTTCCAACTCGTCCAAGCAAGAACGAAGGGCCGAAGACCCATGACCTCCTGCGCGCGATGCTACTCTAACAAGACAAGGGCAAACGCGACAGAATCCCCTACCGCAGCCGCACCTTCGACGGCTCAGCAGGCTACGGATAGCCTAGTTGAAGCTACGTCGCTTGTCAAGGACCAGTAGAAACGTCAGGGAAGCGAAGAACATGAGCACGAACAGGGATGCTACGAAGGCGATAGCGATCGGCTGCTGCCAGACTCCAGGGTAAGATATCACTGTCAAAAGCGTAGAAGAAGGGGCGACAATCTGCAGAGGAAATAGAAGCAGCCCCAACCAGAGACCCCATCTTGTCATCTTGAATATTCCAAAACTTCCCAGCAGGGATGCGGCCCCAATCGCATACAAGTGCCACGCGCCAGTGTCCTGTGCCACAATCGGAAAGGCCAAGTAGTAGATTCCCGATAGAGCATAGAAGAAGGACGAGATCGAGAGCCCAACCGGCCTAAAACTCGTCGCCCCTGCGGTCTCCTCCTTTGCGTCTTGCTTGGGCGTCTGCTTGGACATCTCTCGAATCAGGCGCAAGCCCCACAGCCTCACAAAATAAGCCTTACATTCGGTACTATTACGGACTCGAAGGAACCTTGAGCCACTCTCAACTCTATCTATCCCCTCGACCGGCTTTCACAGGAATATCTTCCCCTCTGGAAAGGTCCCGTTTTGTCTTCTTCGGCGTCCCATTCGACCGGACAAGCACCTACAAGCCTGGGTCCCGATTTGCGCCTTCCGCCCTCAGGGACGTATCAGCCAACATGGAACTCTACAGCATCCGGTCTAGTCTGGATCTTGAGAAAATCCCTGTCCACGACGCGGGAGATATCGACACTGTTGAAGATCTCAATGAAACCCTTAGAAGAATTACCGCGGTGTGGAAGGAACTAACCGAGGCTAGCAAGATTCCTCTCATGGCAGGCGGAGAGCATACGGTAACAAAGGCCGCCATTGACGCCCTCCCAACCGACATTGGGCTTGTGAATCTCGACGCCCATCTCGATTTGAGAGATGAATTTCTGGGGGAGAAGCTATCCCATGCTACCTTCATGCGAAGAGTCGCAGAGCGGATAGATCCGAGTCATGTAATGGAGGTAGGGATCCGAGCCTTCTCGAAACCCGAGCTCGACTACTGCCACGATTCCGGCGTCCAAATCATCACTCCGCAAGACATCAGGAAAAATCCGATTGACAAGACTGCGCAGAGAATCCGGACCTTCCTCTCAGGATTCAAACATAGCTACCTGACCATTGACATTGACGTCCTTGACCCAGCATACGCCCCCGGAGTCGGGAATCCAGAACCGGACGGCATCACGACCGATGAGCTACTAACCCTCGTTCAAGCCGGGATGAGTCGTAACACCATGGGTCTCGATCTCGTCGAAGTCTCTCCTCAGTTGGATTCTGGACAGACGGCTGCCGTGGGTGCAAAGGTCATATTCGAGGCGATAGCAGCACTATCCTCTCGGAGCCCTACGAAGTGACCCTCGACAACTACTTCACCGCCTCAACGACACGAGTCAAGGGCGACAAGAACGTCCCCCGGGACAAGTTCGAACGTCTAAAAGAAGCCGCACAGAAGAAACTGAGCCTACATTCTCTTCGCTCAAAGGCGAACCTGAACGGGGTCAACATCGAGTTCCAGGGCAACAGCAAGCACCAGTACGATTTCTGGACCCTCAACTGGCATCAGGCATCACAAGCTTCGCCTATTCATTCGCGGGTCATTTCTGCGATCGGCGTAGAAGGTCGTGAGCCTTCGGCGTTCTACTGCCCCGAGACTCATGAGTCCCTCTTCTTCAATACTGAATACTACGGCCAGTGCAAGAGCTGGGCGCTCGGAATGGCGGCCGCGATTCTCGAACAAACGAAAAACACGCACTCGATACACGGCGCATGCGTCGATGTCGGGGGCAAGGGAGTCATCATAGTAGCCCCGACCGGCACAGGCAAAACAACTCAGGCATTCAAACTCATGGAACGGCCGGAAGGCAGGATCGTCGGAGACGACTGGGTCAACATCGACCACACTGAAGGCGAACGTCTCCGCTACTTAGTGGGCAAACAGCCCGAGAAGAGTCTCTACATGCGGACGGAGTCACAGCTCAACAAGCCCTGGCTGAGAAAAATCTTCGACGAGAGCAAATGCGAAAACGTCGTGATGAGTAAGAAGAACTGCGAATTCACACAGGGTCCGACAGGATGCAAACTCACCAATCAGCGCTGCGTCTTTGACGATGGATATCAGTGGTGCTACTATGCGTTCGGTAACAGCAGAGCTCTCGTCCCGAGAGAGCAATTGTTCGGCAAAGACAAAGTGGCCGACGAGGCCAAAATCCGACTCTTGGTCTTGCTACGACGTGATGAGAAGAGCCCGGAGGAGGTCAAGTTGAACTCGGATGAGGCGATCCAGGTTCTCCGTAAGGGCGAGTACATGATCCGTCCGGGAGCCGGACCCAAGGAATTATGGGGAAAAATAAGCAACGAACCTTGGTTCAACCCGTATCTGCTCCACCTTGACCACGCGCGTCAGGAGGCATTCTTCCGTACAATGATCTCTTCGTTCAAGGTCAATTGCATACTCTTGAACACAGGCATCGAAACGGTGGAAGGAACCCACAGCCGGATTCTATCTGCACTCGAAAACTGTTAGCCTCTCTTCCAATTTCTGGAGTTGCTAAGACAGATCCGGCAATCGGAAGCGTTAAGACCGCGCAGATTGCAACCTAGAACCTAAATGGCAGCTAAGAAAATTTCAACCGAATCCAAGAAGCGGAAGGCCTATTATTACTACGCTGGGAAAGAATCGAAGGCAAAGAAGGTCGCGAAAAAGTCCTCCAAGACCAAGAAGACTAAGCCTAAGGCTAAGAAGAAGCGCAAGAAATAGCGATCAGTCCAGCCTACAAGAATCTCGGTATTGTGCGTTCGTCGGTTATTGGATCGAAAATTCCAAGTTCATTTTTAGCCAATGGGATCACGGTTCTGCTTACCAGGCCGTTTAGCGAGTAGGGTAGGCGAATCAGCCTCATTCCGCCGGAAGGGACCCATTCATCCATCACCAACCCTCGCTTTGTGAGCGACCGAACGAGGGCTAAACGTTTCTTTCGATTCCAGAAAGCGGTCTCTTCATCTCTGATGTGGATGTGAAATCCTCGACCCGAATAAACGAGACTGATGTCGGAGAAATTTCTAGACAGAATCTCTATGAGCTGAGCAGCCTCGTGTTGGGCCAATTGAAATTCCAGCCGACAGAACGACAATCCTTGATGCCTGCGCATCTTCTCTTCAAGAGTTCCGTGAATCGGGCAGGTGAAATTCTCAGGATCAATGTCGAATACTAGCTCTTGGCCAAATGAGCTGCCCAGTTGTGTGCGATCGTTCTCGAGGTGCCTTGCCTGATCCCAATCCTTGTAGACATTGCGATCATAATACGCTGATTCTGGCATGAAATCAATCAAATAATTTCTCATTTCGGACAGGCTCTCGTACTCGTCGATAACTATAGTCCGGGCACGTTCGCGACGATATTTCACTGGAGAAATACCGGTGTGCCTCCCAATCACGACCGCGAAAACAACAGGTGAACGCCATCCGCGGAACCAGTCTCGTATCCTGGTGAGGCTAAACTCGTGTGAGTAGAATTCTCTCCTCTCACCAAGCGAAGAAATCCGCATTCCATCTGGAAACCGGTACTTCGCAATTCTCAGTGTCTAGGCCGCTTCCACGGGCAGTGTCTGGCTCAGTTGCTTGAGCTGGCTTCTGTACATTTCTACGATTTCCTTAGTTGTCGTCGCATCCTCTGGTGACTTTTCAGTTCTGTACTTTCCCGTAAATCGCGGAAACCTGATTGCCAAACCGGCGCCTGGTCTAATCGAGTTCAAGCCACACGTGTGTATCGGGCTGAGAGTTATTTCGGCTCCGATAACCTCCAACACCAAGCCGGGCACGAACCATGTGTCAGGGACGATCTTGGAATCTACTCTCGGATGGCGATGACTGATCTTGAATTTCTCCAGGATGTCGGGAAGCTTTGCCAGATCTTCATCCTTGAACCCGGACCCGCACTTGCACGCTGTTCTGAACACATCATCTTTCTCATCATAAGCCGCCAAAAGAAGCGCCCCATAGGTTCCTCCCCTTCTTCCTCTCCCAGCGAACGCTCCCACAACGACCAGATCGACGGTGTCCTGCATCTCAGATTTGTATTCTCGTTTGTATTTGATCCAACCCCATCCCCTTGCCCCTGCTTTGTAGATTGAATCTGGTCCGATCGACTTTATCATCAATCCCTCGCATCCATCCGCCACTGCCTTTTGCATGAAGTCATCCAGCTGCTCTGGCTTGGTGACGATGATCTGCCGTGAGAGGTCGAGCTTTTCATTGGGCCGAATTATCTTTGCCAAGGCCTCTCGCCTGCGCGGAAACTCTAGCTGAGTATAATCGACGCCACTTTTGTACAACAGGTCGAAGGCGAAGAGCGCGACAGGTATTTCCTGGATCGTCTTCTCCAACTCGTATTTGCGTCCGCGTCGTTGCGAGACGAGTTGGAATGGTAAGAGCTCGCCTGTTGAAGGATCCACAGGAACGGCCTCCCCTTCAAGGATAAGTTCGTCATCGGCAATTCCCTGCTTCAGAAGAGTGTGGAGGTCGGGGAACTGGTCAGTGATATTCTCGAGACGTCTTGAGAAGAGCGTAACCTTTCGATTTGAAAGGTGTGCTTGGATTCTTAACCCATCATACTTGTACTCTGCAGCTGCTCTACCGTTCATTTTTTCTAGAATTTCTTGGGGCTCGGAGAGTCTTTCAGCCAGCATGGGTCTGATGGGCCTGCCTACTGTCACTTTGAACGACCTTATCGCGTCAATTCCGCCGCTTGCGAGGGCTTTCGCGACGAATCCTAGGTCGGAAGAGCGGTTGTAGGCTTGTTCCAGGAGAGCCTTGGACTCTTTTCCATCAGCCAGTGCGTGTGCAAGAGCGTCAAGTAGTGTCATGTCAGCGACTCCTAGTCTGAGTCGGCCTAGTGCTGTTCTGATGACATATTTCGCCTCTATCGGCGAAGCTTTGCTTACCATCGATGTTAGTTGTCGAATCTTGGACTCGACAGATCCGGGTCCACTTGACTTTGCTATCCTGTCTAGGGCTTCGTAGACCTCTTCCACGATGAGTCGTTCATTCCTCAAGCCGACTTGTGTCTTGCCTGCGAGTACGGCCTCAGCGGCATCCCCCAGATCGCCTCGTCCTCTATACTCGTCAGCTATTCTCGATTCTTTCGCTGCAGTAACTATTGTGAGGGCTTTGATCGCCAGTTTCTCAGCGATGCCGATTTCAATTCCAAGGTAGTCAGGGTAGAGTTTGCCCTGGGTGAGGTAGACGACCTTATCGATAATCCCGGAGGGTGTCTCTTTGAGAAGATCCACCAGCAGTTTTGTGATCTCGAGGCGCTTTGTAGTGGCCTCAATCTTCTGATAGGTCTCAACCATGCGTGAGTAGAGCATCGTCATCCCTCCACAAGTTGCGTGTCGTTCATCCCTTCGGAGTCTTGTTGTTAAATAGATGGGATCGGTGCACCACCACCAAGGCGATGAACTACCCATACGCTGCCTGGAGGAGGATACTTTTCGTCGCCGTACTGGTCGTGATCATCGTAATCGCTTTCGCCCCAGCGACAACCCACGGAACGCTCTTCCTACGATTCTCCAGCCTGTCCACTCCAAGCGTCATTAGCCACATCTATGTTGGGTTTACTGAGATCTCGCTCCATGAAGTCGGATATGTCAACAGCAGTATCTGTGATGCCTGCGGTTGGATAACCATCTCCCAGTCTTTTCCTACCGTCGATCTGTTGTCTAACCTAATGATTCCTCCGACTGTGACCTCTGCGCCCATTCATTCCGGACGTTACGACGAGATCCGAGTGAGTTTCTCAAACTCTACTGTCATCATACCAGGGAGCCAGCCTATTCCAATTTCGGCGCCCCCTAGACTTAGCACCAACATGACCCTACCGGTTCCCCCCGGCGGAGTCGGAGACATTCTGTTGGTCGTTGGATTTGACTATTCCACGCTCTTCTCCGGCCAGCCCTCCCTCTCATTCGTTCTAGTCAGAGCGTCCGCAGTTTAGGTTCCCATCTACGCAATCATTGACCGAAACCGTCAAATTTAGCCTCTTAGCGGATCGAGAGCATGTGCGTAATCGGTAAGAACGAGCTCACCGAGCTCATTCGGAGCTACAAGTGCATCCACCCCTTTGACTACAGCCTCTTGGATGGCGATGGATACGTCCTGACCGTAAAAGAGGAGCGAACACTCCACTACTTGGAGCACCAGAACCTAGTGTCGAACGAGGTAGTCTTCACTCCTCCGCAATTTGTCGCACATCTCACTGCCAAGAGCAAATACGGAAGGATGGGCCTCTCATTTCTTAACGCCGCGAAAGTCCACAGCGGCTATGTGGGTAGACTCGCTTTAGAACTCGTAAACCTGAGCAATGAGCGGCAGCCGATTACGATCAAACGCGGAGACCCGCTAATGCACATCGAATTCTTGAAGAGGGAGGGCGAGCCTTCCCCATACATTGGCGGTTACATGTTCCAGTTTATGAGCGAGGAGGAGATCGCCGACTATGTCACTATCCTCACTCGTGATTTCAAGAATGTGTTTCACAAAGATGAACTGGCAAAATCTGCCAAGGAACGGGTTGCCTTGGCTCCTCTGGTCTAGTTCTTGACAATCGTCGCTAGTGCGCGCTTCAATATCGGATCGTTTGTCTCTTTGATCGCCGACTCGTAAAAGTCTCGCATTTTTTTCTGTCCCGTTCTCTTTCCATATTTGTGGGCTTGAAAAGCCATTTCGACTTTGTCCAGCTGGTGGACCAGGCGAGCTTCCTTACTCCGCTTTTCTTTCAGATCTGTCCATAGTTTGAGATATGGTGCACGACTCTTGCTTGGTAGTTTCGACAGCAACTCTTGGATCGCTGTTTCCCGATCCTTCTGCACCTTTGTTGGCCCTAGGCGCGCCTTGTCCTGGGGCGTGAGGTCCCCCATTATCGCTTCCTCCAGATCGTGGATTAGCGCAAGTTTCAGAATTCTCTCCAGATCATAGCCCCGGCGCTCGCCCTCGTACAACGCCAACAAAGCCACTGCACACGTGTGATCTGCCACGGATTCCACCCTCCCTTCAACTCTCTTCCGCCATCCCTTCCGTTCCTCAAGCTTGAGTTCTGACGCGTACTGCCAAAACCTGACGAGAGAATCCAACCCGGTCGATAGGTTCGAGACACGTAAATTCTAAAAGCTTTACTTAAGTAAACTCAGATATACTTCCTCGCAAAGATGCGTTGGCGAGTGGTCGAGATTGGTCAAGAAGATCTTAACCAGATTTGCTGTAGCGAAGAAGTCAGCTGGCAGTGGAGATTCGGTGTATCGATCGCCGAGAATTTATCTACCAACGAAGTTGACTGACGATTCCAGCTTCCCCTTCAAAGAGGGAGACATTCTTTCGGTGAAAGTCGATGGTCGCAAAGTAATGATCCAAAGAGTGCGCAGAGCAATCGAACAGCGAAATGGCCCCAGCGAACCTACCAAGAAGTAATGATATTACAGGGGCCACAAGAGCCTTCCCAGATGATTGTACCGTGCTGAGAGTTGCGATTCAAGTCACAAATCTGACCGGAGAGCGCTACTGGGCTAACGACACTCCCCTACCGCCCCAAGTACAGATCGCGGTGAACATCAACATAGTTGGCCTCGACCAGAAAACAGAATCCATGGTTGAAGCACCCTTCGTTTTCACTGTAAGCTACACCCCCTCAATAGCGCAGCTTAGCGTCAAAGGCAAAGCTCAGGTAACAGGTGACCGATCCGAAGTTGCCCAGATGACTGAGGAACACAAGAAGAACAGACCGCCACCACAGACAGTAATCCAAGCAGTCTCAAACATCGCCATGGCAGAGGTTATCATCATGTCCAAGAGCCTCGGAATCCCGCCTCCCTTGCCTCCCATCGGCCTCCCCCCAGAAGCCTCTCCAAACCAGCCTACCCTCAGGAAAGAGTCAAGGTATACGACCTGAGATTTTCCAATAACAGAACCATCTCCAATAAATTGGAGAGACGCCAACCCTCCAACAAATTGGATGGCTTGAATCTTTAGCGGTCCCATCCCTTCCCAAGGCTCGATTTTAGTGGGACCCCGCCTGGTTAAGTCGACGCAGTGCTCACACATAATCAAGAACCTAGCCTTTTCGCAGCCATTCTGTTACCATCCACGGTTACCAAACCCGTTACCATCAAGGATTCTCCGAAAAAAAAATATTCTCGCGACACAAAGGTGGTTTTAGGAGAGTCACAGAGGACCGATTATTCTCACATCATGTGATCCGCACAGCCATTTCGTCTTCAGCACTAATACGCACAGGAATTTGCTAAAACTGCACTTTTAGCAAGAGCGCAAATTGGACTAAATTGTGGGAACCTACTAAGTATTTTCCGCCGACGGCAATGACTGTCAATCCACAGGCATACTGTTCAATTTGAAATCAACATCGAGCCCCGAGTCTGTACCGGTTCGGCATCTTCCTGCTAACCCACTCTGCTATACCATCGGACGTGGATAACACTGCCAACGTAGCCACATTACACAAATTCCTTCCAAGCTTATGCAACAGTTACCAGTCATGTAGATTGGCTTCACAATGCGCATCAGAGATGGACGAGGAGAAACCCGGCTAAGCGACGTGCACAAGAATCGGATACTAGAGTTGGCCGAGCCTGCGCCGCGAGACCACCTACTCTTAGGACTACAACTTGAGCGAGGATGGCGAATCGGAAGCATAGTCGGCTGCCACAATAAAGTCACGTACACGAGGAGGAGGACAGGAGAGAAAGCCATCTGCATCGTGAACCTCCCTGGAATAAAGAAGGAGGATGTCGGCCACGAAACGATCATGATTCATTTCAAGGGAGGAAAAACAGAGCCTGACTATCCTGGAGAGAAATGGCTCAGACTTGCGCAGGAACTAGCTTCGAAGGTTCACAAGGGCGAGAGAATCATCCCGCTCACAGAACAACATTGCACAAACCTCCTGCGAAAATATGCAAGACTCGCAGGTGTTCCTAACTGGGATCGACTACACAATCACCGTCAACGAGCCTATTTCGGTACTTACTGGGCTAGGAAAACGGGCCGCGACTATTGGAAGGTTCAGAGCCTCATGGGGCACAAAGACCTGAGAGCAACTGCAGTCTATGTTGAGGAACTCTCCCTCGAAGAGAAAAAACAGCTTCTCGATGGATCCTAGCAACTAGCGGGCTGACTCCCCCCGGAACCGATTGGGAACATGCACAGCTAGGCTGGCACCCCAGAAACAGTAAGCGAATGTCGCCGTAGTCAGCATGGCGATCTCGTCTCCGTTCAACTACGATTTTACTTACGTAATATCGCTGCCAGTGTCACAGTGAAAAACTGATAGTTAGACAGAGCACCCGCTCACCATAAGGATTAAAGCCACAACCAAGTTCTCGCAAATCCAAGTGAATCTTCGATGCCACGCAGAGCTGCACGCGGTCCGCCGAAACAGAAGACAACTATCCTATTCAAAGCGGGCAATCTCCCAAGCACCCCGGACGAGCTCTTTCGTCGAGTCTTCTGGAAGAGCGACTTTCTCGCTGGCGAAGCCCACAACTTCTGGCGAGAGGTCAAGAGGGCAGAACCAGCAGGTTTACCCATCCAGGCGTGGAAAGACTGGATCGGTAAGCGTGGGATGAGCGTGGGTCAGTTCTACAACATGATCCACGGACTCGTAGGAGCCGGGTTCATTGAGAAGAAGGATTCGAGGTGGCATCTAAGCGGAGGCTTCCTCCGAGAACTCGAACAGATGCTCACTGTATACTCGACCGAAAGCGGACTACGATATCAATTAGCCTAAGTTGCAATTTGAGCAGCCAAAACGGACTACCGAATCCTTGCACGGACTCGTGCCCTTACCCTACCTCGCGGATTAACCTCTCCGCGTCTTATTCTCGTGTCAGAGATGACCTTACCATCGTCAGCCCTAACCATCCGGACCACATAGAGCCGGAGGGGCCTCAGACCGCGGCCTCGCCGTAACGCGTTGACCCGCAACCCGTTTGCTCGAGTCTCTTCGCTGACCACAATAGCCTCCAATCGTTTTCTTCGGATCGCGGGTCCAAACGGATCCTTCAGCTCGGTGATTCTAGCTCGGTTAAGCCAACCCCGCGCTTTCAACAACTGCCGGAGATTTCGACGCCTAACCGCGAATGTCCCTACGGAATGATCCTTGTCGAGCTTGGAAACTAGGCGATCCCCCGTCACACCGACGAAAACCAATTCCCCAATCTCGAAGGCCTTAGCTAGCAATTTCTCGTGACCAATATGCAGAATGTCGAATGTACCTCCCACTGCGACCACTCGATATCGAAACTTCGCATTTGACAGACCGAAACGCCATCCAGTCATCACTATCAAAGAAATTTCGGAATAAAACATAGCTGTCCATGGCTAATCTCTCCATTTTTCCGAACTCGCCGAGGGAGACGTCAAGGAAGGGTTCGCATTAACTGTCGCATAGAGGGCCCCCGTACCTTGTCCTTGTTCGGAGCCCGGAAAGTACTCGAATACCCATATGCCGCCTAGGGGGCTATAGAGCATATGAGGAGCGATGAGCCCATCTAATCAGCCTCCTCGATCAAGATATCTTTTTGGATTCAAAGGCAAGCGACCCAGCCGAACCCCAAAGGTCACGACAACTGACGAAATACTTGACAGTTTAACTCGACATGCAATACTAATGGAAGAGGACGGAAAAGACCGAATTCTTGGATTGCAAGCGGTACTAGAAGTTGAGTCTGATGAAAACCCCGTCCAACCCTCGTATCTTGAGGCAACTCGAATGTTCAAACCTTTGAAAACGAGAAACCTTGAAAGTACGCCTTCGGTGCAATGTTTATCGGAGGTCTGACCTTTCTTTGGATCTATTCCAGACTGTCGGAGTCCCTTAATCTCCAGACTCTAACAACACTACAACAAACGATATCGAGGGTGGGATTCACAGATTGGCAGAAAATCACACTCATCGCGGTTTCTGCGCTCACCATTGCATTTCTTGCCCGTCGCTCACGACGAAGGATACGCTCACGTTTGCTCTCAGATGTTTAAGTTAGGGTCCAGGGAAAATCCACTGGGGACAAAGACCAATACTTGCCCCTGCACAGCAGGTAGCCCGGGGGAGATTCGAACTCCCGTCAGCAGGTGACTCCTTCCCTATCTAGGAAGGGATCCAGAGCCCACTAGGGACGCTTGTATGTCTGGCCCGTAACGTCCATGCTATGCTAGACCACTACACCACCGGGCTACGAAAGGCTCGGCAATAGCCCGGTATTCATAAGGGGTTTCTGTGCGAGAACCTGAGGTTCCCTATATACTTGTCGAAAGGCTTATATGATATTCGGCGTCCACGCTTTCACTTTCCTAACGTGAGTCCTCGCCGCGACAGATATCACGTGGTTCGACGCTCTAGTCGAGGCTCGGGAAAGCTGGAGAGCTAACTTAACGACCACGCCAACAGCTCCTGGGAGAAATCCAGCAAGAATTCACGTTTGCCCAGAATGTGGTAGCGTAAATCTCATTGAAGATTTTGACCAAGGCGAAACGATCTGTCAAGACTGTGGGCTGGTACTGTCCCAGAATCTCATGAGTCGCGGGCCAGAATGGCGTGCTTTCACAAAAGAGGAGAAGGACGAGAGAGGACGCGTAGGTATACCCACTTCATTCTCTATTCACGACAAGGGACTCTCCACGGTCATAGACCGCGTCAATCGGGACGCGTTTGGGCGACAGCTTCCGATGGAGACCAGGATGGAGATGCTCCGGCTTCGGAAGTGGCAGATCCGTACTCGAGTACACTCATCGTCTGACAGAAACCTGGCGCAAGCGATGGCGGAACTCGATCGCCTTACCGACAAGTTACACGTGCCCGCCAACGTGAAGGAGAGTTCAGCTGTAGTATACCGCAAGGCCTTGGATAACGGACTAGTGCGGGGCAGATCTATTGCCGCCATTGCTGCGGCGTCTCTCTACGCCGCCTGTAGATCGTCCGAAACCCCTCGGACATTAAAGGAGGTAGCTGCCGCCAGCAGAATCAAGAAGAAGGATGTGGCTAGATGCTACAGGCTGCTTTTGCGAGAACTCGAAATGTCCATGCCTGTGGAAGATCCGATTCGATGCATTTCGAAAATCGCGAGTAGAGCTGAAATTTCAATGCAGACTCAGCAATCAGCGATCCGAGTCTTGAAAGATGCGAGGAAGAAGGGCGTCGTGGCAGGCAAGGACCCCATGGGCCTGGCCGCGGCGGCGTTGTACGTCGCTTGCGTTCTAGAGAATGAGAAGAAGACTCAGAAGGAAATCGCGGAGATAGCAAATGTGACTGAGGTCACAGTACGAAATAGGTACAAGGGCCTAAAGGATTCCCTTGGATTGCCTACCTGATCGAAAGTACGCTCAGCGAAGGTATTGGCGCATGTTCTGAACGTTGTTGAAGACAGTGCTCCACTGCGGATGCACCGCAGCTCCTCCGCTGCTGAACCCGTTGAGAGCTATAGAGAACTTGACGCGAGGATCGCGCGAGTAGTAGTAGATGATGTCCAACTTTCTTTTTGGTGTTGCATTTGAAAGGCTCCTTTTCAGTGCGTTGAACAGATACTTGTTGAAGAACTCCAGCTCAATGGAAACGGAGATGCGTTCGCTCATTCTCCCACTTTAAATCACTTTGGAATGGCTAGCCCTGAATATTTATCACTATACCTTGGAACCGACACCTCCTCGCCGTTTCAGCAGACTCTGGAAGCCTGCGGCAATCTCCGGTACTCCGTGGATTCCGTGTGTTCGTTCAAGCAGAATATCCGAGCTTTGGGCTTTGACTCGTGCTTTGGGCAACCTCACGCTGGTTACAAGCACGATTTCAGCCCTGACGGCAGAATCACATCTCAGACGTCAGAATGCAAGAGAAGCGAACCGTTCTTCTCATGCTCTTCGGAGCCTGGCTATTCTGGTTCGTGCTCTTCCTGTCAATAGGAATCTGATCACCGGCATTTGAAGGCATTCTTAAATACGCAAGAACAACATACTCTGTCTGTGGACGACCACAAAGGAGTTTCAGGCTACTAGTATGGCCGATGTTTGTTCAACCTGCGGCCTACCGAAGGACCTATGCGTTTGCGGCACCATCAGCATGGAGCAGCAGACCGTAAAAGTCCGAATGGAAATGCGCAAATGGGGCAAACCGGCCACCATTGTCGAAGGCATAGATGGAAAGAGCGTCAATCTCCCAGATCTTGCAACTAAACTGAAGACATATTGCGCCTGCGGCGGCACTTCCAAGAACAATTCGATCATCCTCCAGGGAGATCATCGGGACAAGGTCAAGAAGGTTCTAGTCGGCTACGGCTTCCCCGAGGCTAGCATAGAGCTTCATTAGGGAAAGACGGCTGTCAGCTCTGCTCGACGTTCTTCGCTCCATCCACAGAAGTGGACGGGGCCAACCCTCGTGCCCTCAATGCGGAGCGACAGTGAAACGTTCGCGGGCACCTCTAGAGGGATGGATTCTTCCAATCCGATATCTTTGTGAGCAGTGTGGCTATTCCGGGTTCATAGCATTGGAAAAGGAACAATCAGCTGAGTAGGATCGCTGCAACGACTCGAATCTCTTAGTTCGTCTCCCGATTCCAAAGCTTGACAGCCTGTTTCAATCCTTCGTCAAGTGAGTAATGCGGGTGCCACCCGATTTCTCTGCCAATCCTTGTATTGTCCAAAACGAGATACGCTGGATCTTGACTCTGTGGCCGTTGCGGATAGCCAGGCGGATAAGATCCAAAGACAATCTTTCCCTTGAATCCTGTCAATCCTGACAGCTTCTTGGCCAGTTCTGCATTTGTAATAGGATTGCCAGGAGACACATTATAGACCCCGCCGATCGCTTTCTCGGATTTGGCCACGTCCAGATAAGCATCGACATGATCCTCAGAGAACATATAATCACGAATCGAGTCAGGCGCACCGACATAGCACGTCTCTCCCCGCAACATCTTTGAGATCAAATACTCTGTGTAGAACCCGCTCTCCCAGACCCTCCCATAACTGTTGATAGGTCTCATCACAGTTCCTCGCAGGTGATAAATCCTGTTCGCCATTTGGACGTACTGATCAGCGGCCGCCTTCGACACGGCATAAGGTGATGCCGGGTTGAGGAGCGCGCTCTCTGAGATGGAATGATCGGCGGGTTGCCAGCCGTATACTTCTGCAGTGGAAGCAGCGATTAGCCTAGTGTTAGGGGACTGCTTGACGATCGAGTGGACAAGGTTCACTGTTCCATCAAAATTGATTCCTATGTATGGATAGGGATCGCCGAATGACAATCGAACAGGAGTTAGCGCTCCAAGATGGAAGACAATGTTGGGATCCGAGGTCTCTATGGCAGAGAGAACTGAGTGAAATCTCACAAGGTCGCCTTCAATTAGATGAATCTTGGGAACGATTTTTTCTATTCTCTTCAATTCTCTCTCCGACGAATGTCTAACCAACCCGTAGACATCGTCCCCCTGTTCCACTAATCTCGTTGCCAGTATTGAACCGATGAATCCCGTGATTCCCGTGACGAGAACATTCAATCTGCTTAATTCCTCAACTGCCTCTCCGCGTCTTCAAGCTCCCTTAAGGAATTGATCGTAATGAACGATCCCGAGTGCCTAAACGCGTTAACCTTACCCAGCCTTGAAAGCTTGGGAAAGGTCGTTCTTTCAATATCACCGACTCTGGGAAGGTACTCAACGATTTCGCGCTCAAACACGTAGATTCCGGTGGAAATATTCACGTCTTTCAATACAGGTTTCTCAAGGAATCCCCGACAATAATCATTCTTGTCTACCTTGACGAGTCCGAACGGCAGACGGGGATGGACAACCGCGATCGTTGAGAGAGTCTCGCTCTTCTGATGCTTCGCGAGCATGGTCTTCAGTCTGAGGTCTGTGATCTGGTCCCCGTTCAGGGCAAAGAACGTTTGATCCTCAACGTAGCGGTTTACTGCGAGCCCGAAGCCTTCGCTTGTGCCTCCCGCTACCGTGTGGATGCTGTACTGGATTCCCACGCCAAAACGTGTTCCGTCGCCGAAGAAGTCGATTATCTGCTCTTTTAGATAAGCCACACCCATTACAATGTTCGTGACCCCGTTCGCTTTGAGCCATTCAACTACCCATTGTAGAAGCGGCTTTCCGCCAACCTTTACGAGCCCTTTCGGCAAGTCGGCGGTTATCGGCCTTAGCCGAATACCCTCGCCGCCAGACAGAACCACTGCCGTTCTCGGCAAATGGGTGGACCTTGGCAATCCCGGTATCGGACAGCGTCATTCTGCAGACGGGCTATAAGCGTTCCACGCTGATGCATCGTAGATGGAGGACCGCGGTGCGCGCGAAATCGCGGAAAAGCAATTTTTTGAAAAAAGAATTCTTGTTTTTTTTCGCGTTTTGTAAATCGTAGTTTCGATTTTTTGGATGGAGGCCAGTGTAAGTGTGGAATCTGGTATGGATTGAACCAGTCATTCAGAACGGATTGACTGAAACGAGTTACCCTCAAACCAGCATCTGATTGAATCAGTAGCGTGCCAATAACCGCATGTTGGATGAGGTCTTATGGATCAGATCAGTAACAAAGAAATAATTAGATCCTTACGCGTCGCTCCGAAGGAACTCGATGAGCGAAGACCCTCCAGCAGCGAAGTACGTTGTTCAGATCTTTGAGCCGGAGAAGCCCACACCCACTCCAAAACAGTTCGTGCAGGACCTGAAGGGCGTGGCCGGGGGAAAACAGATCGCCAGGATGAAAAAAGAGGCGGTCGCCTGCCCGGTTCTGAACAAGACCGTATCCTTCGTCCAGTGTTTCGCATGTCCAAACTTCATCCGCAGAGTCAAGGGAAAAGTGGACTGCAGAGGCCTGCCTCTCCCGTCCGCGTAGAATGAAGAGTAGAGCACGCCTTTTCGAATCGCTTCAAGCCAAATGTCAGTGATGATGGGATCATCTCAAGTTCTTTGCCGGCCGGGAAACTCATCCACCAAAACTAGGATTGATTTGGACAGTGCGGGGTCAAGAGTCATATTGGGACCGTTCCAGGGAGAGCACGAGCATTGTCAGTAGATAGTTGAACGGTGTGCTCACTCCGACTAGATTTCCTAGCCGGGTGATCGAACCGTTCAGTTGTCTGATCTCAGTCTTTCGACCAGATTCAATATCCTGGAGCATTGAAGACTTGTTCCTCGATGTCATAGCCAAGACTCTTTTGAACAGCTGTCTCGGGGCGGGTCTGAGAACAATCCCGTTTCCGTGGGCTACGGCACTACCTTCATCGATTACTCTGGATGCAGTCTCGCGGAGTTCCGGTGTTTCGAGTACATCTCCGTTTCTCACACGAGTTATGGCCGAAATGGGGTTAATTGCTGAATTTACAATGGCCTTAGTCCACAGCACTCCTCTGATATTATTGCTAATAACCGTGGAGAAGCCGGC